>Ga0209344_10000110_pt1 | contig 166083 bp, 153 predicted proteins | sample Cruoilmetagenom6_FD_187293 | JGI IMG/M metagenome (GOLD analysis project Ga0209344, IMG submission 187293) | Oil polluted marine microbial communities from Coal Oil Point, Santa Barbara, California, USA - Santa Barbara Oil Seep Sample 6 (SPAdes)... | ecosystem: Environmental > Aquatic >...
CGATCTTGCTGTAATCATCACTCGAGCTTATGATTTCTTTACTAAGACTGTTGGAGCTCCCATGCCTGAATTTATTGATTCGGCTGAAGTTTTATATTTTACTGTAAAATTAAATGAGGTTGAATCTGAGGAAGAAGCTAGACAAAAAGCGGAAGCAGGAAATGCACAAAAAGCATTAAAAGAACAAGAAGCTTTAGCGTCTTATATCGAATCTAATCAAATTACCACTGAGCCAACCGCATCAGGATTGTATTTTATTTCTGAGAAGAAAGGTACTGGTAAAGCAGCAGAGGCCGGTAAAACAGTGAAAGTACACTACACAGGAATGTTTTTAGATGGAACTAAATTTGATTCTTCTGTTGATAGAGGAGAGCCTTTTGAATTTCAATTAGGTGTTGGAAACGTAATTAGAGGATGGGATGAAGGTGTAGCCATGATGAAAGAAGGTGGTAAGGCTAAATTGTTAATTCCTTCAAGCTTAGCTTATGGCCCTCAGGATAATGGCCCAATTCCTGGTTTTTCTACTTTGATGTTTGAAGTGGAGTTAATTGAAGTTGTCGACTAATGAAAAAACTAGCATTTTTATCTTTATCGATTGGGCTTACGGCATTGACCTCTTGTGCTGTATTTAAAGGAAATTCTCCAAAGAAAGACACTAGAGAGATTGGTAAAGTCATTAGTACTCCATCAGGATTAAGCTATGTTTTGAATGAACTAGGTTCAGGAGAAGCAGTAGACTCCGGAAAAGTAGTGACCGTCCATTATACTGGATTTTTGACAGACAGTACCCAATTTGATTCTTCAAAGGATAGAAATGACCCCTTTACTTTTAAAGTAGGCGGTGGAATGGTAATTAGTGGATGGGATGAAGGTTTAAGCTACTTGAGAGTAGGTGATAAAGCCACATTTACAATTCCTCCTAGTATTGGGTATGGAAGTCAAGCTCAAGGTATAATCCCTGCTAATTCAACCCTAATATTTGATGTCGATGTTTTGTCTGTCAAGGACGGAGCCAAACCATTTGATGTAAAAGGAATGGATACCACATCATTTCCTTCAGGTCTAAAAATGATTAAGTTAGTTGAGAATATTGACAGTATTCAACCCAATAGAGGACAAATGGTGTCGGTAGACTATTCAGGCTATCTGATGGATGGAACACTTTTTGACTCCTCAGTAGATAGAGGAAAGCCAATAGAGTTTCCTGTTGGAAACGGCAGTGTAATAAAAGGGTGGGATGAAGCCATTCTTAAAATGCACAAAGGAGATAAAGCACGATTGATTATTCCAGCTTCTCTTGCTTATGGTGAACGGGGAGCAGGCAGAGTTATTCCGCCAAACGCCACATTAATATTTGATGTGGTATTGATGGACATAAAATAAAAAAAAGGTCTCGGATTATCCGAGACCTTTTTTTATAGAACACTATCAACAATGAAGTGTTTAATGTTTTAATTTCAATTTATTGATTTTAAAAATGAATGCATACCTTTGAAAGAGAAGAGTTTTTTATTATGAATTAGCTGATTTGTTCATGGAAAAATATGACTTATGTGTAATTGGAGGTGGTCCTGCAGGTTATGCCGCCGCAATGAGAGCTATAGATTTTGGTAAAAAAGTAATCTTAGTTGAGAAATCAAAATTAGGAGGTTACGGAATTTATGACGGTGCGCTAGCTTCTAAAACAATGTGGGAGCTGTCTAATAAAATAAGAACAGTGCGAGAAACCATCGGTCAAGATAGACGCATTGATATGACTTTTGACGAAGTCAAAAAAATCATTGAAGAAGCTTTATTTGAGCGAAAATTTCAACTTTCTTGTCACTTAAGAATAATCCATTCTGAAACGGATTTAATAACCTATGAAAGAGGGGAAGCGAGCTTCCTAACAGCTAAAGAGATAAATATTTGCAAACCAAATGGGGAAAATGTTGTTGTTTTTGCTGATCACACTTTAATTGCAACAGGTAGTCGCCCAAGAGTTATTCCTGGAATAGATGTCGACGAGAAAAATATTCTTACTTCTGATGGAATCCTACACATTGATAGCTTTCCTAAAAGTATGGTGATTTTAGGTGCAGGGGTGATTGGCTGTGAGTTTGCCGCTATGTTTTCCAACTTTGGTCAAACGAAAGTGTATTTAATTGATAAAGCAGAAAGAATCCTTCCGTTTGAAGACGATGACGTAGCTGATATGGTGGCTACTAATTTGGAAGAAAACGGGGTTGTGGTGCATAGAGGTTCCCAACTAATCAGAATGGAGCACAAAAATGGTGGGGTGGAATATGAATTGGAAAACAATGATGGAACGCGAGAGGTGATTCAAGTTGAAAAGGCAATGTTATCTATTGGTAGGGTTCCAAATATTGAAAATTTAAATTTGGATAATGCTGGAATTGCGATGAGTAAAAGAGGTGTTCACATTGGAGATAATGACACCCAGACCAATATTCCACATATTTATGCTGTTGGTGATGTATCCGGAAACTTGGCATTAGTAAATGTTGGAGAACGTGAAGCGAGACATGCCGTAGTAAAAATGTTTGCTGATTTTCCTGTTAAGCCTATTCAATATTCAAATATCTCCACTATCATGTTCTTAAACCCGGAAGTTGCTGCGGTTGGTATCAATGTTCAGCAGGCTATTGAGCAAAATATTCCTATCCGAGTATCAAAAGTGGATTACTCCACAATAGCAAGAGCTATTGCAATGCGTAAAACCAATGGTTTCTTTAAAATTATTGTTTCTGATGATGATGAAATGAAGGTATTGGGAATGCGTGCAGTTGGAGAACATGCCTCTAGTGCGATTCAATCAATAGCGTTATTGATGTATATGGGAAAAGGTATTGACGAACTAGCACATATGATACATCCTCATCCTTCAATTGTTGAAGGAATTCAAGAATGTGTAAGAATGTTGCTGGGCAAGAGTATATACAAGTCTTCGGTATTTAAAGATAAATTAAAATGTTATCGTTTGGTAAATGGAGAGCGTATTCCATTAAACGTGATAAAGGCGAATACCGCTCCGAAAGATATCCATGAATTAGATAGTAGTAAATAGAATTTATCAATATAACCTTAAATTATGCAGGCTGACTCAATTGAGTCAGCCTGCTCTGTATTGATTAACCGAAGTTTGTTACGGTCTATAATCTGGATTTGTCACAAATGAAGGATCGGATAGGGCTTTTAAAAATGCTACTAAATCTTTTTTGTCTTGCGGGGAAAGATTGATTATATGTCCATTAGCCCCAGTTCTATGGAACATATCTACACTTATGTTAGGTGAATTGGGTTCAACTCCTTGATCGTAGAAGTCTACTACTTCTTCTAAAGTATTGAAACGTCCGTCATGCATGTATGGAGCAGTATAGATAAGGTTTCTCAATGAAGGGACTTTAAATTTGCCGACGTCTGATGCCAGTTTAGTTACTGCAGCTCTTCCAGAGTCAGGATTTAAATCTAAGCCGTTATTTCTAAAAGTATACTCTGTCCAAAGTGGATTATAGCTATTACCGTGACAATGTTCGCAATCTCCTTTCTCCTGATCTGAAAATACTTGAAAACCTCGTCTTTCCTCAACTGTTAAAACCCTTCCATTGATAGGAAAACCTAACTGACTTCCAAATTCGTTATCAGCAGGGCTATTGCCACTTACTAAAGTACGAAGAAACTGAGCAATTGCTTTTGAAGTGGTTATAGAATCAATGGTTTCGTTTGGAAAAGCTTTTTTAAATAGCGTAACATAAGATGGATCATTTTGCAATTTAATTGCCACGTTCGGCCAAGATTCCATCATTTCCAAAGGATGTTTAACAGGTCCAAAGATTTGTTCCTCAAGAGTAGCAGCGTTCCCATTCCAATTATAACTATCTGCATAAATTAAGTTGAATAATGGCATTGCATTGATGATTCCAGATTGGCCCATTGCTCCTAGGCTGAATGCTACACCTTGGTCGTTAAAAGCATAATCAGGATTGTGACAACTTGAACAAGAAATACTATTATTGATGGATAGTTTTTTCTCATAAAAAAGTTTCTTACCCAATTCAATTCCTTCTACTGTTAATGGATTGTTTTTAGGAATTACAGGTGCAGGTAATACAGAAAAAAAAGGAGGAAGTTTTAAGTTATAGGGTGTTGGATTGTATTCAACTAAGCAGGTGTCACACCCCGTAGGAGTAACAGGTTCAATTGGATCATCATCAACACAACTGACCACAAATAGTATCCCTATTATCGAGAGGATGAAGGGGATTTTATGTTGAATTGTTTTCATGATCAATAAGTTAGTTAATTATATTATAAGGTTTATTGTCATTCATAACGAACAAAAATTAAACCAATTAGTTTAATCGCTCACTGATTTCAGTGAGCGATTAGGTGTAGATTTATTTTTTAACCACTGTTAAAACATCCTTTCCATTGGTATTTAAAAGTATTTGAGCATCATATACAGGCATAATCCCTGCTCCGTATTGATTGAAATCCCAGTTGGTAGGGTTGGTATACCATTCATTAATATCCATAGTGAATTCTAGTTTAAAATCACTATTTACTTCGAAGCTAGAATTAGGTAGAGTCACGGTAAAGTGATTATCCTCATAAATAGGATCATTATTGGCGTCAAACTTTCTTGCAGTTCCCATATGAGTGGCAAAAGGACTAGAACTGTTCGAGCTATCAATAAAAGCTCCTTCTAATTGCATGAAGTGGTAACCACCACCCAACATAGCAGGCCAGTTCCAGTTGGCAGCATTTAGCTCAGCATATGCACCGCTTACATTGTCTTCGCTATCAAAACCAAAGGTATAAGAAACACTTGTATAACTTCCTGTAGGAATTTGATTGCTTGGACTGAACGTGAAGGTTTCAGGCTTAGAGATATCCACGAAGAAATATTGATCTAATTCTACTGTAGTTCCATTAGAGTGATGTAAGGTAACATCTGATATCAAATACCTCAATTTAGAAACATTGTACTGTTGCCCCATTGCGTTAGTGTAGGGCGTGTTTGGTGCATTTAGAGTCAGAGCATTGCTGCCTGATACATGATTAAAAGTTACTGTTGTTTTGTAAGTCGCAGGAACAGGAGTAAGTGGATCTTCATCATCTTTATCACAGCTTGTTAAAAATAAGGCTCCTGCCATAAGTAGTAGGATTGGATATTTTATTTTAAATGATTTCATCTTTTTATAATTTGTTGTTTTAAAATTAATGGATTGTAGCGGTAAAAACATCTTTACCGTTTTTGTTTAGTAGTTTTTGTGCATCATAGATGGGCATAATTCCAGCTCCATATTGGTTAAAATCCCAATTAATTGGATGGGTATACCATTCGTTGATATTCATTGTTAAGACCAAGGTCATCGCTTTATTCAATTCAAAGTTTGAGTTGGGTACAAAGCTTGTAAAATGGTTGGCCTCATAGGTTGTACCTGTACTATCTATTTTTCGTGCAGTTCCCATGTGTGTAGCAAAAGGGGCATCATTATTTGAAGAGTCGATAAACTCTCCTTCCAATTGCATAAAGTGGTATCCGCCACCTAGCATTTCTGGCCAATTCCAATTAGCTGCGTTTAATGTGGCGTATTTTCCACTTTCGTTGGATAGTTCATCAAAACCAAAGGTGTATGATACACCGCTGTAACTGCCAAATGGAATTTGGATAATTGGCGAATAATTGAACGTTTCAGGTTTGGATAAATCCACGAAAAAGTAACCTTCTAATTTAGTTTGAGCACCATTTATTTGATGCAACGTAATATTGGATATTAGGTATCTTAACTTGGAAACGTTATAATGCTGTCCCATTGCATTGGTGAATGGTTTATTCGAAGTATTTAATATTAAATCCTGCCCATCTACCTGATGTGCAAATTCCAATTGAATGGTTGCAGTTTGTATTGGTTGAATATATATATCATCTTCTTCATCAGGTGTACAACCTTGAAAAAAGGAATACAATAAAACAACTGATACAAACCTTAAATACTTATTTAGAAATAACTTATTCATCTTTTCTGCTTAAAAATAGTAGTTCAGTTCACTAATTAACCTCATTTGATTGTTTAATTGATTATCATATAAGGTTTCTAGTAATGGAGTAAAGTAGGTCGTTCCAATAGAAATTTTCTTATAGAATAAAGTTAAACCAAAGTTTCCAAATAACGTTTCACCACCGGAGGCAATATAATCTACTCCATTATCTTTATCTCTATTGCTTCTTTCATATGCTGCTCCTATGGTTGGCATAAGCCGTACCTCTTTAAATTGCTTCACATAGAACAAAGACGGATTAAAATTGAAACGGTTGGCAAACCGAAAATTATTTTTATTGGTTGTATTAATTTTATAACTCATATTGGTATTGATACCAATGTTTTGAATCATTAAAATCCCTTCCATAATCAAAATAAAATCTACTGAACCTGATCCTGATTGTAGGTGTGGATCTAATATGGTTTCAGGGTCTCCGTAGGTTATGCCTTTAGTAGTGCTAGTTACTGGGTAGTTCAAATATGTTTTGTTGTAAGTTCCAGTTGGGAGCTTTATTCCCGCACCTACAGTAAACCGCTTTATCCAATCACTTGTATCATTACACAATTTACTGTTATAGACTTGATATTTTGATAATATCAGTAAGTCTCCTGGACCAGATATAGAGTTAGTCATACTGTCATTTTTCCCCAAATAATTATCTGAGAAAGACATTGAAGCATCGATTTGCACTCTTGGGTTTAAAAAGTATTTGAACCAAAGGTCATAACTATTATAAACTTCTTCTAAACTATAAGGCTCCGTTGAATATTGAGCACCATGTTTGTCAAGTGTCGTGATTGGAATCGTTGCTTGATAATCCCTTGCAAAACTTCGATAACGATGAACCATACCAAATGAATTTTTATAGTCATCTGGTCTAATACCAACGTATATACTGCATAAATCGCAGGATACTGCTACTTCAGAAAGTAGGATTAAAGCAACGAAAGCCAGGACACTTAACGCCTTTTTTACTTTCATTATTTCTTATTTCTATTGTATATCAACTAATTCGTGACTAAGTCACATGTACTTATACTATAGAAATAGACTCGGGGGGAGCGAGGGAGTTAGTGGCAAACCCTTCCAATAATCGACTATCAAATGAAGGGTAACAAATGGTTTTTACATTTAAAAAATTAGCGACGGCTGAAATAACACTGTAATACAGAACAACTGTACGCTCATCATGTGTTGTTTTTTTCTCTCCATGTTGACCTTCATCTGCTTTTTTTAGATTTGTCATTTGTTTCATAAAATGACATTGACCACCACATGCTAATTCAGGTTTGTCTTTGTTAACACAAAACATTTCTGTAATGTATTCCTGATTAAACTGAAAATTGAAAGTCACTATTGAATAATGAAAAGTACCCACTAAAAAAAGTGGTAAAAGGAGGTAGGTGCCTAATATTTGAAGTACTTTTAACATTAATTCAAAGTTAGATTTAATTTTACATAAGAAATGTGATAAAACTCACATTTTGAAATTTTCTATGAAAAAACCACTTATTGTCATTCTTGGGCCTACTGCAATTGGGAAAACTAAATTAGCATGTTATTTGGCGTATAATATTGGAGGAGAGTTGATTTCTGCTGATAGTAGACAGGTGTATAAAGGAATGGACATTGGAACAGGGAAAGATCTGGAAGATTTTAAAATTAATGGGAAAACGATTCCTTCTCATTTAATCGATATAAAATCTGCAGGTGAAGAATACAATGTATTCTCATTTCAAAATGATTTCTTAAATGCATTACAGAATATTGTCAAGACTGATTCTTGGCCGATATTATGTGGAGGAACTGGAATGTATTTAGAAGCTGCTCTCAGTGATTATAAGTTTTTAAAGGTAGATGAAAATGTAGATTTAAGAGAGCGACTCCACAACAATACACTGAAAGAATTGATTGAGTATTTGGAGAAGCTAAAACCTTTACATAATCAATCAGATACCAAAGATCGGTCTCGATTAGTTCGTTCCATAGAAATTGCAGAATATGAATCAACTCACGCGAAAGAACCCATGCCTAGCTTCGAACGAATTATTTTTGGAGTGAAAGCAGAGCGCTCAATCATAAAAAAAAATATTCATAGCCGATTGAAACATCGTATTGATAATGGATTAATTGAAGAAGTGGAGCAGTTGTTAGCAAATGGAATAACACATCACAAGTTGCAATATTATGGGTTGGAATATAAATATGTAAGTCTGTATTTATTGAATGAAATTGATAAGAATCAGTTGTTCACAGAATTGTATAAATCAATTTCAGCTTATGCTAAACGTCAGATGACTTGGTTTAGAAGAATGGAGAAAAAAGGAATTAAGATTCATTGGATATCTGCTGAGAAGCCGTTAGATGAAAAGGTGGCATATATTCAACAAAAAATAAAAGACTTTGAAACAGTTTAAAATTTATAAATCATCAGCGGGGTCAGGTAAAACCTATACCCTTGTAAAGGAGTATTTGAAATTAGCGTTAAGTGCAAATGAAGATTTTCATTTTAAGCGTATTCTAGCGATTACCTTTACGAATAAAGCAGCCAATGAAATGAAATCTAGGGTTGTAGAGGCATTGTCGGAACTCACCTCTGATGAAAAATTAAAGGGTTCAATTGTTTTTTTACAATCGGATTTGATGCAAGAGTTGTCCATGAATGCTGAACAAATCAAACAGAAGTCAGGGAAAGTGTTGCGCGTGATTTTACATAACTATGCAGACTTTGCTATTGGAACGATTGATAAGTTTACACACCGTATCGTAAGAACATTTGCTCGAGATTTAAAGCTTCCAACCAATTTTGAAGTAGAATTAGAGTCTGATCCACTCTTAAATAAAGCCATTGATTTATTAATAGCTAAGGTTGGAGCAGATCCTCTTTTGACAGAATTGTTGATTGAGTTTACAAAAAGTAATATTCAAGAAGAAAAGAAGTGGCAGTTAGAAGGTGATATATTAACCATAGCTAAACAACTTTTAGAAGAAGAAGGGGAGCAATACTTGAAAAATTTAAAAAGGTTCAACTTTGAAGATTTTCAGCGAAAAATTGCCTTTTATAAAAATGAAAATAAAGATTTTAGATCCAAAATTGAACAGATTGGACAACAAGGGCTGCATTTGATAAAGAGCAATGGAATAAACAATGAAAGTTTTGCAAGAGGAAGCTCAGGAGTGCCAAAGTATTTCGAGTACTTAGAGAGTTTTAAAACGGACTCACTTCAACCCAATTCCTTTCACAGAGCTTCTTTTTATGAGGATAAATGGTTAGGTACAAAAGCGAAAAAAGACGCGGGGCAGGCGGCGGCTATTGAAGGGATTAAAGAACAATTGATTGAGTTGCATCTGAAGGCACAGCAATTAGTTGATACTTATTACGCCACCTATATTGTGCGTGATATTGCATTGAAAAACCTTTATGCAGTGGCATTAATCAATGAGTTAGATAAAATTATTGGAGACATTCGGAAAACAGAGAATCGAGTACACATTTCTGAGTTTAACAAACGAATTTCAGCAGTGATTGCTTCAGAGCCCGCTCCGTTTATTTATGAACGTATAGGAGAAAAATACAAACATTATTTGATTGATGAATTCCAAGATACCTCAGTCATGCAGTTTCATAACTTGATTCCGTTGTTCACCAACGCTCTTGGTGAAGGATTTTTCAATATGCTAGTGGGTGACGCTAAACAGTCAATTTATCGATTCCGAGGGGGAGAAGTAGAACAGTTTACTTCACTACCCAAGATATACAAAGCAGAAGAGAATCCAAGTGTAGCTTCTAGCCAAGGGTTGTTTAATGACCAGATCGATGAGGCGTTTTTGAAAAAGAATTTCCGATCGAAAATGGAGGTCGTCACTTTCAATAATGAATTGTTTGATTTCTGTAAAGAAGTGGCACCTGAAATTGCTAGTTTATATAATAATCAGGCGCAAGAACCAAATTTGAGTAATACTGGTGGAATGGTGGAGATTCATTTTTGCGAAAAGCTGTCCAACTCCAATAATCGAAATGATAGCAATGAAGATGAAGAAGAGATGGAATCAGAACATTTTACAAGGACGATTTCGACAATTGAAAAATGTTTAGAGGATGGATATCAATACAAGGATATTGCTCTTTTGTTTAGGAACAATAAATTGGCAAACGGAGTTGCCCAAAAATTATTAGAATTGGATTTTCCAATTTCATCTGCAGAGTCAGTTTTGATTTCCAATTCTGAGTCGGTTAGCTTAGCAATTAGTGTGCTGTATCATATTACATTTCCGAAAGAATTATTGTATCAAAAGGAAATATTAGACGCACTATATTTTAATAATTTTTTTGGTGAAAAGACATTACATGAAGTTTATAAGACGCATTTGATTCATTCAAAAGAAACTACTTTTTGGTCAACATTAAAAATATCTAACTCTACTACAATTGAGCATCTTAAGCAGCGACCTCTTTATGAAATGGTAGAGGAGGTGTTTCGAATGGTTGATATGTTCGATGAGGCGGACCCATATATTCAATTTTTTCTTGATGAAGTTTTTCAATACGCTCAACTGAACAATAATGATGTTCAAGGATTTTTAGAGTGGTGGGAAATGAATAAATCTAAGAAGGCAATTGTTATTCCTGAAGGTTTAAATGCCATTAATATATTAACGGTACACAAATCCAAAGGTCTTGAGTTTCCTGTAGTAATCATGCCGTATGCCAATGAGAGTGTTAGGGTTGATGGTGGTAAGTGGATTGAAAATAAATCAGCCGAAGAACCAATTTATAAAACCGAATTTTTGGCTTTGGTGAAGGAGCTTGAAAAGACTGATTATGCATCTGTTTATGAAGAAGAGAAAAGAAAATCTTCGATTGATTTTTTTAACACCTTTTACGTGGCTGTGACACGTCCGAAAGATCGATTGTATATTTTTACTAATAAACCTCCTAAAAATTCAAGTAATCATAGTGTCCCTGTTGTCTTAAGTGGATTTTTGTCCCAGAAAGGAATTTGGGAATTGAATAAAGCCACTTATCGGTTCGGTGAGGAGGTTGCTACTATTTCAGAAGAACTTAAGGTAAATGCTATTGAACTGAATTCTTTTATATCAACAGATTGGAAGAGTAAACTTCAATTAAGTCTACAAGCTCCTGATTATTGGGATATCAATATGGGAGAAAGTGCCAGACAATATGGGAATACTGTTCACTTGATATTGGCAATGATTAAATCAACTAATGATGTAGATAGGATATTAGACCGATTGCAAAATCAGGGGGTGATTTCTGTAGTTCAACGAATGGATTATCAGTTGGATATTGATCGTATTTTGAGTCAAAAAAATATAGCTAAGTATTTTGCTCCTGAGAATAGAGTTAAAGTAGAGTGTGACTTATTGACAGCAGATGGAATCACTTTCCGACCTGATCGAGTAGTTTATTTTGACGATCATGTCAAAGTAATTGATTTTAAAACTGGTCAAATTTCGGATCAACATCAATTTCAGTTGAAGAATTACATGGATTTAATTCAGAAGGTTGAAAAAGTACCTGTTAGAGGAAGTTTGATATACATTAGAGAGGCTTATGAGGTGGAAGTAAATTAGCGCAAAAGTGTGATATTCCCCTTCTTTTCGATCACATTGTCGTTGTATCCTAAGGCTTTAACCACGAAAATATAAGTATCAATAGCTTGAGGTTGTCCTTTATAAGTTCCATCCCAACCAATAGTTTGGTCGTTGGTTTCAAAGATTTTTTCTCCCCATCTATTGTATATTTCAAAGATTAAAAGTTCTTTGATTCCCCATCCTCTAACATAAATAATATCGTTTACTCCATCTCCGTTAGGTGAAAATGCTTTAGGAATATCGGTTGTAAATCCATCATGGACTTCAACAGTAATAGAATCAGTAAATTCAAAACAACCAATTAAGTCAGTGGTTCGCAATATATACTTCGTTGTTACTAATGGTTTTGCTTTTGGGTTAGGACAATCTGTACAACTTAATCCTGTTGATGGTGTCCAACTATATATCACATTTGCGTTGTTATTTCTTTCAATCAATTTTAAGTCTTCACCTAAATAGATCAATGTATCATCAAAAAGTTGAATTTTTGGCTGATTATAAATTGTTAACTGTACATTTCTAGTATCGCTACAGGAATTAGTATCTGTAACAGTTAATCTATAGTTTGTAGTAAAATCTGGAGAAGCGATAGGGTTAGAAATAGTTGGATTACTTAACCCTGAACTAGGCTCCCATAAGTAACTTTCTCCACCCGACCCAAATAATTGAATACTGTCACCTTCGCAAATTGAAGAATCTTTAATCACTGTTACCATAGGTTTTGGAAATACTTCTAAATTAATCAATGTAGTATCTAAACAACCCAGACCTCTGGCATATAAATGAATGGGATATATCCCTGCATAATACGTTTTAGTGATATTATCTTGAGTAGAAGTTTCTCCATTTCCAAAATCCCAATAGGAATTATCATCACCAATTGTTTCATTTTTTAGATTCACCGTTAAAGGTTCACAACCACTTGAATCTGAAATGCCAATTAGGGCAATCATCTCTTTAATATAAATGGTATCTCTAATTCCTATGCTACATAATCCTGCACTATCGTTGAGAATTAAAGTAGGGTAGAGGGTGCCTGCACGGTCGGTATAACGATGTGTTACAGGACTAGTAGTTGCAGATTTTCCATCTGCAAAGTCCCAAATATAAGAAGCAACACTTTTAGGATTTATGACCTCAAACGTTATTTCTTCGTTGATACAGATAGAGTCTGGGTAAAATCGAATTTCAGAAGAAGGTCCTCTAGTTTGGATATATGCAGTTTTAATGATGGTGTCTTTACATCCAGAATTAGTCTCCACCACATGAGTTACGTCAAAATTTCCGACAGTAGTGTAGTTGTGAAAAGCGTCTTTGAATAAAGACCCAGAAGAATTATCACCAAAGTCCCAATACCACTTTACAATGTTTGAATCAGGACTTGTATTGATGAAGTTTACAGGTAATGGATAACAATTACTATAGGTGGTGTCGGCAGAAAAATCCGCTGTTGGTTTTGCTTCAACAAATATGTAGTCGGGTATACTTAATGTTTCGGAACAATTAATAGGGTTTGTAGTAGTCAGAGAGATGTCATATACGCCTGCGGAGTCATAAACAACTCTCCCATTTCTATCCGTACTTGTTTTTCCATTTCCGAAATCCCACAAATAGGTTAAGGAGTCTCCAGTACTAATATTTGAAAATTGTACTAATTCTCCCACACAAGCTCTTCTATTTGAAGCTAAAAATCGGGGGGTATTTCTTAAAAATCGGATAAAGTTATTTTTTGTTGTAGTTCCTATGCATCCCAAAGTGTCTCGAATAGTTAAAGATACCGTGTAGCCTCCCTCTAAAGCATATAGAGTGCTGTCTTTTTTGGCTTTCGAAGTTTTTCCATTTCCAAAATCCCAAGTCCATTCTACCAGTTGTTGAAATCCATTTGTTGTGTCAGTAAAAATTACAGTACTAGGGTCACAAAATCGAGTGGGAGTGGCTGAAAACGTGGGAACTATTTCATAAGCAATTAAGTCAATTGAGGCGGTGTCTACGCAACCTAGATTATTGGTAGAGACCAATTGAACTCGTCGAGTGCCTGGAATGCTAAAGCTGCCCATAATACTATCTTGCTTGAAAACGACTCCTCCTATTAACCAGTGAAAATCAAGTACAGAGTCTGGTAAAATGGGCTTTAAAGTATAATTGAAAGGTGCACATTTAATGGCATTGTTGGCTAAAATAAAAGTTTGATATGGATTGGAAGACACTTTCATAACTCTTTCAAAACTGCATCCAGTAGAATCGTTAAAGGCAGTTAGGGTAACATCGTAATAGCCCTGCACGGAATAAGTGTGAGTGGGGGATAAATTAATGGAGTCTATAGGAGAGTTGTCTCCGAAATTCCAATAAAAACGATGATAGTCAATAATTTCACTTTTAAAATAGTGAGTGAGTAAGTCGGTGCAATCAGCAGAGTCAGTTAAGTTTTTTATAATTGGTCCGTTAATTTGAACCGATAAGGCTGAATCTACTTTACAACCGAAATAATCAATAACTAATTTTAAATCTAATTTACCAGTATCTGTGAAGTTAAATACCTTTAAAATAGAGTCTTTATATATAAAAGATAGGTTTTTATTATTAGTCATATCTGTTACTTTGAACACACTCATTTCTTTTTCTGGGAAACTAAAATGAGCAAATAAAGTGTCTGAAGCACAAACGGTATCGGTAAATCCTAATAAACTGTAATGCCCTGGATAGCCAGCCATTATTTCAATACTATCAGTTGCTGTACATCCACTAGAATCTGTGACTGTTAGAAAAACCGTTAGGGTAGTATCTTGATTTAAACTATATACCAAGGAGTCCCTTGAAGTGAAAATTCCTTGTGCTCCATTATCTCCTACTTCCCATCTATAACTAATAATCGATGTACTTGTAATCGGAAAAGATTTGATCACAAATTCTTGAGGAATACATCCTCCGGTAACAGGATCAACTTCAAGTTTTAATCCAGTAATAATTGAGTTTCTATCAGTTCTTACCAGAGTATCAATACATCCAAATTTGTTGGTAGCAATCAATGTATCTGAGAAAAACCCGTCTGTGTAGTTGGATAATGAAAGTGTATCCAGTTTTATTTTTTTTAAGTTATCTATAATCCAAGTGATAGAATCGGCATTAAATGATCGATTATAGAAATGAACCTTGCCACCGAATTGACAGTTAAATAATGGGTCGATGTCGAAATTGGCATCAATACTATCTATATAAATCAATCGGGATAAAGTATCTATACAATTAGATCCAAATCGAGCTGTTAATTTTACACGGTATGTTCCGTAGTGGGAATAAGTATGTGTAGGTGCATTTGAAACGATAGAGTTGCCATCACCAAAATCCCATAAAAAGAAATTTGAGCCAACACTATTGTTGGTGAATGAAATAGGAAGGCCTTGACAAATGCTATCAAAATCAATACTGAAGTCTGCATTTATAGGTTGAATTGTCACGTATCCATTTTGAGTTCTTGTGTCACTACAACCTGAGGCATCCCTGACGGTCAGAGAAACAGTATAAACACCAAATGAATTGTAGGTAGTTGAAGGATTAGCTAAAGTAGAGGTCATTCCATTACCAAAGTCCCATTGATAAGTAAGTCCATTACCTGTAGAGGTGTTTACGAAATTAACGGTATGTGGAGCAGAGCAAGCGGCTATGGGACTAGAAGCATTGAAACGAGCAACTGGAGCACTAGTTACGGTAATATAATTGTTGTTAGTTTTAGTATTCGAACACCCATTGTTGTCGGTTACTTTTAAAGAAACATTATAGCTACCTACTGTTTGATAGGTGTGTGATGGATTTTGGTTGTTACCCGCAGGGCTTCCATCATTAAAGTCCCACAACCATTGATTAATTGTTCCGCTTCCGTTTATTGAATTGTCTTGGAAATTCACAGTTAATGGACCACAACCTGCTAATGGGGATGCTGTTAGTTTACTTTCTGGACTCTTAAATACTTTAATGTATGCCGACTTTGTAGTAGAGTTGTTACCATTTGAATTGGATACGGTAAGCGTAATATTGTAATTTCCAACACTACTAAAATTAACTGTTGGATTTTGTAGGTTCGAGAAGTTTCCATTGCCAAAATCCCACCTCCAAGAAGTTGGGTTTCCTGTCGATAAATCAGTAAAAACAACATTTCCCAATACATCACATCCTTGGGTTTTACTAGCAGTAAAATTAGCCGATAACTGAGCGAAACCCGCAAAGGGAGCAAGAAATAAAAGGATAATAAATATTACTTTCACCTTAAAATTCATAGTAGCTTATTGTCATTTAGGAAACTAAATATACAATTTTTGATTAACCTAAAGAATAAAGTAGAAACTATAATCTCAATTACATTGAATAGTAATCTTGCAATATTAAATGAATTCAATTTTTAAAATGCTGATTTCAAATGTTTCGGCAACTTGGTTGCCAATTAAGAATCCTATTTCTTCTATTGGCTGATATTGAAGTGGTGGCATATCAAGTTTTTGTCCTCTAAATTGAGATTGAAAACTGTTAATTTTCAAATCAAAGTATTGCAATTTACCATTGGTGGAAATGGAAGTAACATAACTCTCTTTGTCGGATAGCTTCTTTTTAAGTCGAACTTGATATTTTTTTCCATCTCCTTTCAATGTTATTCGACAAATTTTGACAGTATTACTTGTTGGCTTAATTAAAACTTTTTTGATCATACAAAAACCTCCATTGTTAGCAACAGAAACACTACCAGAGAATAATAGATGTCCTGATAGATTATTGCGAATATCTGAGGAGGATTGACCGCCCATTACAGTATCATTAACTATTTTCCATCTTCCGGCCTCTAAACTTATCGGTGAAAGGTTCATAAAAATTTGAATTAAAAGTAGAAGTTGTAAAACCACAATAATCTAACCATATGGCAACTAATTTGTTTTAAGTATCGTCTTTATTGTTAAGAGTTATAAAATAAAAATCAAGGATTTCTTTCATAACTGGTTTAATTTATTAATTTTAATCAATGCACAATCCCAATTGTCAAATCCGTAAACTACTATCGGTAATCACTCTTGTCTTGCTCTCTCTCTCTCTGAAAGCTCAAGATGTGCACTTGTCTCAACATTTAACAAACCCTTTGTTTATAAATCCTGCGCAAACTGCAAATTCTGATGCAAGTTGGCGTTTAATGGACAATTACAGAACTCAATGGAGAAGTGTAGGGGAACCATTTACTACCAATATTTTTGCAGGAGATAAGCGACTTTATGTTTTGAATCAAAAAGTTGGAATTGGAGGGGTGGTGATTAATGATAAAAGTGGTGCTGGTGAGTTAGAGAATTTTTCAGTGTATATGAATCTGGCATTTGAAAGGATTATTTCAAGGTTTAAATTAAGAGGAGGAACTCAACTAGGTTATGTGATGAAACAGTTTGATAAGAATAAGTTGACTTTTCCAAATCAATACGATAGAACACAAGGTGGTTTCAATAATCAATTTTCATCAAATGAGTCTTTTGCAAGTGCTTCCGTAGATTACTTTGATATTAGTGTTGGATTCTTGGTCAGTAGAAAATTGACGAAAGATTTAGAATTAGGAATGGGTTGGACAAATTATCATTTGAATCAACCAGAGGAATCATTCACCGAGGTTTCAAATAAGCGAGAAGCCTATTACAATTGGCAAATGTTTGGTATATATCAATTTAATGAAAAAGTTAAATTACTTCCATTTCTCTCTTATAGTTTTGAATCAAAGGCCTCTCAATTGTTATTAGGATCTGATGTCCAATTGAAGTTAGAAAATCAACCTCAAAAAATCGAATACCTTATAGGGGGAATATATACTAGAGCAGGTTTCAATAGAAATTTTGATGCAGCAATTGTTAAAGCAGGGATCGGATTTAATCGAATTGAGGCAGGCGTAAGTTATGACATTAACTTGTCAGGATTAAAATCTGTTTCAGGATATAGAGGAGCTTTAGAGTTTTCTCTTGTCTTAAAAGGACCATCAACTTTATTGAATTTTAATACTGTACCTTGTGAACGTTTATAAGTTTAACATTTTTGCTATAAGCCTAATGCTGACGTTAATTGGAGAAGCGCAGGTGACCAAAGAATCTCCTGGGGCTTTAAAACGAAACGCCACCGAAGCAATTCGATTAAATGATTCTTATGCTGCAGTGCATTACCTTGAGCTATATGTAAAGGAGAAACCTAAGGATACTAAAATGTATTATGAGTTGGCACATCAATATCGGCTATCTCGAAATTATAAAAAGGCCTATAATTCTTATAAATATATATCAGAAGTTGATTTATCCAAATTTCCAAAATCCCTTTTTTATCAAGCAGAAATGGGGGTGCGACTTGGAAAATACGAGGAATCGAAAACTCAATACTATGAGTTTAGAGATATTTATAAAGGTGAAAAAGATGAGCGTGAATGGCGAAAAATGGCAAAAGATAAAGCAGAAGCAATAGACGCAACATCGACTCTGAGAAATAAAGAACCTGAATATACTTTGAAACACTTAGAAAGAGATATTAATAAAGCCTACATTGAACAATCGCCCATTTATATAGATGAATATACAATGGTATATGTAGCATTAAGAGCTGATTCATTAATTTCATTTAAAGGTAAAGAAGATCAAAATCTTCCACAAAGAAAGTTTTATGTGGCCAAAAATAGAAATGGAAAATGGAGTTTTGAGGGTGAATTAAAATTTGATTCTTTTTTTGATACTTATGAAATTTCTAGTGGAAGTATTGCTCCAGATGGCAATAGGTTTATAGTCTCCGCTTGTAAGCCCGACGAAAATCGGAAAATGCGCTGTCTTTTATATGAATTGCGTAAAAGTGGAGAAGATTGGATTAATCCGATTGAACTACCAAAAGAGGTCAATGCATTGGGTGCATCTAATACCCAACCAACCATTGCTAATGGAAGTAAAGCCTACCAAGAAGTTTTGTATTTTGTAAGCGAGCGTAAAGATGGAAAAGGTGGAAATGATATTTGGTATAGCATTTATGATGCAAGGAAAAATACTTATCGGGAGGCTAGAAACGCAGGCAAGAAAATTAATACCTCACATGATGAGTTATCACCATTTTATGACAATGAAAGTGGTAAATTATATTTTAGTTCAGAAGGTCATCCAGGTTTAGGAGGTTTAGATGTTTTTTATACTGAAGGAGCAAAAAGCAAGTGGGAAGAGCCCACTAATATTGGAACTCCTATCAATTCCTCATTTGACGAGCTGTTTTTTACTTCCTTTCCTAATGGAATTGATGGTTGGTTTACTAGTAATCGTCCTGGTGGGGTGGCCTTGGAAAATGAAACTTGTTGTGACGATTTATATGCCTTTAAAAAGATGGATAGTGTGCAGGTCATTATAAGGGGAAGGACATTTATAGATAATAAGATAACATCTGATGTGCTTATAGAATTGTTTTATTTCAATTCAGATGGAGAAAAAGTGTTTAACAAAAGGGTCAAAAGTGATAAGTTGGGGAATTATCAAATTCGCTTGGAACCAGGTCGGATGTATTCTGTTGTTGCAACATATGAAGATGCTTTTACCGAGACACAAGAAATAAAAATTTCCGATGGTTTTTCGGAAACGAATTTAACGTGGGATGCCAATTTGTTGCCATTTGGAGATAAAGCTTATGTGATTGAAAATATCAACTATGAGTTTAATAAAGATCAACTCACCAATGAAGCTAAGCATAGTATTGACAAATTTTTATTACCGATTCTTGTAAATAATCCTGCGATAAAAGTGGAATTGGGTTCTCATACTGATAACAAAGGAACGAGCGCATACAATATGCATTTGTCTCAAAAACGATCAGAGAGTATCGTTAAGTATTTATTAAGCCGTGGAATAAGTGAAAGTCGTTTAATAGCCAAAGGGTATGGAGAATCTAAGCCAATAGCACCTAATGAAAATGAAGATGGTACCGATAATCCTGATGGTCGAGCTAAAAACCGACGTACCGAAATAAAAGTGATTGGAAAAGTAGAAGTGATGGAGGAAGATTAAAGCAATAAGGAAAGTTTTTAAAGCTTCATTATTCTGTATGAGTTCTCCATTGATTTAATGATATATACACCTTCATGCAATTGGGAAAGATCTATTAAGATTTTAGAGTCAGAATGTTTGATGACATCTACTTTAGCAGTTATGTTGTTACCTAAAATAGTATATAGTTCAATGTCTTTTACATTTAAGTTTTTACCAATCATTGTAATAGCATTATATGTAGGGTTAGGGAAAACTGAAGAGGGAGAGGCATTAGTAGAATTAATATTCACTGTCTTTATTGGAGCGTATTCGTATTTCCCGTCAAAATCTGTTTGTTTTAACCTGTAATAACTCCACCCTTCAATTGGATTCTTATCTATAACATTATAAGATCTTATTTCGGAGGAATTGCCAGCACCTGCGATAATTGCAACTGTTTCCCAGTCCGATTGATTCACAGATCGCTCAATCGTGAAATAATTATTATTTACTTCAGAAACTGTTGTCCAGTTGATAGCTACTTGATTAAAGCTATTAACTTCAGCAGTAAAGTTTAACAGTTTTATTGGTAGAGCATTACATAGTCCTGAAGCAGAATATTCCGCAGAGACACTAATAAAGCTAAAAGGATTACTCTGATTGTTGTATTCGGTAGCTAACCAATCACTACTCAAAGTAGAATTGCTCGATCGAACCTCGTCTATATCTCCATTAAATCTATTTCCACTTTCCCCTGAGGCGATTTCACCTCCAATTGAAGCATTGCCAGCAGCCCCAGTCAGAGTGCCGGTGACGGTCGCGCTTCCTATTAAAACTCCATCTATGTATAGCCTTTTGACCTTTGTGGTATTGTTGTATGTGGCTGCAACAAAGTGCCAAGTGTTATTTTGTATTAAATTGCTTGGAGAATCCAGTGAAACCGGTGTTAAGCCTCTGACATAAAATCTTACTGCACCTGTACCTGGATCTCCTACGCTTATCGCATGGCCACCACCATCATTAGTAGCGTCATCGCATATTACTCTTTGTCCTGCCTGATTATTGGTTACTGTTCTTATCCAAGCGGAATATGAAAAATTACCTGAACGATTAGAGTGATTCGGCAATTCTATCCAATGATTTGGATCTACAAAATTTCGTCCATCTCCTATAAACGCTGGAGACCGATTGGTTGAACCATTGTTTGTACCATTATTAGCACTACCGCTCCTATCATTTACATTATTATTTAAATGCCATACCCCATCATAATTTAATGTGGACCAAATTGCTGTAGTAGATTGATTTGTTGCAATTGAACTGTTACCATAGTACATAAAAAAGCGAGTATCTGCGGAATTACTTAAAGAAGGAATTTGTACCCAAATCACCAATTGCCCTGTGGTTGGATTATAGGATTCTAAATCAAATAAAAGGGGAGTGTTGCAATCCAATTGGGTAAACGTAATGTCAAACCCATTGGAGTTTTCAATGTTACCTCCATTGGAAGTGGTTCTCAAGTCAGCATCTGTTATGCTGATTAAGACGGGAAAGTTAGAATGCGGACTACTTCCAGCAACTTCGGTTGCATCTACAGTAATTTCTTTCCCAAAAGCATACCCTGCCGGCTGAGCGAGCGAAGGTATAGTTAAAAGTAAGCTTAGCAAGATCAATAGATAATTCATGCTAATGATTTGAAAAATAGTTGTTCGAGTATAGCGTGACACATTTATATGTATGGGTTTTTACTAGTAAGTTCTGAAATTCTAAAGTATAAAATTATTTAAGAATCAACAAAACAGTTTCAATAGTGGATTGCGTTTAAATCCACAAGTATTATCATTTAAAAACTCCAAGAACAAACTTTAACTATAGTTTAGTTACAAAATATACTTATGGCTTCCATCTTAATCTGATAATCTCTAATTTCGAGAAAAATCATTTAACACTATGTTATACACCGTTTCTTATCAGCAACCGAACACCCATTATATTGATATCGAATTAGAAGTGAATGGAGTGGAGGAGTCCACCATTCAGTTTCAATTACCAGCATGGCGGCCGGGTAGGTATGAGTTAGGAAACTTTGCGAAAAATATTCAGCGGTGGAATGCTTATGATACAGATGGAAATGAATTGCCATCAAAAAAGCTAACCAAAGATTTGTGGGAAGTCACTACTAATGGCGTAGAAACAGTAATAGTGAAATACAATTATTTCGCCAATGAGTTGAATGCAGGTTCCACATTTTTGGATGCTTCTCAATTGTATATCAACGGAGTGAATTGTTTCTTGTATGTTCCTAATCGAATGGGTGAGGTGTGTGAGCTGCAATTGGAATTACCAGAGCAATACCTTGTAGCTTGTGGACTTAAGGCTTTGGGCGGTTTTGCTTTTGAGGCTACTGATTTTCACGAGTTGGTAGATTGTCCATTTATTGCTTCAGATACCTTAAAGAAGGATTCGTATCAAGTAGGAGACACCAATTTTTATCTATGGTTTCAAGGTGAATGTCAACCAGATTTTGAGCGATTAAAAAAAGACTTTATTCCGTTTACGGAAAAACAAATGGAGCTATTTGGAGGTTTCCCAACGTCTGAATATCATTTTCTATTTCAAATATTACCACATCGAGCCTATCATGGGGTAGAGCACAGCAATTCTACGGTTTGTTTGTTGGGTCCATCTTATGATGTGATGAGAAAGGGTGGAATGTACGATGAACTGCTGGGCGTTAGTTCTCACGAGTTATTCCATACTTGGAATGTAAAGCGAATTCGACCAATAGAAATGTGGCCGTATGACTACGCTAAAGAGAATTACAGTAGATTAGGTTATTTATCAGAAGGGGTTACTACGCTTTATGGAGATGTTATGTTGCTGAGGTCAGGAGTGTTCTCTGAAGCCGATTATTTTAAAACGTTGAATCAACTCTTGGATCGTCATTTTAACAATCCTGCGATTACTAATTTGTCAGTGGCTGACTCTTCTTTTGATACATGGTTAGATGGTTATGTAGCGGGGGTTCCCAATCGAAAAACATCTATTTATACCGAAGGGGCATTGTGCACTCTGATGTTGGATGCCAAAATTAGAGAGGCAACAGGTCATCAAAAGAGTTTTGATGATGTGATGCGGATTTTTCATGAAAAATTTTATCAAAAAGGGAAAGGCATTAGTGAAACGGATTACTTAGCTACAATAAATCAAGTTAGCGAAACAGATCTTTCGACTTTTGTGAATCAATACATTAACGGTACAGAAGATTATACTCCAGAATTGAAGCGGTCGCTCTCATTTTTGGGATTGCAATATAAAACTTTACCTGCTGATGCTTTTTGCGAAGCATATTTGGGTTTTAAAGTGATGGAAAACAATGGAGCATTGCAGGTGGTGTCGGTTTATCCAGATTCAATTGCAGAATTAGCTGGGTTGGGAGTGAGTGATGAATTGATTACTGTTAATGGTTATAAAGCTGGAGCAGATTTTAATCAATGGTGCGAGTATTTTAAGAATGAAACAATTGTATTAGGGGTTAAACAAAATTATGGTTCAATAAATGAAATGTATCTAAAGCCAACAGAAACAATTTATTACAAAAAACACCAAGCACAACGATTAGAGCATGCAACTGATGAGCAGAAGGCGAGTTTTGAGAAGTGGAGGAATTAATTGTTAAATTATTAAGGGCTAAGATTAATGTCCTTGTGAACGATGCAAAATTTTGAGGTTCTTAACGGTTAAATATTATAGAGCCATTTTAAGGTAGGTTGAAGAATCAAAAAAACAAAGAAAGTTGTAAGAATTAAAAATCACGATTACTTTTGTACTATGATTTTACCAATAGTAGCCTACGGCGATCCAGTATTAAAAAAGGAAGCAGAAGACATTGAAAAGGATAGTCCAGAATTGCAGCAGTTGATTGACAACATGATTGAGACGATGCACAATTCAGAAGGAGTTGGTTTGGCAGCTCCTCAAATCGGAAAATCTATTCGTTTGTTTGTGGTTGACGCCTCTCCTTTTGAGGAAGATGAGCCTACTTTATCCAACTTTAAAAAGGTTTTTATCAATCCAATTATTTTAGAAGAAGAAGGTAAGGAGTGGGACTTCAATGAGGGATGTTTGAGTATTCCCGGTATTCGAGAAGATGTATCGCGTAAGCCAAAAATTACTATAGAATATTACGATAGAGAATGGAATTTGAAGGAAGAGCAATACGATGGAATTGCTGCGAGAATCATTCAACACGAATACGATCACATTGAAGGTATATTATTTACAGACCATTTAACAGGATTAAAACGAACTTTATTAAAAACGAAGCTCAATAATATCAGCAAAGGCAACGTTAAAGTGAATTATAGAATGAAGTTTCCTAAAAAATAACAGTAGCTATGAAAAAGAAGATTATTATTGCCTGCCTTGCCGCAGGATTGTTCGCATGTAATCAACCAGAGTCAACAACGGAAAATAATACAGCGGTTGAAGAAACCACTAAAAATCCGTTTGAAGGCTTAAATCAAGAGGAACTGAAAGCAAAAGTGAATGAGTTTGAAAGCAAGGTTTTTCAGAATGATAGTAGTATGGATATTACTAACGCTAACCTATTAATTGAAGGTTATGTGAAATATGCCAATGAATATCCTGAGGATAGTGAGAGTGCAACCTTTGTGTTTAAAGCTGCTGAAGTGAGTTTAGGTTTAAATCAAGGAACTACAGCATTAGCGCTTTACACCAAGGTTTATGAAGATTACCCAGAGTTTGAAAAACGTCCATACTCTTTATTTCTTCAGGCTTTTATCAATGAAAATAACTTGGGAAAACTAGAAGAAGCAAGAGTCATTTATGAGAAGTTCATTGCGGATTATCCGGATCATCCGATGGCTGATGATGCCCAATACTCTTTAGATAATTTGGGAAAGTCTCCTGATGAACTAATCAAAGAATTTGAAGCAAAGCAAAAACAAGGAGTTTAGTTTTTAAACTCTCTCTCCAACAAGCTTCGAAGCTCATCTATTTCCAATTTGTGCTTCAAATTACCATTTTTACAAAAAGAGATTTCTCCAGTCTCTTCAGATACAATAATCGCCACAGCAGTCGAGTTTTCAGTAATACCGACTGCTGCTCGGTGTCTTAAACCGTAGCTTGCGTGAATTTTAGGATTGTCAGATACCGGTAAAATACACCTTGCAGCTTTAATTTTGTTGGCATGTATTATGACTCCACCATCATGCATGGGATTATTTTTGAAAAAGATTGTTTCTAATAGGTTTGAGGATACAATCCCGTCAATTTGATCGCCAGTAGATGCGTGATACTTCAATTCTGAATCTTTAGAGATTACAATCAAAGCTCCTGTTTTCGATTTCGACATGTTAAAGCAAGCTTTTATAATTGCCTTGCTGTTCAATTCTTCTACTTTTTGATCATTCCATTTCCAAGCACCGAACTTCTTTCTTATTCTTGGCTGTGCGAGAATACTTCTGTTTCCTACTATCAATAAAAATCTTCTGATTTCTTGCTGAAATACGATTATTAATGCAATGACACCGACACCAATAAATTGACCTAGAATTTCGTCCAAAAGCTCCATTTTTAGTGCTTCTACTAACTTCCAAATCAAATACAACGAAAGAATACCCAGTAGAATTCGAATAGCAACTGTACCTTTTAACAAGTTGTATAACTGGTACATTAAAATTGCAACGAGGAGAATATCCAAAAAGTCGAGCCATCGAATACTGATAAATGCTAAGGACATTAAAGGGATATTTTCCATGGTGCGAAATTACTGCTTTTGGTAGAAGTCCACAATTTTAATCGATTCCATTGCTTCTTTTACATCGTGAACTCTTAAGATTTGCGCACCATTGAGTAGTGCAATCGTGTTTGATGTAGTGGTTCCATTTAACGCTTCCTTTGGACTGGTTTCTAGCAATTTCCAGATCATACCTTTTCGTGATATTCCGGCTAATATAGGGGCGTTTAAATGTCCAAACTCGTTTAGGTGTTTAAGAATACTATAGTTGTGTCCTAATGTTTTTCCAAATCCAAAACCAGGGTCCAAAACAACATCAATAACACCCAATTCTCTGAGTTGTGTTAATTGGTTTGAAAAGAACTGGAAAATTTCTTTAATTACATCGGTATAAATAGGGTTTTGTTGCATTGTTGACGGTTTGTCTAATGTATGCATGAGTACATAAGGAACTTTCAATTGAGCAATAGTGGCAAACATATTTTTATCAAATGTTCCTCCTGAAATATCATTGATGAGGTGTGCGCCTTGATCAATGGTTTCTTTTGCAATTACTGATCGGTAGGTATCTATGGAAAATAATGCTTTAGGAAATGTTTTGACCAACAATTTTAAAGGATTGATCAGTCGCTCTTTTTCTTCTAATACGCTAATCTCGGCAGCTCCTGGGCGCGTACTCATTGCACCTAAATCTATAAAAGTAGCTCCATCTTCTAGCATTTGACCCACTTTCTCAATTAAAGAATCGTTGCTTGTTTTTCGGCTTTCCACAAAAAAAGAATCAGGAGTTAAATTAACAATTCCCATCACTTTGGGTGTGGATAAATCGACTAAATTCCCTCCGCAATTCAGTGAGAAATTCCTTGAAAAAACAGTATCTTTCGGGACTTTTAAGGGACTTGTCATAATCAAATTTAGAATGAATAATACAGCTGAACAATACGATTCAATAATAACCAAATGCTACGACATTTTTGGACAAAAAAGTAAAGATTATGGTACTGCTTGGCGTATTTTGAGAACGAGTTCGTTAACCGATCAGTTATATATAAAGGCCAAACGTATTCGAACCATTGAGGATAACGGAATGAGTAAGGTAGATGAGGGAATTGTTCCTGAATTTATTGCCATTGTTAATTATTCCATCATGGCCTTAATCCAATTAGAGATGGGTGTTTCAGAGGAGCAACACATGGATGAAGAAAAGTTGAAAAAACTATTTCATCACTATGCTAAGGTCGCCAAAGACTTAATGATGAATAAAAACCATGATTATGATGAAGCGTGGAGAACGATGAGGGTAAGTTCTTTGACAGATTTAATTCTTCAAAAAATCCTTAGAGTAAAGCAAATTGAGTCAAATAAAGGAAAAACCTTAATTTCGGAAGGCATTGATGCCAATTATTTAGACATGCTGAATTATGCAGTATTTGCCCTAATTAAATTAGAAGAACAATAATAACTCTATAAAGACTTAACTATGAAATTATTACTTCATTTTTCTCGATTGTTCGTCGGAAACCTTTTTATCTTTTCTGGCGTTGTTAAAGCTAATGACCCCCTTGGTTTTTCTTATAAACTACAAGAGTACTTCACCGAGTTTGGAACAGATTGGGACTGGTTGATGGAAATCGCAATGCCTTTTGCTGCTGCTGTCTGTATTCTTGAAATAATACTAGGTGTGGCAGTTTTAGTTGGTTATAAAATGAAGGAGGTGAGCTGGATTTTGTTGGGAATGATTTTGTTTTTTACAGGTTTGACTTTTGCTTCAGCAGTTTTTGAAATTGTACGTTCTTGCGGTTGTTTTGGCGATGCTATCCCATTGACTCCATGGCAATCCTTCTACAAAGATTTAATCCTTTTAGCATTGATTTTAATATTGTTCATTAAACGCAATACTATTCAGCCTTTTGAAGATGCTAAACCTGCACTAATTTACTTTTTTATCTCATTAATAGTAATGGGGGCGTTGTCGTATCAATTGAGTTGGAACTTTCCTTTGGTTTTGACTATAGGTGTATTAGGAGCGAATTTGGTAATGTTTTTGATCAATAAAAATAAGCATGCTCTTGTAGCTGTAGTGATTTCGCTTATTGTGAGTACTGCTTTCTCCATTAATTGTGTTTGGCATTTACCACAAAGAGACTTTAGGCCATATGCTGTTGGAAAAAATTTGCCAGAACAAATGACATTACCTGAAGATGCTATTCAGCCTGTTTATGAAAATATTTTGACCTATAAAAACAAGTCAACTGGTGAAGTAAAAGAGTTTACGCAAGATAATTATCCTTGGGATGACGACAATTGGGAGTGGGTTAACACTGAAAGTAAGTTGATAAAGGAAGGGGATGTTGCAAAAATTACAGACTTTTCGGTGGTAGATAATGATGGAAATGACATTACCGAAATTGTGAACAGTGAGGACCTTATATTTTTGGTCGTTATGTATGATTTGCATAAAACTTCTACCAATAAAATGGATTTAATTAATGATTTTGCAAAAAAAGCAGAGGCTGAAGGAATTGAATTTATTGGCTTAAGTGCTGCATCGTATGAAGTAGCTGAAGAGTTTAGACACAAAAATCAAACTCCATTTCCAATTTATACCACTGATGGGATTGTACTAAAAACAATAATTAGATCTAATCCAGGTTTGGTTATGATGCGAAGAGGGACAGTTGTTGGTAAATGGCACAATAATGATATTCCGACGTTTGAGGATGTTTCAGAAGAGTATAATGTAACTCAATAAATGTGTTAAACTTTATTGCACGACGTGTATTATATGGATTGTTGGTGCTTTTCGGAGTAGTTACAGTAGTATTCATATTGTTTAATGTCCTGCCTGGAGACCCGGCTAGAATGATGTTGGGTCAACGAGCAGATAAAGCATCAATTGAGGCTATAAATAAAGACTTAGGATTAAATCAACCATTGCCCACTCAGTATTTTTTATACTTGAATGATTTGTCTCCTATTTCGTTCCATCATAAGAGCAATAAAGAGAGCATTATCTTTCTCGATCCTACAAAATACGAAGGGAAACAATTGATAAGTCTTGGAAGCTATGTTTTAATAGCCAAATTTCCTTATCTAAGACGATCGTATCAGACGCAGAAAAAGGTCAATCAAATAATTGCTGAAACTCTAGTTGAAACTACGGTTTTGGCCGTTGCAGCAATGTTCTTAGCGACGGTCTTAGGGATTTTACTAGGATTATTATCTGCCTTATTTAAGGATGGCGTTCTAGATAGGTTAAGTTTGGTGTTTGCTACATCAGGAATGGCATTGCCCTCCTTTTTTGTGGGGATCGTTATAGCTTGGGTTTTTGGTTATCTGCTTTCTGATTACACAGGTTTAGATATGACTGGTAGTTTGTTCGAAGTTGATGATTTAGGGAATGGGGAGTATTTGTCCATCAGAAATTTAGTCTTGCCAGCCGTCACATTAGGCGTACGACCGCTAGCGGTAATTGTCCAATTGAGTAGAAATTCAATGTTAGAGGTGCTGGGACAAGATTACATTAGAACAGCCAGAGCAAAAGGACTAAGTAATAAAATAGTAGTTTTAAAGCATGCCTTAAGGAATGCCTTAAACCCAGTGTTAACTGCTGTTTCAGGAATGTTTGCAAGTTTAATGGCAGGAGCTGTGTTTGTTGAAATTGTATTTGCTTGGAAAGGCATTGGCTGGGAGGTTGTAAATGCTTTAGAAAAGTATGATTTGCCAGTGGTGATGGGCGCAGTGCTTGTTATTGCTGTAATTTTTGTTGTGATTAATATAATTGTTGATATCCTCTATGGAGTTTTGGATCCTAGAGTAAGAGTGAGTTAAATGTAAATTATGAGAAAGAAAATTGTAGCAGGAAACTGGAAAATGAACCTGACGGTGAATGAAGCAGAATCCTTAGTGAAAGAACTAAACCAAAAAGTGAAGGAAGGAGTTAAAGCAGATCAATTGATTGTTTTTCCATCTTTTACCAATATAGTTTCCGTGGTAAATTCAATTGATTATAGTATCAATGTGGGGGCTCAAAATTGTCATGAGTCAAAGTCCGGTGCATATACTGGAGAAGTTTCTGTAGATATGATTCAGTCAACTGGAGCAACAGTCATTTTAGTAGGGCATTCAGAACGAAGAGCTTATTTTGGTGAAACCAATGAGTTATTAGCTAAAAAGGTAGATGCTGTTTTGGCGGCAGATATGCAGGCTGTTTATTGTTGTGGAGAAACATTGCCTGAAAGAGAAGCTAACAATCATTTTAGAGTAATTGAATCGCAGATAAGTGAAGGTTTGTTTCATTTGGATGAATCAGGTATTTCGGAAGTAGTTATTGCTTATGAACCTGTGTGGGCGATTGGAACGGGTGTAACTGCATCTTCAGATCAAGCGCAAGAAGTACATGCCTTTATTAGGAGTTTGATTGAAAAAAAATACGGCAATGAAATTGCTGAACAAATTTCCATATTATATGGAGGAAGTTGTAATCCTAAAAATGCCGAAGAATTATTTAGACAGAAGGACGTTGATGGTGGATTAATAGGTGGAGCAGCTTTAAAAGCAAATGATTTTATTCAAATAGCTAATTCTTATTAAATGAATTATTTAGAATTTAAATTTAAAGTAAGTCCATTAGTTCCTTATCAGGAGATTTTAATGTATGAGTTAGGTGAGATGGGCTTTGAGAGCTTTACTGAAGAGTCTGATGGACTTAATGCGTATATTGCTGAAGATGAATTTTCTGAAGATCAATTAAGTGAATTGTATTTGTTTACAGATGATTCTGTTCAAATTAGCTTCGAAAAGCAATTGATTCCTCAACAAAATTGGAATGCAGAATGGGAGAGGAGTTTCCCTAAAGTTACTGTAGATGATTATTGTGAGATTATAGCTCCTTTTCATGAAAAATCAACTGATTGTGAGTTTAGTATATTGATTGAACCGAAGATGAGTTTTGGAACCGGACATCATGATACCACTTTCATGATGATGCAATTAATGCGGCAACTGGATTTGAGTGATAAATTAGTGATGGATATGGGCTGCGGAACGGGAGTTTTAGCAATTTTAGCTAAACTAGAGGGCGCTTCGACTGTCACAGCTGTGGATATTGATGATTGGGCTTTTGAAAATACATTAGAAAATATCGAAAGAAACAATGTTTCTGAAATAGAAGTTTTAAAAGGAGGAGCAGAAAAGGCTAAAGGGAAAAGCTATGATGTATTTATAGCAAATATAAATAGGAATATTTTGATGAGAGATTTGCCTGCTTATGCAGAAACGATGAAAACCGGAGCTGATTTATTATTAAGCGGTTTTTTTATTACAGATTTTGAACAATTGGACCAAAAGTTGAAAGAACTTGGTTTTTCTAAAGTAAATAAGGTTCAACGCAATAATTGGTGTGCGTTACACTATAAAAAATAAGAACATGAAGAAACTGCTAATTGCTATTGTTTTTCTTTCTATAAATTGGAGTTTAAAAGCGCAAACTCCATTGAGCTTTGCCTCAGACTCTATTCAATTTTTTAATCAAATGGAGTCGTTCATGTCTGATGCTCGAAAAGAAGGGAAAGACTTTATGAAGCAGTTTAAAGAAGTGTGGTATGGAGGTTATTTTTCAGATGAACAGCGTCGTGGGGTGTATATGGTGACCAATAAAATGCTTCAAAAGAAAATGCGTGCATTTCCTGATTTTAGAAGTTACCTTTATACCGTAGGTAGTTTTGTTACATCAACTTATCAAACTGAAAAAAGTTTTGATGAATGGCAAGCCACTTTAGTCCGGCTTTTAGATGACAGAAATAAGCGAAATTTTACCAATTTTCTAACTTTCTCAGATGGTCTTTTTTCAGAGAATGCCATTTATAAATCCACTTCTACAAAATGGGCAGCAAACAATAGTAATTACATTTTTGGATTTGATAGTTTACCTAAGATTACATTTGAAGAGTTAGATCTCATTTGCTACTCAAGAGGAGATAGCATGAAAATTATCAATACAACGGGCACGTACTATCCGACTGAAGAAAAATGGATTGGAAATGGAGGGGTAGTAACATGGGAAAAGGCTGGAATGATGAGTGAGGAGGTTTATGCTAAGGTATTTAATTATGAGATAAATACGAAAACTTATTCCTATACCGCAGATTCTGTCGAGTTTTATAATTCCTTTTATTTTGATAAACCATTATTGGGTCAACTAGAAGATAAGATACAAGCTAATAACACCCCTGAAAAATCAACCTACCCTAAGTTTGATTCTTATAATAAGCGTTTAGTAATTCAAAATATTTCTCCAGCTGTCGACTATGATGGTGGATTTAGTATGGTTGGGTCAAAATTTATAGGTAGCGGTAATGAGGAAAATGATGCTTATCTGCTTTTCCATAGAAATGATACCATTTTTCTAAGAGCGTCTTCTAAAGCATTTGTAATTAATACTGAACGTATTATTTCAGATAATGCTGCTATTAGTTTTTATTTGGGTAGTGATTCAATTCATCATCCAGGATTGAATTTTAAGTTTTTTCCTAAGAAGAAACAGGTCACTCTTTATAGAGACAATCAAGGAATGGCTATTTCACCTTATTTTGACTCATTTCATCAAATTGATATGGATTTTGAAGTGTTAAATTGGAATCAAGAAGACCCATTGATAGAAATGACAAGTTTGATGGGGAGTACGAGGACTGAAGCGACATTTACCTCTGAAAATTTCTTTAAATTGTCTGAATACAGGCATTTGCAAGGCAGGGGAGATGTAAACCCATTGCTGCAAATCCAAAGGTTATCAGAACAAGTTGGTTCCAAAGACTTAATGATAAAGGAACTGTGTTATTACATGAAAATTAGTGATGCTGCAGCTGAAAACTTATTAATGTATCTAGCTACTAGAGGTTTTTTAAAATACAATTATAAAAAAGGGGAATTTACTGTGAAGAAAAGATTGACGCAGTACGTTCAATCTAGCTTTTCTAAAATTGATTATGATGTTATTTCTATTCGCTCTGATATCAAAGGTAAAAATAATGCCAGCTTAAACTTATTGAACTATGATTTAACGATAAATGGTGTTGAGGGAATACTATTGAGTGATTCCCAGAAGGTATTTATATTGCCTTCTGATCAAAGGGTGGTTATGAAAAAAAATCGCTACTTTACTTTTGGAGGTCAAGTTGAAGCAGTTGATATATTTAGTTTTTACGGTAAAGAGTTTTCTTTTGATTATGAACAATTCAAAATTAATTTGACCAATGTAGACTCATTAGGTTTGCGCGCTTATTCAGGAGAATTGGATAGAAATGGAAATCCAATCCTTAAAAAAGTTCGAACAGTAATTGAAGGAATAAATGGAGAATTGCTCATCGATAATTTTGAGAACAAATCAGGTATAAAGGAGTTTCCTGAATTCCCTGTGATCAAGAGTTTCGGAGATTCATACGTCTACTATGATAAAAAAGAAGTTGAAAATGGAGTGTACAAAAGAGATGACTTTTATTTCCAAGTCCGTCCATTTGAAATCGATAGTTTAGATAATTTTTCAAACGATCAATTGAGATTTGAAGGTAGTTTTACTTCTAATATCTTTCCTGAATTTGATGAGGCTTTAACTGTACAATCTGATATGTCGTTAGGATTTATCAGACAAGCACCTCCTGGAGGGTATCCTACTTATGGTGGTAAAGGACAGTTCCACAATACAATTAAATTATCCAATAAGGGTTTAAGAGGTGATGGTAAACTGGAGTATTTAACATCAACAACTCTATCTGATGATTTTAAATTTTATCCAAAATCAGTGGAGGCTTTAGCACAATCTCATGTGTTGGCAGAAGTGAAGACGGGTACAGAGTTTCCTCCTGTTCAAGGTGATAGTGTGAATATCAATTGGAAGCCTCAAGAGGATGTATTCTATACTACTGCAGTAACGAATAACTCTTTGGCTTTTTATGACATGCGTTCATACTTCAGAGGAACTACAGCTCTTCGTCCAAATGGCTTATCTGGTAATGGTGTATTTATATTTGAAAAAGCCAATTTGGCCTCTAAAAATATGATTTTCCAAAACACTGTTTTTGATGCGGATACTGCAGATTTTGAGCTGTTAGAAGAGAATAATAGTGGTTTTGCATTGAATACTGCTAATGTTAAAGCACATGTTGATTATAAAGGTAGGTTCGCTGAATTTAAACCGAACGGTGAAGACGATCCAATTTTCTTTCCTACCAACCAGTACCTGTGTTTTATGGAAGAGTTTAAATGGTACATGGATAATGGGATGATTGATTTGACAGGGAAAGCGCAAAATACCGTTTCGGCTGATGTTAAATTAGAGGGATCCAAGTTTATTTCAACTAAAGCGGAGCAAGATAGCTTGTTCTTTTATTCTCCGATTGCTCGATTTGATTCGAGAAGACATATTATTAGTGCTTTTGATGTCAAGTATATTACTACTGGTGATGCGAAAGTTTTTCCAGATAGCGGGGCTGTAGTTATTCGAAAAAGCGCTAACATGGAGCAGTTGGAAAATGCTGGTGTTGTAGCAAATGCCGTTACAGAATATCACAATATATATAATGCAAAAATTAAAATAGAAGGAAAGAAAAAGTATTTCGGTTCAGGCTATATTGATTATGTAGATGAAAATTCCAACGCTCAATCCATTTATTTGCAGACAATAAATGTAGATACTACTGGCCAAACTATAGCACACGGTGTTATTGAAGACGATTCTTTATTCACATTAAGTCCTCAGCATGCTTTTAAGGGAGAGGTAGACTTATTAGCGAATAATCAATACTTAATTTTTGATGGAGGGGTAAGAATTAATCACAATTGTGATTTAATCCGAATCAACTGGTTGAGATTTAGAGGTGAAATTAATCCTAATGAAATTTATATTCCAATAGATACAGGAATTGTAGATGTAAATAAAACAATATTATCAGCTAGTATTAACTTAAATACTGATAGCAATTTTATTTATTCTGCATTTATTTCTCAGAAGGTTTTCCATAGTGATAGAGAATTGTTGCCTGCGTATGGGTTTATGTTTTATGATAAAGAAAACCAAGAGTATAAGATAAGCTCTAAAGAAAAAATCAAGTCATTAAATATTCCTGGTAATTATTTGATTTTGAACCTGAAGGATTGTAAAGTTTATGGCGAGGGTAAAGTTAATTTAGCCGCAGATTTAGGACAGGTTAAGCTCATGACTACTGGCTCAATGATACATAATCGCCCAACATTAGAGGCCGAGAATGAGGTGATTGGTGATTTCATGATGGGGATTGACTTCTTTTTTGATGATAACGCAATGAAAAAGGTGGCTGATCAAATAAATGAAAATTTAAAGCTTCAACCAGTGGATTTGTCCAGGGCTGTATTTGAGAAGGGACTTCGAGAAGTTATTCCGTTGGATGAGGCAGATAAGCTTATTTCTCAGTTGAACCTAAATGGTAAATTCAAAAGAATTCCAAATGAATTGAATCAGCGAATTGTTTTTAATGATATAAAGTTTAAATGGAATGAAGAGCAAAACACTTTCACTTCCTTTGGACAGTTAGGAATCTCTAATATCAATAAGGAAGAAGTAAATAAATACATTGATGGTGTAGTGATGATCACTAAAAAGAGAAGTGGTGATATTTTGGACATCTACTTAGAGATAGATGGTAATAATTGGTATTATTTTAATTACCGTAGAGGGATGATGCAAGTTGTTTCATCTAATGAGGCTTTTAATGAGCAGATTAAATCCTTAAAAGATGATAAACGAAAGGCAGATGTCGCTCGAAAAGAGGAACCATTTACTTTCATGTACGGGAATCAGAAAAAGAAAGAAATTTTCTTAAGGCAATTTGAAGTAGAGTAGCTCGTCGAAAGATTTATTCTTCTTATCAAATTATTAGGAGCTAATTAGGTATTTTACCCATATTTGTATTTTCTAAGAAAATAGATTGTTTGTAAGTATGTTGATAGAATGGTTGAATACAACGTATTTAAAGACAAAGCATTCTATAAATTTGAGAAATGCTGATATAGTATATTATAAGGGACAAGATAATAAAAGATGATTTTTAAAAATATAACTGTTGTTATTGCGATAATATTTTTAATGTTCTCCAATGGGTCTTTTGCACAAGATTCTTTCAAATCTGAGGACGAATTAAAAAGTAAAGCAGCAGAACTGTTCGATCAGAAAAAGTTTGTGGAAGCCGCTCCACTGTATGCACAATTATTGAGTTTGTATCCCAAAGATCCTGAGTATAACTATAAGTACGGTGCGACTTTATTGGATGCGGATCCAGATAAAAGTAAGGCATTGAAATACTTAGCTTTCGCTACTTCAAAATCCAATATTGACCCTCTGGCTTACTATTATGCGGGTAAGGCTTTTCATTATAATTATCAATTTACTAAGGCGTTACAAAATTACAATAAGTTTAAAACGAAAGCCTCAACTGCAGATCGGAAATTGTATGAAATTGATCAGCAAATTGAAATGGTTAAAAGTGGAAATGAGCTGCTTCGGTCCATCAATAGATTAGATGTTATTTCCAAGGAATCCATCTCAAAAGACGACTTTTTTAGAATATATCAATTAGAAGGGTTAGACGGAAATGTTGTTGTAAAGCCGGATGAATTTAAATCTAAATACGATAAAAAGAATAATGAATCTTCGGTAATGTATTTGCCCAATGATGCTAATGAGGTTTATTTTTCTTCCTACGGAAAGAATGGTGAAAATCAGCGAGATATTTACAAGGCTGTTAAATTGGGTAATGGAAAATGGAGTGAAGCGGTAAGTGTAGGCAATTCCATAAATACTCCTTATGATGAGGCTTTTGCTTTTATTTTACCGGACAAAAGAACGATGTATTTTGCCTCTAAAGGACATAACTCTATGGGGGGATATGACTTGTTTAAAACTACATACGATGAAAGTATTGGGGGATGGACTAAACCTGTTAATCTAGACTTTCCATTTTCTACAGTGAATGATGATGTAATGTTTGTGACTAATGGAGATCAGTCATTAGCTTACTTTGCTTCTGATCGAAATAATGTTAGTGATCAATATTATGTTTATAAAGTGTCTACAACACCTAAACAACCTGATTTATTAGTGATAAAAGGAAAGTTTATAGCTGAAAACATCCCGACATTGAAAAGGGCTAAAATAACTATCGTGGATGCTGTAACTAATGAAACAGTTGGGGTTTATGATACTGATGAAAAAGGAAATTATTCAGTTGAAATAGAAAGTAAAGGAGGTATCTATAAATTCAATATCGAAACTACAGAAGATGCTCCAATTCATGCAGGAACTGTAAATATTCCAAGTCAAGAGGAGTTTTTATTGCTTGGACAAGAATTAAGATTGGTAGGCGAGGGAAATAATCAAAAATTAGTAATTAAGAATATTTTTGATGGATCCATTTCTGCTGAAGATTACTCTGGTGGACCAATTGTTTCGTCGAGTTTATTAATCAGACAAGCTGACATTAAGAAAAATGCAGATGAAGCCCAAATAATTGCAGATGCTAGAAATACCTCTGCAATAGAAGGTGGTATAGTAGCTCCAAATGACGCTACTTCAACTTCAAAAACTGAAGAAGTAAGGTCGGGAGAAGTGGCAAGTACCATTGCTGAAGATGCATTAGAGGTAAAAGCAAAGTCGATTAGAGATGAGATTTCAACTATTGAATCTAAGTTAAAGACAAAAGCGGATGATGCCGCAAAGAGTGCTAAATATACCTATAGTGAGGGCTATAAGAAAAGTAACGAAGCTTTAGAGTTTTTCAAGGAATCCGAAAAACAAGACGAGATTGCTAGTAGTAGTTCAGGAGAAGAGCAAGCAATTGCCCTTAAAAAGGCTGCAGAAGCCAAAAGTAGAGCTGAAAAACTTGCTCTTGAATCTAAATTGGCACTTAACTATGCTGAAGTTTTTGAAAATAAAGCATTGGACTACTCTTCTCAATTGGATAAAACAGTTGCAACGAAGAAAGCGGTAGATAGCTTAATAGTTGAGAATCAAATTGAAAGTGCTGATTCAAAGTTGATAGCACTTAAAAAATCCATTGTGATCCCGAACAATGGATTAACTGTGGTAGAAGAAGAAAAGGAAAGAATTACTAGAAATAAAATTGCGGTAGAGAACGATCTTTCAAAAAATGAAAATTCAATTAAATTGTTATCTGAACAGATAAAAGTGATTGAAGACGAAGCAATGCAATTGACCGATCAATTTGAAAATACCCGTAACAAGAATGAGAAGGAGAAAATTCAGAATAGATTGAATAGCTTGAGTTTGGATAAGGAGGATCTAAAATTTGAAATCAATAAAAACAAACAAGAAGTTATAGAGAACAAAGCTGAAGTTGATCAAGTTCGATTTGAGGAAAGTTATGCAGATCGTTTAGCAAGTGGAATTCAAAATAATGAAGGAAAGTCACTGGTTGCAGTTTCTTCACAACAAAAGGAAGCACTTTCAGAGACCGTGTCTTATTTTGAAGAAAATAATTTACTTTACTCAACATCCAGTTCTACCAATACAGCATCCTCTGCAGACATAAAGGACCCTTCTGTATTGACAACTGAATTGAATGCATTGCCTTCGGACGAATCTTTTAGTAAGCGAATTTCTGAAGCACAGAATGTAACAAATGAAGCAGAGAAAAACCTGCAATTAGCAGAAATCAACCAAGATTGGGCGAATGTTTTACAACAAAAAATAGACTTAAATCAACAACTAACCTCGTCTGCAGAACCTAATCAGAAAAACAGTATTTCTCAAGAAATTAACGAGTTAAAACAACAAAAGCTAGAGAAACAAAATGCAGCTGAAGAATACTCTAAACTCAGTCAAGGTATAGGTATATCATCAGTTGTAAGCACAGAACCCAAAGAGCTATCTGAGCCATCTTACTTTAAGGGGTATGAAATAAATTTAAAGGAAGCAGAGGCAATCTCAGATGAAAGGAGTAGAGACGAAGCCAAAATTGCCATATACAATGATTGGAACCAGGAAATAGATAAAGAAATACTATCCATCACTAACTTGTCTGATGATTCACCTAATGCTGAATTGAATGAGCAGCATCTAGCTTCACTAAGAGAGAAAAGAAGAGAAAATGACTCTAAAATTTTAAAGTTGGGCGGAGAGACAACTTTAGCTGAAAATGCTTCAGCTAATATTCCGCAAGAAGGCGATAGCCCAAATTTATTTAACCCAAACAACAGAAATGAGGGAAGTTCCAACGAAAAGGTCGATCCTACTAAGATAGATAATGAAGTGGTTGCAGAAGCTAACATTCCATCTATTGAGAAAGAAGAGAGCCTTGTTGAGTCAAATGATCAGCCTAAGCGTACTCAGGGTGGTGACAATTCTAACTCAACTAATACTAGTTCGGTTACCTCCAAAAAACAATCTGCAACATCCACAGTTAATTATGCGGCACCTAAAGGTTCAGCTGCGGATAAATTTTCAGATCTAAAATATGCTACTGATGTTTCTTATGATTCACCTGCAGCAAAGCAATTAATACAAACTGCAGAATCTGAAAAAGCAGAAGCAAGCTCACTGATGAATCAGTATCGAGAAACTCGACAGGCTGCTTTAGCATTGCCTACTGTAAAAGAAAGAGCAGATGCATTAGCTCAAGCTGATGCTCTCAGAGAGCAATCAGAGAAGAAACAAATTGAAGTGAATGAGATTTATGGTCAGGTAAATCAAGCTGAGTTTATTCAACAAAATGCCGCTTTGAATGACTTTCCAAAATTTAGTCAACAATTCCAGTCGAGTAATATAGAGCTAGCCGATTTATTGTTGAATGAGTCCTACTACTATTTTAATGAGGCACAAAATATTCGTAAAGCAGTAGTTGAAAAGGAACGGTTCAATCAAAAAACGGTTGATTTGCAAAAGGCGTATAATTACGAAGTGATTGCTTTGAAAAAGCAACAGGAAGCAATGGCAGCGTTGCAAGAAGCAACCATTGAGTATGAAAATCCATCTTCGGCAGAACCTAAAGACGTCCGTGTGGTTAACAATGCTGAAGTTAAGAACAGAAGAATGGAGGCGACTGGTCAGAAGAATGTTCTGGCTGCTAGAGAGAAAGCTATTGCCGATTCTATTCAAGGAGAAGTGTTAGAGTTGGATTCAAAAATTGCTGAGTTACAATATCAACTATCTGAAACGAAAAAGAAGAAGGAAAGAGAAGTAATTGAAGCAGAAATTATTCAATTAACGGAAGATAAAGAAAGAAAAGAGAATCAAGCTGAACTATACAACAGAAGAGCCAATCAGTTAGAAGAGCAATTAACGAAAATGGAAGAGTCGCGTGAGGATAGACTTCAGGCAATTTTCGAAGAAAAACAGATAGCGAATCAACTTAGAGGTTCTGTGGCTTTAAACCAACCAGGCGTCGATGTTGGAGCGGTTGAATTTACTGAAGATGAGTATAATTCCATAAAGGAAAGTCCTGCTTTCATAACTTATACTAAGAATATTCAAGAGCGTAATCAATTGATTAAAGAGGCGAATGTGATGTATGAGCAAATGGAAGTAGCCAACAATAAAAATGATAAGAGATTGGCTGATTCCTTGCAAAAAATGATACGTGTAAAAACTTATGTTGCAAGACAAAAGGAGAATGCAGCTAGTGCAGCCTTAGTGAATGTGAATAGAGTGGAAGCAATGAAAATGAGAAAGGCCGGGGCGCTCATTTCTGGAATGGCTCAAGCTGATTTTGTTCCACCAGCTCCAGATTTTTCAAAAGCTAATGATGTTTTAGCTAGTAATTCCGACTATACTACTACTACTAATGGTAATGAGTTTAATGAAGGCGGCAGTACCACAGTCAATTTAGGGAAAATTAAAGATAACAAGAATGCTGATAATTCTACTCAGAAAATACCAGTTGTAAATAAGCCTGTGAAGAATAACTCAACTGTCCCAACTCAAAAAACGGCAAAGGTAAATCTTGTAGTAAATGATAAAGGAGTATTTAGTAAAGTTAATCCATCTGAATCTGTATACTCAAAAGACAATCCTATCCCAATAGATGTTGCATTACCAAAAGGTATTATATTCAAAGTTCAAGTTGGTGCGTTCAGAAATCCTATTTCACAAGATTTGTTTAAGGGATTTGCTCCTTTAATGGGAGAGAAAGTTGGTAATGGAGGCATTACTCGATACACAGCTGGATTATTCCTTGAGTTTAATTCTGCAGACCAAGCCAAGGAAGAAATACGAGCATTAGGTTATTCTGATGCATTCGTTGTGGCATTTAAAGATGGAAAGAGAATAAATATAGCTGAAGCTAGAAATAATCAATCAGAAGGACAGAATACAGCTTCTATTGATGATGTGAAAGAGGTAGTAAATAAAATGACTGGAGTTTCCAAAACCGGGAATGGGTTAGTAGGATCTGGGAATAGTTTAGCATCATCAACAGACAATGCAACTTTGCCTGCTGAATTCAAGGCTGCAGATATAGCAGTAGCAAAAGATATTAAGAACATACCAGGAGTTTACTTTACTGTTCAAGTTGGAGTGTATTCTAAGCCGATTAAAAAAGGTGAGATAGATGTACCTGAGTTAGCCGTTATGGTGGTAAAGGATGGACTATATAGATACAGTTCAGGAGTATACAATGACCCTGTAAGTGCTGCAATAGGTAGAGATAGGTTGCGAAAAACTGTTCCCGATGCTTTTGTTATTGCTTATAATAATGGTAAGAAAATATCAACAGACGAAGCATTGAAATTAATGAATGAGTAAGTTGGTATACTTTTTGACTTTAAGATAATATGTCTGAAATAAAAACCGATACTTCAATAGAAGAATTGCTTAAAGAGACGTTGAGCAATCAACATGAGATTATCCTTTTCAATGATGATGTAAATACTTTTGATCATGTTATAGAGTGCTTGATAAAGTATTGTGAGCACTCTCCCTTGCAAGCTGAACAATGTTCTTATATTGTTCATTACAACGGAAAGTGTAGTGTTAAAAAAGGAGCATTGAAAAAGTTAAAACCTATTAGTCAAGCATTGGTTGATCAACAATTGAGAGCAAAAATTATATAGATGAAAACAATCTTTCAAACCTTCTTTCTTTTGTTCTTGGTGGCCTGCACAACAGTCCCTATTTCTGGTAGAAAACAAGTGAAGTTGCTACCCGAAAGCCAAATGCTTTCGATGAGCTTGAGCAGTTATGACCAAGTTAAACAAGAATTAAACCTATTGCCCGATACAGATCCGAGAGTAATACTTGTAAAAAAGGTGGGTGCCAAAATATCAACAGCTGTAAATACTTATCTCTCTAATAATGGCTACAAATCTCGCCTAGAAGAGTTTCAGTGGGAGTTTAATGTGGCAGAAGATAATACAGTTAATGCATGGTGTATGCCTGGAGGTAAGGTGATGTTTTATACTGGAATTTTGCCGATAACAGAAGATGAAGTTGGTATTGCTGTGGTTATGGGACATGAGATAGCCCACGCGGTTGCCAGACATGGAAATGAGCGAATGAGTCAAGGTTTGATTGTACAAGCTGGAGGCATGGCTTTGGATGTGGCTACTAGCCAAAAGGCGGAACTTACACGAAGCATCTTTCTAGCCTCTTATGGTGCGGCTTCTCAATTAGGTATATTAAAATATTCGAGAATGCATGAATCTGAAGCAGATCAAATGGGACTTATTTTCATGGCTATGGCAGGCTATGACCCAATTAATGCAGTATATTTCTGGGAGAGAATGGCTGCACTAAGTGGGCAGAACCCAACTGAGTTACTGAGTACTCACCCTTCAGATGAAACTAGAATTAATGATATCAAGCATCACTTGCCTAAGGCATACGAATACTATAAAAAATAGATTAATTTTATACTATACCCCTAGCTTTAATAAAAATGAGAAATCTAATCTTAGCATGCCTACTGCTCTTCAGTAGCTTTACATTTGGACAAACTCGAAAAGTTGGAGCAGATACTTTGTTGCTCGCCCTAAAGTCTATTACTAGTTACACCGGAGAGGTAGTAGATAACAATATTCCCGAGTACTGTGTGACAGTAGATGCATCTGAATCCATTGATCAATATGCTCCAGAATTAGAGTATACATGGGTATTTGATGGTTTAAGAAAACGTAAAGGAATTAAGGTTGAACATTGTTTTACTCGACCTGGTTTTCATCAAGCTGCAATCAATACTTATGATCCTTCCATTGGTCAATTGGTTGAAAGTGATACCACAATTGTTTTAAATGTACCGCCTGCTTTAAGGTTTGATAAAAGTGGTTTTTTTAAAATATTAAATACAGTCTCATTTAAAACTAAAGGTTATAAAGCAGGTGAAGGGAATTTTTTATTGTGGAGCTTTGGTGATGGAAATTATACCACAGGACATGCTGTAAAGAATGTTTATTACGAGCAAGGAGATTTTGAAGTAATGGTATATGAAATGAAATACGAAGGAGATTCAATTCGTGTAATAAAAGCCATAAAAGACACTTTAACCATCAGTAACAACCGTTAATATGAAAAACTTCCTAAACCTTTTAATTGCTGTTTCATTAATTCACTTAACAGCTAAAGCTCAAGAAGTTCCTTCTAAGGCTGAAAATATAGATTATATCGTAACATTCGGAAAGGACGCACCTGGGACGTGGGGAGATGATGACCATTCTCAAGTTTTCTTTTTTACTATTCCTGAATCGATAGGTGAGCCGTTTTATATAAGAGTATTTGATCCTGATTGTGGTGGAAAACACGATCAGATAAATAAAGAATTTAATACTAAAACCACCTATACTTTATATGGTGGAAAAGAAGTGTTTACCAATAAAGATGCGATTAACGTAGATCCTATTGGTAATTATAAAAGTGGTATTCAATTGGCCTCTAAGAGCTTTGGTATTGATTCGGAATGGGATGATAAATGGTATACTTTTGGACCAATCAATCCTAATGAAGGAGAATATGTAGAAAATTTAAAATCAAGAGTTTTTAAATTGATAGCTGAAGGAGAGTCAGGAGATGATGGTAATATGTATAGATATTTCTTAAGTCGATCTGCAAGTACAAATGTTCCCATTTTAGGTGCAAATGCATTTACTTATGAATATTGTTTCAGGCTAAAAGAAGAGGTCGGCTCTCAAGCGTATTTTTATCCATTTGTAGATAAAAATACTGTTAAGTTGGTTCAGCATAACTTTGACTTTGATAATGACGGAGCAATAAAAATCTATTCAAGAGTTAAAAATGGCCATTTGTCTACTTATTCTAATGATGGGAACTGGAGTAAAGGAATGCATGTTATCGAAAATGAAGAGAAAGGGAAATCCATGAATGTTAGATTAATTAAACGAGCAAGTTTTAAGAATGATATGACTCTTTATATTACTAATGAGTATAATATTCCGGTCCCTTTGTTCGCCTCTCCAATTGGTGGAGTTCCAAAATACATTTATAAGGTGAATATTGACTATAATGTCAAATAATATATATAAATAGAAAAGGGGGCATTTTTGCCCCCTTTTTTATCTTTTTTTTTAAAAACTAATCATCTGTCTTTTTCGCTGTTTTTTTTGCTGCTGGCTTTTTAGTAGTCGTTGTTTTTTTAGCTTTTGGTTTGGCCTTTTCTGTTTTTTCTGTCTTTGCTGGAGCTTTCTCTACTTTAGCAGCAACTTTTTTCGGCTTAGAGGGTATCTCAACTGCTTTTGACTTTTTTTGTCGACTAACACCTGATGAGCCATTAGCAATTTTACCTCGTCTTGTTTTGATATCTCCTTTTCCCATTATTTTTATTGATTATAAGGTTATAGTTATATACTTGAAAAACAAATATAAAAAAAATGAGCAGAGCAAAAAACTTAATTTGAGTTAATATAAAAAGCCCATTGATGGTTCCATCAATGGGCTTTTCTAGAAATTTTATAACTACTTACTTAACGTGAGCAGATAATTCGCTTCCTGCTTTGAATTTTACAACATTCTTAGCTTCGATATTAATTTCTTTTCCAGTTTGTGGGTTTCTACCTTTTCTTGCAGCTCTTTGTGAAACTGAAAAAGTACCAAAACCTACTAAAGCAACTTTGTCATCTTTTTTTAGGGCTTTACCTGTAACGCTTATGAATGCATCTAGTGCTCTTTTAGCGTCCGCTTTTGATAAATTTGATTCGTCAGAGATTGCTTCAATTAATTCTGCTTTATTCATTTTTTTTGTTTTTAAGTTATTAATATAGATTAATTGCTTTGATTACTTACAAATATAGAGGAATTATCAAGTAGAGCAAGCATTTCAAGAAAAAATGCACTTTTTTGTTGAAAAAAATAATACTTTGTTAATAATTGTTTCTCATTGACTTGACGAACTCAAGATTCTTACCAACAAGTTTTCCATATTTTTAACATTATGACAAACAGTCTATTGCTAATAGTATTGATTAAATCCTCTTGAATTTCTTATTTTTGCAGCTAAATTTTTTCTATGAAAGCGTTTGTTTTAAGTATAATATCTTTTATTTCAGTTTCTTCTATTGCGCAAACACATTACTGGCAACAAGAAGCACTTTACAAGATGGAAATTGATTTTGATGCACAAATGCATCAATTCAAGGGAACCCAAGAATTGGTGTACACCAATAATTCTCCAGATACTTTGACAAGTGTATTTTACCACCTCTATTTTAATGCCTTTCAAAAGGGTAGTATGATGGATGTTAGGTCAAGAAATATAGAAGATCCTGATAGAAGAGTAGGTGACCGAATTTACAGCCTCACCAAAGATGAAGAAGGTTATCAAAAAATAAATGCTCTATCTCAAAATGGAAAGGAGCTAGCTTATCATGTTGAAGGTACCGTTTTGGAAGTGAAGTTAATAGAGCCCATTTTGCCCAATTCAAAGACCACACTTAAAATGAACTTCGAAGCTCAAGTGCCAAAACAAATCAGGAGATCTGGGAGAGATAATGCTGAAGGAATTGCCTATTCAATGACCCAATGGTATCCTAAAATGGCAGAATATGATTATGAAGGATGGCATGCAAATCCTTATATAGGAAGAGAGTTTCATGGAGTGTGGGGAACATTTGATGTTAAAATTAAAATGGATTCGGCCTATACGATTGCTGGTACCGGATATTTGCAGAACAAGGAAGAAATAGGTAAAGGATACGCCAAAACTGGTTCTCAAAAATCTGCCAAGTTGGAGTGGCATTTTAAAACTCCAAGGGTTCATGATTTTGCGTGGGCAGCTGATAAAAAGTATAAACACATTACTCATCAAGTAAATGGAGGACCTCTGCTTAGGTTCTTTTATGTCCCATCCGAAAAAACAGTTTTGTGGGATTCTTTACCTAAATACACCGCTCTAATTTTTCAAAAAATGAATGAGAAATTCGGTGTGTATCCTTATGATGAATACGCTGTAATACAAGGCGGAGATGGAGGAATGGAATATGCAATGGCAACTTTAATTACTGGCCACAGGAGTAAAGGAAGCTTAATCGGCGTAACAGCTCATGAAGCTATACATAGTTGGTATCAACACGTTTTGGCTACGAATGAGTCTTTTTATTCTTGGATGGATGAGGGATTTACTTCATATGCTGAAGATGTTATTTTGGCTGAAATTTTGCCTGGATTCAAACCTTTTGAGGGAAGTTACCGCTCCTATTACAGTTTGGTATCTTCAGGTAAACAAATGCCGTTAAGTACTCACGCTGATTGGTTTCATACTAATAGAGCTTATGGTGTAGCCTCATACTCTATGGGATGTATTTTTCTTCATCAGTTGAGTTATGTAACCGGTCAAGAAGCTCTTAACAAAGGGATGTTGACTTATTATAATGAATGGAAGTTTAAGCATCCTACTCCTACAGACTTTAAAAGAATTATGGAAAAGGAATCAGGCATGGAGTTAGATTGGTATTTTGATCAATGGTTAAAGTCTACCAATACAATCGATTATGCCATACAGTCCACTTACTCACAAAAGAATAAAACAACAATAACCATTGAGCGTAAAGGTGAGATGCCGATGCCATTGGATATTGAAGTAAAATTAAAAAGTGGTAAAGCCTTGAAATACTATATCCCATTGTCAATAATGAGAGCTGAGAAGGCGGAGAATAAATCAGCTGTTTTATTAAAGGATTGGCCTTGGACATATCCTACTTATGAATTCTCAATAGATATTCCTCAATTCGAAATTGAGTCAATAGAGATTGATCCGACTAAACGTATGGCTGATATTGACCAGTCTAATAATGTGTTTCCACGATCTAAAGAAAGTACCTTTATAGGTAATTAAGGATAACTTTGAGTAAAATGATTTTGTACCTTAGATTAATAGCTTATTTCTTATTGCTGATTTTTTCAGTGGTGCTATTTCCTGCGAGTACATTTCATCACCATGACTTAACTCACGATACTCACTTTTTTGATGATTCGAATGGTTTAATATCTGATCACGTTTTCGAAAGTTGTGATTTCTGTTCAGTTGTTATACCTCACTTCCTTAAGGTAGAAAATAAGATTGATGGAGTTGTTAACCTACTGTATTCTAAACTTCTTTTAAGAGAAGTTACTTCATTCAAACACTTACAGTTTTCAGCTTATCTTTTAAGAGGCCCACCAATCGTTTAAGGTAATATCTAGTTTTTAGTTATTAATTTAAAGGATATAAATTGAATTTAAAGCCATTTTTAACCCTTTTGGTCAATTTGGTATTTGTTCCTTTTATCTATTCTCAATCTTCTGATCCAAGTTGTCAATCAATATTGATGGGGAAAGTTATGGATGAACATGATCATTCAGATTTATCCTATTCAACAATTTATGTGATTGAAAATGAAATAGGTGTGTCTGCCAATTTCGAAGGAGAATATAGAATTGAGAATTTGTGTATCGGAACTTATCACATTATTATTAGTCATATTGGTTGCGCGCCTGATACGGTGGTTGTTGATATCAATTCAAACTTGATTCTTCAAAATTTTGAATTGGAACATCATGCAGAAGAATTGAGCGAAGTAGAAATTCTATCATTCAAAAGAAGGAAGCATGGTGTTATTAGTCAAGATGTAAACCCGTCTGAAAATCAAGAAGTCATGCAGTCTATTGCTACAGTAGCTGCGACCTTGAATGGTGTGACTATGCTTCAAAGTGGTGCAAATGTTACCAAGCCGATAATTCACGGATTACATAGTAATCGTGTGGCAATTGTCAATAATGGGCTAACATTAGAAGGTCAAAATTGGGGAGAAGAGCATGCTCCTGAAATAGACCCATTTACTATTGCAGACTTAAAAGTGGTGAAGGGAGCTAGTGCAATGAAGTATGGAGCAGGAGCGATAGGAGGAGCATTGATATCTGTTCCTAAAAATCTTCCGGATTCTTCAGGTGTAAATGGTTTGATTTTTTTAGGTGCTAGTAGTAACAATAAAAAAGGAGTTGGTTCAATGCGACTAGAAGGTCAATTTGAAAGTTTACCCCATTTTAGTTGGGCCTTACAAGGCAGTTTAAAGAAAAGTGGGAGTATACGTACACCCAATTATTATTTGAATAATACTGGATCTGAAGAATATAATTATTCCTGGCATTTAGGTTATCAAAAGAAGCGATTGAAAACAGAAATGTATTACAGTCAAGTGAATAATAACATTGGAATTTTTTCAGGAGCACATATAGGCAACTTAACTGATCTTGAAGATGCAATCAATCGAGATGCTCCGAGAGAGGAAGACCAAGGCAGTTTTTCTTATTCAATTGATAGACCATATCAGCATGTTGAACATGAAACAATTCAATGGAAAACGAACTATCAACTGAATGATTCTAGTTCATTAGAGCTTCAGCTTTCTCGTCAGTTTAATATCCGAGAAGAATATGATAAGCACTTATCAAGAGGGATATCTGAAGAGGAAGAAGGCTATCCAGAATTTGCAGTAAATTTGGAAACTTATCAAGCTCAACTGGCTTGGAAATTTCCATTTTTGAAACAATTCAAAACTGAGATTGGAGGGAAGTTTCAAACGCAAGAAAATGTTTTGAAAGGAAGTCGGAGTTTTATTCCTTCTTACAATGGTCGCTCCATCGGAGGGTATATAGTTTCCAACTTGAGAAAGGATATTTGGAACGTCAATAGTGGTTTTAGGTTTGATTATAATGCACTAGATGTTGATAGATATATTAACCGAGCGTATCAAATCGATAAGGTAAAGTTTACAACGGTTTCTGGAAGTATAGAAGTCGATCGAATTATATCTGAGAAGTGGACCGGAGGTGTCAATGCTACTTTTGCACAGCGGGCTCCGGGGATTAATGAACTGTATAGCTCTGGTTTGCATCATGGGGTAGCAGCACTAGAATATGGGGATGAAAATCTAATGGTTGAATCGTCATATAAGTTTTCTGCTTCTGCCATTTATCAAACTAGTCAGTGGACTTTCGATGCATTAGCTTATACCAATTGGATTCAGAACTTTATTTATTTGCAACCGGATGGAACTGCACTGACAGTAAGAGGAGCTTTTCCTGTATTTCAGTATAAACAAGTGGATGCAACTTTGAACGGATTAGATCTATCTTTAAATTATGACTTCAATAAAGCGATTTCCTTTTATTCAAAATCAAGTTTATTGTGGGCACAAAATAGATCGATAGATGAACCTCTTATTTTCATGCCTTCCAATCGTATAGATTTCGGCTTTAATTACCGATTTCTAAAAATGTGGAAAAAGGTTAATCCATCTTTTGGAGCAGGATTAAATCATGTCTTCGAACAAAATAGAGTTCCTGAGGGAGTTGATTTTACTGAAGCACCTGAGGCATATACTTTAATACAATTAAAAGGAGGGTTAGAAATTCCCTTTGAAAAACAAACTATAAAACTAGATATTACGATCAATAATGTTTTAAATACCGTTTATCGGGATTATATGAATCGTTTTAGGTACTACGCCGATGAAATGGGCAGAAATGTTACATTGAGTCTAAAAGTGCCATTTACATTAATGAAATAAAATTTTAAAGAATGAAATCAATTTATAAAAAAATCAGTTTACCAATAATCCTAAGTTTATTAATAGCAACAGCGATTACCGGCTGTAAAAAAGATGATGATGATCAGCCTCGTTTAGTCGAGAATGAGGAAGAATTGATTACCTCGGTTTTTGTGAATTACAAGGATTCATCAACATCTATAAATGAAGTAGCAAAATTTAGAGATCCAGATGGTGAAGGAGGAAATGATCCTATACAGTTTGATACTATTCGTTTAACCAAAGGGAAGACATATGAAGTGAGTGTTGAATTTCTTGATGAAAGTAATCCTTTAGATATAGAAGATATTACAGAGGAAGTGAGAGAAGAAGGCGCAGAGCATTTCATTTGTTTTGAAGTCGATGTTAATAGCGGAGTTACTATCACTAAAACGGATTCAGATGGTCAATATCCAATAGGATTAACTTCAGAATGGATGACCGATCTAACAGCTATGCCTTTCAATGGGACATTAAAACTAATTTTAAAACACCAGCCAGATGTTAAAGATGGTACTTGTGCTCCTGGAGATACAGATGTAGAAATTAATTTTCCGTTAATAATTAATTAACCAAAAATTAGATAGTTATAAAAAAGGGAGGCGTTAGCCTCCTTTTTTTATGTTTTCTATTGTAATTTTAATGTTATCTTTCAATAATAATTAACCTATAAGAATACTTACCAATATGAGATTACTTAAAATTTTAGTTCTTGCGACTGCTCTAATTGCCGGACCAATCATTTTAAATTCATGTAGTTCTAATAAAAATACACATTCAAGGGTGAAGTCTAAAAGTGGGATGGGAAATCCTAAAGATAGAAACAACGGTGTTTGGGGGAGATAAAGAAATGATGAAAAAAGGATTCGTATATTTTATGTTGTTGTTGTCGTTGGCATTCGTTTTCCAGTCTTGCAGCAGTAGTAAAAAAGGTCAAAAGGTAAGGTCAAGCAGCAAAATGTATTAACATAACTTACTGCTTAATTATCTTTTCGGTTTGTTTTCCATTCTTAGTAGTTACTGTGAGGAAATAGATTGATGGTTTTAAACCCTGTAAATCTACTGTAGCGGTTGGTGATTGCTCATTATAGTATATTACTCGTCCACTAATATCTGTTAACAGTATGGATTGTATCGTGTTACTATCCTTTAATTTTATTTCTACTTTATCTTTAGTTGGATTTGGAAAAATTGAAAAGTAATTTCTATTGTCAAACTCATTTAAAGAGGTAGTTGAGTCAGTGATACAAAATTTATATGACTTACTTGATGAAGCAAAACTAGTTTCATACAGAATGGTATCTAGTCCATTATTCATAGTAATTAAAGTATATCCTTGACCAAACCCACAACAATAACCATCATTTCCGATATCTTTTAGGTTTAAGGTATAGCAGCCAGGAGAAAAGCAATAATCGTAATGAAAAACATTACCTCCACTATTGTTTACAAACGATCCATTGTTATACAAGGTGTATTGATTTGTCGAATCTTTGATAATGTAGCTCAGTTCAGAGCCATAATCATCTGTTTTAAACTCAAAGCTAACTGTATAATTGGGGATAAAGCCAACTACACTGGCAGTTAACGAATTATTGATGGCATTCTGATCCGACGCAGTATTTATATTTCCCACATTAATCGATAAGGTATTAATTCCTTTATTAAAAATTATAGGAGGAAGATTGAATGTAGAAACCTCATTTCTCAATAAAGTGTCTGAAATAAATACTGTTACAGGGGTGTTGTTGTTTAAAGTATATATTAGCTCGAAATTAAAAATAGTATCGTTCCCTCTATTGGATAAAAGGATAGATTGGGTACCTGGATTTCCACACTGATAGTAGGTTTGTCCTTCAAAATTTAATAATTCAATGTCCCTATCAAAAGCAGCAGGGTTGGGGTCATATCCATTTAATACTTTAGTGTTGGTTCCGTTTGGATCTAACCATGCTTTAAGCTGTTTACTGGCAGCTGACTGATAATCCCATGATTTATCAAACTTACCATAAAAGTCAGGTTCATCATTTCCACAAGCAGCTCTGCCACCATGTAATTGACCAACTATTCTATGACTTTCATTATACAAAGGAGATCCAGATGAGACTGTTTGTGTAGTTCCTAGATCCCAATCGGAAACTTCCCAATGACCGTTTGTTAAGGTGGCTACAGAATATTTTGCTGATTTCAAGGTGTCAAAATCTATTGCGATCTTTTTTACATCACCTCGAGCATGGTGAATTCCTGTGGCATTTTTTGGTGTTCGACCTGTAGCATCCCAGCCTGAATAAAACACATTGTAGGATGCTGGAGGAGTAGAAGATAATTCAAACAATGAGAAGTCGGTTTCATAATTATTCGCTCTTAAAGTCGATCCAACAATGGATTGGCTCAGGCTTCCATCTGTTCGTGGTGAGCAGTTCGCACTTTCATAATTAAATATAAAAATAGAAGATGCAGCATCAAGTCCGCAATGCGAAGCGGTTAAAATATATGGTTTTCCATCTTGTTGAACATTATTAACCAAAGCACCACTGCACCATCTAGAGTTATTAGATTTTAAGATCAATACAACACTACGTTTTTCATTTTGCCACAGATTCCCTTCGTTACAATTAATATCGATATTACAGCTAGCCGCATTCCCAAAATCTGCAGCTTTATCAATTAAGCTTCTGTATCCATAAACGATTGAAGAAATAACAACATTAGAGGCCACTTTTTGACCTTGAGGTTCTAAAACTTCAACGATAGCAGACTTTCCTTTAGTCAGTGTTGTTGCAAAATCACCTTTGTCTTTATTATTTTCACTTGTAAAAGCACCTATAGTTTCTGTAAAATCTTCATTATGTATAAATAGTCGGGTACCTTCGGCTAGTTCAAAAGAAGAATAGTTCATATTGATACTTATTGCATCATTAGAATTAATCAATAAGCGATAGCGTTTTGTCCCGTCTGGTAAAGTTTTTTGAGATGCTACCTGAAAGAAGTCTATGTTGACATCTTCAACTGCACCAAATCTCCATGGAATATCTTTATAGTTATCCGTAATTTCGTCCTCGGCTTTTAGTGCCGCTATGTTAGGCTGATTCAATTGCACAGTAAAAATAGTTTCTGACTGATCCTCAGCATCTAAATTGTATGGATATGGACCATAACTGATTTGTGAAATGGCTATTTTGAAAATGAATATTAAAAAAGTGGATAAAAAAGCTTTCATATAATAATTATTTTAGAACTTAAAATTAATCAATACCTTAATATGAGCAGTCAAAACTCTTATTTATCTTCTAATGTTGTTATTAATGGTAGTCGTGATCGATCTATTTTAATAGACATAAGAAAACCAAAAAAAGTTGCTAGGGGAACAATTTTATTTTTACACGGATTCAAGGGGTTTAAAGATTGGGGAACGTTTAACCTAATCAGTGATTATTTTGCGAATATGGGATATACTTTTGTGAAATTTAATTTTTCCTATAATGGGGGGACGATAGAACATCCAATTGATTTTCCTGATGAACAGGCTTTTGGAGAGAATAATTATTCAACTGAGTTAAATGACCTTTCACTTGTGATTGATTTTTTAGAGAAAGAGAATTGGATCGAACATTCGTTAACTTTAATTGGACATAGTAGAGGTGGAGGAATTGCCATCCTTGGTGCTGCTGAAGATGAGCGTGTCAATAAATTGGTCACTCTAGCTGCTGTTTCAGATTTTTCAAATCGGATGCCTGATTATAAAGCTATTAAAACTTGGGAGTTAACAGGTGTTCGATACATTTTAAACGGAAGAACCAAACAAAATTTACCGATGTTTTTTCAATTTTATCAAGATTTTGAAAAAAATAAGAATAGACTTGATATTCAGAGAGCTGTGAGACAGATTGAAATTCCATTTTTGATTATTCATGGAGAATTAGATGAAACCGTAAAAGTGGATGAGGCTATGCAATTAAAAGAGAATTGCTCGCAAGCAAAACTAGAGATAATACCAAATGCTAATCATACATTTAACGGTTATCATCCTTACGGTATTAATCAGTTACCAAAAGAGACTGAAATAGCGGTAAATACTATTTTAAAATTTTTAGAGTCGATAGATTAATCAATTGGCTACACTCATTCTGGCCATAGGTGAGATTGTATACGGCGCAAAATCTTTATTTTTAAACTTAAAGAACCCAGCAATGCCTATCATTGCTGCATTGTCGGTACAATAGGACATTGGAGGAATATAGGTCTCATAGCCATAGTTTGTTTCCATTTCTTTTAGCCGTTTTCTTAATTCGGAGTTAGCTGAAACTCCACCTGCAATCGCAAGCTGTTTAATGCCTGTGTTTTTTGCTGCTTTCTTATATGTTTTTAATAATATAGATACAATAGTATGCTGCACAGATGCACAGATATCAGCTAAGTTATCTTTTACAAAATCGGGATTCTTTTTGATTTCTTTTTGTAAAAAGTACAATACCCCAGTTTTTAGTCCACTAAAGCTAAAATCAAAAGCACCAACTTTAGGGTGAGTAAATGCAAAGGCTTTTGGATTACCCTCTTTAGCATACTTATCCATTAATGGACCACCTGGGTAGGGAAGTCCAATTATTTTCGAAATCTTATCAAAAGCTTCACCCGCTGCATCGTCGATGGTTTGGCCAATAATTTCAAATTCATAGGGAGAATCAACTTTTACAATTTGTGTATGTCCTCCAGAGACCGTAAGGCATAAGAATGGGAAGCTAGGTTTTGGCAAATTATTTTGATCTTCAATAAAGTGTGCCAATATATGTCCTTGCATATGATTGACTTCTATTAAAGGAATCTTCCTGGCCATTGCAAATGATTTCGCAAAAGAGGCACCTACGAGAAGTGAACCCAACAATCCTGGGCCTCTTGTAAAAGCAACTGCAGTAATATCTTCTTTTTTTATATTCGCTTCTTTTATGGCTTGTTCTACCACTGGAATGATATTTTGTTGGTGAGCTCTTGAAGCTAATTCAGGAACTACGCCTCCATAGGCTTTATGTACTGATTGATTTGCGGTTATGTTTGATAATAACTGTCTGCCTTTCAGCACAGCAGCTGATGTGTCATCACATGAAGATTCTATGCTTAAAATAATGGGTGAAGAAGTCGACATAAAGTGCTATTTTGTTGAAATTTGCAACCCAAACCTTTTCGGGGAAATTAAAGCTCAAAAGTATTAAAAAAGCACTTAAAATAGTAGGGATCACGATTGGAGCTATCATTATGATATTTCTAATATTTCTATTTGCCTTACGTTTTTCGCCTTTTCAAACTTTCCTAACTAAAAAGGCTGCGGCTTATCTCTCTGATCAACTCAATACAACAGTCTCGCTCAAGCGAATTGATGTTGAATTTTTTAAAACGATTGTTTTAGAAGAGTTTTATATTGAAGATCAGGATCATGATACTTTAATTTATGCTGATAAACTCTACGCTAACTTTAAGTTGTTGCAAATCAAGAAGCAAGTAATTGACTTAAATGAGATTGCTTTAGAAGGAGGTGTTTTTAATCTTAAAACTTGGGCGGATCATAAAGGCTCAAATTATGATTTTATTGCAGACTATTTTAGTCCTCCTCAAGTGGATACAGTAATCGTAGATACCTTAAATCATGAAACTTGGAAAATTAACTTTGACGATGTTCGATTAGTTAATTCGAGGTTCATATACGAAGATATAGGTTATCCATTTGTGGAGTATGGAGTTGATTTTAGTCATCTTGATGTTACAAACGTTAATGGTATATTTCGGTCTATCTATTTTAAAAAGGACACTATTTTTTCGGAGATAGAAGCACTAAGTTTTAATGAGAAAAGTGGTTTTGGAGTTTTGCAATTATTCGGAAATGCAAAAATTCATTCTACTCTTTTAGAGGTCAAAGATTTAAAATTAGAAACTAAAAACTCGAATATTAAGGCGCATCTAATCTTTTCAATGGACTCTTTTTTAAGTTATAACGACTTTAACGAAGCTGTTGAAATTAATACAGATTTTGATGAGTCTCTTGTGGCATTTGAAGATATTGCGTTTTTTGCACCCGAGTTAAAAGACCTGAAAGAAAAGGTATTTCTTACAGGAAAAGTGACTGGAACCGTTTCGAATATGAAGGGTAGAAATGTTGAAATGCACTTGCTTTCAGATACCTATTTGAAAGGGAGCTTTGATTTGCGTGGGCTACCTATTATAGACGAAACGTTCATTTATTTGAAAGTTAGTGAACTGAGAACTAGTAAGAGTAGCTTAGAGCGTATGCCATTATTTCCTTTCTCATCAGGAAAGCATTTAGAGGTTCCTGAAAATTTTGAATTATTAGGAACCATTAATTTTAAAGGGTCATTTACTGGTTTTGTAACTGATTTTGTGGCTTATGGTGAGTTAAATACTGCATTAGGACAGATGGTTACCGATATTTCACTAAAAAGTAATCAGACAATACCTCAATATACCGGAAAAGTTAAAATGAACCGTTTTAATGCTGGTCGATTCTTTGGTATAGAGCAAGATGTTCAAAAAACAACCTTGATTGCAAATGTGACAGGAGAAGGATTTACGAAAGAGGACTTGAATGTTGAATTGGATGGTAATGTAAAATCACTAGAGCTGTTCGGATATAACTATAAAAATATCGAAGTAAAAGGTAAGCTAAACAATCAACGTTTTGAAGGAATTGCTTCCATTGAAGACGAAAATATCGATTTTGACTTTAATGGAAAGATAGATGTTTCTCGAAAGTTACCAATTTATAACTTTAAGCTAAATGTGAACAAAGCCAACTTAGCAAAACTAAACTTGATCGAGACTACTGATACTTCTATTGTAATATCAACTACTGCACAATTGAATATGATTGGAAACCAACTGGATAATTTAGAAGGAGGGCTTCAATTAAGCAATAGTTTTTATAGAGATAGTGTCAATGCATTTTATGTAAAAAATATAACCATAGATGCCCATAGATATACAGATAGCCTTCGCAGCGTTTCTCTACGCTCAGATGTAGCAGACTTAAACATGAATGGAGATTTTTCATTCAATGATTTGCTGCCATCACTTACCAATTTTGCAGTTGCCTATATTCCATCTGCTAAAAATGAGTTAATTGATCGAGTGAACCAAGAGGATTTTACCTTTGATTTAACTTTGAAGAATACATCTATCCTTTCATCGCTATTTTTTCCAACGGTTCAAGTTTCTCCTTTATCAAGATTTAATGGTAATTACAACAGTGAAAATCAATTGATCAATTTTTATGGCTTCATTCCTACATTAACCTTAGGAAGTAATCAATTGCAAAATATTACAGTTACTGGAGAGAGTCCTGAAGAAAAATTGATTCTAAATACTACCATCAACCGTTTGGTAATAACAGATAGTACTGAATTGGAAAACATTAACCTAAAAATTATTTCAGCTAATGACAGTTTACAAACACATTTGACTTGGCAAAATGATGATTTCGAGGAGTATAAAGCAGATTTAACATTGAACACAGTGTTTGATGGCTTTTCTAAAAGTGTAAATCAATTTCAAAATTCTTATATCATCATAAAGGATACGTTATGGACTTTTAATTCTGATAATGAAATAATTATTGATACCACTTCCATATCTATTTCTCGTTTAAAAGTGGGTAGTTTGATAGAGGAGTTTTCGATCGAAGGCAATATTAGTGAGAATCCGCAGGACTCGTTGATAGTATCTTTTGATAAAATGAGTTTGAGTTATTTAGAAAATATCATTCCAGCATCAGCAATTCAATTAAAGGGAGCTATATCAGGTAATTTGCTATTAAAGGATTTATACAACAAACCTATAATTACCTCCAATATTAATGTTGCAGAGTTTGTAATCAATGAGAATTACATTGGAAATGGACGTTTGAAAACAGCCTATGATATTGATGAAAAAGTGATTAAATCTACTGGGTATTTTGGGAATACTAATCAGCCTATGTTAAAATTTAACGGAAGCTATTATCCAAATAAAAAACAAGATAATGTAATTATAACTGCTGTTTTTAGTAAAGCTCCATTAAATATATTTGAACAATATACTACCGACTATTTGAGCAATGTAAGTGGAACATTTAACGGTACAGTGTTATTGAATGGTAACATTTCATTACCACAGCTACAGGGAAAACTCAAATTAAATGAAGCTAAATTTAAAGTAGACTATTTGAATACCAATTATGTCATAAACGATGAAGTAATTATAGAACCTGACTTTTTTGGTTTTAACTTGATTAAAATATTTGACGAAAAAGGAAATTCAGCAATAGCTACAGGAACGGCTTTTCACGAGGCTTATGAAAATTTCAGTTTGGATATTGGATTGGAGCTGGATAACTTTTTAGTCCTAAATACTCAGTTAACCGACAATGATTTATATTACGGTAAGGCCAACGTAAGTGGTTTGGCTAACATCAGTGGATATGCGGATAATTTGATATTCGAAATGAATATTAAAACAGAAAAAAATACCCGACTGAACATTCCACTTTCAGAAGGGACAGAGGTGTATAGCTCTGATTTTTTGACCTTTGTTAAAAAGGATCAAATCTATCAAAGTCAGCAAGAATACCAAGTAAATCTGAATGGAATTGTCATGAACTTTGATTTAACGGTAACTCCTGAAGCTGAAGTTCGACTAATTTTTGATGAACAAATTGGCGATGTTATAAAAGGTAGGGGGAATGGAAATATAAAAATGCAGATTACCACTTTAGGAGATTTTGAAATGTATGGTCAGTATGTTATCGATGAAGGGGATTATCTGTTTACCCTACAAAACCTGATTAATAAAAAATTCATACTGGAGAAAGGAGGACAAATTACGTGGAATGGAGATCCATTTGAAGCGAATATGGATTTATCAGCTATATACAAATTGCGTTCATCACTATATGATATTTTACCTGATGACACTTCTGGAACCTACAAACGACGTGTTCCAGTTACATTGCAGTTGAATATGGAAGGCCGTTTAATGAATCCAGACATTGATTTTGATATTGAACTACCTACGGCCGATGAAGAAACTAAGCAGCGACTGCGGAGTGTGTTGTATGTCAATTCTTCTGAAGTGAATAAACAGGAAATGAATAAGCAAGTCTTTTCATTATTGATTTTGAATCGATTTGCGCGACCAGCAGGATTGAATCAGCAATATGAACATGCGAATGTAGGGGCGACCAGTTCTTCTGAATTACTATCCAATCAGCTGAGTAATTGGCTCTCTCGAATTAGTGACGATGTGGATATTGGAGTAAATTATCGACCAGGAGATGAGCTTTCTAGTGATGAATATGAAGTTGCACTTTCTACGCAAATTTTTAACGATCGAGTTACCTTGGATGGCAATGTAGGTTATTCATCTAATAATTATCAATTAACAGAATCTAGTTCTGGATTGATTGGTGAATTTTCTGTGGAATATAAGATAAGCAAAGATGGGAGATTTAGGTTAAGAGGGTTTAACCGATCGAATAATAACAGTCTTTTAATTAATAACAGTCCTTATACTCAAGGAGCTGGATTATTTTATAGAGAGGAGTTTAACAATTTTACGGAATTAGTTGAGAAATACAAGAAGTTGATTTTTGGTGGTAAGAAGGAATAATTTACTATTGCTCTTCGTCTTCGATTAACCAAAGCGCTTCGTTTAACTCCCCTTTAGCCTTGTTGTCTTTATTAGCTTCAGCAAGTACAATTCCCTTTTTATAAATGGCAATTGCTTTTTTAAACTCTCCTTTTTCTTCAAAAAGCTGCCCTAATTTGTAATACGCACCTAAATATTCAGGGGTTCGTTCTAACAATTGATTGATTAACTCGATAGCTTTATCTGAATCTCCTTTTTTATCATACTCTAATGCAAGAGCATACCTTAAAAAGCTATCCTCAGGATCTTTAGTAAGCATTTCAGAAATTTGATCGATTCTATCCATTTCTTGTTTTATAAGTCCTTATAAAATTAATCATTTCTTCTTGTTGTTCAGGCAAAAACCATTGAGTATTCTTGTCTTTTTTAAACCAAGTCAATTGTCGCTTGGCATAACGCCTGCTATTCACCTTAATTTTTTCTACGGCTTCCTCTAGTGTAATTTTTTGATCAAGATAGTCGAAAAGTTCCCGATAACCTACCGTTTTTAACGCATTTTGATTGCGAAATTTGTAAACAGAATTCACTTCATCCAGCAATCCATTGGCCATCATTATGTCAACTCTTTTGTTAATCCGATCGTAGATGACTTCTCTTTCTTTTTCAAGCCCTATTCGGACAATATTAAATGGACGCTTTTTGATTATCCCTTTGCGTAATGTAGAGTAGGGTTGTCCGGTAATCAAACAGACTTCTATTGCCCGCATTAATCGATTACTATTCTTTAAATCAATCTCATGATAGAAAACTGGGTCTAATTTTTTTAGCTCTTCTTGAAGCGATTCAATTCCTGCTATCGCAAGTTGATTATTTAGACGAGTCCGAATATTTTCATCAGGGTCAGGCATTGCATCATCCATTCCATAACAAAGTGCATCCACATACATGCCAGATCCTCCCACTAAAATCGCATAGTCATTGGACTTAAAAATATGATCTAATTGAGTTAATGCCTCTTTCTCAAAATCATTGACATTAAAGTCTGCTGTGATGCTATGAGAGTCGATGAAATGGTGAGGAACCCCATCCATTTCCTCTGGAGTAGGTTTAGCTGTACCAATACTAATTTCTTTGTAAAATTGTCGGGAGTCCGCAGATAGAATGGAAGTTTTAAAATATTTAGCAAGCCAAATACTACAATCTGTTTTTCCTATAGCTGTAGGTCCAACTATTACAATAAGAGTTTTAGTTGTATTCATCATAATCGTCTAGACTCTCAAATCGATCATCATCGAACAAATTATCATCATCTTCATCATCAAAAAGGGCTTCATAATCACCTGTGCCATCATCAAACATGGCATTAACTAAAATACTTTCGGCGTCGCTACCATCTATATCACGAGAAGATTGATCGGGAGCATCTCCAAAAGTTCTTCCCATAGCAGGATAAGAGGTTCCGGTAATGGCATCTCCAACTTCCATAACTTCAATAGAAAAGGTCCACATTGCTAAGAAGTCATAAACATAAATCATTTTTTGATTAACAGAGTCGAAAACTTGGTCTATTGGAGTCTCAGCCATTTCTAAAACTTCCCCATTTTCCATTCCAAATAAGCTGATTTCTTGACCTCGGTTCCAATCTTCATCACTTTCATAGAAGGATGCCATTTGGTCTTTAGTGAACTCAAATGAATCCAAAATAGCGTGATGTAATTCATAAAAGTTATTGGATGAATTAACGATGATGTCTCTGTATACTACATTCTCTGTTTCAGGAATTACACGAAGTGTGAACGTTTTCATAGCCTTTTTAATTTGCAGTTTTAAGTCCCATTTTAAGTCCTAATTCAATCATAAATTTATGGGCCTCTTCATAATTGTTTTGAATATCTCCCTCTAAGATGGCTTCTTTAATTGAATTCTTTATTTCTCCAACCGGTTTTGAAGGTCCTATGTTAAAGGTATTCATAATATGTTCTCCACTAATTGGTGGCTGCCAATTTCTCAACATATCTTTTTCTTCTATGTCGATTAATTTTTGCTTAACCAATTCAAAATTTTGGATATACTGACTTTGTTTCCTTTTGTTTTTAGTGGTGATGTCTGCAGTACACAGTTTCATCAAATCATCGATATCTTCTCCTGCATCAAAGAGCAACCTTCTGATGGCTGAGTCCGATACAATATCCTTTACCAATGCAATAGGTCTAAGATGAAGCCTTACTAATTTTTGAACATACTTCATCTTATGGTCTAGAGGCAGTTTTAACTTCTTGAAAATTCCTGGAACCATTTGGGCACCTTTGTCTTCATGACCATGAAAGGTCCAACCAATACTTTTTTCAAATCTTTTCGTTGGCGGTTTGGCAATATCGTGTAAGATTGCTGCCCACCTAAGCCATAAATCATCAGTGGTTTCACAAATATTATCCAATACTTGCAAAGTGTGGTAAAAGTTATCTTTATGACCTTTTCCATCAATGACTTCAATTCCGTGCAATTCTGCCATCAATGGAAAGATAAGGTGTAATAGCTGAGAATCAAACAGTAAATTGAATCCAACAGACGGAGTAGGGGAGAGAATAATCTTATTTAACTCATCAGTAATTCTTTCCTGAGAAACAATCTTAATTCGGTCTCTATTTTTTATAATGGATTCGAATGAATTGGAATCAATGGTAAAATTGAGTTGACTAGCAAAACGAATGGCTCGCATCATTCTGAGCGGGTCGTCAGAGTAGGTGATGTCTGGGTCCAATGGAGTGACTAATCGCTTATTTTCTATATCTTTTAATCCTCCGAATGGGTCGATAAGGGTGCCAAAATTATCTTTATTTAAACTTATAGCAAGTGCATTGATAGTAAAATCTCTTCGGTTTTGGTCATCTTCTAGTGTGCCATCTTCTACAATAGGTTTTCTACTATTTCGATTATAACTTTCCTTTCTGGCTCCTACGAATTCAATTTCGTAACCATTGAAATTTAGCATAGCAGTTCCAAAATTTTTGAACACACTAACTTTTGTTTTTGGTCCAATTAGCTCTGCTACTTTGGTTGCTAAGTCTATTCCGTTTCCAATGGCTACAATGTCAATGTCTTTACTTGGACGATCCAAAATTAAATCTCTAACATATCCCCCTATAACATAAGCATCTATCTCTAATTCTGATGCAGCACGTTGAACAATTTCAAAAATAGGATGGGAAAGCTTTATTGGATTTTTCAATGATGTGCTATTTTTTTGCAAAATTACTGTTTTATGGAGAGTTTACTTCCTTAAAATTTGAAATTCTCCATTCATAGATAATTTAATAATGGTAGAAGGTTTGCTTACGGCAGAATGATAAAGAGGTAGGTTTACTTCGTAATCAACTAAGTGTTTTATTGAAGATTGAATTTGATTGTATTTTTCTGGGGTGGGTTCGCCACTTATATTAGCAGAGGTGCTAATAATGGGTTTTTTGAATCGTCGAATTAAAGCGATGCAAAAATCATCTTTAACAATTCTAATGGCTACGCTGCCATCGTTGGCAATGACTTGAGGTGCAAGATTCTTTCCTTCTGGATAAACAATAGTAAGAGGTTTTTCAGCAGTATCAATTAAATCCCAAGCAATTGGTGGCACATCTTTCAAGTATTTATTTAGCATTACTTCATCTGAAACCAGAACAATTAAACTTTTTGATTCCTCCCTCTGCTTAATTTCAAAAATTCGTTTAACTGCATTTTCGTTCGTTGCATCACACCCTATTCCCCAAACGGTATCAGTAGGATAGAGTATTGTTTTACCTTCTTGTAAGGCTGCGTATGCTTTTTCTACTTCATCTCTCATCATTTTGCAAAGGTAAAAAATACTTTAAAGGCATGATTTTAGTTATGTATATAAAAGTTTAACTTTGGTATATACTGATTATGAAATTGATCATTACACCCATATTAGTCGTTTTCATTTTTCTGATGATATCAGCAGATATTATCGGTCAGACTACTGATGGACGAAGAGCCTTGCCAGCTACGATTTCAAACGGCGATACGCTCCCTACTGTCAATATGGGGACTGTTTTTGTAGTTGAGAAAAAAGTATTTAAATCGAAATCAGATAAGCGTAAATATGACCGATTAGAACGCTACGTAACCAAAGTCTATCCTTACGCCAAGCTAGCAGGAGATTTACTACAAACCTACAACGATACTTTACAAACCATCAAAAATGAGGTAAAACGTAAGGCTTACATGAAAAAAGTAGAGGAAGAACTAAAAACACAATTTGAAGGAGAGTTGAAAAAACTCACAGTTATGCAAGGAGTTATTCTAGTAAAGCTAATTGATCGCGAAACTGGTGAGTCAAGTTATGAGCTGGTTAAAGAGTTAAGGGGCTCTATGTCTGCGTTTTTATGGCAGTCACTTGCGCGTCTTTTTGGACAAAATTTAAAACTAAAGTACGACCCAAATGGGGAAGATAGAGACATTGAAAACATAGTGATTATGTTGGAAAATGGTATCATTCCCTACGCTCCTCGAGGAAGTGCACAAGTTACTCAATAGGTTCTTTCGACTCTGCTTTTTTCTCTTCTTTAGTTCCCTTGTATAATGGGAAATGATGGTATTTACATTCAATAGGGCCATTATTCAATCGCAATCTTTTAGCTGCTTTTAATCCTATTAACTTAAGAGCTTGGATATTTCCACTTAAAATCCATGCATCACATCCACTGTAAAGTGTTTTTAATTGATCCCCAATTGCTTGATACATCGAAATCATGTCTTCATTGTTTCCAATTCGTTCACCATATGGTGGATTCATAACAATAACACCCTCATGCATGTTAGGATCAAAATTTAGGAAATCGGCTTTAAAGAATTGAACATTTCGGCTTATTCTAGCTCTTCTAGCATTACTTCTTGCTATTTCTACTGCTTCCGCATCCATATCACTACCATTGATTCTGAAATCAATGCGTTTAACTCTAGATTCTGCTCGATATTTTACAGATTCCCATAGGTCAGCATCAAAATCAAACCAGGTTTCGAAGCCAAAACTTCTATAGCCACCAGCAGGCGTTTGAGTTGCAATAAGTGCAGCTTCAATTGCAATGGTTCCCGATCCACACATTGGATCATAAAAGGTGGAGTTTTTATCCCAATTGGTTTTTAGTATCATCCCCGCAGCTAATACTTCAGACAGTGGAGCAAATGTTTGCTCGGTTTTGTAACCTCTCTTGGAAAGCGGTGTACTAGAACTATCTAAAGACACTGTACATTCATTGTGAGCAATGTGAATGTTAATTTTTACCGAAGGTCTGGTAACATCAATTGATGGACGCTGACCTGTCTTCTCTCTAAATTGATCAACAATCGCATCTTTTGTTTTTAAGGCTACGTATTTTGAGTGCGTAAATAGTGTTCCGTACGTTGTGGCATCCACAGCAAATGTCTTACTGTTACTCAGGTATTGTGACCAGTCTATTTTTTGAATTTGTCGATAGAGTTGATCTTCAGAATTCACTGTAAAAGACCGAATTGGCTTTAAGACTCTTAAACCAGTTCTCAATTCATAATTACAACGGTACAAATATTCTTGGTTGCCATAAAATCGAACAGCTCGTCCTAAAATTTCAGGATTTCTAACACCGATGTCTAGTAATTCTTTTTCTAAAACATCCTCTAAACCGAGTAGGGTAGTCACAACAATTTCAAAATGATCTTTCAAGGCAATGTGTATTTATGAGGTGCAAATTTCAACAAAAAAAGGAAGCCAATGACTTCCTTTTGTAAGGTATAGCAAATTGCTATTATTTTTTAAATGAATCAGCTACAACTAATTCTTTTGTTCCATGAGTATAGCTGTAAAAACCTTCTCCAGATTTAGCTCCTTTTTTGCCTGCCATTACCATGTTTACTAATAATGGACTAGGTGCGTATTTAGGATTTCCAAAACCTTCATATAACACATTAAGAATAGATAAACATACATCTAATCCTATAAAATCTGCTAATTGTAAAGGTCCCATAGGATGAGCCATCCCCAACTTCATAACTGTATCAATTTCTTCAACACCTGCAACGCCTTCGTGCAAAGTAATAATTGCTTCGTTGATCATGGGCATTAAAATTCTGTTCGCCACAAAACCAGGATAGTCGTTTACTTCAACAGGAATTTTTCCAAGCTTTTTAGATAAATCCATGATTTGATTCGTCACTTCATTTGAAGTAGCATAACCTCTTATGATCTCAACCAGTTTCATGATTGGAACAGGGTTCATAAAGTGCATTCCAATTACCTTGTCAGGTCGATTTGTAGCTGCTCCAATTTTAGTGATAGAAATAGAAGAAGTATTCGAAGCCAATATAACATGGTCTTCAGTGATTTCACTTAAATTCTTAAAAATTTTAAGCTTAATATCTACGTTTTCTGTGGCAGCTTCTACTACTAAATCAACACCTTTTATACCATCTTCCATTTTTGTAAAAGAAGAAATTCGGCCTAACGTCGTTTGTTTATCTGCTTCAGTAATTTTTTCTTTAGCTACCATTCGGTCTAAATTCTTCGAAATAGTAGATAAACCTTTATCTAATGAATCTTGAGAAAGGTCGATTAATGCAACCTCGTATCCACTTTGAGCGAAGGTGTGAGCAATTCCATTACCCATGGTACCTGCGCCAATTACTGCAACTTTTTTCATGAAAATATGTGTTTTTTAATGAGGGACAAAAATACGCTGTTGAAGGGTGAAATGAAAGTGGATGTTGGATTATTTTCCACTTCCTTTTAATACAATCATTACTGTATAGATTAGAATCTTAAAATCAACTAGCAATGACATGTTTTCGATGTAAATAATGTCGAATTTAAGTCGCTCTACCATTTGGTCTACATTTTCGGCGTAGCCATATTTTACTTGTCCCCAAGAGGTAATACCTGGCCTTACTTTTAGTAAATGATTGTAATGGGTTGCTTTTTCTACAATTTTATCAATAAAAAACTGACGTTCAGGACGTGGGCCAACCAAACTCATATCACCAATTAAAACATTATAAAATTGAGGAATTTCGTCCATTCGGGTTTTACGCATAAAGATTCCAAACTTGGTAATTCTAGGGTCATTGGTGCTAGACAATGCAGGGCCTGCTTTTTCTGCATCCGTATACATTGATCTGAATTTGATAATGTTAAATGGTTTTCCATGCAATCCGATACGTTCTTGACGGAAGAAGGCCGGCCCCTTGGAGGTAGTCTTAACAATTATGGCAATGGTAAAGTATAATGGAGAGAATACAATTAAAACAAATAGAGAGACGAAAATATCAATTAACCGTTTTATTGTTTGTTGCCATGGAGGCATTATTTCACGATTAATGATAATTAAAGGCGCTCCAAATATTGAAGTCATTTTTACTGAACCTGATAGAATGTCGTACATGTCTGGTATTACCTTTACCAATACGTTCTGACCTTCTAATTCACTAATAATTTTCTCTAGGCTTTGGTGCTCTGAAGACTCAATCGCAATAATGGCTTCTTCTATTTGATGTTCAGCAATTATAGTTTTAAGATTTTCTGAATTTCCCAAAAATGGCAAGTATTCTTCTAATAAATACTTCTCATTTTTTTTCACCCTTACAAATCCAACAAACTTATTTCCATAAGACTTTTCATTGCCTTCCATCTCATTATAAAGGTTGATTGCTCTTGTGTTTGCACCGATAATAATGGTGTTGAATCCCATTTTTCTATTTTGGATTTTATGCACAATGTTGGTGGTGATAATGGTCCTAAATAGAGAAGTGAGAAAGGTATGAAGAGAGAAGAAATAGAGTAAAGAGAGGTAATAATCTTTATAGGTATTGATTTCATCATCTAAAATAAAAACGAAGAAAAGTAGAATACAACCAATGATAGAGATTAGAATTGTTTGCAATAAATCTTTTAAGCGAGCTTTTCTGAAAACGTCAAAATAATACCCAGTTGCTGCATACAGAACAATCCAAAATAGGGGAATGAATAATAGCCCTAAGAAAAAATTGGAATCATATTCAAATGGCTGTTGTCCAAACTTTAATGGTTCTAAGTATATTTTTCGAAATCTGAAGAAGAGGCCCCACGCTAATAATGCAGCTACGAAATCGGCAAATACGTACTTAATTATTTGTAAACGTCTATTCATCAATAGTGTATAATTTTTACATTATCGATATAAAATTCTGCAGTTCCTGTAAAGGAAGTAGTATACTTACTATATCCAAACAGGAAATTGTAATTCTTAGCACTGCCGTGAACACCAAGTATATCAGTTAAATTGATATAGATTTTTGTCCACTCATCTTTAGGTGGGAGAACGAAAGATATTTCATTTTCTATTTTATCATTAAAATAGGCTCCAAAGTTGACAAAGATGTTTCCTTTGAAATCTAACTCCATATATACAGGTGAGGAATTGTTCCTAGGAATATTGGAAATAGTAGGTGTATAAAACTCAAATCTTCTTTTATTATCTCCTTCTAACGTTATCCCTCCACACGGGCCTTCAAGTATAATTGTTGGATCAGTAATAAATGCCAAACTATCATCTGTGTTTTTACCATTTTCAAACGTAATGGAATTGGTAAAGTCTTCAAAGAAGGTACTGAATTTAGTTGCAGAAGTGTATTGTAATATAGGATGAATAGTGTCGAATTCACCTCTTACAAGATCTACTTCTGTTTCATAACGGGTATAAAAAGGATATTCTAACCTTGATGTATAAACCCCATTTTGTTTAATACCACCTCCTACTTTAATCGTCACTTTTCCTTCTGTTAATATTGGCACTGTGGCGGGTAAATCGTAGATTCCTACTAACTTTTCGTTCACAAAAACATAGGCATCACTAATAGAACTTCTAGAAGATCCTTGATTAACATCTGTAATTTGTAAATCAATATCATTAATGAAAATATAAGAAGGTATTTCTACATCCTTTTCCTTGCAACTATATAGAAATAGGATGATTGAAGAGAGAGTAAGTAAATATTTAAACATACGATGTACGTACAAAATGGTTAAAAGAGTGCAAAAGTAACAGAATCAAACGCAATATATCGTTTAATATTGCATCAAATTACAATGGACTCATTTGTCATTTTTAACTTCTCTATAATTTTGTGCGCAACATCTAGTGCATTGTATCCATCGTGGATGCTAACAGGAGGAACAGTATTGGTATTAATAGCATGAGCAAACGCAGTTAACTCGTCTTTTATTGCATTATTGGGTTCAACAGAGGGCTTTTCAAAATAAATCTGTTTACTTCCCTTATCCTTTCCTAAGTCAATGGTTACGGCTAATGGATCAGGCTCTCCAACTACATTACTCAAACGCACTATTTCAGCCTCTTTTTCTAGAAAATCTATAGATATGTATGCATCTCTCTGGAAAACGCGTGTTTTTCTCATGTTTTTCAGTGAAATTCTACTTGCGGTTAAATTCGCCACACAGCCATTATCAAATTCAATCCGTGTATTGGTGATGTCTGGTGTATCGCTCACCACAGCTACACCGCTAGCACTTATTTTTTTTATGTTACTTTTTACTAAACTCAATATGATATCAATATCATGAATCATTAAGTCCAATACTACTGAGACATCGGTTCCTCTTGGATTGAATTGAGCAAGACGGTGACATTCTATAAACATGGGTTGATCACAATATGGCTGAGCTGCGGTGAAGGCGGGGTTGAATCGTTCAACATGACCTACTTGCACTTGTACTCTTGCTTCTTCTGCCAGACCTATAAGGTCTTTGGCTTCTTCTACCGTAGAAGTAATTGGTTTTTCAATAAATACATGTTTTGATTTTTTTAGAGCTTTAACAGCACAATCATAATGCGATAAGGTGGGGGTTACGATATCTATGGCGTCACAAGCATCTATTAAATCGTCTAAATTTTCGAAGAATGGAATGCCGATTTCCTCTGAAACTTTTTCAGAGACCTCTTTATTTAAGTCATAGAAACCAACAAGCTCAAAAGCCTCAATTTCTTTTAATAATCTCAAGTGAATTTTCCCTAAGTGCCCGGTTCCTAAAACTCCAATCTTCAACATAAGCTGTAATTATTTTGGACAAAAATACGCTTACTCTAATTATGATAACTACAAATGTAGATTGGGTTTTCAACAATGAATATTTAATAATAACAATGCTCTTATTGTTCAAATAGCGGGCTAAGTTTATGTAATTTGGTAAAATTAAAATGCGTTATTTTTTAGTCAAGAATGGATACTTATCGACATAAAGGTTTACGAAAAAAATTAGTTGAATTACTTAAGGAAAAGGGCATTACCGATGAGCAGGTGTTGGAAGCAATAAATTCTATTCCACGACATCTTTTTTTAGATAATGCGTTTGTCAACTTTGCATATCAAGATAAGGCCTTTCCAATTGGGGCGGGTCAAACCATCTCTCAGCCTTTTACCGTCGCATTTCAAACTCAGTTATTAGAATTGGAGAGGGGAGATAAAGTCTTAGAAATTGGAACAGGATCAGCTTATCAAACATGTGTATTGTTAGAAATGAAAGCCAAAGTATTTTCAATTGAGCGTCAAAAATTATTGTTTCAAAGGGCTAAAGTTTTATTGCCAAAGATGGGATATTCAGCCAAATTATTTTTCGGGGACGGATATAAGGGACAGCCGGCATTTGCTCCATTTGATAAAATAATAATCACAGCAGGGGCTCCATTTATCCCAGAAGACCTAAAGAAACAATTAAAGGTGGGTGGAATAATGGTTATCCCAGTGGGGGAAGGAGAATCCCAAGTTATGCAACGCTTAAGAAAGATAGGTGAGACTGAGTTTGAATATGAAGAGTTTGGAGATTTTAAATTTGTTCCTTTGTTACAAGACAAATCTTTTTCAAATTAGCACAATAAATATATAATTCATGGGTTTAATAACTTTTAAAAATAACGATATGAGAAAGATAGTAGTTGCCTTGTTTGCCATTTTGGTTTCCTTACCTGTATTGCAAGCACAAGAAGAAGAAACTTTGAAACCCGTAGACGGAAATTGGGGAGTCTTATTAAACCTTAATGGATTAATCGATAACATTCGATTGTCTAATGCATCGTCTCCAATTAACACTAGTTTAGTAACTGGGAAATATTACCTTTCAACTTCTAAGGTTCTAAGAGTTGACTTGGGGCCTTCCATACAATCAAAGAAAAGTTTTAGAGAAGACAGTATTGGATCTTCTTTAAGAGCAATAGACTCCACCTACAAAAAATCTTCTTTGTATTTAGCCGTTGGGTTAGAAAAACACTTTTCTGGAACTAAAAGATTAGACCCGTATATTGGTGGACAAATTGGAATCGGTTTAATAGGTAAAACTAAAATAGAAGAAGAAATAAGAACAGTAAGCTCTGCTGGAACAGATAGAGAAACTATCACTTTTGAACAAGATGGAGGTTTTGCTATCGGATTAAATGCTATAGCCGGTTTTAACTATTTTGTCGCTAAAAACTTTGCTTTAGGAGCGGAGTACACATTAGGGTATAATTTTTTGAAAGATGGTGGTAATTTTAGCCGTGTCACTCAAGTAAACCCTATTAGTGGTTCAGCTTCCTCTGATGTAGAAAAAGGAAAAAGTCAAGTCAATACCAATTCTTTTGTTGTAGAGGGTAATGCTAGAATATTAATATCTTACTATTTTTAAGTAAGAAGGAGTAATCAATTCTAAAAAGCGGTAGTTCTACCGCTTTTTTTATTTTAAGGCAAAAAGATTGCCTCAAGTATTTTAGGAATGAAAATAATGCCCCCAGCAATTGCAGAACTTATTGCTGTAATAAGGACAGCTGCAGCCGCGATGTCTTTAATTTGTTTAATCGCTTGGTTGCGTTCTGGAGAAATAAAATCCGCAATACCTTCGATAGAGGTGTTTATTAATTCTGTAGTTATGACAGATGAGATCGAAAAGGAAATTACAATCCATTCCAATGGTGAAAGTTGAGTAATTATTCCAACGATGACAGTCAAAAGAGCACAGAAGAGATGAATTTTGGCGTTATGTTCTTTTTGAAAAAAGGTGATTAAACCTTGTATGAATATTTGAAACTTTGCATTCTTGAATGAATTGAGAATTTTGTCGGTTTCATGTTGCTCTTTGATTTTGATCGACTCTAAAATAAAAAAGGCTAGGGATTATAAATCCCTAGCCAACTTATTGTTTTAAAATCATCGCTTAGATGATTGAATAATTTTTATCAGAAATCCAATTCAATGCCAGTACATGTTTTCCCTGAAACCAGAACATTCCCTTTCCAATAGATACTGTCATTATTGGCGATTACTCTATATTCATATGCAATAGCAGGAATATACCCTAAATCCTTTCGAACTGTAACCGTTCCCAAAGTACCGCACTCAGGCTTAGCTGGAAATGCATTGGTAACTGAAGTTGAGCCTACAAATGTGCTATCCAAATAATACGATAATTCATAGATGTTATCTTTTATAAGTGAATCTGTAGTCAAGGTATCAAACCAAAAAACAACCTCACCTTGGTAAATACAAGAACCGTCATCAGAGTCCGCATCTGAATTAAACCGACTACTATTAGGGTCTGTACAACCATATTTCTCAGAACAACTACTTAAAGCGATCAACGAGGAGATAAAAACAGTGGCAAGGGTAAATTTTAAAATCTTCATTTTAATTTCTAGTTTTCAATTAATTACAAATTATTTCCGTCGTTTGTTAAGGATGGAACGGTTTCAAACTTACTCATATTTATCAATTATTTTATCATTACCTGATTTGTGCTGCATATTTATTTCATTTTAAAGGAACAAAAATCAAAGAGTAATTTCAACATTGATACATTAATTTACAGCATTTAGCTACTGCTTGAGTTAGCAAATATCGATTATTCATGGTGCATTAGTAAAGTCAGAGAAGGCAAGCGGACAAAATGGAAATTTTACCTTTTCTTGGTCGCTTCCTGCTTCTTTAGCAAAGGGAAGGTATACCATTGATTTTATCCAAAACGGGGCTAGAATAGATACACGCCCCATATACATTCAATAAAAAAGGGATTAATGCTTCAAAATTCGAGTCATGAAATTGTGAATCATAGTTGTAAATACGGAGTCGGTGATTAAGCCGGCTCCACTTTCTATAGAGCCTGTAGATAGAACACAGTGACCATCATACTCCGTAATAACAAAGTCGGCACCAGAGGCTTGAATGCAATCATTTAAATCCTTGCCACTTACATTTTCTTCACAATTTTGTCCTTTCGCTAGCACCGTCATATTGCTTTTTAGTTTTACTATTTTGTCGGTTTCATCCCCCGAAATACCTCGAGAGGTGATTCCAGTTTTACCAAAAAGAGTAGACTCATTTACATGGGTATTTGCATAAATCCAATGGTCAGGAGAAGAAACTCGATAAGGTGCGTAGGTATGTATACCCTCTACAGAATATCGGACACCTAATAAATGATGCTCAGATTGGTTCAAATGATGTCGCCACATTCCGCCGTAATCAAAAAGGCTTTCTTCGAATGAAGTCAAATCTTTTCGACACTCCATTATTGTATAGTCGGCATTCCATTTCGTTTTCCAGTACATTTGGTTTCCTCCCAAAGAAATGAGTGATTTGTGACCGTTTTGTACCAAACTGGTTAAGTGATCAACCATTTTTTGTGTAAAGTATTCAGCGTGATAAGCCAATACAATAACATCATACTGCATCATAGCCTCAGGATGTTCTTCCAAATAATAATCAGGTAATAAGTCGGCATCGTAGTATTCTGAGAAGAAATTTACAATATGCGATTCTATAGGACTAATGGCCATAGAGTTTGGACGTTGTGCAGCTACGGTATAAACTGTTTTTGATTCATAATTATTGACATAAAGCGATTTTCCGCCCCAATCATTATATGCCACCCATGTTGATATCGGAGCCAACACGACTACCTTGGATGTAGATTTATTCGCTATTATAAAGTTTATTGCTGAGGAATCTTTTTCATTCAACAAATCTATTTGATAATACCCTGATTGATAGTTGTTGGTTAAAGGAAGAGTGTGAGTAGTTTCCCATTTACATCCATATTCTGATTGAGTAGAATCTATTTTTTGGTCAATAGGTTCAATTTTAAAAGTGTCTATCGCTGTTTTGTTCCCATTTCCCAGTAATTGATAAACAATACCTTTACCTGCTGACAAAGCTCGTAGCTTTAATTTAACGGTGTCTAGTCGATTATAACTAAGTTGATCGGAGTAACCTTCAATATTTTTATACTGAATTCTTTCTGGAGTGCCAACCTTTACCATAGGAACAAACCGGTAACGATAATAATTACCAATAACTCCTAGAACGGCAATTAACATAATAAGAGAAAGCCATTTTATAAGAGTTTTCATGGGGAAGATAAATCAGATGTAGAAAATATAAGGCAATAAAACTACTAAATAAACCAAGAGAAATCAGGTTATTTTACTGCTTAATGGATTGCATTGTTAAGAAATATACTTCCGATAATTAGTAGAATTTTAAACACTGTTTTTCTTTAGAGGTAGTTCTTTACTAATAATGATATTTTAAAGCATTATTGAAGGCGCAAAGCGACACCAAATCCAATCGTTATGGTTTCTACTTCTTGTCTAAATTTTGATTCATCAAACTCAGGTCGCGCATTGAAGTATTCCACAGAGAATAAGAGAGATGTTTTTGCTCCTGTATGAAAACGAAACATTGAGCCTATATTATATGCAAAGGCAGAGGAGCGATCTCCACCAACTGTTTGAGTATAAAAGGGGGAACTGTCAATTTCAAATTTAGGAGATGTAAATGCAGTATACCCTACCATTGGTCTTAGGTCTAATTCAACTCTGGGAGCAATATGAAAAGTGAAAAGTGGACCTAAAAGTATTCCTCCATAAGTCCACGGTGATTTTATTTGATCAACATCTAAGACGTTTGCAGCACCAAACCATGTAGCAGCAATACCTATATTTTTTGAAAAGCGATAACCAAAGTTTAATAGGTTTATTTGGACTCCAGTCTCTGCTAATCCATTATCGTCTGCACCAAATTCACCGACAGGATTTGATATACCTATACTAAGTCCGAGGTAACCTTTTTTATGTCCAATGTTGTCTTTTTTTACAAGTGGTAACTCTTTTGTTATTTTTTCAATTGCATCCATTTCATAGAAGAACACATTCCTACCAATGGTTTCAATTTTTATGGATTTATTAGGAATCTGTTCAATAATGACACCACGCATTATACCTCCATTTTTGAGGTAAACAACGTCTTCATATTGGTTTTGACTAAAAGAAATTAGAGTGGTTAAAAAGAATACAAAGAATAAAATTTTCTTCTCCATAAAGGCTTATTTTTTAGTTTTTTAGAAGGTTGAAAGATAGGAATATTCTTGTGCTATTTTTCTAAGCTTGAAATATTTTGCCAATTGAGTTGTTTTTACTTCTGATTATTAGGTTGTTATGGCGTTTTTGTTGATGTAAACTTTCAACTTCACCTCTAGCGGCTTTTTAATCAATTAAAATGTCTGTCAGATTGACAAGTATTGAAAGGTTTCCTTTATTTAATCAATGAAACCTTTTTAGTCACTACTTTATCATTGTATTTAAAGGTTATAAAATAGATTCCTTCTGATTGATCTTGCAAATCGATGTAAAATTTATTGGCAGCTTTAAAATCAATGGAAAGCGGGATTTCTTCACCCAAGAAATTATACACTTGGGGCTCTACCTTATTATTAGTAATCAATTGGTTTGCTATTTCAACGGTAAACTCGTCTCTAGTAGGGTTGGGATAGATTTGAAATTCATTTTCTAGTTTGGTTTCGGCTAACTCAGTAAGAACTTAGCTGATTCTAGTCGAATGATGTTCTAAATTTTACTCTATTCTATACAATCTAAATGTGCCTCTTGAATTTTCAATAGTAAGCAGGCTATCTTCTATGTGGTAATTGCCGGAGTAGTCTATCAAATGACCATATTTTGGATCACAACAAACCTCAGTACAAGCAACGTTAGTATAGCTTATTTCCGTTTCACTCCATTGAAATTGGGTTCTGCAACTATTTATGTCTAAATTGTAATTGATTTCCGCTTTGGATATGTTCAATAAGAGTCGATCCGTCTCAGGTATTGAGCGATTGCCAGTATCTGTTTGTATAGCCACTAACTTCCATTTTCCATCTAAAGGATGACTTTGCGACTGTGCCGTAAAACCATACACTATAAAAACAATCAATGCGGCTATATAAAGCGGTGCTGAGGTAGATTTCATGGATAGCGAATTTTAGTTGGGTTTGGAAATTAAGAATTTATATGTGGACTATGCTTATTTATTCAGCATTGATATATTAATTATTATTTAATTGTCTTAATTTTTTAAACCAATCTGATACTTCTTCAAAAGCATCTATATCTTTAAACAAATCTTTAGTCATTGACTTGACTAGGGTTTTATTAGCAATTGATTTTACAATGTTTTCAGCTTCTTTAAAGCTGCCTTTTTTTGGACTCCTTCGAATGATAGGTAAATTGAATTTGGTAGTTCTTTGAGTTACAATATTTGGGACATCAATTTCGCTCCAATCATTAATTTCAGCTTCAGTAAACTTTATTTCAAAATGTGATTCATATAATGATGGATGGATGTAATTTTCTAACTCTCTAAAATTGGTTAAACATCCATCTGAATGGTTTTTGCGTTGCTTAACTTTGTTTATTGCTTCTTGGTATTTGCCATCTGTATCTCGGTCGTATATGTGATATTCAATTACATTAGAATTATTCAAATAATCTCTTTCTACAGCTTTTTCCAAGTTACTGCCTCTTTGAGGTATAATTTTAATATTCTCTGTATTAAAACAAATGATGTTATTAAAATCTTCAATATTTGATAGATTTATGAAAAATTCTCTATCAAATTCACCTTCAACACATAAAACAAGTTTTCCAAAATATGGAAGGATGCCAAGAGTATTAATTACTTTTTTAATCTTAATATCTTCATCTGATATTAGGGTAGGATTGTGACCATTCTTTTCTAAATAACAGATTTGTTTAGAATCGACAGTTTTTGCAAACTCAGGGGTATGAGTCGTTATAATGACTTTACTATTTTCTTTTGCGGAAATTGACTTTAGAGTATTCAATATTTTTAATTGAAAATTTGGATGTTGAGCTGTTTCTGGTTCTTCAATTGCATAAATCATTTGTCTTGTTGAGCTTCTCTTTCTATCTGCTTCCGCTTGGAAGTAACTGAGTAAAATTAGTCTTCTAACGCCACTACCTCTTTTGTTAAGAGCAATTCCACGTTCGTCTTCCAATTGAAAGTTAAAAAGTGATTCCCAAGGCCTATTATCTATAACTGATATTAAACCTGTGGCAATTTCTTCGTCCGTTTCTTTTAATTTCTCTATCGTAGCTTCTCCAAGTTTCTCAATTGCATCCTCTATTTCCTTTTTAATTGGTTCTAGCTTATCTTTAATTTCTTCTATTACTGACTTGGTAATTGCTTTTAATGGTTCTTGAACATCTTTATCAGAATCTCGGTTTGGTCTATCTACTTGAAACAGATTATATATTGGAAGATACTTTTCAATACTGTCCCAAGTTTCTTTACTTGACTTTGAATCTTCACCAATTTTATCAATTAATAAGGTTGCTGTATCGAACTCACTAATTTTAGCTATTCGGTAAATGGCTTTTCTAATAGTTGGTTTTGAGTTTTTTAAAGGTTTCTCTCCGTCATTAATTTCTTCATAATCTTTTTCGTAGAGCTTAACTAAGTCTTTTAGCTTTAATGAGATTAATGGCTTTTCAATGAAATTTATTGGATGATGAGCTATAATCCAATTTTTCACACCACTAGCGGTAATGGATTTACCACCTGCTGAATATGTTCTATGTATTTCAAGTAAACCATCTTTGTTTAAAAGGAATTCATCTTTCAAATTAGTTTCGGCTGTAGAATCAATTACAACCGTTTCATTACCCTCTAAAATAAAAGTTGCACCGATTGTAATTTCTGTCTCTCCTTCTTTTATAGCATCAATATTTAAGTCAGAAACTTCCATTTTGACTTTGTCATTATTGAAAAATATTTCAAGTGCATCTAGAATGGTAGATTTCCCAACATCATTTCTGCCAATAATGAGATTTAGGTTTTCATTGAAAGGTATTTCTATATCACGATAACCTCTAAAATTATTGATTATTAAGCTATTTAGTTTCATATAATCTCAATTTTATCAATCTCTTTCATCAGTCTTTCTGTTTCTGAAAGTGCCACAATGATTTTTTGGTAATGCAGAATATCGTCAAACTCTAATTTGCGGTCTTTACGGTCTTTCAGCCATTTTTGGGCTGGCTGATAACCGCCAATGTAAAACTCCCAAGCTACTTGCGGAACATTATCAAAATACTGCGTCTCGTTGATGTAAACTTTACCTTTTTTGTTGTCACGCTGAGCGCAGTCGAAGCGTGGTTTACCTACTACATTATCTCCGTCTATTGGATATTGCGTAATGTATTGCTCAACTGTTGGACTTTCCAATAAATGAATTTGGCGTATTGCTCCGCCCAATTTTACCAATTGCCAAAACGTGTCTTTGTCTTTTGGATAAGGAACTCTTGGGAAATCAATTTTTAAAAACTCTTTGTATTTCTCTCGATAAGTTGGTGAATGCAAAACCGCATAGATGTAATCCAAAATGTCAATTGGGGCAAAAGTTGTTTTGGGAGAACCCTGAGCGGAGACGAAGGGCTCGTTTGTAAAAGTCAAACCTAAGTTCTTCGCAATTTGATTGACAATTTCCGCTTTTAGATTGGGTGTTCGACCCTGCACAGAGCTTGTCGAAGTGTCTGATTGTTCAATTGATTGTTGTCCATTGGCTTCTGGATAGATATAAAGTGGGAAAATATATCCTGTTTCCTTTGTTTGTGATGAAATATTGCACATATCAGAAACAAGACGACTTGTAAAAATGTGTTGAAAATCAAATGTAGATTGTTGACGACAAGTAATCAAACTAATATTTTTAGGATTGTTTAAGTGATTAAACATTTCAGTTCTTGGATATGCAACAAAACCTTTTGATTTTCCTGTAAAAAAAGTATATCTATCGTCAAATGGTCGATACATAACTCTTACTTCTGTTGGATGATTTTTTTGCAAATCTTCTTTAGCCCATTCAATTTTCCAATCTCTTCCATCAGCAGGAAGTTTGAGAATACTTCTTATTTCATTATTATCATTTTCAATGAATGTATCCCTAATTTCTTTAAGTTCTTGAGGTTTTATATTGATTGTTATTTTATCTCTTTTAGTTTGAAAACCTGATACATAGGTTTTCATAAGATTATCAACTTTAAAACCTGATTCATACTCACTTTGCGACTTAAAGTCTTTTGGAACAAAAAATAAGTAAGGTTCAACATTTTCTAATTTAACCCATTTGATAGATGAAAATGAGTTTTTATTAAGTGTTTCATATTTTAAGTTTCTCCTTCCAAACAATTCAGAATGGTAAATTTCTCCCAATTCTGTTTTTTTCTTTTTCCCTGTTTTAACTAAAATGTTAATTGAAACACCTTGCTGTATATCAAACACATTTTCATCTTTACTTCCATCTGGTGCTGTTTCGTTTTTTTTAGCACTACCGTGTAAATCAATTATATGAACCTTATCAAAAGTTTCTAATAAACTTCTACGCATTTGGCGATGCGTAATTCCGTCAATAAAGCTATTATTTGAAATGTAAGCCAAAACACCACTTCCATTTTTGTCGATATAATGTTGTCCGTAGCGGATGAACTTTATGTAATCATCATCCAAATTGATTTTACGTTCATTGAGATTTTTCTTGTAGTCAGAAATTAAATCTTGAATCCAATCATTTTTATTGGTGCTACTTACCGCATAAGGCGGATTCCCAATCACACACATTACTGGTGTATCTCGTTTTATGTGGTTAGCTTCATTGGCTTCTGTACTTAACCAATTGGCAAACAAAGTTCCTGTGTCTTGGTGGTGTTCTTCTAAACTGTTGGTCAAATAAACTCTTAACCGCTGTTGCTTCTCGACTCCGCTCGAAGTGACAGACGGTTTAAATCCTGTTTCGGTCAAAAGTAAATCCAATTTAAGGTGTGCCATTGCATAACTCGCCATTAGCAACTCAAAACCGTTTAGGCGCGGCAATAAATGCGTTTCTACATAATTGCTCCAAATGCCTTGTTGTCCTTGGAATTTTTTGTGAATGTGTTTTACCACTTCTGCCAAAAAAGTTCCTGTTCCTGTGGCTGGGTCAAGAATTTGTACTTTGTGTACTTCTTGTTCCATTTGTTTATAACCTGTTGCCGAACGTTTGTCCGCGGTTTGGGTGTTTACTTTTATGGTTGTTTTGCTGGTGTCTGCAAGTCCTTGCGGTAAATCAAATTCCGTTTTTAAAATTTCATCAACTGCACGAACAATGAAATTTACAACGGGTTGCGGTGTATACCAAACGCCACGAGACTTACGCAATTTCGGGTCGTATTCGCTTAGGAACGTTTCATAAAAATGGATAATCGGGTCTTCCATCTTGGTGGATTTCCCGTAATTCTTTAAAATTTCTTCTACGTTACACGCCAAAAAGATTTCTGAAAGGTTTTCTACAACCCATTTAATGCGGTCGTCAATGTCTGGACCTGCAATGTAGCCAAACAGTTTTCGTAAAAACGGATTGGATTTTGGAATCAGTTCAGCCGCTTCTTGTCTGCTAAAATTATCCAAAGTAGGGTCGTGCAAACGAGCTGCAAACATTCCGTAAGCAATAGTTTGAGCGTAAACGTCTGCAAAACCTTGTGGCGTAATGTCGTGAATCAGAATTTGCTTGAAAGCCAACATTTGTTCTTTCAGCGTACTGTTTTCTTGATTTTCTTCATCACTTGTCAATGATTTCTCAATAATATCAGAAAGAAGGCGGGCTTTGCCCGCCATCATTTCTGCTAATTTCTTTGAGCTTTTTATCGTTTGTCCAACGTGAACGCAAAAATCTTTTATTAGATTTTCAAAGTTGCCAAAGTTCTCAGGTAACGATTTTATTCCCTTGTCTGTTATTTCCGCAATAGCAATTTTGGTAACAAATTCGCCTTCTCGGTAAAGATGAAAGTTGATGTAGTCTGTGAAAATCAAATTGTTTAGAGACGCTTTGTATCGGTCAAACTGCTCCTTGTTTCCTGTTTTCTTTGTGCCGTCAAGGTCTTTGTCGCCAATGTCTTTAGCTTCTATAAATCCAACAGGAATGTCCTTTTTAGTCAAAATGTAATCAGGTGCTCCACACTTTTGTCTTTTCGGTTCATTAGTCGCTCTAATGGTTGGCACTAAACTTTCCAACAATTGTTGTAAATCTCCACGGAAAGTATGTTCGGTTGCGTTTCCGAGTCTGTACCTTTTGTCTAAGTTGTCAATATATTGTTCTAATGTCATTTTTCAATTCTTATTAATTTCAGCTATTCTGGGCGTAAAATATTCTTCTGCTTTGTTCATCGGCAAAAAAATGTTGTTAATTCATTGGTCTCAAAATCATTCAATAAGCACACACCTTTATTTACGCTTTAAAAGAAATAAAAATAGGGGATGGGTTCATTTTCAGTTTTATAGTCGTTTTTTTGGAATCCCGAAAATAACTGATTTTTTTCAATAATCCGCAGTCTGTTGAAAAATAATGTGTTGAAACATTGTTACGTAGGTTACATTACCTGCGTCACTCTGTAATTTTGGCCATTGAACACAAAGGTGTCTTCGGTAGTTTTGCCGTTTAGCTGCTGTCCAATGGGTGAAGCCATGGAGATTACATAATAGGTAGTTCCGTCCAATTGTAATTTCCCGTAAGGTATGGAAAGAAAATAAGTGCCATGGTTGGTGTTCACTATGCTGCCGTATCCAATGGTTGCGGTGGAGGTTGTTTTAATTTGTTTCAATTCGTTCAGCATTCGAGCTGTTTTCTCGGCTTGATTTTCTAGGTTGTTGAGCTCTATTTGCGCCATTTCTCTAGAAGTCTCAAATTTATCACCTGCGCTGCTTTTGGTATCGCTATCCCTAGATTCTTGCGTAGAAGTAATAGAGGCCGCTAATGCTTCCAACTTTGCCGAAAGAATGCGGTCCAATTGGGCAATCAATTGCTGTTTAATACTTAGGCTCATAAAGTCATTAAGCTTCGTCTGGTCCTGGTCTGTACTTGAGCTGCATGCCGTAGATGAAGTTCCGCAGCACCTGGTCTTTACATCTTCTAAAGTGTTGATGGTCGGGTTTTCTAAAAAGTGCACTCAATTCGGATTTACCAAATCTAAAATTGGCCAAGTCCAGAATATGTAAAATGTCTTCATCTTTTAAATTGAGGGCGATCTTGAATTTGCGCAAAACGATGTTGTTGTTCAAACTCTTTTCAGGTTTAGGCTGTGGGCCTTCTTTTTTACCTCTTTTCAGGTTGATAAATCCATTTAAAAAGATTGCCAGCTCTTTATCGTATAGTTGTTGCTGTTCTGGGTGGTCATCTTTTTTTAGCCAGTTACTCACTTCTGCTCGAGTAGTTTCATGATCGGCAAGTGCAAAGATTTGAATCATTTGGTCGTCGCTTAAATCAAAAGTGTAACGCGTTCTGCGTAAAATGTCATTGTTGTTCATAGTGCTAAAAATAGATTATACTTTCCAAGCGCAAAACTACGAATTTATGAAAGGCGGCCTACCACTATAGATGTGAAATGATGTGGCAGACTGGTCTGTTGGTTTTCGCTAGAAGCCAACTTTTCTTTGCATTTTTGAATTGGTTCGAAGAATTACCTCTAGTAAATTGGGGATGAGAAATTCCTACGGTTACTGAATCAAGGCTGCCACTTGCGCAGCTTGATGAGCTCTAGAATATTGTTTGATTTTTTCAGGATGAGTTGGGGTCTGGGTTCCATTTTTAAAATGGGTCAATTGTTCTTCAATAAAGGCAGCAATTTCACTGCTACTGCTGCGGTCAAATGTTTTTCCGGCTTGACAATTAGCGATGGTTTTGGCCACATCACCACTCAATGAGGCTAAAGCTGCGATTGGGTTTTGGCTCGCCAAGTATTCGAATAACTTACCTGGCACGATGCCATCTCCTTTATTAATGTTCGGTATTAATAACAACAACAAATCAGCATTCTTTTGGTAATGCACAATTTCAGAATGTGGTACGCTAGGAATATAGGCCAATGGCAATTGTAACTTTTTGATGTATTGTTCTATATTTGCCGACATCGACCCTACAATTTGCAGCTGAATCGGTTGGTTGGGGTATTGGTCGATTACTTTTCTCAATCCTTCCAAAAACGATTCGGGCTCGTATTGATCAGACATGGTTCCGGTGTAGCAAATGGTAAATGTTTCGTTAGGTTGCTCTTGTCGGGGTACTAAATCTTCAGGGTCAAATCCATTGGGAATGATGCAAAATTTATCGCCATTCACTTTCGTTGACTTGGGTAAAAATAAATCCTTAAACCCTTGACTTACGGTGATGATTTGATCGGATTGTTCGATTACTTCTTTTTCTAATTTCAAGTCTATTCGCTTAGACCATTTGGTATGTCCCAACAATGAATAATAATAAATGTCGGTCCAAGGGTCTCTAAAGTCTACGATCCATTTCAGTTTGGGGAATGCTTTTTTAAGGTCTCTTCCAATTAGTTGAGTGGAGTGGGGCGGACTGGTTGTTATCACCGTTTGGATGCCGTATTGCTGAATGATCTCCTTTCCTTTACGAACGGCATATTTTTTCCATCCCACTCGTGGATCAGGAATAAAAAAGTTGCTGCGAATGGCATTCACCAGTTGTTGCACCTTACTTTCATTATTGACATTTGAGAATCCGGCCGTAGGCACATTTTTTTTACCCACTAGTTGAGAGTAGTAGTTAATGGGTTCGAAAGAGGTAGTTTTATGTATTTGAATGCTAGGGTGAATGTCATGTTTAAGACTTTCATCCAATTGCATGTAACTAGCCACTTTTTCATCCACTGTTAGAATGTGCACTTCAATTCCTTGCAGAGCGAGGTATTTGGAAAGTTTCAACCATCGTTGTACTCCTGCACCTCCGCTTGGGGGCCAATAGTAGGAAATGATGAGAACTTTTTTCATAACAGAGGTATTGAATCAGTGTAAAGATAGCTGAACTCATTGGAATAGCTCAGGAAATCGGTGGTGAAAAATTGACTTTCCTTTGATGCATTAGTTGTTTGAAGCATTTAAAATGGCTTGTTCGATCGAGTTACCAAACAATTCGGTGAGCGAGATTCCTGCTGCTATTGCTTGTTGAGGAATTAAGCTTCCTTCAGTTAATCCTGGAACCGTGTTGATTTCTATTACAGAAGGACCTGCTTCTTCTAAAATAAAGTCTACTCGGATAATGCCCGTCATGTTAAACTGGTGATAAATTTCAATTACAGTTTGTTGTATTTCAGCAGCAATGGCGGCATCTATTTGAGCGGGAGTAATTTCTTGAGAAGCTCCTTTGTATTTGGCCTCAAAGTCAAAAAACTCATTTTGAGAAACGATTTCCGTTATAGGCAAAGCGATTACTTTTCCTTTATAATTGAGTACTCCGCAGGTCACTTCTCTTCCTACCATAGCGCTTTCAATCAATACCTCATGGTCCTCCCCAAATGCTTTCTGAATGGCAGGGGCTAGGGCAGCCTGCTCTTTTACTTTGCTAATACCAAAACTACTTCCCGCATTGTTGGGTTTTACAAAACAGGGAAAACCCAATTTTTTCCCAATCGCTGATTCATCGTAGTTCATTCCTTGTCTCAGCAACACGGAGTTGGCGCAACGTATGCCTAATTGCTTCAGCAAGGTGGTGCAATACCATTTGCTAAATGTTACAGCAGAGTTTAAAAGGCTAGGCGTGGTGTATGGAATTTTTAACAAATCAAAATAACCTTGTAGTTTTCCATCTTCTCCAGGGGTTCCATGAATGGCGATAAAGGCACAATCAAATTGTATTCGGACATCCGGTGTAAGGATGCTGAAGTCATTTTTATCAACACGATAGGTTTTACCTTCAATTTCTGCAGTCCATTCCTTGCCAATGACTTTGAGCATATAGCAGTCGTACAGCGATTTATCTAAGTGAGAAAATACTACTTCTGCAGTTTTTAAAGAGATGACAATTTCGGAAGAATCTCCTCCTGCAATGATGGCAATGGTGCGTTTTGAGCTCATTTTAAATTCGTGTTATATCCAATTGCTAAATTAAAATTATAGCGCAGTGGTTGAGCGCAATTATTCGAGTTTTATTAACATCTTGTTCGTTTATAGATTTGATGGTATTAGCTACATCGACCTGCTTTAAATTTAATATCTTTGCTGACTTTAAAGGAAAAATTCATGACCTTTTTTCGTTTTGTATTCTCGAAAATATTTGCCATTAACTTGCTGATAGCAATTGTAGTAGTAGTAGCTGCTTTTTTTGCTGTGTCTAATTATTTAACTAGCTATACCTTACATGGTGAGAGTATAGAAGTGCCCAATTTTGAAAATTATGAATTGGAACAATTGGACGATGTGTTTAAAAGAAGTCAACTAAACTATGTAATTGTTGATTCCATATACATAAAAGGAAAATCTCCGGGAACGGTAATAGAGCAAGATCCTGCTGAAGGAAGGTTGGTGAAAAAGGGTAGAAAAGTTTATTTGACTGTAACCGCCACTCAACCGCCTCAAACTACCATTCCTAACTTGATAGATCGCTCAATGCGTCAAGCAGAAGCGACTTTAGCTGCTTATGGTTTGAAATTGGGCGAAGTGACCTATGAAGCGGATCCTTGCTCCAACTGTGTGCTTAAACAACAGCAAAACGGACAAGATATTATTCCTGGAAATCCTATTCACAAAGGGGCTGTTATCGATTTAGTAGTAGGTAAGGGATTGGGTGATGAATTAGTTCCTATTCCATACTTGTACGAAATGAATGCAGAAATGGCGAAAGTGTTGTTGAAGACGAGCTTGTTAACAGTTGGTGCAGAAGAGTTTGACGAAACGGTGGTGACTGCTGAAGATTCTGCAAACGCCATTATTTACCGACAAATTCCTGCTTATGCGCCCAACAAATCCATTAACTCAGGGAGTTTGGTCAGTATCTTTTTAACGATGGATAAAAATAAGGTGGTTGATTATGCCGTTGATACTACCGTAACGATTCAACCCTAAAGAATGAAGAAATTATTTTTAGCGATTTTTCTAATGTCGTCTTTTGGTGCTTTTGCCCAAGATTACTTAACAGTACCTTCTTCTAATCCAAGTCTGTTTTATCGTCAAACGGCTAAAAGTCAAGATAAAGTAGAACAATATAAGTCTTTTATCTACTTGTTTGATACTTTAAGTCTACCTTTTAAAGATGATTTTTCGAGGGATAAAATGCGCAAGCTGAATGCTAAAGAAGGGGATGCAGGACTCCAAGATACTGTTTTTTACTATTTGTATTTAGGAAATGTGGTTTCTGATACTGGTGCCAGATATTCAGAATTGAGAACCAATACTTATCGATTTAATGCGGATAGCAGTGCTATAGATACCACACCAAATCCGAAAATTGCAGTCACATTCAATGATTATTCGGTTTATCCCAATGAATCTGTAATCAGACAGGTGTATCCAGCTTATAACATTTATGATACCGTTGGAAAGCCAGTTGATACGATTGCTTCAGCGTTTACCTACGAACAAGATTCTGTGATTCGGTATATTGTTCCTGCGGATGGGAAGGAATACCTTTGGCAGAATGATTTTGTATTGATCAACGATGGGTTTGCCTTTCATCCACCATCTTATGGGGTGGCCACTTTTGATGGGTTAGATCGCTTTGGTAGAGCTTACGACATTTCTTCTACTAACACTTATGGAGTTGCGGATGTGTTGACTTCTGCACCAATTGATTTGTCGGGATTGACACTTGCAGACTCTGTTTTTTTAAGTTTTCAATATCAGCCTCAAGGTTTAGGCAGAGATGCGCCAGAACCTAACGATTCTTTAGTCTTGGATTTTTATGATGTCAGTCAGAAAAAATGGAAAACGGTATGGGGAGCTAGAGGGAGTGGAAGAATACCATTCGAGAAAGAAATTTTATTGGTGGATAGTGCTTTTCTAGAGAAGGGGTTTCAATTCAGGTTTAAAATCAAGGGGAATTTGTCCGGAGCTTACGATAATTGGAACATCGATTACATTTACCTCAATAAACAACGTTCTAGGTTTGATATCGTTTTTGACGATGTGGCCATATTGTCGAATTACCCCAGCATGCTGAAGGATTATTCATCGATTCCTTATTGGCAGTACGCAGCTATTGCAGGGGCAACTGTAAGAGATACCATATCCAATTTTTTTGGGAACAATACTACCAATACAAAGACCGTTTACTTTAGGTATTTTGTGAGCGATCCTTCGGGAAGCTATTATCCACAATTTCCTTTTCCATCGAATACATCTACCACAACGACTTTACCAGGTTTAGGAACACAGAGAAGAAATTATCCACTGAAAAATGGGCCTTTAAATTTTGAGTACCCCATTACTGACATGGATACAGCACATACTTTTCTAACTACTTTCGTGGCACAGTTTAGTAATTCTGGCGGACAAGATTTTTTCCCGGAGAATGATACTTTGTTTCATGAACAACGATTCGATCATTATTTAGCTTATGATGATGGTTCGGCGGAAGCAGGGTATGGTGTAAATATTACAGATACTACTTTCGGAAAAAGGGGAGTAGTTGCCCAACGGTTTACCACTTTTATTCAAGACACCTTAACAGCGGTTAGTATTTACTTTTTGCAGCAAGGAGTTGACTTGGAAGGTAGCACCTTTAATTTGTGTGTTTGGTCTGATCTAAACCAAAATGGCTTGATTTACAAGAAGCCCATGAAGGATGTCGTTTCTTATTTCGATAAGAATGGTTTCAGAACCTACCACCTTGATGATAGCGTGATTGTTGAAGTAGGTGACTTTTATATCGGGATAGAACAGAATACCTTCCGATCATTGAATGTAGGATATGATTTCAGTAATGACCGAAAAAATTCCATGTTTTATTCATTAGATGGTGGAGTTACTTTTTCTACACCAAGTGGAGCTATTCAGCCTGGAACCATGATGCTTCGTCCGTACTTTAGGATTAATAAGAATCAAGTGGCTGTTGAAGAAAATGAATTAAAAGCTTTAGATGTAATGGTTTATCCTAATCCAACATCTGGTGGATTATCGTTGAGAATGAGCGAAGGGAATTCATCATTAATGAATTATCAAGTATACGATATTCAGGGGAGATTGATACTTCAGAATCAGTTTATTCAACAACACGAAATCGATTTAAGCGATCAAAATAATGGCGTTTACCTTTTGCGATTAATGGATCAAGAAGGGCAATCTACCACTAAACGAATTATAGTTTCACATTAGAGATGATAGAAGAGGAAGAGTATAACGAAGAGTTGGAACAAGATAGTGATGAACTATTTGAACATTATAAGTACATAGCCGACAAAGGTCAAACGGTATTGCGGATCGATAAATTTTTAAATGATCGATTGCCCAATACTTCAAGAAATAAAATCCAAGATGCCGCCAATGCAGGAAATGTTGTGGTAAATGGAGTAGCTGTGAAGAGCAATTATAAAGTGAAACCATTGGATGAAATATCCATCGTTTTACCTTATCCGCCTCGAGTGATTGAACTGATACCTGAAAATATTCCTTTAGATATTCTTTATGAAGACGATACCTTGTTGGTGCTAAATAAGGCATCTAATATGGTGGTTCATCCAGGTTATGGAAACTACAGCGGAACTTTAGTCAATGCATTGATCTACCACATTAATAATTTGCCTGAAGCTGATGGCAATGAAGGACGTCCTGGGTTAGTCCATCGATTAGATAAGAATACTACGGGTATCATGGTAATTGCTAAGACAGAACAAGCATTAACCCATTTGAGTAAACAGTTTTACGATCGCACTTCTAGCAGAACCTACCAGGCTTTGGTTTGGGGAGATATGAAGGAGGATAGTGGTCGAATTGAAGGACATATAGGTAGAAGCTTAAAAAATCGCAAACTGATGGACATTTTTCCAGATGGAGAATTTGGAAAAGCGGCAATAACCAATTTTAGAGTTTTAGAGCGATTTGGTTACGTAACCTTAGTGGAGTACAAATTGGAAACCGGACGAACCCATCAGATTAGAGCTCATTCTAGATTCATCGGACACCCACTTTTTAACGATCCAGAATATGGTGGAGATCGCATTTTAAAAGGAACGACTTTTACCAAATACAAACAGTTTATTAATAACTGTTTTGAAATTTTACCTCGACAAGCATTACATGCTAAAACGTTGGGATTTACGCATCCCAAAACGGGCGAATGGATGGAGTTTAATTCTGAATTGCCTGATGATATGACACAAGTGATTGCCAGGTGGAAAAACTACATTGTCAACCGAAGTTTAAACGAGGAGGAAGAAGATACTAGTGGTAAAGAATTGGAATAACACCAATCTTTTTTAGCTTAAATCGATTGGAAGAATAGAAAAAAACAATCGGTAATATATGTTCAAAAGCCTAATTTTGTTCTGTTTTAGAGTGGACGAAATAGTAGTCTCTAATTGTCATAACTGTTTTTAAATAAAAGATTTAGTAAATCTATTCTTATGGAGAATAAATGGAAATTAACAACCTATGTGGTTTTACTATTCGTAATTATATACCTGAAGTTTTTTGACTCTGATGCATCGACATTTATCAACAAATTCGATCAGATGAAAGCAATTTTGGCTTTTTTCATATTCTATATACTGATTTACTTATTGTCCAATGCAGCGAAATACTTTTACAATAGAAGTCATAAAATCGCACATAACAAGAAGAATAACGTACACTTTGGGATAGAGAATATTGCTAACTTTATGTTAGGTGTGGGTTTGTTGGTGTTGTTTATGAGTTTGTTAGGAGTGAAGCCGATAGAATTAATTACTTCTTTAACCATTGTCGCTGCGGCTTTCGCCATTTTAACCAAAGAATACATTGTGGACTTCTTGAGTGGAATTTACTTGAGTTTTTCCAACACTTTTGAGATCAATGATTATGTAAAGATTGACAATCAAAAAGGTAAGGTTATTGAAATAAGTATGTTGAAAGTTAAAATATTGAACGACGACGATGATGTGGTTATATTACCAAACTCTAAGGTTCATTACAATGAAATTATCAATTATACACGGCGAGATGTACGATTGATGAATGTTGACTTTCAAATTGCTTTGAAGTATATTGATAATATTGAACAGTTGGAGAAAGAGATTATTTCTTCTATTGAAAGTTTCAGTGAATATATTGATCCTCGTTCATATAACCTTAAAGTAGTGGAGATGAAAATGGACTACTTGGAATTGAAATTTCAATATACGCTAAAACTGTCGGATATGGATTTAGTGAAGAAAATCAGAAGAAAAACCATTCGTGAAGTATTTAACTTCATATCTAGTAAAAAAGAAAACTCTACAGAGAAATAAAGTAGAATAGAACTCCAGCAAAAAAGCATCCTAAAAAGGATGCTTTTTTATTTTTCGATTAATTCTTTGCTTAGTAAATACATGTATGGACATCGTCCGCACGCCTTACCTTTTTTATATTTGTCACAGCATTTGGTTTTCAAGTCTAATTTCTTGAGTTCCTTTTTATATGCTTTTATTTGTTTCTTTTTTCCCATCTTTTGACGGGATAAAATTACTTATTTAAAATCATTCTAAATAAGAATGTATTAAAAAGTATTAAGCCGTTGCAGCAGGAGTAACGGTTAGGGTTTTTACATCTCTGTCGAACAAATACAATCCACCCTTATCGTCTCCAATAAGGTTAATTTTGTCTAAGATAGTACGAGCCAAGGCTTCTTCTTCAATTTGTTCAGCAACATACCATTGCAAAAAGTTATGTGTTGAAAAATCCTTCTCATTCAATGAAATTTCTACCAAATCATTAATGCTTTGGGAAACCATAACTTCGTGTTTAAATAATAATTCAAACATTTCTTTTGGAGAACCATAAGCAGTTTTTGGTGCAACTAAGTCAGAGATAGTCGCATGACCGCCTCTTTCATTAATGTATTTTACCAACTTAAGCATGTGCATACGCTCTTCATCTGAATGCATGTACATAAAAGCTGCAACTCCTTCTAAACCTTTAACTTCTGCCCAAGAGGCCATTGCTAAATATACTTGAGAAGATTCTGCCTCTATTCTAACTTGTTTATTTAATGCTTGTTCTACCTTTTCTGATAACATATTTTATTAAGATTTTTGAATTCATAAAATTAAGAGTTTCTTTCAAATATTTGACCTTAGAATAGAGCGAACATCGGTTTAGATTTTTATCTTTGCGCTCATCATGGTTAACGAACGCCTTATATTAGATCACAAAAAACTTCAACTAACCATCAAACGGTTGTGTTATCAGCTGATTGAAAATCATGGTGATTTTTCTAACTCCGTCATTTTGGGCTTGCAGCCAAGGGGTGTTTTTATGGCAGATAGAATTCATAAAGAATTGGAGTCTATATTAAAAAGGAAAGTACTTCTCGGTCGATTAGATGTTACCTTTTTTAGGGATGACTTCAGAAGAAGAGCCAATCCATTGATTCCTAATGCAACTAGCATAGATTTTACCATAGAAAACAAACGGGTGATATTGATCGACGATGTTTTGTATACAGGACGAACCATTCGATCGGGATTAGATGCTATGTTAGCCTACGGAAGACCAGCTGATGTCGAGTTGATGGTGCTAGTAGATCGAAGGTATAGTCGACATCTTCCGGTAGAAGCAAATTATATCGGAACCCAAGTGGATTCAATTTCTGAAGAAAGAGTGAGAGTAGAGTGGAAAGAAGCAGACGGCAAAGATCAAATCATATTATATACCCCAGAACAGTAGAATGGAAAAATTATCAACCCGCCACTTATTAGGAATAAAGAACTTAACAAGAAAGGACATTGAATTAATTTTCAATACGGCTGATAATTTTAAAGAAATCATCAATCGACCAATTAAAAAAGTTCCCTCATTACGAGATACTACGATAGCCAATTTATTTTTTGAAAACTCCACCCGAACCAAACTTTCATTTGAGTTGGCAGAAAAAAGATTGTCGGCCGATGTGGTTAATTTTTCAGCGAGTGGTTCATCTGTTTCAAAAGGAGAAACACTGATAGATACCGTCAATAATATTTTGGCGATGAAAGTGGATGTTGTAGTTATGCGACACCCCAATCCTGGAGCAGCTGTGTTTTTGTCTAAAAACATAAACGCAAGCATAGTGAATGCCGGTGATGGTACTCATGAACATCCTACTCAAGGGCTCTTGGATGCCTTTTCTATTCGTGAAAAGTATGGTGACCTTTCAGGAAAAAAAATTGTTATCGTAGGAGATATTGCTCACTCTAGAGTGGCATTGTCAAATATATACTGTCTTCAGAAATTAGGGGCAAAAGTGAAAGTTTGTGGTCCTCCTACATTGATCCCAAAGTATATATCTTCTCTTGGTGTGGAAGTGGAATACAATCTAGATCGGGCTATTGCTTGGTGCGATGTAGCGATGATGCTGAGAATTCAATTGGAGCGACAAACCAATGTATCAGAAGGAAATCAAGTTAAACTCTTTCCATCACTGCGTGAATATGCTAATATGTATGGACTTACAGCGGAACGATTGAATCGACTTGATCATAAAATTACTATAATGCACCCGGGACCAATCAATAGGGGAGTAGAGATAACTTCGGAAGTGGCCGATTCTGAGCATTCCATTATACTTAATCAAGTAGAAAATGGCGTGGCCGTAAGAATGGCGGTTTTATACCTTTTAAGCGGTAGAGAATTTTGATACGCCATTATTTTATATATATTTGTTTGCATCAGCATTATAATTATGGAATACGAAGTAATAAAGGAAGAGAAGTTCGCTGCATTTAAGTTCTCAACAGAGAAACTTACTGCTATAATTGCACCTTCTGTAAAAGCAGACATTATTGTTTTGAATGAAGAAGGCTATTCCAACTTTATTTTAGATTTATCTAATGTTCAATATTGCGATTCTTCGGGATTAAGTGCCATTTTAGTGGCCAACCGGGTAGCGAAAGAAAATAGAGGAATATTAGTGGTTTGTAGTTTGCAACCTTCAGTAGATAAGTTAATTAAAATTTCGCAGTTGGATGGGATTTTAAATATTGTACCCTCCTATAATGAAGCCATGGACTATATCTTCATGGAAGAATTAGAGAAAGGATTAGATGACATTTTCTAATTCATGGCATTATCAGTTCTCATTCTTGGAAGTAGTGCCGCAGCTCCTACATTAAGCAGAAATCAAACCGCTCAACTAGTTACTACAGAGCGATCTCAATTCTTAATCGATTGTGGAGAGGGTACCCAACTCCAACTCAGGAAATATAAAGTTAGGTTTCAACAGATTGATCATATTTTCATCTCACATTTACATGGAGATCACTTTTTTGGATTAGTAGGGTTGCTTTCAACCATGCATCTTTTGGGTAGAAAAACTCCTATCCACATTTATGGTCCTAAAGAGCTCAAAGAAGTAGTAGAAGTCCAATTTAAATACATAGGAGGCCCAGGCTTAAGCTATAAAATCATTTTTCATGGGGTGGAGAATAGGAAAGATGCAATTTATGAAGATCAGGAGATTGTAGTTACGAGCTTTGAAGTAAAACACCGAATTAAGTGTTTTGGTTATAAATTTCAAGAAAGAGTAAAACCTAGACGTATCAATGGAAAAAGAGTAGAATTTTATAAAGTACCTAATTACTTTAGAAGCAAACTAAAGGATGGTGCTGATTTTACGACAGAAGAAGGAGAAGTGATTTCCAATGAGGTTTTAACAGATTCGCCACACCCTTCTTATTCTTATGCTTATTGTGCAGATACGGCATACAATGAAGGAATGCTGCCTGAAATTAAAGGAGTGGACTTGTTGTATCATGAAGCCACATTTTTGGAGCAAGAAAAATCTAGGGCAAAGAAAACATATCATTCTACAACTGTTCAAGCGGGAACCATTGCTCAAAAAGCAGGTGTAAAACAATTGATCATTGGTCATTTTTCCAACCGATACAACGATTTAAATCCAGTCTTAAAGGAAACAAAAACAGTTTTTAAGAACACTCAACTCGCTATAGAAGGAAAAACGTTTTTAGCTGGAGATAGCAAATCAAAGAAATAATAGACGATTATTGTTAGCACTATTAAAGGCTAATTTTGCATAGGATTCAAAACAATTATTGATATAACTTGAAAACACGATTTAATTTCGAACTTGTTCACGACGACAATTCTAATGTAACAGAATTGGGAATGTTAGACGCAATAGCGGACAGCCTTGCAATAAATTCTTATGCTATCATTGATAACTTTTTGTCGGATGAAGAGGCGATGGATTGTTTGGCCGTTTTGAGAGAAAATAAAGAGGACGGAAATTTTAAAAAGGCTGGAATTGGGACACTTGGGATGCACCAGATAGATAAAAGCATTAGAGGAGATGAAATCAAATGGTTGGATAATAATAACTTATCTCCGGCGTCTCAAGTATATATGGATCAGGTTGAAGCAATGATGCGGTTTTTTAATCGCACTCTATTTTTAAGTTTAAAAGATTTTGAATGTCATTTTGCGCACTATCCTTCAGGAACTTTTTACAAGCGGCATTTGGATTTATTAAAGTTGTCAGATCATAGAAAACTAAGCTTTGTGTTCTATTTAAATCCTGATTGGAAAGAGGGTGATGGCGGCGAACTTTTGTTATACCTTCAAGAGAATGGTACAGAAAGAACGGTCGTAGTCAATCCCTTATTGGGTCGATTGGTAGTGTTTAGGAGTGAAATTTTAGAGCATGAAGTAGCACTAGCTAACAAGAGTAGATATAGCATTACTGGCTGGATGTTAGACCAATACAAAGGAACTACTTTCCTTTAAAGTTTATTCAAACAGACATTAGTGAAGTGCTTCCAGTTTCTAATAATCTACTTTATTATGATTAAGAAAAAGTTTTACCTCATGGTTAGTATCGCTCTGCTTTGTTGCAATTTGATACTAGTATTTTTTTTACTTCAAGTTCCTAAAATTAATAGGAATGAAGGGCCTATGAGAAGGCAGCCTAATCCGAAAATGGTGATTATTGAAAAACTCCATTTTGATGATAATCAGGTTAAAGCCTATGAGTAATTGATTGACGTACACCAAAATGAGATTCAACAGCACGATAGAGCAATAAATGATTTAAAGCGGGAATTGTATTTACAATTAAAATCAGCCAATCAGGAAACTAAATCTGAGGAATTAATCGCAAAAATGTGTGAGATTCAAAGTGAGATAGAGCGAGCTCATTTTCAGCATTTTTTCGAGATTAGGGCACTTTGTCGTCCCGATCAAATGGATGATTTTGATTCTCTTTCTGAGGAGTTAGCTAGAATATTTGGAAAGCCACCTTTAGATCGATAATATATTGCATTTTAATTGCTTAATATTTGGGAAGGAGCGTCTTGTCTAGTAAGTGTGTATAGCATTTGTTTATCAGGTATTATTTCTAGAATAAGAAGGCATGGGATAAATAAAGATTAATTGTTTTTAAGTGTTGTTAATACTAGGCAAGAGTCATTTGATTCTTGCCTTTTTTGCGTTAGAAGATTGCTGTGTTATTCTTTATGATTTGATAAATAGGAAGTTCTGTTAATTCTCAAAAATAGCTCTATCCATTTTGGTTTTTTTTGGTAAAAAATGTTAACCTTTTTTACTTCCTTTGCGTAAAACCACCCATGCTAAACCCCTGCAAAAAAATACTTCTACTGTTCATTTCCTTACTATTAGTAGGTATATCGTCCTACGGTCAGTGTTTTAGAGTACTTGACGGGAATGGAGTTTTTACCAATAATAACCCTCAATGGGTCAATTGTACACCTGGATCTTATACATTAATTCTTCAAACTAATAATGCCATTGGGCCGTATACCATTAATTGGGGAGATGGGAATTCAGGAAGTGGAACGGATATTACCCCTCCGGCATTCATTCAGCACACCTATCCGAATACAACGAATACCTTTAATGTTACATTGACAGAAACAGGAACGGGTTGTACGATTAACGGCTTAGTTGTTTTAGAGAGGAACCCTTTAGCTTCGATTCAGTTACCTGCAGGTGACGACAATTTTGGATGTACTCCAGTCCAATTTCGATTTATTAATAGTTCTACCCAAATATCAAGTACAACTTCATTTACGTGGGATTTTGGTGATGGTAGTCCTGTTCTAAATTTTGGTGCTGGAAACCTAGGAGATACCATTAACCATACTTATCTCCCCGGAATCGGTGTTCAAAGCTGTGATTTGGAGGTAACATTGGAAGCAACTAATTTTTGTGGAACATCTACAGCTAGTTTCTTTCCACTAAAAGTTTGGGATCTGGATGAAGCGCGTATTACCCCATCTGCAACTCTTCAATGTTTTCCTGATAATACATTTCAGTTTACAAATTCTACTATCCGTAACTGTTATCCAGAAGGGAATAACTCACAGCGTTATGAGTTTTGGAATTTTGGAGATTATTGGGGGAAGGGATACGACTCTATTATCAATTGGCGTCCATGGAATCCTCCGATTATCAATCCACCACCCATAGAGTACCCAGGTGTTGGTACTTATTCCGTGACACTTATAGATAGTAGTTACTGTGGTACAGATGCGACAACAATTAGTGTAACTATAACAAGTGCACCAACAGCTGTAATCACATCCAACAAGGATACTATTTGTGCAGGAGAATCAGTTACTTTTATGAATGGCTCTTTTGGAGGCGGTAATACTTATCGTTGGAATTTCGATCAAGGTAGTGGATGGCAAAACTTAAATGGCAACAATAAGACAAGAACTTTTAATAATCCAGGTGATTATAGAATTGGATTGATTGTCGGTGTAAACGGTGCAAATGGTTGTAGAGATACTGCTTTTGTTGATCTTTATGTTAACCCAAGCCCTACTACAGATTTTGCCTTAAGTAATAACAATCAGTGTGATAGTATGATTGTTAACTTTACTAATACTACAACGGGTGCAGTCTTTTGGCGATGGACTTTTGGAAATGGGAATACTTTTGTTGGTCAGAACCCTCCCGCTCAGAATTATACTTCACCTGGTGCATATACGGTCAAATTATACACTGAGAATAATTCAGGATGTCCAGATTCTGTTTCAAAAACAGTAAATGTTTATCAAACACCTGTACCTGCTTTTCTTCCCGCATCTGTTTGTGTTAATGCGGTAGCAAGTTTTATGGATCAGTCAACCACAGCACCTGGAGATCCGGTACTCTCATGGTTTTGGGATTTTGGCAATGGCTCTACTTCAACTGTAAAGAATCCGACTACAGTATTTACTTCAGGAGGAACTTACAATATTATATTGCAGGTTTCTACAGCAAACTGTACAGCTCGAGATACCATTCCAATAGTGGTAGAAAGTTTACCTACAGCAGGTTTTACCCCATCTCCAAATGCAGGCTGTTCTAAACTCGGTGTAGCTTTTTCAAATACCTCATCACCGAATGCCACTAAGTTTAAATGGAATTTTGGAGACGGTAGTCCGATTGATACGAATCGAAGCCCAGTGCATGAATATGTGAATACATCATCCGGGGATACTTCTTTTATAGTTACCCTAATTGCTTCCACAACATTTGGATGTTCAGACACCATATCCGATACCATTGATGTTTTTCCAGTACCATCTCCTGACTTTACCTCAGATGCTGTTGTAGATTGTGGGCCAATTACAGTCAATTTTACGAATTTAACAGTAGGGGATAGCTTGAGTTATATCTGGAATTTTGGAGATGGAACAGCGCTCTCAACAGATACTAATCCCACTCATGTATTCGACAATAAGACACTGTTTATTAGTAACTATAATGTTCAACTAGTGGTTCTATCTAAAAATGGATGTAGGGATACGACAACCAAAGTGATAACAGTCAATCCTGAGCCAATTTTTAATTTCACTACATTGCCTGATTCAGGATGTAGCCCTTTGAGAGTACAGTTTCCTGTTGTAGTTGGGGCGGTTAGTTATCAATGGGATTTTGGTGATGGTAATACTTCAGTGGGAGCTAATCCTACTCATTTGTATGTTAATAATACAACCAATAATCAGACTTTTAATATTCGCTTGATCGCAACAAATAGTTTTGGATGCAGCGATACCTCTTATGGTGATGTATTAGTTTATCCAAACCCAACTTCAATTTTTACAACAGATACTATTCGAGGTTGCCAGCCATTGCCTATTGAATTTACTAATTCTAGTACCGGTGCAAATTTCTACAATTGGAGTTTTGGAGATGGTACCTCTAGTGATACTTCAGATGCAATTTTTACAAAAATATTCACAAATACTACTGCAACTATTGTAAATAGAACGGTAAGATTAATCACTAGCACTAATCAAGGTTGCAAAGACACCGCTACCACACAAATTGAAGTTTATCCTAAAGTGGAAGCACAGTTTTTATCGGATACAGCAGGATGTACTCCTTTTCCTGTTTCATTCACTAATCAATCTATAGGTGCATCTGGATATCAATGGAGTTTCGGGGATGGAGGAAGCTCCACTTTAAATGCCCCTAATCATCTTTTTGTTAATCCGTTGTTAAAAGACACCATTTATCAAGTAAAATTGATAGCGACTTCTCCTCAAATGTGTGTAGATTCACAAGTGAATAATATTCTAATATATCCAAAGCCAGTAGCAGATTACACAATTGACCAATCGGTGGGATGTCATCCACTGATAGTTAATTATTCTAACAATTCCTTGATTGCAGATTCTTGTCGTTGGGATTGGGGAGATGGTACTTTCAATAGTAATTGTTTTTCTGCCAATTCACATACTTTTAATAACACAACCTCTTCGTTACCCATTAATTATTATACGAATTTATACGTCTTTACAGATAATGGATGTAAAGATACTTTGAGAAAAACAATCACAGTAAACCCTGATGTTATTGCTGCTTTCACTGCAGATACTGTAGGGTGTAGCCCTTTTCCCGTAAGGTTTTCAAATAGCTCTACGGGAGCAGCTAATTACCATTGGGAATTTGGTGATGGGACTTCAAGCAGTGCGGTGAATCCAAGTCATACTTATATTAATTCAGGCTTAACTGATACGATTTTTTATGCAAAACTATTAGTTGGGTCACCACAAGCTTGTCTTGACTCTGTAACCATCCCTATTAGAGTTCACCCTAAACCAATAGCAGACTATACTCTAGGTAATAATCTTGGATGTCATCCATTTGAAGTAAACTTTACAAATACATCCTTAATTGCAGATTCTTGCAGATGGTCATGGGGTGATGGTACTTTTGATGACACTTGTTTTATTACAAAATCCCATATCTACACGAATACCACCTCTTCATTACCATTGACTTACGCTTCAAACTTATATGTGTTTACCAATCAGGGTTGTAAGGATACTATAAGAAAAACAATTACTGTAAATCCTGACATTATTGCTGACTTTTCTGTGGATACAATTGGATGCAGCCCTCATGTGGTTCGCTTTAATAATAGTTCTTCTGGTGCTGCAGGTTATAATTGGGATTTTGGAGATGGTACTTCAAGCATTGCTGTGAACCCCAATCATACTTATGTAAATACTGGATTGATTGATACCATTTTTGAAGCTAAACTTGTAGTTAGATCCCCTCAGGGATGCACGGACTCTATGATAGTTCCTATCCGAGTGCATCCTAAACCAATTGCAGATTATTCCATCGATAAAACTATTGGTTGTCATCCACTAGAAGTGAATTATACAAATACATCATCTATTGCAGATTCTTGCAGTTGGGTATGGGGTGATGGTACTTTTAATGACACTTGTTTTGTTAGTAGTTCACACACCTTCTCAAATACGACTTCATCAGCGCCGATTACCTATGCAACCAATCTTTATGTATTTTCTGATAAGGGTTGTAAAGATACCCTGAGAAGAACTGTGACAGTGAACCCACAAGTAATTGCAGACTTTACTGTAGATACAGTAGGCTGTAGCCCATTGAAAGCTACTTTTAATAATAGTTCTGTTGGAGGCGCAAGTTTTCAATGGTTGTTTGGTGACGGAGTTATTTCTAACTCTTCTAATCCCAATCATATTTATATCAATTACGGTCAAATAGATACAATCTACAATGCGAAGCTAATTGTGCGATCCCCTCAGCAGTGCATTGATTCATTGGATTATGATATTTTGGTGCATCCAAAACCCATAGCCGATTTTGTGGCATCAACTACTGGAGGATGTCAGCCATTAGAAGTTCAATTTACCAACCAATCTACTAGCAATGACTCTTGTAGTTGGGTATACGGTGATGGGAATAGTCTAGATAACTGTAATATCAATACAAATCATACTTATTTTAACCAGACATCACTAGTACCTATTTCTTACCCAACTGAATTAAGAGTCTATACTAATTTTGGGTGTGCAGACACTTTGGATCAAATTTTTACCGTAAATCCACAGGTTATAGCGGATTATTCTTTTGATACCATAGGTTGCTCTCCATTTCCAGTTACCTTCAGATCTCAGTCATTTGGAGCAATTAGTTATCAGTGGGATTTTGATGATGGAGCTACCTCACAAGGCCTGATTGCAAATCATACCTTCGTAAATACTTCAAGTAGGGATACGGTTTTTAATGTACAATTAATTGCTAATTCAGTATACAACTGTAAGGATACCGTAGTTAATCCAATAACAGTAAGAGCAACACCCATTCCTGATTTTGTAGCCAATCCTATAACACAATTATTTCCTAATTCTACTGTGAATTTGATCAACAATACGAATGCGGGACCATGGAATTATAATTGGAGTTTTGGAGATACCACTTTTTCTACCGTTCGATCGCCAGGTAGTCACGTTTATAATTATTGGGGAAAATATAAAATTTGGCTAAATGCAAGTACACCATTTTGTTCGGATAGTGTTTTTAGAGAAATTACCATTATCGCTCCTGTTCCTGTTGCGGAGTTTAATGATAGTATTACAGGATGTGAGCCATTAGAGGTAACCTTTCAGAATCAATCAATCTATGCCAATCAGTACATTTGGGATTTTGGAGATGGGAGTAGCTCCAGTCAGAAAAATCCGACCTATACTTACAGACAACCTGGAATATTTAATGTATCCTTGAGAGCAATTGGAGACGGAGGAGAAGACATTGAGGTAAAGAATAATTATGTGGAAGTCTATAGACGTGCGAATGCTAACTTTACGATCAACAAAGGACCTGATGAAAAGATATTTATCCCAAACGACCCATTAGTTACAATTAATTATTCAATCAATGCTGATAGTTACTTATGGGATTTTGGAGATGGCAACACTTCAACTGAAAGAAACCCCACTCACTACTATACCAAAGAAGGAACTTTTCCAATTTTTCTGATTGCAGAAACTTCATTTGGTTGTAATGATACTTTTGATTTAGGCAGAACAGTAATAGCAGAATTGCAAGGAAGTATTAGAGTTCCGAATGCATTTACTCCAAATCCATCAGGTCCAGGTACTGGTCAAGTAAAACGCAATCCGGGGTTTGGAGAGTTAAATGATGTATTTTATGCATTAATTGTAGGTGCAGAAACTTATGAATTGAATATTTTTAATAAATGGGGTGAGTTGTTGTTTGTTTCTAAGGATCAGGAGATTGGATGGGATGGTTATTACAAAGGTGAACTTTGCAAGCAGGATACCTATGTATGGAAAGTGAAAGCGACTTTTGCAGATGGAGAAACAGTTGTCAAAACTGGAGATTTGCTATTATTGAGGTAACTATGGAAAAACGATTACTACTTTTAATGGTATTGATTGGTTGGAATCTAATTTCGATTGGACAAACTGATGGATATAGTAAAAAGGATAAAATTGCCTACGAAGAGGCTGATTCCTATATCGCTTATGGGGATTATAAAACTGCTGCAGAACTGTTTGAGGAACTGTATAAAAAGGATCAAGCCAACCCTTGGATCAATTATAAATTAGGTCTCTCTTATTATGAACTTCATGACTTCGAAAAGGCTAAGCCATATTTAAAAAGGTCAATAAATACGGTGGAATCAGCAAAATACTATCTAGCACAAATTTTACATTATCAATCCTATATTGATGAGGCGGAATTAATGTTGAAGAGTATTCAATCATCTGAAATTGATCAAAAGGAAATTCAACGGATTTTAGATCAGATCGAATTTGCAAGAATTCAATTTAAAAACCCACAAGAGGTAACAATTAAAAATGTAGGAGAGCAAATTAATAGTGAGTATCCTGACTATGTGCCATTAATTACCGCCAATGAGGAATATCTTTATTTCACAAGCAGACGACCTAATGAGGAGCACCAGTTAAAAGACGTAACAGGCCAGTATTATGAGGAGGTATATATGAGTTTGTCAATTGACGAACAATGGACAAAAGCGGCACCTATAAAAGGAAACATCAATACAGAGAAGCACGATGCTTGTGTGGGATTAAGTCCTGATGGTAATCGGATGTTTTTGTTTAAAACCAATACCAACTTAATTGGTGGCGATTTATATGAAAGCCAACAGATTAATGGTTTTTGGAGCACTCCCTTGAAAATGAGTGATAAAATAAATGGAGAATTCAGCATTGAGCCCAGTGCAAGTATTAGTATAGATGACAGAACCTTTTATTTTTCTAGCAATAGGGAAGGAGGTTATGGAGGTTTTGATTTGTATCGAGTGGTCAAGTTGCCTAATGGCGAATGGAGTGAAGCAATGAATCTAGGGAATAAAATTAACACTCCATTTGATGACGATGCTCCCTTCATTCATCCTGACGGAAACACACTTTACTTTAGTTCAAAAGGTCATCAGTCCATGGGAGGGTATGACATCTTTAAGTCTAAATTAACTTCAGATAATCAATGGGGGGCAGTGGAGAATTTAGGATTCCCCATTAATACGACTACTGATGATATCTATTTCGTTATTGGGGCAAATGAGCACCATGGGTATTATTCATCTGCGAAAACGGGAGGTTTCGGTGGGCAAGATATCTATAGAATTAACTACCTTGAAAAATCATTGAGACAATCAGTTGTTAAAGCTCAAATTCCAACATTAATCGGTAATAAAGATGGGGCATCTGTTACTATTTATGATTTGAGTACGAATGAAATAGTTGGAGCATATACTCCACGAACAAGAGATGGACGGTTCATTTTTATTGTGGACCCCAATGTGGAATATGAAATTGTAATCGAAGCCATGGGTTATGAGGAATTGATAAAAAAAGTGTCCTTTTCTATTGATGAATTATTGAATCGGCCAACCATTGAATTTCAACTTATGAAAAACTAATTGGGTATGAAAAGACTACTACTTTACATATTTTTTATATTCATAGCAGTCTTTGCTAATGCTCAAGATATGCAATTTTCGCAGTTTTATGCATCTCCTTTGTATGTCAATCCTGCCTTTACTGGTACTACTGTAGAACACCGATTAGCAGCAAATTATCGATTGCAATGGCCATCTATTCCTGGTGGATTTAAAGCTTATCATTTTTCTTACGACTATAATGCAGCAGATATAAATTCTGGTTTTGGATTCATTGCTAATAGAGAAGAATCCGGATCTTTCGGGTTAACAACTAATTTAATTGCGTTGAGCTATTCCTATCGTTTTGAGATAAAACGCGAATTGTTTGTAATGGGAGGAGTAAAATTTGGATATGCTTTTAGAAGTATAGATTATTCTAAACTTGTATTCAATGATCAATTGGAAAATGGATCTCCTGTGACAAGAGATAATGATGCCTTTGCGGATCAAAATAATAATTACCCCGATATCTCAGCAGGGGTACTGTTGTATTCTCCACAGTATTGGTTGGGAATGTCTTATAACCACTTAAATGAACCTAACCAGACTTTATTGTCAGGAAATGATAACATTAGTGAACTACCAAGAAAGTTTTCTTTGCATGGAGGATATGTGTTTGCGATTAAAGATAAGATTGTGAATAGAGCAACTGCTCAAAATGTTACTGTTGCATTTCAATACAAATCTCAGGGAAAATTTGATCAGGTAGATTTGGGTTTTTATTATAATAATAGTCCGCTCGTTTTTGGATTATGGTATAGGGGATTACCAATAATTAAACACTACGAACCAACATATGCCAACAATGATGCTGTTATTGCCCTAGTGGGATACAGTATTCCTGATTATAATATTAGTATTGGCTACAGTTACGATATCACCATCTCTCGATTAATATCTAATACAGCGGGCTCACATGAAATTTCTGTTGTATATGAAGTAGCGAGTAGAAGAAAAAAACGTAGAAATAGAAAGTTTATCGTTCCTTGCGCAAAATTTTAATGTTTTCCTTTCAAACCTACTTTTGAAGAGGAGTTCTACGTATATACAATTTACTTTTGAAACTATTTTATAATTGTCTAAAGATATTTTTTAGGTGCTAAAAGTAACTAGATAATGTGTTAGAAAGAATGCTAATCTATGGAAGGAAAATTTTACACATTAAGAACGATGATTTATTGAAATGGAAGTTGACGAAGATCTACATTGCCACCAGTTAAAATTAAAGCAAGCTTTTTTCCTTTAAAGAAAGCTTTATTAGCCAATACAACTGCTAGTGGTACCGCGCTAGAAGGTTCGATGACAATTTTTAATCTTTCATAAGTTATTTTCATAGCACTAATTATTTGTTCATCAGTTACGGTAAAAATCTTAGATACATTATCCATGATAATAGGAAAATTTATCAAACCAACTGAGGTTAATAAGCCATCAGCAATTGTATTAGGGTTTGTTTGAAGTAGATGTTTACCACTTTTCCAAGATTGAAATGCATCATCTGCTCCTGTGGGCTCACACCCTATAATTTTAGTAGTTGATGAATAAACCAAAGTGCTTAAAATACTTCCCGCCATTAATCCCCCGCCACCAATAGGAGCTAAAAGGTAATCGATGTTTGTTTCCGTTTCATATATTTCTTTTACACAAGTAGCTTGTCCATAAATAACTTCCCAATTGTCGTAAGGATGCACAAAAGCAAAGCCAAACTCACTAATAATTTTCTCTACACCATCTTCTCGTGCTTGCAAGGTAGGTTCGCATAGCTCTATTTCAGCGCCGTATCCTTTTACTGCTGCTATTTTCACATTTGGAGCATTGCTAGGCATCACAATTTTAGCCTGAAAACCCGCTTTTTGAGCAGCCAATGCCACGGCCTGCGCATGGTTTCCACTAGAGTGGGTCGTAATTCCTTTGATTGATAAATTACCTTTCAGTTGAAGAATTGCATTGGCAGCTCCTCGCATCTTAAATGCGCCTATCTTTTGAAAATTCTCACACTTAAAAAGTAATGTAGCGCCAGCAAGTTGATTGATACTTTCTGAACTAAATAAGGGTGTTTGATGAATAAAAGGTTTTATCCTTTTGTGAGCAGACTCAATCGCTGTTTGGTGTGTAGTAGACATGTGTTGGTTGTTGCGTAAAATAAAAATCTAAAAATAAGTTATTTGTGATACAAATTTACATTGGCATTGGTTTCTCAAATTAAATAACTCATTGGAGCAAATCATACCATTTTAGGTTCTTTTTTTGTGTAGAGAAGAATTTATTATAAGGACTTACTTAATTATGACTGCCAATTCTAGCTTATCAATATATGCTGAATGGTTATTTCAATAGCTAATTAATTTTTATTGCCCCTTAAATTAAATAATCGTTAGTAAATATGATGATATCTGCTGAAGAGTTAGTTCATTTTTTCAAATAATAGTATTTAATTCACGACGAATCGATTCGGCTACAAACAGAAGTAATGCATTTGGAAGAGTAGGGTCTAATTTACTTTTGTAGATCAGGTTAATTATTTTGATACATTTTAACGTGTTTAGTTTAGTAGTCCTTTGATTCCAGTTACTGTAGAAGTTCATTATCTTTAGAAAATAAACAACTAACGTCTTATGACCCTTTTAATCTTTTTCTTTTTATTAAGCATTGGTATCTCGTTTTTATGTAGCATATTAGAAGCTGTATTATTGAGTATTACCCCTTCATTTATTCGAAAACAAGAGCATAGTAACCCAATTCTTTTCGAAGATCTTAATAAATTTAAGGAAGATATAGATCGCCCATTGTCTGCAATTTTAACACTGAACACGATTGCCCATACTGTTGGAGCAATTGGAGTTGGGGCTCAAGCTAGTCAAGTATTTGGAGAAACAGTAATTGACTTATATCTATTTTCGATTTCTGCAGAAACCATAATTGCTGCATTGATGACTTTGGGCATTTTGATTTTAAGTGAGATCATACCAAAAACCATTGGAGCAAATAACTGGCAAAAATTGGCTTCCTTTTCGATAAGTACAATAAAAGTTATGATTACCATATTGACCCCTTTAGTTTGGATAAGTCAAAAAATCACGAGGAAGTTAAAAAACGAAAAAAACAAGAGTGTACTGAGTCGATCTGATTTGGCTGCAATGGCAAGAGCAGTGTCGAAAGATGGAGATATTAATCACTCAGAGAGCTCACTAATTCGAAATGTATTGAACCTTCCAAATAAAAGCATAGAAGACATTATGACACCTAGAACTGTGATGTTTTCTGCTCTTGCATCAAATACAATTGAAGAAGTGTTTCAATCAGAACGATTTAAGCAATTTTCAAGAATTCCGATTTTTGACGATGAGAAAGAAAGAATTATTGGTATTGTTCTTAAAAATGATTTATTGAATGAGATCATTGAAGGAGACCGAGATAAAAAGGTAAGCGAACTGAAACGTGAAGTTAAGTCGATCAATGAGAATGAATTACTAGGGGAGTTTTTTAAAGATGTTCAAAAAAATAAGGAGCATATTTTTATTGTTCAAGATCAATACGGTAGTGTAACGGGTATCGTCACCTTAGAAGATGTATTGGAAACAATTTTGGGATATGAAATATTGGATGAGACGGATCAGGTTGCTGACCTTCAAACATTGATAAAGAAGAATGAATCGAAAAAGTAAATTCTATAACGAGGTTAAAGCACTAAAATTATAGAGCATAAAAAAGCGAAGTGAATATCACTTCGCTTTTTTATACTATTGAGTATCTTTCTTTTTCTTACAGCAATTGTCCAATTTTTCATAACCATCAGCACTTGCTTGCAGATCATTTGCTTTATATCCTGCTTCTGAAATTGCTTTTTCAATTTCTGCAATGGTTACTTGTTCTGTGTTGTATTTTACGATGATAGAATTGGTCTCACTATCAATATTAACCGATTTAATTCCTTTGTTAGACTTAATTTTGTTGTAGATGTTTCCACCACATGAACCACATTTGTCACAGTGGTCACAGAAGATTTCTGTTTTAATGGTTGCGGTTTCAATCTTGTCTTTTGACTGACTTTGAGCTGTATTTATCGCAAACATAAAAGTTAGCATGATTAATATTCTTTTCATAATTTTTGATTTTTTATGGATAAACACAAATATCAATGTTTTAATTCAAATGATACACCGTTTTAATAGGAATAGTAGCTAAAAATATATAAAAAGCTTACTCCTTAATTAATCGCTTGGTCACAACTCCTCTATTAGTGGTGATCTCAATTAGGTACAATCCCGATTGAAAATTTGAAATTTCAATACTCGGAGAATTTTGAGATTCCAATTGCAACTTTCCATCGATGGTGTATATTCTTACTAGTTGGATTTTTTCTGTTGACTTGATAGTTATAATATCCTTTACCGGGTTAGGGTACAATTGGATGGAGTTTTCTAAAGCTGATTTTTCTTCTAATCCGACAGTGAAAGTGAAAGGTGTGCCCCAAGTTTGATTGCCTTTTTTGAAGTAAGTATGTGTAGTAACTTCAGTTTCAGGGAGACCACCCCATGAGTCACTTTTATATTTATCAAATGGAAACCCAATAGGCCTCAATGTTTCTAAAGCATGCTCATAATTGGTGAAATAAATTCGGGCTATATCTTTTTGGTTTTGAGTGGGATGAATTAGAAACATAGTTTTGTATTCTATTATACTTGAGAATTTAAAATTTTCAGTATGAAATAGAATACTTGCGTTGCCCCATAAGTTATTAATTTCTGAATCGTTTACAATCATTGATTTTTTATTGTGTGAAATTTCTGAGATATCAAAAACATTAAACATGGTGTCTTTTCGTCGAGTATTGTTGTAATGATTGAACCAACTATCTTCTATAGTAATAGTCCTGATTAATCCAATAGTTGTATCGCTTATTATCTTTGCGATATGGTCTGTATTTTCTCTTGGCCAAAAATCACGGTCATAATTATAGTGATATTCATCTCCTACAGTTAAAACATTATAATCATTGTTAGTGTATGCATTGTTGGATAAGTAATATCGTTTAAAGGAAACATTAAGAATTCTATCTAGGTCTGAGAAGTCTATAGTTTTTACTAAACCATGATTTTTTGAAATAAGTAGTTTAAAATTTTGAAGCTTATGATTTGGCAAAACTATATTTGAATCGTTTAGTACCGTTAAGTAAATTTGAGCTAAGGAGTCCATGCCAAATTGACCGACTGAATCGAAATAAATTGAATCTACTGTAGCATTTATAATACTTGAAATTGATTTGCCTAAGGTCCAAGTTTGATTTCGTTTATATTGATGAGGAAAAGTTAATCTATATCCATTACTATCAATGGTTTTAAAAATGGAAGAATCAGACGAAATAATGGCTGTATCCCCCAATATCCTACCTTTTATTTTTAAACCATTTTGGTAGTACCAGTGCCACCATGGACCGGCAGCAATTAATGGATAACCTTTCTCGAAAATAATTACTGTTTCATTACCTTGGCTAGTAACACTTTTAACACTTACAGATTGTATTGCATAAGATAAAATTAATGGTGCATTTAATGGTCCTGCACTTCGAACAGAAATACTATCATCCTTAAACTGCACCAATGTATCACTGGCTTTAAATGGAGCCCAGTCTTGTGCGGATAAGATGGAAGTAAATAATAAGGTTGCAATTAGTAAAATTCTTTTCATAGGTCTATTGATTTGGTAGCTAGAGACCTAAGTTAACCATAAAACAAACGTATTTTTTAAAGAAGAGAATTATTTTAAGAAATTTAGTCTAAAAATTAAATTTTACTACTAAAATTATATATTCGCTAATCTTTTGATTGACCAAAATCTGCGTTAAATTTCCAAACCAAAGCGACTGCTCTAAAAATCATCCACACCAAAAAGGCAATCCAGATTCCAAAAATGCCCCAATCGAAATATTGAGAGATGTATAGCGTAGGAACAAATCCCACGAAAGTGGAAACCAACAAGACGTTACGTAAATACTTCATTTTTCCCAACCCTTTAAAAATTCCGTCGTAAATAAAAGCCACACCATTTATAGGTAAACTGATTAACACAATAAAAAAGAATTGATTGAATAACTCCAATACATCTGGTTCTTTACTGAAAATGGTACCAAAACTACTGTAGAATATCATACCAACTATCAAAAGTAAACAAGCCATCATTAAGCCATAATTGACACAGCGTTTGGCTAAAATACGCAGCGAAAATATATCGTTTGCTCCATAAAGTTTACCACCCAAAATATTTCCTGCAGAGGCGTAGCCATCTAAAAAGAAAGCGGAGAACAACCAAATGTTGATAGCGATGGTATGCGCAGCGATCACCACTTTCCCCAAATCTGTAGCTACTCGCACAGCTAATATGAACGCTATGTTCAAAGCCAATGTCCGAACAAATAAATTCAAGCTCATTACCACTAAGTTTTTAATTTCAGGGTGAATGGGAAATGACAATTGAAGAGAAATGGAAGTTTTTTGTCGCAATAAAATATACGCTAATATGGCCATTAGAAATTGAGCGATTAGACTGGCCCAGGCCGCTCCTTCGATGTGCATCGGATCAATGTATCCTTCCCAACCATACACGAGTAGAAAATCCATTCCAATATTGGTAAAAGCGCCTACTAATGCAATCACCATAGGCCAAGTGGTATTTTGAAGCCCTCTAAAAATTCCAAAAATGGCGAAAGTGAACAAAGTCAATGGAAATCCCCAAACCCTTATTTTGTAGTACTGTATGCAATAATCCAAAACTTGTCCTTCAGCATTGAGTAATTGAAAAATGGGCTTAATAAAAATAGAGGTAGAGGCAAGTACAATAATTGATAAAACGAGATTGAAGAATATTGCTTGGGCAGGAAGAGATTTTATATCCAACAACTTGTCTGCTCCTAGGTGCTGAGAAATCAATGCAGAAATAGCACTTCTTGTTTGTCCTAAAATCCATATTAGCATAGATAAAAAGGCACCTACTATACCTACAGCAGCTAATGCCTCTGTAGCATTAGTCTCTAAATTACCCACAACTGCTGCATCAGTAGAAGAAAGCAGAGGTTCAGCTATGCTAGCTAGTAGTGCAGGAACCGCAATTTTATTGATGTTTTTAAATGTGATTTCGGGTCGAATCATAATGCAAAGAAAGTAGTTTCTGTTTGGTTTATAGCAAAAAAAAGGGCCTTCCTTTCGGAAGACCCCCAAACCTAAAACTAACCAACTACAGTTGTGGCAATAAAACCTGATTAACAGCATGAACAACTCCGTTCGTAGCTTGTACATCAGTTATTATAATATTTACATTTCCTTGACTAGACTCCTCTGTTTGAAGTTGAGCACCGTTGGTTAAATCAACAGTCAGGTCTGAACCTCCTAAAGTACCAATGGTTTGACCTTGGCTTAATTGACTAGCTTGTACATTCGCGCCTGAGACCACATGATACTCTAATACCGCTTGTAAAGTAGCTTCAGGAATATCATTTAACGTATTCCAATTACTATTTGAGTTTAATAATGTGGTAAATGCTTCATTAGTAGGAGCAAATATGGTAAACGGACCGTTTCCTGATAAAGTTGTTGTATAAGTGAAATTATATGCGGTTAATGCTGCCACTAAGCTTGAGAATCGATCGTCTGCTAAGGCAATATCAACAACATTTGGAGGCAACAATACACGATCTATAATGTGAATTACACCATTAGAAGCCATTATATCGGCTTGCATAACCTTAGAACTATTATTAAGTGTGACACCATTACTTGTTTCCACAAATAAAGACGTATTAACTCCATTTGGACCTGATGTGTTGATAGTTGTTGCATACATATCATCTGATAAATCAGTTGATTTAACTGTACTACCTAATACATGATATGTCAAAACGCTAGTCAAAGTGGCTTTGTCAATATCGGAAATTTGGTTCCAATCGTTGTTGGTTGCTAAAAGATTTCTAAAAGCCTCATTGGTTGGTGCAAAAACTGTAAAAGTTCCACTAGCTTGGAAAGTAGAAACTAAATCTGCAACAGATAATGCCACTACTAAACTGTCAGTACGACTGTCTGATGAGGCAATTTCAGCAATGTTTTGAACTGTAGGTGTAGGAGTAGGTGTCAGTACATCATCATCGTCGTCATCACAGGCGATTAAAGAGGTGCTCAAGATTAATGCGGCCATAACCGCCTTGTTTAAATTTTTCATAGTTAATGTTTTTATGTGTTTGTTTCAGTCTAAACACCTTTAGATTATTTTTGTTTATTAAAATCTGTTAATTATTAAACAAAACGCAGTTGCAACTTGAAATTTATTCCTGAAATATTTGCTGTGGTAATTGTAAATAGTGGGATAGAAGATAAAAATGTGTATTATTGATAAAGAATATATATTATGAAAACAAAAGAAGAAATTGTAAAAAACTGGTTGCCCAGATACACCGGTACCCCGATAGAAAGTTTTGGTGAATACATTTTGTTAACCAACTTTGGCAACTATGTGAACATGTTTGCAGAGGAATTTAATGTTGCGGTAATTGGGAAGGATAAGCCGATGCAAACTGCTACCGCCAATAATATTACGATCATAAATTTTGGAATGGGTAGTCCTATGGCGGCTACCGTAATGGATTTATTGTCCGCTATCATGCCAAAGGCTGTTTTGTTTCTGGGCAAATGTGGTGGTTTGAAGAAGAAAACTCAAATAGGAGATATGATACTTCCGATTGCAGCAATAAGAGGTGAAGGGACAAGTGACGATTATATGCCACCTGAAGTACCTGCGTTACCATCGTTTCGTTTACAACGTTCGGTTTCATCAATGATAAAAAAGCATCAATTGGACTATTGGACAGGTACGGTTTATACTACTAATCGTCGGGTATGGGAACATGATGAAGATTTTAAAAATTACCTTAGAGAAATACGCGCAATGGGCATAGACATGGAAACTGCCACCATTTTTACCGTAGCTTTCGTAAATGAGATACCTCATGGTGCATTGCTGTTGGTTTCCGACAATCCTATGATTGCAGAAGGAGTAAAAACCTCAGAAAGTGATCAAAAAGTAACATCTAATTTTGTTAATGCGCATTTACAAATAGGTATTGATGCATTGATCGAATTAAGAGATTCAGGTGAGTCGGTTAAGCATTTAAGATTTGTCTAATTGCCAAACAACTTGTTAAAGAAGGTTTTTCTTTTTTTTCTTTTCTCTGAACGTTCTAATCTTTCATCCAAGGTTTCTTCTTTATCTCCAAAAATGTCCAAGAATTCCTCAAATTGAGAATCTTCTTTGAAGTCGTCACAATCAAAAAGAGATAATTGGTCTTCTGTGATTTCTGGGAAGGATTTTGAAACCATTTTTTTAGTGGTGGATTCTTTTTGGAGCTTATTATAACTTAAGCCTACCAAAGGTAGAGCTAAGCGACTGGCAGAACCATTTGCTCCACTGGAAAAATGAATTTTCGGTAAAGTTGCTCCAACTCTGGCAACTGTAATGGCTTTTGGGTTGTATGCTGTAAACCATGCATCTGCAAAGTCTTGTGAGGTTCCTGTTTTTCCTGCTAAAGGTATACGAACACCATAAGTTCCTGCCAAAGCTGCGCCTGTTCCTTCTTTAACAGCTTTTTGTAAAATGATATTTAAAAGTTTCACCGCTTCAACATTCAACAGCTTTCTTGCTTTTACTTTTTGATGTGCATAGATTAACTGTCCATTAGTGGAAATAATAGAGTCAATAAAATATGGCTGCACAGAATATCCTCCATTTCCAAAAGTGGCGTATGCTCTAGCCAGTTCGTAAACACTAGCTGATGCGGCTCCTAAAGCAGTGGATGGCTCGTCAGGTAGTTCGGATTGGAACCCTAATTTCTGCCAAATGGATTTTAGTTGGGGGTAACCTACTTCAAAGAATAAATTCACAGTCGGGATGTTCTTAGAAAAAGCCAAAGCCGCTGCTAAGCTGTATTTTCCACCTGTTTGTAAATCGTAGTTTTGAGGGTTCCATTCTTCAAAGTCTGCTAATTGAATAGAATCATTGTCTAAATAATCGCAAGGTGAATAGCCTTCTTCTAATGCCGCTAAATAGACCATAGGTTTAAAGCTTGAAGCTAATTGACGCTTAGCCATTACTTGATCATATGGATGGATTTGCTGGTTAATTCCACCTTGGTATGCAAGGATAGCCCCTGTGGTGACATCCATGGTCATCATGGCAGCATGCAGTTGAGTTAGCTCGTATTTGATGCTGTCAAGAATAGAAGCATCCATCACTTTTGGCCCTTCCCAGGTCTGAAATTCAGTTCTTTTTATTGTATCCTTACTGAGGGAAATAGACTGTTGCTGGGCAAAATTTTTCGCTAACTTATCCAATTCTTTAGCGTAGTATCCTTTAGCATATTGCTTTTGAAGTAAAGCATGCATTTTGGATAAGTGTTCTTTCATCGCATCATACTGACTTTTCTGTACTTCATATTGAAGGGTAGTATAAATCTTTAAACCATCCTTCTGGAGAGATATTTCAGTTTGATGAATTCCATTATACTCTGCTATTTTCTCTTCAGCGAGCTTCCTGACCACCTCTGCGTAATAATTGGCTATCCCTCTAGATTTAATATCATAGTAATCTAATTCTATGGGTAATGCTTGATTATCTGTTTTTTCCTCCTGACTGATATAATCATATTTAGCCATTTGAGCTAAAACTACATTTCGTCTTGTTTTTGAACGATCGGGATGTAATCTTGGGTTGTAGTAAGAGTTTGCCTTAAGCAGACCTATTAATGTGGCTGATTGAACTATTGTTAAATCCTTTGTCGTTGTATTAAAGAATCGCTGTGCAGCGGATTCTATGCCGTAAAGGTTCTCGCCAAAAGGAACAGTATTGAGATAAAGTGCTAAAATTTCGTCTTTAGAATAAATTTCTTCAATTCGTTTGGCAAGTATGATTTCCTTTACTTTATTAAAAGCGATGCTTCCAAATTGAAACTGTTCTCTTCCAAACATATTTTTAGCCAATTGTTGGCTTATTGTGCTACCTCCACCAGAGCTTTGATCACCAAGGAAAATGCTTTTGACAATTACTCGAGCAACACTTCTATAGTCAAATCCTTCATGATCATAAAACCGAACATCTTCTGTAGCAATTAAAGCGTTTTTGAGGTGCTCAGGCATTTCTTCAAATGCGATGTCTGTTCTATTGAGCGCATAAATTTTAGATAGTTGTTTGCCGTCTGCGGAATAGATAATGGAAGCATTTTCCAATTGAAATGCTTTTAAATCATCTTTGGTTGGAATTTTACCGAAAAGACCTGCGTAGATGCTCATCACAAATACGACAAAGAGTAGAGTAGGGGTACCAATAAGTACTAAAAATATTTTTATAAGTTTTTTCTTCATTTTCATACAATGGGAAATAAAAAAAGGGAATTGTAAACAAGTCCCCTCCGTGATTTATGCTATAAAGCGATTATTCATCATCACTTTCATCTTCGTCATCATCATCACTTTTAAATGATTTGTAGATAATTTCAGATTCTTTCTTTCTAGATTCAGGATCAACTTTTTCACCGATTAAATATTTCTCCATGTCTTTACTCATGGCTAAGATTTCAGGTGCTTGGCTTTCTTTTACTTCAAATTTGTAGGCGGCAAAATATTTGTTGTATTCTCCATTTTTCACCAATGTAGCCCATTCTTCTAATCCATTTACTAAAGTTTGTGCAGATACTTCATCAGGTACGTATTCATCGTTGATATTTTCCATCGCGAGTTTGATACTTTTAACACCTTCACCAACATTTCTGGCTTTCATTTCGTAGACTCCTTTCATCAACCAAACTGAGTAGTCATCCGGATCAAATTTTACAATTTTCCCCATGTAATATGCCGCTTTTCTTGGATTGTTATTGTCATAATAGATTTCAGAAATCTTTATCACTGTATCTTTTAATAACGTTAGAAAGTCATCATTTACTTTTAATATTTTTTCGTTTTCTTCTTTAGTGGCATATTTCACCATTTTGTATGCAGCCTTCAACGACTCTTTAATCGCATTAGGATAATCTTCTTGTAATTCTGGTTTTTTAGCAATTTCGTAGTACGCTTGAGCGATGTATAGGTAGGTCGTAGGATTTCGTCTATACTCAGGGTCCTCTGCTAATTTTTCAGCTTTAGCAGCCACATCTTCAATTTTTCCATCCACCATGAGAAAGGCGATTTTACTCAATTTTTTATCCTCTTCTTGAGCGTTAATTGTGCTTCCTAAAGCAATAAATAGAAACAGTGTAAATAGACTTTTTTTCATAACTAAGTTTTATTTGGATTCGTGAAATTACAAATCTTGTACCAAGTATCAACGAAGATAAGATATTTACATTCGATTGCCTGAAATTAATATTAATTTTGATCAAATTTTTAGAGCATAATGAAGAATCATTCCAGTCGCATCAACAGTAATCAAGAAAATGGAAAATTTGTACTGACTATTAATGCCTACTATGAAGAAGATAAGCAGAAGTTTTTTTCGGTATGGTTAGGTGCATTCACTTTGTGTGGATTGGCAATTCTATCTCAGTTGTTTACCTCCGAGAATAGCGAAATGAAATTAATGATTTTTGTTTTCGGAATGTTTTGGGCTTATTTTGAATATAAAATGGTTAGAACATGGAGGTGGAGAAGAAGCGGAAAAGAAGTCATTGAAATGGATGATCAGTATATCTATATCGGGAGAATTTATGGAAAAAGAGGTATTCCTAAAGCTTATCCATTAAAGGATGTTCAGTTGCCGCGTAAGTTTGTGAATGAAAGTAATGATTTTGTAAAAAGTATGAATGACTCATATTGGATGATTTCCAATGAGCAACTGTGCATGACTTACAAAGGAAAATTAATCATGTTCGGTCTGCGTCTATCAGAAAAAGAAATGAATAAAGTATTAAAATTAGTTCAACAAGAAATTGGAAAACGATTAAAAAGTTAACTATTCGCTAATATTAAAGACCGCTGTTGCAACTCGTTTTGTAGACATGCCCTCAATTTCCTCTTCCAAAATTAGCCGTTGAGCTTGTTCATCTTCAAAAACATCTTTTAAGTTTTTTAACTCACCGATTGGCACTTTGGCTTCTATTAAACGCTTGTAAATGTCTGCTCCATTGAGTAAATGAAAAGTTTCACTTAAGGCCATATGCAATTCAATACGATGGTTTACTCGTAATGGGTTGGTTCTATATTTAGGCGACTCTAGAAGGTCTGAGCGTTTAATTTCTTTACATAAATTTTGAAACTGGTGATTATTTCCTATGGCCAAAACATACTTAATCCCATCTTTTGAAGTTACAATTTCACCATACGGTGCAATGTTTGGGTGCAAACTTCCAATTGGTTTTGGAATGTGGTCATTCATTAAATAATTGGTCGCCTGATTCGCCAAGGAGGCCAATGCGGCATCATACAGTGAAACAGAAATTTGAGCACCTTTTCCAGATATTCCGCGTTGTATCAAGGCGATTAGTATTCCTTCTTTAAGTTGATGCGCTGCAAATAAATCAATAAAAGCGATGGGTAGTTTTACGGGTGTTTCAACATTTTCACCATTCATTGACATTAAACCAGATTCTGCTTGTAAAACCACATCGAAGGCCACTTTGTCGCTATCGGTTCCAAATCCATTAATGCTTGCAAAAATCAATTTAGGATTCAACTGTTGAAGTGTTTTATAATCTAATCCATATTTCAGATCATCCCCTTTTTTGAAATTAGAAATTAGGATGTCAGCAGTACTTATTTCATTTAAAACTAGCTGAATATCCTTGCTATCTTTAAGGTCGAGTTGAAGGGCCTTTTTGCCGTAGTTCACTGCTGAATAATAGGCTGAAACCGGATTGTGAATGGATTCATCAGTTAATCTCCAGCTTCTAGTAACATCACCATTTGTCGACTTATTTTCTATTTTTAAAACAGAAGCTCCTAATTCTGCGAAAAAAGTTCCTACTGCAGGTCCAGCAAGAACAGAAGCCAGTTCTACGACCTTTAACTCTTTAAACGGTTGGTTCATTTATCAATATTTTTGTAGCGTAAACGGATGGAATTTCCAATCACAATCACATCAGAGAAAGCCATAGATAGGGCTGCTACCATTGGATTCAAAAATCCCATAGCTGCAATTGGAATGGCAACCACATTATAGGCAAAAGCCCAAAATAAATTCTGTTTAATAGTTAAATAGGTGTGTTGACTTATATTGTAGGCGTCCCAAGCCGATTTTAGAGAAGACTTATTCAGCAATACGATCTCCGCAGAGTTGATGGCTACCTGAGTAGCAGAACTTAAACTCACACCAATACTGGCTTTGGCTAGGGCAGGAGCATCATTGATTCCATCACCTACCATAACCGTAAATCCATCTTGATTTAATGCATCTATCTTAGCTAGTTTCTGTTCGGGTAGTTGCTCGCTTTCGTAGTTTTCTATTCCGCACTTTTCAGCCATCGCCCTTACTTTTTCTTCTTTGTCTCCACTTAAAATGTAAGTTGAGATCTTTGCTTCTTCAAAGTTTGAGATTGTTTCTATGGTATGTTCTCTGATTTCGTCCTCTAAATCAATTCCGGCAACTATTTTTTCATTTTCGATTAGATACAATGAATGAGAATTGACAGTTTCTTCTTTTAGCAGTTTATATGAACCTAAGGCAATTTGATTACCTTCTGAATCTTGTCCAAACATTCCCAATGCTTTTTCTTCTCTAATTCCCATTAATGGAGTCATTTTAACTTTGCCTTTCAGCTGTTTCAATATGGATTTGGCTATAGGATGGGCAGAATACATTTCTAAACTCAGTATGATGGATTGAACCTTCTCTTCTGAATACCGGTCGTCATAAAGCTGTATCTTATTGATGCTAAAATCTCCAGTAGTGATTGTTCCTGTTTTATCAAAAACTATGTGTTTTGCTTTGGCAAAGATTTCCAGACTCTGTCCACCTTTTATCAGGATTCCATTTCGTGCAGCTCGGCTGATTCCCACCATTACGGCTGTTGGAGTGGCCAATCCCATCGCACAAGGGCAAGAAATTACCAATACCGCAATAGCATTCAAAATGGCAATTCTAAAATCTACACTGATGGCGAAATACCACACAACAAAGGTTAAAACTGAGATGCCAACAACAATTGGAACAAATATACCAGCTACTTTATCTCCTAATTTTTGAATGGAAGGTTTCTGACTTTGGGCAGTTTTTACCAATTCTATAATTTGTGACAATACCGTTTGATGACCTACTTTTAAAGCTTGCATTTTAATGCTGCCGTCTAAAACTATTGTTCCTCCAATTACTTCATCGCCTGGATTCTTTTTAACAGCTTCTGCTTCACCACTTATCATGGCTTCATCAATTTTAGCAGAGCCCTCTTTTATATTTCCATCGGTTGGAATTTTATCTCCATTTCTGACCAATAAGGTATCACCAACTTTTATATCCTTAGCTTCTATTTCTTCGATAGTTTCTTCTCCATCCTTCAGGCATACTTTATTGGCTTTTTCCACTTGCAGTGCGGTCAATTCTTGAATGGAAGAAGTGGTTTGCTTTACAGATCGGTGTTCTATTAAATTGCCTAAGAAAACTAAAGTAATAATGGTTGATGCCGTCTCAAAAAATAGAAAATTTGCTACTTCAGGTTCTCCCCAATGTAAGATCATTCCAGATAAAGAATACCCAAATGCTGCGGTAGCACCAATAAAAATAAGCACATCCATATTGGGTACTCCTGATTTTAGTGAGCCCCATCCACTTTTGCCAAAGTGATAAAAACCCAATGCAAAAACTGGCAGACAGAGCAGCAATTGGACCATGGGGTTGTGAAGTGGTGCCCAACTAACGAACATATGAAGAAATAAAGGAATAGAGAAAAGCAAACTGATGTAAAACTTTTGTTCTATGGATAATTGTCGGCTGTGGCTAGAGGTTTGTCCATCCGACTTTATACCATATCCCAACGACTTTATGTCTGATTCAATAACATCTATGGTTATGTCAGGTGAATTGGAAAAACGAACCTCTCCAGTAGCGAAATTTACATCTACATCTTTAAGGCCTCTTTTTTTGAGTTTTTTAGTCACTCCTAATGCACAATTGGAACAGGTCATTCCTTCGACTAGAAGTAGATTTTTTTCGGATTTTTCCATAAATCAAAATTACTTAATCATTCTTTAGACTTGCTGAAAGAGGGGTGTTAAACTTAAAGTTGTAGTACTTTTTTTTTAAGCTAAAAAAAATGATGTTTTTTTTTAATAAAAGTGAGTAGTAAAATAAAAAGTTTTATATTTGCCACCCGTTAGGAAAAATGAAAATATTTATTTGACTAACGAAAGAAATACGGTGGTTGTAGCTCAGCTGGTTAGAGCATCGGTTTGTGGTGCCGAGGGTCGTGGGTTCGAATCCCATCTTCCACCCTTGAAAGGACTAGACGAAAATTCTAGTCCTTTTTTCGTTTTATCAATTATACAATTCTTTATACTTCTGTTACTTACATCAAAAAATTGATTAATATAAGCGGTTCGAACTTTTCTATTATCCTTATCTATTGATATCCCTTCAGGAAACACAGCTTTCAGCAGCCTTGACTTAGCTAAGTTGTCTGAGGTGGAATATATTGAATGAATATTTAGTAGTGGTTCGAACTTTTCTGGAGTAAAAGTATCAAAGAATGATAGATCCATAGACAATTCATCACGCTTTAATTTATACTCCAATTTTTGATTACTTAACTTATAAGTTAATTCGTTGTATTTCGGAGCCTCTATTTCATCATCCAGAAACTTCTGTTCCAAGTTATCCATTCGCTTTTCTATACGCTTCAATTCGGCATCACAAACAGATCGCTCAGCGAGGATCTGCAAACGCTTCTCATCGGCCACCTCCAACACCATATCCACCATGCCATTATTGTCAAAACTCAGGTTTCGCATTAATTCAGACACCAAGTTATGTGCAAAATCAACATTGATGTTCTTCCGATTCTTACCTGTAGTATGGTAATAGGAGTATCTGCTGCCATTTCTAGATCTACTCTTACTAGCAGTCATTTTCTTATTGTCCTCGCTCAGCAATAATCCCTTCAGATAATACTCCGAACGCTGCTGTTCATCAAGTGTCCAGGTTCTACCCAAATTAGGACCAGGCTTTCCATTCAATATTTCCTGCACTAGGTTATACTCATCCAAAGTAATGATGCCTTCATGCTTGCCTTTCACAATTTCTTCAGGCAAAAAGTTGTGCGCTTTGCAATTCACATAACCTGCGTACACTATGTGAGTAAATATATTATAGAAGACATTCTTTTGAATGCCTAATCTACTCTTGTATTCATGAAACAACTCACCTCTATTTTCACCTGCAATAAATCGATCAATGATTTCCCTCACCAATTTCCCTTTAACAGGATCAGGCACCATCAACTTTCTTTCATTCCCTGATCGGGTTTTTTCTCCTGTAGAAATACGAGTATATCCCACTGGTGTAGATGCCGTGAAGTATCCATTCCTTTGAGCTTGAGCAATGCCATTTTTAGTACGCTGACTAATATTCAAAGATTCTGAATGAGCACTCGTAGCGTACATCCCCAGAAAGTTTGGCCACATCGATTGTGAGAAATCAATCAGCTGATAGACAGCATTCACTTCCACGCCCAATTCCAAAAATTGACGAACTGTAGCAAAGTGCATCTCCGTATTTCGACCAAATCTGTCCCACTTTTCGATGAAAAGATAATCAACCTGTGATCGAGTTCCTTTTTGATTTCTACAGATTTCGAATACTTTGTTCAATTGATTTCGATCAAAGGTAGTTCCGGAGATCACATCGAAATATGTGCCTACTATCTGACAACCCTGAGTAAAGGGATGGGATTCGATTTGATTGATTTGGTACTCGATGGAGTTTCCTGATTGGTGCTGCTCTTCGGTGCTACAACGAGCGTAGATGATTGCGTTCTTTCTTTTTTCCATAATTCCATAGCATTATCGACTACTAATTTAGCTAGTAATTTTTTAGTGGTTAGTATGTCGATTGATTTACTCATTATTTCTTAGCAGAAATGGCTTAATTGAATTTCCAAAATGATAGATTCCCCTTAACATTCATTATCGGCTCTTCATACAATTTAGCATTGTCAAGTACCCAATTGAAGGTGGTTTTACCTTTTATAGAGTTTGATTTATCAGCCCAAATACTAGGATGGTTCAATACACAATCAACTATATCAACCTCTCCAATAACTGCCGAATAAGGCAAATCGCTAAGTAATGGGAATCCATTGTTCTTATGGTTTGATTGAATAATTTTTAATTGATCAGGTGTCAATGGATGGCCTTTGCCATCAAAAATTAAAGCAGATACATGAATGTAAATCCGGCCTCTAAAATGGGTTTTCCAAGTTCTATTTTCAATGTCTTTAATTCCATGGGCAATCAAAGATGCCCATGGTTGTTTTATGCTTAATGCTTTCATATCAATTCCTCCTTTTTTAACTGTATTATTAATGCATCAAGATGATGCTTTGGCATTCGTTTAAATTTTTGTACGATGTTTTTTCGTTGCCTCTTAATCGCTTGTCGCTCTATGAAGTCCTTACCAAGCACTTCATAGTTCAAAAGCTCTAGTGTCGATACATCATAATTGGTATATAAATTATCGTGAAACAATCCCTCTCTACTCATATAAGTAAATGTCTCGCTGTTCCAACCTTTCAAAGCATCATCATAGAGCTTACACTTTGGATGAGTGATCATAATCTGCGACTCTAGTGAATTCATTTTATGTAGAAACTGTCGGTGGTTCTCTATGGTAAATTCGAATTTGTAATATTTTCTACCGGAGCGTCTAGTACAAAATGTATATGGTGGATCAGCGAAAACAAAGTCATGGCCACTCAATACATTTTCTTCTAGAAGATCTAGGTAATTTCTGTGAGTCACTTTATTCTTTCCGGAGTATTTCCACAGATCAGTATCCATCTCCGAGCAAGTAAAAATTGCGTCTGCAGTATATACAGAATTCTCTAGCCCGGCCATACCCATAAAAAGAGAAAAGTATCTTTCACTTTTTGGAATCCGATTGGTCAAATACTCTATGACTCCTGGTATATTTTTATTGCCGACGTAGTTTCTCATTTTCTATTTACTTTTTGGTCACTGAGCGGAGTCGAAGTGCTATATAACTATTCCTAATAATTCGGCTTGATCAACATCCAAAGCCATTAATTCTTCACCAAATCCTTGAGGCATATCTTCTTCATTTTCTATATCATCAAAGTCTTTTCCGTTTTTATAACTACTTAAACCTTCAAAAGAAACCTCATAAGATATTGGACAACTGAAAGAAAAACACTTACCAAAATAATTAATACCTAATTTTTTAAGGTGAATCTTTTGCTCATCCCAATTCATTTTTCTAGCTTTTTTAATATATTTTTTAGCAAGCCTTTTATTGCATTTAATGTTTCTCTTAGTAAGGGATAATGCAATTCTAATTTCAGGCCTTTCAATATAATTCTCTTTAGAATCTAAAAATTCGCCTTCTCTACAATCCTTGTGCTTGCATCCATAACCACTATTAATAGTGGTTGTTGAGTCAAAAAAACCGCAGTTATTACATAGTGTATTTAAGTCTGTTATAATTTCCATCCTACATAGTTTTAGTTTTCATTATTCTACTTACTCTCTTCCTTTTCAGCCTCTTCTTAGCCAAATAATATGGCATAATCCCTTGGTTCATTGGCACCGATTCTCGCTTCAGAATATAGCACCGGCCTTCTTCTATAAATCGAGCCAAATCATGTGGATTGGTATATTTGGTAACGTGGTAAAGATCCATCTGACCTTTACTATCAATCAAGATGTAAGGCATTCCTATTTTTCTTCTTTCTTCATCAAAATGATAATAAGTGAAATCACTAGTCGTTGCCAGGAATAAAGTCAGTTCTGTTTTCATGCTGGAAAAGGTAAATCAAGGTTAGTATTATCTTTAGGTTTATCAGCTGCCGTATCCGTTGCAGCTTCTCCTTCAGGTATTGGTATATAATTATGGTCAGGACTTTCATCTTTCTCAAGCTGTACAATTTGCTTCTTAACCATCATATCGTAATCGAATGCGTAACAGCTGTGGCTTCCTGCCGATCCAAATCGTCTGCCAGATACCAGTCCAATGAAATAAGGTCTGCTCTTAAAGTATTGGCGAAGTGTAGTTTCTCCAATCACATCCATTCCTTCACGCTTTTTCACTTCCTTATTATAGTGTTGGTACACGCTGTTCAGTCTTAAGAATAGAATACGCTTGCTATCCTTATTCTCGTAGTTCACTTTATTGCGTTCTACAGTTATTTTGAAATCGATTGGAGATTCTATTCTAAAATCAGTTTCCTTATCGATTATTTTCTGCTCAAATAAGAATGTGATCACGTTCCAGAATTCGGTCAATCCATTACTGTCGGCTATCTGATCTGAGTTGTCGATTATTAAATCCACACACAGCTGTGTTACTTCCTGCTCCGTAAATGGAAACTCTATTTTATCCTTTAGAATTCTGAAGGTAGTAAGCAGCACAGATGTGTTACCGAAAATTCGCTCCTGGTATTGCTCTTTCTTCAGAAGATCTTTCAATATTCTCTCTGATTCAGATTGTACCGATGGTAGTCGTTGTTCAAAGTAAGCCCTGTGCTGCACTATGTCGTTCACCAAGCTGCTAATGCCAGAATTTGTCCAATTCAATATCTTGGTGTAGCGTTCTTTTTCTTCGCTCGAAAAGTTCTTGGATTGGAAAAGCAATGAAATCGTTCTTGTCGCCAATGCATTCTCCATTCTTGTTGGCATGAATTGTCCGGCATAATAGATGGCTGAGTTTATCTTGTCGTAGCTCGTTCTATTGGTACCTACACCGCTGCCTTTTTCTCTACCTATGCCATTCCAAGCACCCATCATTCCGTTGAACACCTCTTCTCTCACATTTCGATCTTGGTACTCATCGCAAAACTGTACCGTATTGGTGTTTCTGCTCAATCTTCTCGAAAATCCCACGTGAGTGGCCTGAGTAAGATCCAATGGTGGTAGCTTATAATAGAAGAAGTTCTGCAGTATTTTCCCAAATCCAGATTTTCCTGAATCCTTTTCTCCAAATCCGCCTAACAATGGGAAAAAATCGTAGTTGGTAATAAACAAATCTCTGAATATAGCAGCAAAGTTGAATAGTATGCCAACCGTTGCCTTCTCCTGGAATACCAATACCATTTGGTTCATCCATTGCTTCAGCGTTATTCCTGATTCTTTGTATACAAAATATCGATCGTTCTCATACAAGTCATCTCCTTCTTGATTATTTTGATGCATCACTGAGAAAGCAGGGGAGTAGTAATAATCTATTTTCTGGTTGTACTCATCTTTCGTTTGATCGATGCCTTCCAAATGCATAATGCCATACTTATTCACAGCTCTAAACTTTCCTTCCCAATACACACCGTTCGCAAACGCATAGAAACCTTTAGGATTTTGCCCCATCGTTAAGAGCTCCAATGCAGGTTCAAATTGATCCTCGAATCGGTATACAAATCGGTCGAAATGCTCAGTCCTGAATCCGTTCTGAGTTAAGAACATGAATCCGCCAATTTTGAACAAGTATTTTTTAAACTCGTTGAAGTTGGCCAACATTTCACTGTCAAAATCAATCAGCTTTTTCTTCCCTCTCACATTCACAATCTCGCAGAGTCGCTTGTTTTCTTTATCACCTTGTATATGGAAGAGTGGCTCTAACTTGAAAGTGGTGCCTTCAAAAAAATATTTGTCTTTAATATTCTGAAAAAAGTATTGATTTCCTACAGTTACAAATCCATATCCTTCCATGAATTCTTTTTCATCAGCACCATCGGGCAGCTGTATGCCACGCATGCTCATTTTGCCGTTCTTGCTATCTTTCTCCTTTTCCTCCTGGTCCCGTTCCTCTAGTTTGGCTATTTCATTTTTCAATGCAACCACCGTTACCTTTATGGCCTTAGATATTTGCTTGATGTACTCCGTACGCTTTACTTCATTTCTAATTAGATAAAGTGTAGTAGCTATTTCGGTCACCGCCCTCGATTTCTTATAAGGATCAGTTTCCGGTACTTCTTTCACTTCTCTAGCTGTCTCTGCTTTTATCCGGTTAATTTCATCAGCTATACTTTTGTTGTTTTCTTTGGCAGCTTTCAGATCATCGCCTTCCAAATTTTTTAGGTCGATTACTTCATCCTTTATTAAATCAATCTGCAGATTTGCCGTTTCCTTAATTTCTGCGATGTCTGAATCGTAGCGGTCACGCTTAAAGTCATATTGGCTCACTTTCCAGTCTATTGCATCATACTTGTTGGAATTGATCCAAGTTCCCACATCCAATTGAGTTTTAGAAAAACTATCAGGATCCTCTCCTTCCGGAAGTATGCAAATGGCCACATTCAGTCCTACAGCTAAGCAAGTATCTATATCCCGAATGGCAGCTTTCAGTCCTGCAGCATCACCATCCCTCAGTATTATTATCTCAGTGGCATACTTCTTTATCAGTGCAGCTTGTATCGGAGTCAAGGCAGTTCCGCAAGATGCTACGGTGTTTTCACATCCATGTTGGTGCATGGCCACCACGTCTGTATATCCCTCTGTCAGAATAGCTGTTCCTGTTTTGGCAATGATGTGCTTTGCCTGGAACAAACCATACAATACAGCCGATTTATCGTAGACCAAGCTAGTAGGAGAATTCAGGTATTTAAAAGCCTTATCCAGTTTTTCATCATTACTCTGTCTGCCACCAAATCCAACTACAGCACCTTTTTCATTATGTATAGGAAACATGATCCTGTTCCGGAACACATCGTAACTGCTATCGCTTTTGGTCTTGGAAAGCCCCAATTCTTTAGTTATACCTAACGTGCCATGCTCAATAGCCCATCTGGTTAATTTATTCTGATCATCGTTGTATCCGATTTGGAAAGTAATCAGGCTCTCTTCAGAATAGCCTCTATCCACAATCATTTGCTTAGCCCAATGGTCAGGCTTCAATGTTCTGTAGCTCCCCACAAAACCTCTAGATGCTGTTTCCAATACCTTGTACATTTCAGCCTTGGTATCATGAGCTCGTTGCTGATCAGGAGAAAGCTGTTCTTTATCCAAGAACATATTGTGGATCTGAGCTACAATTTCAACCGCCTGAATAAACTCTACTTTTCGAGTCAGCATTATGAATTTTATACCGTCGCCACCTTCGCCACAGCCAAAGCATTTAAATATTTGTTTGGCAGGAGACACCACGAAAGATGCAGTTTTCTCGTTATGGATCGGGCAACAACCTTTGTAATTGCTCCCTTCTTTTTTCAAATCGGTGCTATCCTGTATCGTTCTAACAATGTCGGCAGCTCTAACCCGATCTATGCTTGCATCTGTGTATCCCATGTTTAGTATTCCTCTCTTTTTTGAATGTCAGTAATTTCGCTATCAGCAGCATCAGCCATTTCTTGTAGAATATTTATTCGCTGCTGCAGCTCTTTTTTATCGGCTCCTACTTTTTTCATCTGTCGCTTCAAAGCATTAATAGTATTAATGTGCGATAAGTATGTTTCCTTTAAATAGGGGGTTGCTGTTATAGTCATGGTTCAATATCTTTTAGCATTAAAAATTTTCTTTTTTGAGGTATGGACTCATTCTCCGATTCTCCTCTATCCAACTTAGAATTAGCCAACAGAATCAATTCAAATAATTCTGTCTCATCGCAAGCCTCTACAAATTGTGATGGTGTGATTTCTAAATGATATATTTTTTGAATTTTAGGCATTGATGGTAGGTTTATAATAATGTATAACAGGATGAATAACAAGGATTCCAACTTGATGTACTCCAATAAAGGTTGTTTTGTCATCATTACTCAGGTTGGGTGTCCAGTTTGTGAATGTTAGCTCTTTGCACGCTGGGTTCGCCGCATGAACTTGGTCAAGCTCTTTTTTTACATCTGCTATAAATTGGCCTAAATCGGCATCATCTATTAAAACAGCATTGTATTTTCGAATGGCATTTTTCCAATCTTTATGCAGTCTATTCTTATCTACATATCCGGCATCTTTTAATCTTGTGAAATACATATCTCTAATTTTTTAAGGTTAATATCTTCTTCTTCTGTCTGAATGAAAGTTTGGTGCAGAGAAACCACCAGTATACATTTCTTGAAATTGCTTTAATTCGTCTATTATTCTATCTTCATCCACCTTATCTACTTCATATGAAAAGCCTTTAATCACTTTCAATAATTCGTTGATTTTGGACTGTTCGTTGTGGTGCTGATTAATAGAAGCTTCTACACTTTTCTTCTGAGCTGATAAATACTCCGACATGATGCTAGATTTATCGCTGTCTTTTATTTTTAATCGTTTGGCTATTTCAGAAATTCTAGTCTGCTTTTCGGTGAGGTTTTCCAACTCCGTTTCAATTTGCTCCAATCCTTCTTTAGCGCATTGTTTAAACACTTCGCTCAAATCTTTTTTAGCTACATCAATTCCATATTTTGGGTTGAGAACCATATTCATCACATCATTTATAAACTTGATGAAGTAGCCTTCTTTATTCTCAGTAGCTCCTTTTATTTTACCTGTAGTGTCATAATGCTGCCTTCTTTCCGGATCGCTCAACACTTGATACGCATTACTCAATTCTGCCATTTCTGCATCAGTGCCTCCTTTGTCCGGATGCAGCTATTTAGCCTTCGATTTGTAGGCTATTTTTATGGCAGTAATCATTGCATCTTTTGCCACTCCTAATACTTCATATAAATTTCTCAATGCTTCTAATTTTTTAAGGTTGTAAATTGAAGTACCAGGCATTCATTCGTGCCTGATTCTTCTGTTGGTTTTCTTGGCTCACCGTTCAGGCAGTTTCCAATTCTCTAATCTCATTAGGATGCACATGATCAGAGTTCTTTACTCGTTCGAGTGCCATTTTTCTAAGCTTTTTCGAATCTACCTGATCATCTCCTGGCAAGTACTCTCCGGCTTCTTGAAGTGTTACATATCGGTATTGCATATCCTCCGAATTGTTACAGCTTATTACCGTATTAGTATCACTGCTGATAATGCCGATGAAGAAGTACAAGAAATCTCCTCTTTGAATAGGCATTTTATATATCATGGATTTACCCATGGCCAATAAAGTCTGTTTGTTGTGTACCTGTTTCATAATTTTCTATTTAGGTAAGTGATCTAATGAATTGCATGCAATAGTCATTATTGATGCTGTTGAACTTTTCAATTTGGTCTGCTTCCGTGAAAAAAGTATAAACCATTCTATAGGTGCCTGAATTAATCCGAACAGTCATTTCTATGGTGTATTCTAATTCATCCTTGTATTCTGTTTTGCGTTCCAGTAATACATCGTACTGTTCTAGTTGTACTATTCTAACCCAACCTTTCATCGTCTGCCTCCTTTTTTCCGTGAAATGTTATCGAGACAATGAGATCTCCATTTAGACTAAATCTCTCAATCAATTCCTCTTTTGAAAAGTGAACCCTTGTCTTTAATTTAATCTCTTCCACTAGGGATGGTTCTTTAAAAAATATCGTTGTTTCGTGCATGATCTTTAAAATTGAATGGTTTTTAATGCTTCTATTACTTTTTCTCGATGGAGATAAGAGTTCATATCTAACTTTAAATTGGGATGAGCTTCTCTACATATTTCATTGAAGTCGATGTAGTGAGCTTTTTCTTCAGCTTCTTCTCTTAGTCTTTTCAATTCAGACCTATCGCTTTTTAAATCATCAATTCGATTCTGATATTCACCTTTTATTTCACTTACAATTTCCTTATGTAAGTCATGAAGTTTAAGAAGGAATTCTCCAATAGAATCCGATTTGCCTAAATCATCATGCCAATCTGAACAACCTCCTGCAGTATAAATTCCGTTCTTAGTTTCCTGCCTCCATATATTCTTATAAGAATCTCTAGAGTCCCAAGAACTGTCATCTTCATGCTCTTCTATCAGTTTTTTTAAATCAGCTATCAGTCCCATATCTAATTAATTACTTTATGTTGCATAGCTACTTTCATTAGTGCTACTTTAGTTTGCACTCCTACAGCTTGATATAAATTTGATTTATGGAAATCCAATGTTTTGGTAGAAATGCCCAATGTATCGGCAATGGCCTTGTCTGGCAGATCAGTTCCTATTAGGTCTATAATTAGGATTTGGCGAGGTGTTAAAGTGTGATCACCTATTGTAATTTCCTTGGAGTTCCAAAGTAGGGAAGGGCAGTCTGATTTATCCCTGAAGTTTTCTGACTTGGCCAATTGGCCGTTTTCGATGTCCGCTGAAGAATCTAGTTCACCATACATGTAGTAGGTGTAGAGCTCCACTTGTCGGTATGTGTTGCTGCTTATTTCCGATATAAAAGCCACTGCTTTTTCATCTTGTTGGTAAGCCTCTTTTAAAAGCTCGAAGTGTTCTGTAGGTAAATCCTTAAAGTAGTGGTTGTTTCCACTCTGAAGCCACAGTACTTCTTTGGTTTTTCTGATGCCAACAAACTCTATATTGGAGTCGCCTGGCATAACACCGGCTATTTGTGCCGATGGTGTAAAATGGGTACTTTTGTTACTGTTAATCATTGGTGTAAGAATTAGTGATTAATGAATATTAAATCCTGTAGCGGTCACTGCAGGATTTTTTTATTTAATAATAAATCGATGTGCTGAATGAACCCCATCATTAAACCTCACTGCTTTTTCAAGTCCTAAATACTCTTTGCTTTTAGGAAGGAGTTCAATTATCCTTTTTACAGTTAGAGGTTTTTCTATAATCTCCTCTATCATACATTCCTTATAGAGGTCATATACTTTTGAAATTCTTATTGACATGATCTTATTCTCAGAATCGATCAAATAGTCTGTTCCCTTTTTTATCGTTTCGTCTTTTGAAAAATTGGCGATGATTCTCCAAAATAGCTCCATTGCCATATTTTCATGCAATTCAACTTCTTCATCGTATTGCTGTACTATGTCTCTAAAAAAATCGATTTGGTGTCTGGTGTATTTCATGGCTATATATTTTCTAATAGTTTTTCACGTTTTGATTGCTCAGCTTGCTTTATCTCAACAAGCTCAAAAATGGCTGCTTCAATTTCTTCATGGCTCACATCTCCATTCATAACCTGGCGAATAAAGCCTAAGCCATAATCAGAACCAGATTTGGTAGTGATTCCCTTTTCGCTCAAATACTCTGATACTCTTCTAGAGTATCTTACCCCAAGTAGGCTAAGTATTTTTTCTTTTTGATCTTGCTGTATCATGGTTAATCCCTATTTGTTTAATTAATTTTTTACTGTTATTTTACTGACGTATTACTGACGCAAACATAGTATAAATTTATACTACTACAAACATTTATGGACAAAAAATATACCTACATAAAGGAAAGAGTGCTTTCGATTGCTGATTTTAAAAGCATTAGCAAGGAAAAATTTTTAGCCGATATAGGTATGACTTATGGATCATTCAAAGGAAAAGCCAAGGAAGGTACCTTAAACTCTGATGCAGTAGCAAAAATTTATACCAAACATCCAGACATCAATATTGAATGGCTATTGACAGGAAAAGGCGAAATGATCAAAAACGAAGAATCAGTACATACAGCAATACCCTCACTTAATGAAAATAGCAAAGAACACGGTAAGAATTACAGAGATATGTATTACGATTCTTTAGTAAAATATCAAAATTTAAACGAGAAGTACTTAAAGCTGAAAGATGCTTTTGAGTCATTAAAAAAAGATGATAAACAACTATCTGTTAAACCTTAATTAATTAGATAACAATGAATATACAAGAATTTATAGAAAAAAATTACACTTCATTTGAAATTGAAGATAAGTTCGAAATTGAATATTGGGATGCTAGAAATATTTGTCAATTTTTTAGATTGGATGAAGAACAATTGGATCATCTAATTTATAGAACAGGAAAAGAATGTAAAGAAATTGGCTGGAAAAGGGCTTTTGATTTCAATATTGTAAAAAGTAACGGTACAATAAAAATAACCGCTACAGGATTATATCTTCTGTTGACATATAGCTGCGCACTTAAAAAGTATAATTATTTAGAAGAATTTATACCTCATTTTTCAGAATTAGCAATTGATGATCTATTGAGATACCAAGGATTTAAGCAGGTGAAACGCAAAAAAAAGCTATCTGAATCTAATAAGGAATTTAGGAATGAATACTTTGAGAATCCTGACAAATTCGACTCGAAAAATTATGATTCAGACTTAAAGGTTCCTGATTTAGATATCGAGGATCAAAGCCATCAATTTTACAATAAGAAAGTTGTTATAACAGGAAGTTTTGAAAGATTTCCTAATCGTAAAGACATGGCAATACTTATAAAATCAGTTGGTGGAGATAACAATACCTCCATTTCAAGATTAACAGATTATGTTATTGTAGGTGCTGAGGCTGGACCACGAAAAATGGAGCTGATAGAAAAGCACAACACTACTGTGATAAATGAAGATGAATTTATTGAATTATTTCAAGAACAATTAAATGAATAAAGAAGACCAACCCATCACCATAACACTTTCCGAAACAGAAAATGGAGCACTATCTGAAGCCATTGATAAAATAGTGGCCCAGGAGGAGGAGGAGGAGGAAAAGAAAACCACAACAGCCGCTAAATAACATGGCCTAAAGGCACACGTTCCTTAGCTTGGTGTTGTATGCCATTAAAACGGTTCTTCGCTTTGCTCACATACAACATTGCATAAAATTAAAGGCGGCTCTTAGCTTCGATTAAACTTTTGCTGTTAAGTCAAAAGAAAAAAGCCGCCCAACAATCAACTGAATGATTGAAGTTTTATCCACAAGCTTTCAAAATCACTCTTTAAGTCATTTACCTCTCCTTGATAATCTAAATTATCTTCACACTCAAGAAGCAAATTCTGAGCTTGCTCAACTAATATTTGACATTCATTTATTTTTTCTACTACCTCTTCATTTTCCATATTTGTAATTATAAAATTTTGCTTACTCTAGGTTTTCTGCTTCCCCTTTTTTCTTTTTTATTTCTATATTTCAAATCAATTACGGCAATAACTTATCGCCTCTAATCTTATGCTCATCATTGTGGTCAATTAAAATACATTCTCATCATTTCGTTAGTATCGGCCTCCGCAGGTATTAAATATGGACGAAGCTCCAGAGCTCCACATATTTCTAGGTAAATTCCTAATGGCATAGGTGTTTCTTGCTTGAAGTACCTTATTAGTGTAGTAACACCAACTCCAACTATCTCTGCCAACTCATTCTGAGTGACACCTTTTTCCTTCATCCGTTCTTTAATGAACTTAAAAATCAATTGTTGACCTGCTTTTGATGCTTCTGTATACTTTCCCATACCACCAAAAGCCCACACCTATTAAAGATGTGAGCCGTTTGGATGCTCCGCAGATCTTGCGGAACTGCGAAGATTATTCATCTTCAGAGATGTCTGCTAATTTTTGCTCTATAATTTCTTCATCATAACAAAAATCTATTAACAACAAAGTTGGGTTGTCATAGTCTTCATCAAAATCCCCATCATGAACCTGACTTTTATAGGCGTCGATTAGTGGCATGTTGTTAGTCGTTCTAACTAATTCAATAGTTTTACCATCTACATCAATGATCAACTTTACTTGGTAATGTCCATATCCACTAGGTAGGATAGACAAATCAAAGAAGTTGATATCATTTTCGATAGATACTAATTCAGATAATTCTAATGTTGTTGCGTTGTTAATGTTGGTTGAAATATTCATCGGTGCAAGATTTTAATTGTTTGGGAACTATTTCCCTTTTTTGTTGAGACAAAGTAAAACAAAAGTTTTCATATATGAAAACTTTTAATAAAATATTTTTCATATATGGAAACAAAACCAATTAGCTAACCTTTGCCCGTTTCAATTTTCGAATTTCTAACTAACCGTTACTGTCAGCGTTTCAAAACTACTCACCCCTTCTGAATTAGTTACTACTAGCTGTATGGTGTATACGCCCGCCACAGTTACCCCAATAGATTGTTTTCTAAATCGAACATTTGATTTATTCGCATTTCTGTATTCAAAATTGCCAGAATTTAATCCATCGGGCGATCCAATTACTCGCCATTCAAAAAACAACTCTAATCCTTGTGGATCAGAAGTACCATCGGCATATAATTCCTTATTAAACCAATACATACCAAAACCATCGCCACCACTTACAGCAGTGTATGCAGTAACATGTGGATGTTGTATAGGCTTTATAAAATTAGAGCTAGCTGCTACCACAATATCAGGTGCCAACAAAGTGCTACCAGCGTCTCCTGTAGTATCATCAACGCTTATATAGAATAGAGGAGGAGTTTTTATTTTTAACATTTTCAAATCCAATCGTTCCACTAGCTCATTCAAATTGGAGCGAGTTAGACTATTAATCATAAAGTAATTGTTGTACATCCACAACTTACTTTGTGCTGTTATTTTTGTACTAATAGCTATTGGTAAATAGACCGTTTGGTTGTATTCCTCTCCGGTGAGCTGCTGATAATACCCACTTCTCAAGTATTGGTGTATAAATCCTATACGGCTCAATCCCACATCACCAAATTTTCCCAAAGGATCTGCATCTGGATTGGATTCGTAAAATAAAATCGACAATCCTGATTGATCTTCCACATCTACTCGAGCCCCTTGATATACTGGCTTAAGTGGTTCTATAGGTATTGTTATCTCATCAAAACCAACAACTGGTGATACAAACCTCCCGGTTTTATCAATGTTCAAATAATCTCCATTACTAAACTGAATGCGATAACCTGTAGACCTATTCAACCTTACTGGCACATCTCGCTGTTCGAATTTGGTTAAATCTACTGCTTCAGCATTTTCAACAAATGAGTTGAAATAGTTTAATGATACCGTTTTGTCTTGAATATTATAATCAGTAGTTAAATTAAAGGTTTCTTTTAATGAATCTATGAAATCACCAACCGTAATGTCTGGCAATAGTTGTGATAGCTGTATATTTTCATAGTATAATGGTCGATTGGTACCTTCTAGTTTCAAAGTTCCCGAAATAGTATCTTTTACCGCTGCCTTGCATATTATTTCAATTTTTAAAGGTCTATTGATTAATGATTTTGGTACCTCGAAGTTAAATTCAAAATTGAATGAATATTCACCTGCTCGATACGTTACAACCGAATCATATATTTTACCATCAAAAGTAGCTCTAATGCTTAAGGTGTCTAGATCTGTATTAGTTGCTTCTACCTCTATAGTAGCTGTGTAGGTTCCGTATGATCTTATAAGTGTAGAGTGAATGTATTTATTGTGTCCGGCAGGATATCCTGCCACACCACTAGTATTTAGCTGCAAATACAAATCGGCTGATTCTTCAAAATCTTTATTGGTGTAGAATATTGAATTTTGATGATAGAACAAGCCTTTATCGATTATTGAATCACTCATGAAATCCCCAATTAAGGTGTATCCAATTTGCTCGAAAATAAACTCAGCTATGTACTTTATATATATGAATGGGCGCATTTCATTCATTCGGTATGGTGGTGGTAGTATACCGTAGGGATTAGCAGCATTGTCACTAAATTTACCTCCTACAGCTTCATTAATGTATCCTGTAAAGGCTCCAAATTCGTATGATTTATGGAAGTCCTTCACATACACTCTAGTAAAATTAATCAGCGTGTCGCCATAATCTTTTGCAATGGTGTCCTCGGCATAATCATAAATGCTCTCACCAATATCTAAAGTAGGCCATGGAAGTGTATTAAGTTTATCGGCAAAAATAGTCAACTGATCAAAAGAATAATAAATGGTTGTTTCTATTGTAGATCCTATAGAAATTACCATCAATTCTGAATCATACATTTTGCCATTTCTTGTTAAAATACCTTTTACAAATCGATTTGGATTAGAGCTGTTGTGTGAAGCTATGAACTCATAAAACTCAATGGAACTTCTTTCCTTCGGCACTTTAAAAGGAAAGGAGTACTGCTTGATCACGCCTCTCTGAACAAATGAATTTTCTTCAGAGAATTTAATGTCTAAATGAGTTAGATCTAGTTTAAAAGATTCTGTTTGAAAAATTATCATTTTGGGCTATTTTGAATTTTAATGTTTCGTTATACAATCTTTTTTTAGAGGTGTATGGCTTTATTTTATTGGTTCCGGCATTCACTATTCTAATTAGCCCATCCATCACTAAATACTTTTGATAAGATCTAATGAGTGCTCTAATTTGATGGTGCTTATTGATGTCCCATATATATCCGGTGTTTATTTCTAAAGGTTTGCTTTCAGAATAAGCCACTTCTTGCAGCTGACTAATGTTATTGGCTATATATTCTTGAACATCCGACTTAAATTGCTCTTCCTCTTCAAATTCTCCGGTGAACTCTACGAATGAGACGGTGCCAAATTGGTTTTGATATTGAAACAACCGATGTTCCATAGGTTCATCCATCAAATTAGCTAATCCTAGTTCTATAAAGGATAAACCTGTAAAATACAATCGCAGCGAATAATTTACCACATTGGCTGCTAGAAGTAGCTTAAAAGGAATGCTAATACTATGTAGCAACAAATCAGAAGCATCTTCTGTGATTATTTTATCGACATCGCCAGAGTAGTGTGTTGCCTTAATACTAATGGGCATTATGTTCGATAAAAATGTATATGAAATAACTGCTCGTTCGTCCAAAAATTCAGATTGATGAGCATTCAACAATACTCTAGCACCGCCATCTATTGCAGATTTAGCAATAGGAGTGATTTCGCCTGGCATCATGTAGAATGATCGAGTGGCAATAATGGTATCTGTTTCATAATTCAACTCGCTAATAGCTACCGTTACTTGCGCTAATTCAAAGCTATTTATCTGAATTGAATCTAGGCTTACTGTGGGCATTACCAATGCCTGAGTAATTACCGAATGCACATAATTATTTATGTACATTATTGCATTGCCTTCAAAAAATGGCACATCAAAAGTATGTGACCAGGTACGGTCACCGTATTGTATATTCAAGGTTAACCATATTGCTTTTTCCGTTCCTAATGTTCGCACATCTATTTTATAATCAGACAAAGTACCGTATAAGTATCCGTTCTGATAATCTCCTACCAATTCAATCATGCTCGTGTATTTTGTTTGATTTGTTCATACTCTTTGTCCTGCTCCATTTGTTTGATATAACTTTCGTAATCTCTCACCGTGTAAGCTTTTATTCCTGCTTCTAAATTAGAGTTCAACCGGTTTATGGCAGCCATAAATGCTGGATCTGTACTGTTAATTGGGGCTTCATTTTCGGCTGCTGTAGTAAAATTGGGTGCAGCTGCTTTGCCGGCACTGCCACCGTCAAAATACTGACCTAAACCTTTTTTTCGCTCAGTTTCTAACCATTGGAAAGTAGGTGCATATCTTGGATCTTGAGTCATAAATTTTGGACCTACCCATTCATCATCGTGCACCACACCAGTTACAGCTCCATATTCATCGTTGTAAATTGCGTCATTTCCTGTTGGTCCACCGTAGAAATGCGTTGGCATTTTTTGAAGCGGAGTACTACTTATTTTACTTACTTGAGCTAAACCAGTAGCAACAGCCATACCTGCAGCAACTCCTCCTAAAGCTGGGCCGACTATTGGAATACCAGCTAATGCATTAAAAGCGCTAACTGCTGATTGGTATGTAGTAATTGTGGTTTCTGCAATTTTAATAGCTTTCCAAGCTGAAGAACCTTGATTGAAAACAGCTGCTGCCGAATTAAGCGCATTACTTATTGCATTTAATTTTTGTGCTTCAGTTAGTTCAGTCCAAACAACAACATCGCTTTTTAATGCCTTTTCAGCAACCGCAAATTCACTATTTACTTTATCAGATTTTTTAGTGTATTTTTCTCTTATTGCTGCTTTTAGTTTCTCTGAGTTCTCGGTTTCCTTTACTTTATCGAGTTCTTTGTTTTTTTGAATGCTTAATTCCTCGTTGGCAATTTCTCTAGCCCGTTGAAGCATCAATAATTGTCTTTCTTCCATAGAGGAAGTAGCAGCTAGTTGGCGTTCATATTCAGCTTCTTCATCAAGAATTCTATTCTCTTCTTCAATTGCTTTTAGTTGCTCTCTAAATTCTGCATCACGAATTATTTTTAGTTCTTGCTTTTCAAGTGCTTTCTCGTCTTCTAATGCTTGAATTTGAGCTTCACGCTCTGCTACTTGCTCTAAAGTGAGGTTTAATTTATCGGCTTCAGATAAACTGTACTTCTCTTTCAATGCAGCATATTTCTGATCAATAGCTAGTAGCTCTTGATCTATTCCTGTCTGAGAATTATGTAACCTATCAGCTTGTTGTTTTTTGAGAAGCGCAGAAAGCTCCTCCTCTGATTTTTTAAACAGCTTGTTTCTTTCCTCTAAGAATTGTTTAGTTTTTTCAGCATCGCCACCACTATCAGCTCCACCTGTAACTCCGCCAGAAGTTGAACTATTATTAGTACCATTGGTGGAGCTATCAGCTATAAAATCATCTAATGAAAATCGTTCTACTTTGTCCTTACCGGAGAAGGCATTATAGATATCAGCAGCATCGTCAATGGCTTTTTTCTTCAGCGTATCGAATGAATCACCGATATTGCTCACTGCTACAGTAAAACCTTCTTTAATTTTGGCAGCATCGAAAGTAAAAATACCTTCCACAATGGTACCTGTAGCTTTTAGCTGATCCCACAGTAATGAGAGTGCTTCTCCAACAACACTAAATCCTATAGTAGCAGCTTTACCTATTACAGTTAAAGCCCCCGAAAACACTTGAGATTCATTATTTAGGTCAACAAACCAATTGTACAGATCTACACCGCCTTTTAGAATTTTGATAATGGTTTCTGTGGCGAATAGTTTCCCTTTTTCAATCCACATACTAAAACCCTTGGAGCTATTGGCAAAGATTTGAGTTTGTAAGGAATTCAGCTCTTTGTTGGCTTCTAGGTTGTCTTTCTGCAGCTGCTGTATATCGGTCAGTGGTTTTTTCTGATCGTTGAGTGCCACATTCACTGCCTTAAAAATATTGAGTGCACCACCGGCATCTTCACCGGCACCTTTAAATAAATCGGCAGTTAAGAGCTGTGCCTGTTGAGAGTTTAACCCTATATTTTCAGCCTCTTCAGATATTTGTGCCAATGCATCCTTTGCAGTGATGGATCCATCCTTTAATCCATCCAACAATTTGCCTGTAAATTCAGGACCAAAAGCATTTTCTAAGGCTTCTCGAGCTGCAGGAGTTTGCTCTGTAATGGCTAAGTTGAATTCCTTAATAGCATCGGGCAGCTTATCCGAATAAATAGAAAGATCGATACCGGCATTAACGATATCTGCAAATTCAGATGCAGAAAAGCCAGCATTTTTAAACTGCACAGGATATTCCTTTATTGAATCAAGAAATTCTCCGTTGCTCAATTTACCACGAATGGCACCGTCTTCTATTATATCAAATGCTTCATCGTAGGATATTCCAAATCCTTTTGCTAGACTCTTAGCTGATTCAATCGATTCTTTTACATCCACATCAAATGTATCTGCTAATTCTTCAGCTCTAATTCTAATTAGATCTACAGAATTACCGGACTCTTGAGTTAGATCTCGCACCAATTGGTTGGTTCTTTCAATCTCTAAATTATAGCTCACCCAAGATTTTACACCTGCAGCCACAGCTGTAACAGTAGCCAATGCTGCACCAAATGGAGTAGCAATAAACGCCCAAGCTGCTTTAGTAATACCTTTTATATTTCCAACTATACCTTGCAGCCCTTTTTGAGCCTGAGCTACATTTCCCGATAAAAAACCAGACATTACATTGTCCCAATGACCACGAGCTTCTTCCAAAACTCTATTAGTTCCATTAATTTCATCCTTTATACTCTGATAATGTTCACGAGCTTTTTCAATTTCAGCTGATTTTTTTACAAAATCATCAGTACCAGGAGTCAGCTTTTTGATGTCATTGTTAAGTTTACCCAGTTCCTTACCAACTCCTTGAAGAGTATTAGCTACTTCTTTCCCATTAATCTGGATAGTTAAATTAAACTTCGTGTCCTTAGCCATTTTGCTTTTCTATTTTTAGAATCATGTTTTGCAATTGTAGAGTGATAGCACGTGTGCGAGTTTTGGATAGACCTTCTTCTAATATTTTAAGAGCACCCGATTTTTCGTAAACATCGTCGAAGTAAGATTGGCTCTGAAGGCCACCACGTGATTTACGATACACTTTACCCGTTTTAGAGAATGTTTGCAGGTAGCGGCTATTATCGGCAACAACCCCAAAGTGATGAACAAAACCTACACGATTACTCATGAATTTAAGACCCAATAGTCGGTGGTCTCCCATTTCGGGCTTTATGTAAGTAGCTTCCAATAGTGGAAGTCGTTCATCAGAGTTTTTCTTACCACTCTTTTTTGGTGAACCTTTTCCACGCATTTTAATCCCAGAAGATTTAATCTGCTTATAAACATATGCTGTAGCAGCAATAGATGCTTGAAATGCAATTTTCTCTTCTTCTTGCCTGATATTAGTAGTTTCGTTAGCCATACCTATTGCATTAGATTGCTAATTTCGGGCTGTGTCAGTTTTTAGAATAGGACATAAAAAAACAGGTCACTCTTTCGAGTGACCTGCATGGTTTGGTGAACTGACAATTCAAAAATACTATTCTTTATTAAATAATTTCAATTGATTTCGGATAGCTCAAGTTTTTGTTGCTTTGGCTGCTTTGTATTCTTTTTCTTTCTGAAAATACTGCTCTACCGTTTCTTTGGATGGATTATTTAAAATTTGCTCTTTTATGTTTTCCATAGAAAGTCGAGCTTCTTCTTGAATAGCATGAGCCTCCCAATGTTTTTGATAATTACCAAAAATTATTTCATCCATTGTAGAAAAAATCCAAACTTCAAATTCGGGACTCAACCAAGCTGCAAATTTTAAAGCTAAACGTCTGTCAAAAAATATACCAACATGACCTCGATTATCGACAATTTCTTGATCTGAACGACCCCCATTTGGGGTTTGTTCAAGTTGCTTTTCAAGTGCCGAAATAAATTTTTTTGTATGTTCAGCTTTCATAAAATGATCAGTCCTTTTATCAAAAGCTTTTGCCATTTCGGTAGCATTTACCATTAGATTTTTATCCATCGGGTTTATTTCAAAATGGATATTAGTGTCGTTGTAATTAAATTCTAAATTTTTCATGATAATAATTAGTTTAAGTTAATTTTAGTGATAGACTGGGCTTGATATGCACGTTTTTCTTTGTAATAATGTTTATTACTAGTGCATTCGTAGAAATAGATAATTAAATCTGAAGAGATTAAATTTTTCTCTTTTAGCCGATTTATCTCATCAAAAATTAATTGTTCTTTCTCAACAGATTGCTGTAAAGAAGGTTTTTTGTTGGGAAAATGTGCTTGTAGTTTTGACATAACTCATATAATTAAAGTTAGCAGGAGCTGTCCAGTATACAAACACCAGAGGTGAGAATGACTGTCGGGCGTTACCGCTACCGAGCTCCTGCCGTATTTTAAATAAGATTAATTGAGTTTTCATTGTGTGTTTGTAATTTCGACGTTGTAAATATATAAAAAAATATTAATAATAAAAAAACACTCATATAGAGAGTGGGTTTGATCATGCCTATACAAATAATTATAGAGTGGCCGTTATAGTAGAAAATGTATGTGCTTCAGCACTTCGGCTTCGCTCAGTGACCGAAGCAAAATGATTAACTTACACCCATGGAAGATTTAAAATGGTACGAAATAGCATTAATAGTAGTTGCTTACTTAATTGGCTTTTATTTGTGGGCAAGGTATAGAGGTAGGAAGTAGGTCGGTTAAATAATTATTTCTACCCAGTTATAATTAATCTCTGAATTCGCCTGTAAGAACCACCTTGGTGGAAGAATTGAATAAAATCTCCAGCACTCACATTAACTGAATAATTATCGGAATTTTTCTGTCCAGTAAGATTAACCCCTCCATAATTAACATCATTAAGCATTGTTTTAATAATTAAGTCGCTACCTACCAAGGCTGTATATCCTCGACAATTGCCGTAGTATTCGAAACATTGAATTCTAACCGATCCAGTAAAGTTGATAGGAAAAAATGCAGAATTTCCATTAGTAGATATTTGCGCAGAGTCTGCCTGTGCAGACTCATCTGGGTCGCTGACAAAATCGTCAGCGACTAAAGATCCACTACCATCATTTAGACTTCCATAAACTTCATTAATTCCTATAGATATGCCAGTTGATGCTGTCATTAATAATGCTCTGTCTCTATGCCTCATCCCTTACGCTGATTACGTCCCATTTATCTTCTGTATAATTATAAGCAGCAATTATATACTTTACTTTTCCTGCTGTAGTTGCAGTTGGTATCGCAGAACCAACTGCTCTAAATTTGCTACCAAAACTCAATGCTCTAGTGACACCATCATCCTTAATTCTAATTACCAAAATATTACCTTCAGTGGCCTTCGTTGGATTATTAATCAGCAAGGCAGTGGCTAAAGCGGTCACGTTTACATTCTCATAAAGCTCTAAATTGATTGTTAAACTTGTTGCTGTAGCGATATTTTGGGTATTTGTCCACAATGAGCCAGAAGTTATTTGCACATGTCCATTAGTTCCTAATGTAGAAGCGAAAGTATTACTATTATAGTCGTATCTCAATCCAGACGATCCATTGATAAGGTTGACCATGTATCTTCCGGAAGCATTATTTCCTGTAATTTTTGCGTTGTGTGAATTATCAAGAATAATACAGGAAGTGGTATCAGTATTCTGCGTACACCTAATGTGATTACTCGGGCCAATTATCGGATTATTGAAGTCTTTCAAATAGATCGCAGGGTCTTTAGTATTCGACAAAAATTGATTGGCAAAAATCTGAACTGTATTGTCAATATTAACAGTATTAGTAGCTTCGAAATACATTAACACCTGACCTACGGCAATATGATTAAGCATATTGTTACTAACAATTATCTTGTTATTATTGGGGCTACCAACCGTAGTGCTGAAGTGAAAAACTCCTCTGGTTAAGTCTTGTCCAAGCGATTGCAGTGGACCAACGAACGACTCACAAATGTTATTATTGATAAGTATGTTAGCTGCATCCACACCTTTAATTGCCGACACGACGTTAATAAAGTAGTTGTAGGCAATGATCGAATACTCAGACCCAGCTTTCATATAAATACAAGTCTGATCAACAGTAGATGAATCGTAAGGCTGTACTTCAAAGTGACACATTTGAATAACTACTCCACGATACACAGATGCAGAAGAACTACCATTGCATTCTATTGCAGAAGAAGTAAAATTGCTAAAATTGCATTTAAAAATAGAAGGGTATGATGCTCCATTAATCTTAATAAGCTTATACTTATTAGCTGTATAGGTTGGTGAAGAATCGCTCGTGCCTTTGAAGTTGAAATTTTGAAGAGTGCTTCCACCACTGCCACCTCCAGCACCTATTAATATTAGGTACTCTGCGTTCGCTGCATAGTTCATCTTAATCTCACAACCGTTCCCTTCGAAGACGACTCCTGATACCCCGGGGCAACTCAAATCTAAGTTACTTGCTAAATACTTGCCTGAGAAATTTACTTTATTATAGTTCAACGCAATTGCAGTATTAACGGCATTCTGAATATGTGTACTAGTATCTACGCTGCCATCCATAAGCCCAGTCTCGTTCCACCAGTTCACATTGAATTCGGAAACTTCAAAAACTCTTTGCCATTTACTAGTCCCATAACCACTTCTCTCAATTCCATATCGTTGAGGATTAATAGTTATAGAGTCATTTCGCTGCCATACTCCACCGTAACACTTATTCTTAATCATAATTAATGTTGCAGTGCCGTTATAAGTTGCCAACGAACTATATGTTGGCACAACATCTACATTCATAAATGCATTCTCAAGAGTTTCTTGAATATTGTCTATCGCCTCAGCATTCGCATCAATCTCAGTAGCATGATTGTTGAAAGTGTCTCGGATCTGATTGATTTCATCAAAAGTTAATTTCTTATTTACCGGCACATCAGGTAAGTCTTTACCCAATACTTTATCTTGCCAATCTATTTTATCTGCTCCCATAATTCCTAACTTAATAACATATCTAATTCGTAACTCATTCCATCAGATTCGGAAGGTGCCAAATCTGTCCATTTATTTTTTTCGATGTATAAACTCACTTTGTTTTTCAGAGTCAATTCGCATCTGTAGCCATACAGCTGATCAGTGAATAATGGTCCTACTTTAAAAAAGTGAAAACTGCTTTTATCAACTAGGCCATACATCCAATTCTTCTCATCATCTATTCGAGCAATAGTAGCATCGTGCATGATTCTTTCCTGCACATCAAAACAAAGCTGTTGGCAATAATCCAACACCTCATTCTGTTCATCATAGCTGTCTAGCTTGTTGGTATTCACTCCTGGTTTACCCAATATGGTAAAAGCAGTAATGTTGCTGTGAAAGGTTTTAGCGGCATCGCCCGAAGGTTTCACTTCTACCGGATCTATAAATAGCACCGGTAGTGTTAATCCACTTTTAAGTTGACCTTCCACCTCATTCAAATTCCATCGATATGAATCGTTGATCAATGTATGCTTAGAAGCAAGGCTCTCCAAGTAGTTCACGATGGTTAAAAATGAGATTCTAGGCATTACTTTTTATTTTTAGATTGTAACAACTTGTTTTCCTTTATCTTTTCTTCAAATTCAGTCAGAAAGGTGTATACATTGATATTTTTAGTTTCCATATAATTGCCAAACTTCCCACCGGCAAACTGTAGCACTATCTTGCCAAACAAACTACTTCTTGGTGTTTTCTTTGGCTTAGCACCTTCTTTCGGCTTAGGAAATGCCACTTTAAACTGACTCACCAAGTACGTTCTACATCCCTGATAACTCAATAGAATAGCCAATAAAGTATCCTTCTTTACTTTATGGAGTGTAGCAGCTCTATGATCTAACTCTAGTTTGTCGAATGGCACACGTTTCCCTTTTTCATCGCATTCGCGATAAAGAGCAGCAGCTAGGTACCTCAAGTAATCGAAATCTTTAGTTCTGAGCCATCCTAAAAAAAAGTCATCGGCATGAGCAAATTCATCTATTGTTAAGTTGATAATTCTGTCTGCAGGAGAATACAGAATGTTTGATTTTACTTTTAACGAAGGAATAAACCTGGTTAAAGTCAATTCTTGATAAAGCCATGAATAGTGTTCTTCTTTTAGTTCAGAAAAAGGCACGTTGTAAATCAATAGTCCACACTTAGCTTTACCAATTAGATTCCACCATTTGAGATTAAGCAACACCACCAATACTAGGTAATCAAAATAAACTCCTTTAACCCCTGAATTGGACAACTTAGCCAATCGCTTCAATTGTCGGTCAGAAAGCTCATTCCAAGAGGATGGTATGTTGAATTTTAGTTTCATTTCTTAAAAATGGAAAGCAGACTGAACTGAGGAAACACAATTTTTATAAGCGATATCAACTTTGGAAGAATGAAGAAAATGAAAATGACCAACCACAGATACCAGGGCACTTGATTTATTTTCTTAAAAACATAGTTATCTATTACTTCATCGGTTGACTTCTCCGACTTTTCCGAAGCATTAGTCTCAATGGTTTGGTTGGTAGTTTCTCCAATAGTTGTTTCAAATTGAAGCTGCCTATTGAGTAAATCGTAATAGAGCTTGTATGAATTATCACCTGAAGCTTTAGATGCGTTCAACTTGCTCAAGATCTCATCCACTTTCTGATCTACTGCTTTATTAAATGCAACATCAGTAGTATTGGCCTCCGGAACAGGGATTGCAATTTTATCTGCAATCGATTTGTTGATCACTGTAACTGCAGCACTGTCTTTTTTAATTTCAGTTTTCTCAACAGTCGTTTTCTCGACAGATTTCTCACTTACTTTTTTAGATCCAAGACATCCGGTAAGTGTGATAATTAATAGGAGGTAGGTGAGTGTTTTCATCATAATGAGTTTAAAAAATCATTAATAATATGAGCCATATTATCTATGGTTCCGATTTTCTTACAATCAGAATCATTACTTCCAAAGAATGGCTCAATTAATATAGTAGGAGCTTTAGTATGATACACACTAGCATAACCTCTATCACCTTTTGAAAGTGGTTTTAAACCTTGATTCCTAAGAGAAATTCCTGTGCATTCATTTACCTTCTTAGAGAAAATGTCTGCATACTTTCTACCCAATTCACTTCTCTCAAAGAATAAAGTTTCACAACCATTAGCGTTCGGATTAGAGAAGGAATTAAAATGCAATTCAACCACGAGATCAAATTCAGTTTTATTTATTCTTGTTGCCGTATCTAATATTCTTGAGCTATAACTAGCAATTGACGAATCGTGTCTAAAAATTGAAACACCATTCAATTTCTCTGCTACCTTATTATAAAAATCAAACTCAGCTAGTCCAAAAAAATTGGAAAAAGCCCCTTTGCTTTTTTCATGATGACCTATTACAATTGCTATTTTCATGGCTGATCTTTTTTAAAAAACTTATTAATTCTGAATTCTAGAATATTCTCAATGATGGTGAATATTGGTGCTTTCTTCCCATATATGTATGCTGAGTTGTTCCCGATGCTTTTAAAATCGTAATACCAAAAAATGGCAATTGGGGCTTTCAATAAAATATCAGATGTAAAGCCGAGGACTTCACCCAAATAACCTGTAGTGTCTATATTGATTAAATGCTTGATAAAAAATAGATAACCCAACAAGGTGAAGCATTTGAAAAAAGTAAACTGCAGCTTTACAATTTGGAATTTTTTTAAATTGAAAATTTTTACTTCTTTCCTATATTCAGGAGTATTAATCGCATACTTACTTGAATTTGCCAGTGCCTCTTTTGATTGCATCACCGATTTCTTGACACCATACCAAGCATCAATCAGAACAGTCATTATAACTAGGAATAGCAGAAAATTGGGAACTCCAAAAAAGTTAATGTGAAGTGCTTTAGTAATTAATTCAATTGAACCTGTAAGTATTGTTGATGTAATCAATAGAATGCCTTTATTGTCAATAGCTAATTCAAAAGACCGCTTAACATAGACATAAATCGGTTGAAAATACAGTTGGAAACAAGTGTTTATCATTCTTATCTAGATTACTTTATATACATTCTCAACTGCTAAATACCTTAGTCTGATGGTAGCTCCATCAACATTCAAATCAATAGAAGAGTTAACTTTATCATCTAAGATATTGAAGCCATTACCATCAATAGTCAGCTTATTGGTTGAAGAGTCTAATTGCACATCCACAAATTCATAAATATGTCCATCGGCAGGTGTCTCTTCGGGGAGAGTATAAGTCCCTGTTCCATTTTCATTGGCATAGAATAGAATAATTCTATCTGTTGGGAGTACTGAATAATTAGCTGTTGCAGGTCTAGTTACCTTATTCAATGAATTTAACGCAGTTTCTAAATTGTCTATATCAGTTTGTAATTCACCTCTTGCAGTTTCTAAGTTATCTATATCAGTCTGCAGGTTATCCCTATCATTCTCTAGATCTTGAATTGCCTCTTTTAAATACTCATCATTATCAATGAGCTTAAGCATGTTGGTTCTTAAACCATCACCGGTACCATCGCCGGCTGTAATTCCTACGTTGAATGCTATTTTTGCAGTATATCCCATAATCAATCGTTATCGCATGTTATATCATTTCGATCACAAGTAATGCTGTTATTGTCGCATGTTAGAGATGCAATAATGTTATTCAGCTGACTTTTTAATGAAGAAAAAAAACGTATCATAATTCAAATTTCGATTTAAGTGATTTTTTAAAATAGGACAGCATTTTACATCCCAACAATTGACTTAGTTACTACCAATCCTTTTCGTTCTATTGTTTCTGGAGCAGAGTACTCTTCAAACTTATCAGCATTGGCCACAATTACCTTCATGGCCATCTTTAAGTATTCTTCACCTTCAATTTGCTTATTAGCTTTAGTTCGAGTAAGGAATTCATTCACCTTTAAATTGATGTTGGTTACAGTCTTTTCATAAGGCAGTTCATCAAATCGCATGTGCATTCCTTTTCCATCCATCACGAACATTCCATTGTCCACTGTTCTCATAACAGTAAATGCCACAATGGCCTGCTGCAGTAATATTTTTACTTCTTTTCGTTCGTCTACTGTCTGATCATCCTTTAATGCCTTCAGTAATTCTTTACCAATAGGAGCAACGATAAACTGATCTTCCACCGATTTGATATTCGGTTTCATCGCGATAAATGTCTGGCGACTATTGAAGATGTAGTAATATTTATTAAAGATTGAAGTCTTATTCACTAGCAGATCCTTGAACACAGAATAAGAATCAGAGCCTACCCATGGTCCAAATTTGGCAGCGTTATCCTCCATAAATTCCAAGAGCTCATCCAGAGCTTTATGACCTGCAGATTTAAACGATCGTTGCAATTCTTTAAACTGCTTATCTGTAGCAGGAGAAGAGGAAGTTCCATCAACTACATGAACACCTGAGTCAGTAATCTGTACTGCTCCAATTGGCAGATACAAATAGAAACCTAGATTAGCAATTGCTTCTTGAGCAAGCACCAACGCTTCAAGCACTATTGGATCTGAAACTGGGTCATCAAAAATGGCCAACTGATCTTTACCGATCAGTGGCTTCAAAAATTCACGCTCAGCTGATCGCAGATAACTTTTAATGTTATCATGAGTCAGTGAGTTATTCACAGAAATATACTCTTTGAGAGTAGCAATATCCTTTATAATCATATCTGTGCAGCTTTTTGAGTTCCTGTTGGGTTTTTATCTAGAGTAGTCAATACAGTGTCTTCAAATCCACCTACTAATTTTTCATCCCAGCCATTATATTCTTGAATAAATTCCCATGGTTCTAGTGTAGTCTCTCTATCTGTTTTTTTCAAAGCGGAAAGAATCAACCAAGCTTCTCTCTTATCACTTCCTGATCCTGCACCAAGTTTTCCGCCAGGTATTCCAGCACCAATTAGTGAAGGATCCACACCGATACCAGTTAACACTTCCTGATTTCCTGCTGATGTATCTTGTAAGTGAGCTCCATCAGGGTTTCCTTTATCGATAGTTGTAATTTTTAATCCTGGTTGAGGATTTCCTGCCTCATCCTTATAAATCATGGACATGATGCTTTTACCACCATTTTCCACACCTCGAAGCGAGGTGTCTAAATCTTCAATAAAAGTTGTTCTTAGCTCTTCTCTTTTCTTTGGAGTGAAAGTCTGCCAATCCTCTTTGTATTTTCGCTCAAAAAATTCTTCAAAAACCTCAATGTGGTAATTGATATTGATCTTATCATCAATGAAAGCTTTCTTCAATTTTGGAATAGAGTTTGCAATATCCAACCAACCACTATTATAAACTGAATGCCATTCCATTTCAGGATAATAACTCTCATCAATAAGTGGATAAAAGATTGGACGGATGAAATTGGTAATTCTGTTTTTCTTACAGTACTCTTTCACTTCTTCAGCACTCCAATAGCTATCAATTAATTGAACTGACTCCACATACTTAGAAGCTTCAGAGACACCATCAGCCCATTTTGAAGAGATGAAAACTCGCTTTATCGATTTAGTACCTTCATCCATAATCTCAAATCGACAATTAGCAGTCTTTTGTCGCTTGATACGGTTGATTTTTTTGTAATCTTTTGACAATACATATTCAGGAAAAGCAATACCAAAGTACTCGAGATCAGTAATCGATTCATTCCAGAATCTTTTCATCTGATTTCGTTTCCAGAATTGATTGATATCGGGATACTCATGAAAGCATTTTTGTTCTATAATTCTCTTTCCATTATCATCATGCTTCTCCTCAGCTAAAATAAAACCTGATCCATAGTGCGCTTTTCTAGAAGTTCTTAATCCAGAACGTGCTGCACTATTCGGTTTAATTTTCTTCATTAACTGCTGAGGAAAATCATTATTAGTTCCCCATGAAGCAACTCTACCAACTGTATCTTCAGATTCTATAATAATAGAAGTAACTGTTGAATCACCTTTGTTAGAATTAGAAGAAGCAAAAGAAACTAAAGCTTTTCGTGCTCCACCTGCAATAGCTATATCTCCATAAATCGCTACACTCATATTAATATTGAATTGTTTTACCGTTAATTGATACAATCAATCGGATGTGAATTTTTTTTATTTCACCATTTTGAAGCTGCAGATTTCTCGTTCTGTTTTTAAAATGGTTCGGTTTCTTATTGACTATTTCAGTTTTATGAATAGATGCTAGTAAAGAATGTTTACTAGCATCTTTTTTTCTTGTAGTCGATTTAACAACTTGCTTATATTCTACTAATCGACCACCTCTTTTTGAATTTCGATTTAATGTCCTGAAAACAATATCGAAAGGAAATGAATTCCCATCCTTATCAACTCTATCGATTACCGCAATGGCATCATAAAACGACATTCCTTTTTCCATGAAGCTAATTTCGCTCCGCTTGATTTTTTAAAATAGGACACAAAAAGAATCTCCTTTTTCTATCTGAAAAACACTGGATGTTTTCATTTTTTCAATGAAAACAAATATTTATTTCAAATTAATAGCATGTTTTTAGCTCAAAATCTCAAAAAATAAAATTTATATTATTGATTATAAATTCACTAGAATAGAAAAACATCCTTTCTAATATCTTTTTTATCAAACGATAACGCCGCATCCTAAGTCGATTGACAATTGCCATCATTTAAAAGTTAGGATATATGAAAATTGGTTTCTCGAATTAGATAGTCGTTGGGAGTGTCCAACTGTCTCGCTCAGGCTTTAGCTTATCCTTGTAGATATCGTAGAGTGGGATGTCGAACGCATCAGATAGGTGAGTGGTGTGCTCTTGTTTCATACTTAGATTCTTCTCATCCTTCTTTACCTTTTCAATACCATTCTTACCATCAGCTGCTTCAGCTCTTTCAAGTGAGATTATAAGATCAGGATTGTTATGCTTATTGATCTCAATCATTGGGAACCTTGATGATGTTGCCTTTAACATTGAGTTGATCAATATAAACTTATCATTGTGAGGAGCCACAGGTCTACGCTTACTCTTATCGTACACCGTCCATCCTTTAGCCTTGAGTATTCGCGCCAACATATCACCATATGTTTCATTGGTACCTCTCAACAAACGTGCATTACCATCATGACCATAGTAGAGGTGTACCACCTTATTAGGCAGTGGTTGATAGTATTCATCGAATAGGTTGATTAGATCTTCTAGGTCAGCGGTATCACTTGATTGGCTTGCCCACATAGACTTTAGCACTCTGTATCGATCAGGTAGTTTCTGACTGATAACCGCCCCAATAAAGTTACCCCAGTCAATAGAAAGTATGAGTGGCAGACCTTTATTGATATCATTGTCCTGTCTACAGTTAAATGATGCTGTGGTATATTCAGCTGTAATAGACTCTAGATAGTCATTGTCGTAGTCTGTATAGTAGTGCTTATCAGGTTTAAGTTGAGGATAGAAACCATTTAGTATTTCTTTGGGGCGAATATTAAGAATCTCAGCATTATAATACAATTCAGATGGTGATTCATCCTTCATTTCGTCAAACCATTCTTGCCGTAAGTTTAACTTATTGACCAATGCAGATGCTTTGATAAATGCATACTTTTTAGGCTTCTTTTTGGCTATTTCCTCCATATCAGTGAACCATCTACCTTTCTTAGTGATAGGAGTGGAGGATGCATATATTTCAGCACCAAGAAGTGTTGCGTTCTCAAATCTAGCTTCTTTTGCTCTATTGGTAGTTTTTACATTTGCAAATAACTTTTCAGGATCAAATAAAGCAGCCTCATCACCTAGAATGCCAAAAGAGTTTAACCCTCTACCGGAATTGGGATTATCTAAAGAGACTAATTGAAAAACTGATCCATTAGAAAAATGGATGATATTATCCCATTTATCAGGTGCATATATAGGCTCAGCAAAACCATAACGAGCTCCATTTTTACCCACTACGTAATCATATCCTTCAAAAATGCCTAATACTGCTAAACCTTTTTTTGTTGATGGTAATGTTCTAGATAGTATTTGTTGATAGGTAGATCCAACCAAGGCAAATGATGCGCCGGGCATTTGTTTCACCATTTCTTTCATAAAAAAAGCCAAGATGAATGATTTACCTGTTCCACGACCCCATTCAAGGTAGATCTTTGTTTTCTTTAACACAGTAACTGCTAATACAGCTGCTAATTGAGCAGCATTTAGAACAACCTCTAAAAATCTACTCATCTTCTTCAGTTTCTTCTATTTCTTCAAATTCTGCATCAACTGTTAGGTCATTAAAATCTAGAACACCACTTCCCAATTGAGCCAATATAGCATTTGAAACTTCCCTAGGAATAGACATCTTGATTGGCTTATCATCTAACTTATCAGGATTGAAATTAATCGTAGTATCCTTGTCGATTTCAGAATACTTGCCCATTAATTCTAGAGCCTTACCAATAGCTTTTAAATCTTTAGCTTTTACAGCCATCAATAAAAAACGATGTGAATATTCAAGCAGAATAGCCAATGATCCTTCACGCTCAGCTTTCATTACATTACCAAATAATCGCTCAGCATTTTTTAGATCTCGATATGCCTGAGCTCGGCTCAATTCATACTTTTCCATGAGCACATTTGCAGCTTGTTCTCGAGAATGGAAATTTTGACGTAATGCAAAAGCAGCCAACCAACGATCTTTTAGTTCGTTTTGCTTATCGGTGAGAGGATATTTTGCAGGATCTTTATAATATGCATATAGCCTATCGAAAGAGGTATCCCCTGTTTTTATTCTAGGTAAATGATTTATTGACATGTGCCAAAAGTGGCAATTGTCAATTTATTAAAATAGGACAGTAATATATCAGCACTTTTCCTTCAGACACCACACAAATTCATTGACATCCTTTTTCTGTGGCTCAAAATTTAAAGTGGTCAGGATTTGGTGCATTTCAAAATCATCCACAGATCCAATTGGGAAAACTTGGAATAACATTAACAAAACTCCAGATGTAGATAGCTGAAGTTTAGAATCAGTATTCTCTATTGTTCCTGGCGTATAATGTTTTTTAATGAATTCGGTGATTTCAACGGTTTTATCTATCATGGTTTAATGAATTGAAGCAGGCGCTGTCAGGTTCACCAAACCAATAAAGGCAGATAAAAAACCCCGGGACATTACTGTTTACCGGCACCTGCCTATAATTATAGATGCAATTCATAATAATTTGATTTGGTGATTCGACAATGCAAATATATTAACTATCCATATATTTCAACCATTCTTCTTCAGATAATAACTTGCCATTCTTTTTGATTTCAAACTCAAGTTTATTATCAATCATATAATTCAACCATCTTCTAACATCCACATCTACATAAACAGGATCTAACTCCATCCCATAGCAGTTCCTCCAAGTCTGCTCAGATGAAATTAGTGTAGAACCTCCTCCCAAGAATAAATCTCCAATTATATCCTTCTGTTTTGAACTATTTTTAATCAAATAATTAATTATCTCAATCGGCTTCATCGTTGGATGATCTGCATTTCTAGTTGGCCTATCAAACTCTAGAACTGTGGTTTGTTTTCTGTCAGTATACCAGGAGTGAGCAGCACCTTCTTTCCATCCATAAAGTATTGGTTCATGCTTCCAATGGTAATCTTGTCTACCCATTACAAGTGAATTCTTGACCCAAATAAGGCACTGAGCTAATTTAAATCCCGAATCCTTCAATGCATTTCTAAAATTGGCTCCTTCAGAATCTGCATGAAAAACATAAATAGGTGCTCCTGGTCTTGAATTCAAAAAACTCTCTTGATAGAACATGTACAAAAAAGTATAGAATGAATCGTTGTCCATTTTATCATTCTGAATCTTCAACTTCTCCTTGGTGCCTCCTTCATAATTTACATTGTATGGAGGATCTGTCACTATCTGATCAAACTGCTTTCCATCCATCAGCTTAGCATAATCTTCTGCCTTAGTGCTATCACCACAAAGCACTCGATGATGCAATTTCTTCTGTTTACTGATAAGATCATAAATATCTCCTGAAATGGATATCGAATCCTTTGGTGGAGTTAAATCTACTTCACTTTCTTCCTCTTGTTTTAATTCATCAGGAATAATGTCTTCAGGAACGTTTATTTCATTCAAGTCTAATCCAAGATCCATTAGATCAATGTCTGCAAAACACTCCTCAAGAATATCAACATCCCAATATCCAACTGATATATTGGAAGTGATGTTATATTCCTTGAACTCCTGATCTGTTAGCCTTCTATTTGGAACTCTAACATCGATTAGTTCTTCACCACGATCTAGATCCATCAAAACCTTCACCCTTTGATGCCCGGCTATGATTACCATATCAGTATTAACTGCAGGTATTTCTGCAAGATTATACTTCTCGAGACTATTTTTTAATTTCTGAAGTCGTTCAGGAGTTATTTTCCTTGGATTATATTCACATGGAACAAGATCCTTTACTTTTATCCTTTCAGTATGCCATTCTAATGGCTGCAATAATTCATTCATTTCCCATTAATTATTTCGTTTAATTCCTGTAACTCCATTTCATGCTGCAGTAGCTTCGCTTCAGCTCTTTCAATCGATACCTCTAATTTTGTCTTGTTAGATTTTGACAACTTCGATTTTGAATGTCGCTTTAAGCTCTCCACTTTCTTGCCGTATTTAGTAACCGAAATCCGTTTATTGTTGCGTGCCTGTACTCGTTGCTCAGGCGTTAAATCTGCATAGGTTCTAGGCTTTATATCTAGCACCACCTTATGCGTCACGTAGTAATCCAACACTTTCTGAGCAGTTTCAATTCCATCGAATAGTTCTTCAATCTCAAGACAAAGATCGAGTGCTGCACTTTCTTCATCAGCATGCAATCGAGTCAATCGACTATGTGCAGAAATGGCCAATTGATAATCATTTCGTTGCTTAATGGAAATAGGATGAAGATCCGGATGCAGCTCATTCAACCGATAGAATGCACTCGATTTTGACTGATCAGGAGATGGATCAGGAGATGGACCAGGAGAAGCAACAGGACTTTTAGTTGCTGAAGTATATACACTTTTAACTTTTTGAGACTTTTCTTTATTCTCCGATGCCAGGAATAAAGGTTTTGATAGTTTTCTAAACTTACTAAGCTCATAGCTCAATTTATCAGCATTTCCTTTAGACTCTTTTCTAGAAAATAACCGAACCAAATTAACGCTGTGCCCTTTCAAGCTCCGATACAACTCAACACCTTGCTGATAATCGCAGCCATTTTCAAACCATTCATTTACATCCATGCAACAAAAATGGCAATTGTGAATTCTTTATAATAGGACAAAAAAAACCTCCTTGACTTAGGTAGCTCAAGGAGGCAAATGATAGATAAAAGACTAACTTAAGTAGTTGCTATTCCAAAATGAATAATTGGATCTAGAATCATGATATCTATATTTATTGACCGATACCGGATACTTTATTTTCGAATAGATACTCCTATAATCTAATTCATCTAGATAACCGGATGACATCGGATATTTCAATCCGGCATCTAATTCTACATTTACATTCCCCACTGAGGAGAAGCACACTTCAGGTGCATCAATTTCAATGATCGATACATCATTTACAACCGAAGCTGTAAAATCTGTAATCTCGAAATTGATTACATCTGTTAACATTGGAGCATTATGCTCAACAATTACTACATTCTCTTTGCCGATTTTCTCGACTAATTCTGTGGCCATGCAGGCGGATCCAAATCCGACAATCAACACAAGCCCTAACAACTTTTTCATAAAATGAATTTATTAATGAATACTAATGAGTAACAAATTTGACAATTACCTAATCCTGAAAATAGGACAAAAAAAAACTCGAGCAGATCTGCTCGAGTTTTTATAATTTTTCAAATATTGTTTAACCTATACAACTGCAGGCTGCAATGTTATAGTTCCCTCGTAAATCGGAGCAGGATACTTTTGCTTGTCCATGAAAGTAAATTTACACACATTATCATCTTCCACATTAGCACCTATGATTGCACCATATTCAGACATTGTACCGCCTCTTCGAGCAGATCCGATTTGTCTCAACCTTCCACTTTCAGCTTCAGTTGCTAATACTACCACATCTTTTCCTTTCAAATAACGCTGCAAACCTAGAATATCAGATTCAGAACCTAACATTTCAAAAACCAACTTATTCTCGAAAATGCTCGATTTTTTAGGCGTACCTGCACCATTAGACTCTAGAGACACGGTATCTTGAATTGCCTTTACCTTAGTAAATCCAAAACCTGTCAGAAAAGTATGATCAGCACTAATCTCTACCAATTCTGCCAAGGTAGTAGCAGATCCATCACCATCACGTTCTAACGGCTGAGTCAAAGTTTCAAAATGCTTTAACTCTGCAATATAAATTTCAGTGTGGTTAAATCCACCTGTTGCTTCCACATCTGCAACTCCAATTGTTTCAATTTTAATAACTGCCATGATTACAATTTTTTAAGATGAACAGACTCGTTTGCTCTTAGTGCCAACATTAATTCTTCATTTTCTACAGCTTCCTTAGCGGTATATTTCACACCTCTAAACTTAAAGACATCGCGAGTTAAACCCACTTTTTGATTATCGCCAAAAGTGTACTCAGCAAATACCTTTGTCTTTTCTGCATTTGAATTTTCAATTTCAGACTCAAGCTCTTGAATAAGATTTAAAGCTTCCTCTAATTTTTCATTAGCGATAGTCTCTAATCCTTTAAGGCCTTTAATTCTTTCTGCATCACCTATAGCATTTTTTTTCAACTCTGATATTTCTGATAACAAAAGAGGATGCTCAGCAATCTTAATTAGATCGCTTATGTTTTCATTTGTGGCCTTCTCAGGAACTGTAATATTCAGTTCCTGAGCACGTGCCAATAATTGTTCTTTATTCATAATTTCTATTGTTAATTAAAAATTAAACCCACTTAGATACATACACCAAAGGATTGTACCCAAAACCTAAACCTTCCCACCAATCGGTCATCAAGTAAATAGCTTTTTTACTTTCCTCAATTCTTGGCTTCTTCATGCCGTTAACTCTTCTCAAGTACAAAAAGTTATCGTTTGGAGTAGACCAGATGTATTTCTCACCAGCCATCGATGGTAAACCAACCAATTCAACATTAGTAAAGTCAACCACAGGCTTGTTTGGATCGTAGTTTACATCAGTACCATGAGTATTTCTTTTGTCCTGGTGATACCATTTCAAAATTTGTGGATCCATGTAAACTCTCTTTTTTACTCTGGTAACCAAAGGATCAAAACCATCCACAAACTCTTCAATCATGTCAAAAGCATTCGCCTTAGTAATTGCAGCAGACAATGTAATCTCATTCATAGAAGAATCTGCAATACCTGCATCTAACATTCCTTTAATACCATCAATCGCTTTGATTGTCTCTCCAGGAGAATCAGCAACAGGAGTCTCATAGGTACCTTTAAAGTATCCTTGTGTTTCCATATCATGTTCTCTTTGTGGTAGAACTTCATCTTCCAACATGTACTTTACCAAAGGAGAATTCTTCCTCTCATCACCTTCTAAGCCCTGTAAAAATCCTAACCAAGAACCTTCACAATCATCTGGATACAACTCAAGGTCAATCATTAGATGTCTCAATCTAATCTCATTGGCTTTGAATACTACATCACCTTTGTGAACGAACTTCTTTTGAAATTGCTGAACAATTTCACCCATAATTACATTAGAGAATCTATAAATCTCACCATCGTGAATAATAGGTTTTGCATAAGAAGGAGTTTCAGTCTTATGTCTCAACTTGGTCAAAAGCCTATTCATGTTCTGACCTTCAGGATTATAATATGCACCAAACTGTGCAACAATGTCTGTTTTATCTATTGCCATTACAAAAAATTATTTGATTAATTATTCATAGCTGCAGATATGTCATAGCCTGCAACCATATTATTATCTTCACTGCCTGCGTTATCAGGACTATCAATCGTTTGAGTGGTTTTACCACCATCTTTACTACCGTACTCTTTCACAAGTGCCGATAAAGCAACAATACCTTCCTCATTACTCATTTTTTCAGCACCTTCCACTTCAGCTTCTTTCAAAGCATTTTGCACTGCAGTGGTTACAGCAGCACTTGTATTGGTTAGCTCGGTAATTTTTGCAGTATTGGCAGTTGCCAATGTTGCAGCATCTGAAATAGCCTTATCATTTTCTGATAGCCTATTTTCAATTAAAGAAGCCTGAGCCTCTGTAAGAATGACTCCATCCTTGGTTTCATCATCCTCAAATTTGTTCCCAAGAACAGCCTCGATCAAAGGCAGATTTGATTTACTCATTGTTTTGCGTTTTGAGTTATTATTAGTTGAATTTGTACTCGGTTTAGATAATGAAAAAACCTTATCAATAGCAGATTGCAATGTTCCAAGATCATCTATAAGGCCTTCTTTGAGAGCATCTTTTGGATTAAAAATATCACCCTCTAATGCTTTTTCAGATATCTGTGGTCGATACCTTTTCATGTCATCATGAAACTGCTGTGCAGATGGATTAAGCAACTTCTCAACGAATGGACGCTCATCACCATCTTTCATTGCTCTTGTTTGCTTATTCTTTTCAGGAGATATATCAGCATACCACTCATTAATGGTTGCACCCTTCTTTTTAAGGATACCCTCTACATTCACTGAATAATGCATAGACCCAATGCAGCCAATAAAATCAGCATGTTTATGAGCGATAATAAAATCTGTGCCTGCTGAAAAGTAATATGCAGCAGATCCAATCATATCCTTAGTGAAAACACCTGTCGGCTTTGGGTAAGTATTCAAGTATTCTGCGAACTCAGCGTTACCTGATCCTTGGCCACCGCCTGAATTTACATCGAAAACAACTCCTACTACATTAGAATCATTTTTCCATTCATCCATTAAGTTCATGATAGATTGAGTTCCTTTAGGACCACAATTCTGATCATACTTAAAAATAGGATGATGGATATTTATAACAGCTACCTGACCGCTAGAATTGGATGCAGTAGTATTTCTTGAATTTTGTAATTCACTAGAAAAAGAAAAGTAGTGAGTGGTGGTATTCAATGAGTCTTTCAATAAAGACATATCTCCACCGTTAATGATGTTAAATAGAAATGGATATAACTGACTCTTTGCAGAGTCAATAAACATCCAATTACTGCTTAATAAAGAAAAAAAGTTCTTATCCATCTGTAATGCCTTTTTTCGGACAATACAAACTTAGAGTGGTGTTACTTTTTAAAATAGGACACAAAAAAAGCCACTCTAAAGAGTAGCTTTTAAATCAATCAATTGAAAAATCAAACTAAATTATTCCATTTCCAAACCTCCATCACCTCCACCATCTTCTGCCACAGGAGTAACAATATACACCGGTTTTTGTGGGATATCACCAAACACAGAAACTCTTATCCCATGGCCATCTTCTTGTCTCTTACCATTAATAGGTTGATACGAAAATTCTAAAGGGAATAATTTCGAACCATATATCTTTCTCATTCCGGAATGATTAGTAGCAACCAATAAAAAATCTTTATTCATGTACTTATTCATATAATCATCAATAGATTCCGTTTGAACAGTAATATCAAAATCTGCAGAAATCTTATAAACAATACCATTTTTAGTCTTACTCCTGGGCTCACTAATTGTTATATTCTCACCCATTGGCAAAAAGTCCAATACCTCTGTGGGATTAGAAAAAACAACATGATGCGCATTTTTATTCGTCAATAGGTCTGGGCATAGATCTACCTCTTCAGTAGTGTACAACTCCACAGAAAACCATCCGCCTAAATCTTCATGGTTGGTAACATTGGCATCACTCATATTATATCATTTTAGGACAAAAAAAACATTAGCAAAAATTGTCATACTCCTAATCCTTACTGTCATTGACTATGCAGCGTCATCATTTTTAACGGCCTTATTATTGTCAGATTCTCGATATCTACTGTAGTCTCTATAGATCGATTCAGGTTCTATTTCATTCTCAAAAATCTCATGAACTTTCAAAAATTGTAATATCGCTCGATTTATTTTCTGCTTATTATAAGAGTTATGTTCCTCATTGTAAAAGAATAGATTAGAACCAAGAGTAACATCTATATAAGAATACAATTCGCTGTTGAATACTTTCTGAATCATACTCTCAAGCATCCTAATTTTGGTCGGAGAAATATCAAACCCAATTCGAGACACCACAGATGCCGGAATAACTAATTGGTAACAATTTTTCTTATCAAATTTCACATTCCCTCTCCGATATTCCTTATCCATTAACTCAATTATGTATTTTCCCAACCAAGAATTAGTACTAACTGTATAATTAGTACCATATTTCTTGATTAAGAACTTTTTTAGATAAGGTTTTAGAGGTAAATTGAATGTTACAGATCCTGATTCCATAGATAGAGATGAAAGTTTCCTAAAAGTACTACTTTTTAGTATTACTTACCTCTTTTTTTTCGTAATTCTTACCGCTTATCATCTTGGTATAACACATTTTAGTGTTACTTTCTTCGTTCAATACTTCAAAATAGTGGACACCTTTTTTTTGAAGATCCAACACTGCCTGATCTGCAGATGCTGCAGTACCATCAGTTTTTACCAATTTCATTTTATGCGCTGATTTACCACCAACTACCTTTGATTCTCTCTCTGATACTATGATCAATTTCGATTCTTTTGCCATAATTTCTTATTTTTAGATAAGCAAACTTAGTTTCTCCACAATTTCTAAAATAGGACGCAAATTTTCAATTATTGATCATCACTAGATAAAAATGTATAGTGCAGATGAAGTACATTGATAAATTGTGGTCCATATCCAGCACCTCTATTTTTATGTTGAATACTGTTCAACTGTTCCACAAATAAATCAACAATCTTAAAATCAATTCATTAATTAATAGTAGACATGTTGGAACATGTTGAACAAAATCCAAAATGATGGAACAGTAAAAAAGCCGTTCAACATGTTCCAACAAAAAAAAGTTTAAAAAATCAGCGAATTAGTGTTATATCTATTTAATTATTAAATAGATATATATAATAAGAAGAAGAATGTTGAACCGTTGAACAGTTGAACGGACTTTAACACTTTTTTCTTAAATGTCTTTTTATTTCGGGGTTGCGGGGTTTGCTGTTTTTGTGAAATTTTGAAATTTCAGGAGTTAATTCCAAAGAAATTACCCACGTTGCTGCCCAGTTTCACGCACAATAGATTCAACCGTTCAACCTATTGTGCAACTCTTTAGTAAGCAAAGCAATGAAGTATGATGTAATGTGGTACTAGTTGAACCAAAAAAGCACCGAATCGATGTGATCCGGTGCTTTAGGAATTTTTGGTTAAACTTAGTCTATCCAGGAATAACCTGTTTTTTCTTTGAGCTCCTTTTTTAATTGCGCTATAACTTCTGTATCGGATGATCCATGTTCTATAGCTTCTACCAAGTAGTAATATTCGCTCTCAAGTATTTCGTTAAATGTCATATCTAGTAGTTTTTTAAGGCGTTCCACCAAAATACTACTGTTCCGAACCCAATCCCACTCTTAGTGGCTAAAGTGTGTAAGAAATCAATATCAAATTTATCTTTCTTCTGTATCTCCTTTTTTACTTGTTTTGCTGTCATATCTTATTGTTTTAATGTTAGTTAAAGATAAACAATAGTGTTCCGACATTCAAGTTAATTCGTGGTATTATTATTAATAAAAACTCCCCACAACAGCCGCTAAATAACATGGCCTAAAGGCACACGTTCCTTAGCTTGGTGTTAGCAAAAATTAAAAACCTACTTAACCGATGGAAGAAAAAGACATGGAGCAAATAAAAAAATGGTTCAGAACCGTTTTTGACGAAACTCACAAAATTAGAGTTCAAAATGCTCAAACACTTGAATGGATGGAACCAACCTTTGTCAACGTAAGAAACATATACGATATGGTGTACGAACTTGGGGAGGATAATAAAAGACTTAAACATAAGCTTTCTCTTGTTGATGACAAACTTCAAGACCTTCAAGACAAATTGGAGGCTCTTGATCGGAAGTTGAGATAACGCCTTTGCCAAATCTTTCTTCCGGTAGATATTTTTGAATTTTGCTTATAAACTTTTGACAATGAAAAAGAGCATTAAACATTTCTTGCTGCTCGCTTTTTGATAAAGTGCCAGCTTTTGCTTTTTTTTCATATTGACTTAATACAATTAACATGGTTCTTAAAAATTTAACAGTTGGACTCTCGCTTATGCAGGGCTTCCAACTTTCTCCCTTTTATTTATCGGTTTGACTGATAATCAGACTGAAAATGAAAAAGAACTTTTGCTAACAAGGCATATATTGCATTGTGGGATAAGCAGTTCAGAGATGTTTAACTTATTCTGAAATCCCGCAAAAGGCTTGTTTATTTTATCTATTATCGTCATTTGCTATTTATCAATTTGAAATATTATCTTTATCTATTCCACAACGCACCATATGCGGGTCGTTATGGTGAATTACACAGCCCTCATAAGCTCTGCAATATCTTGGTAAATAGTTCGAACTTGGTTTGCTCCTCCACCCACTAATTTAAAGGTTAGGTTTTTACCTAACCTTTTTTTGTTGTTCTAATTTTTTGATACAGTTTAAGATATTAAATGTTTTTAGCTTAACTCTAATAGTTTTCTCCTCAAGATAAGTCGTATTAATAAAAACATCTTTGGCAGTGTTTTATACGAATTTACTCATTAAATACTCCTGAAGATATATTTTTAAATCTTATCAAAAATTTAGATACAATTGATGATTTGGATTGCTGTGAGTCGAAGATATTTTAAAAGAATATTCTCCAATTTTTCTAAAGCCGATTTTTTTGTAAAATTCCAAAGCCTTTAAATTTTCTACCCATACATTTAGCCAAATTCCATCTTGACGACATTTTTTACATAACTCTAGGTTAAAATTAAAAAGTTGGTATCCGTAGGATAAACCATGATAGTCGTTTAGAACATATAGCCTCTCTAGTTTGGCAATATTTATAGAATCCACTGAATTGTGTGGGATATTCATGCAAATTTTTGAAAATCCAATAGCCTTGTGACCTATAAATAGTAAATAGTAGTGATTGTTCGCCTCTTCAAGTTCTTTCTCTATTTGCTCAATGGTATAGTTGTTTTTAATGTATTCAGCAATGTCCACCTTAGGTGCGCTATGCCCATGAGATTCAGTGAAGGTTAATTTTGCTAGACGCATCAAAATGGAAGAATCACTACAGGTGGCTTTTCGAATGAACAAATCAGGAACGGAATTTTGAAGTATTGCCATCTGAACTTAACCGATTAACTTATAAAGAATTATTATTCTCCTTTTTTTAGTTTAAAAGTAAACAATAATTGAAATGACATACAATTGCTTTAATTGTTAAGCTCACAATTCCCAAAGAAAGTTAAAATAGAATAACATTTTACTTTGTGATGTCCATTCTTTATTTTTTGGTTTGGGATTTGTACAAAATGAGTTGATTTAATAAACGTTCAACTGTTTAAAAGTATTGCTAATGCTTAGTCCCTCGGGCAGCATAATCTTTAATTTAGAAGTTCGTTATATTAGAATACGATCACTATATAAAATCCATTTTATGCGGCTTACAATCTTGCCAATTTTTCTTTTTTCATTGTTACTGTTGAGCTCTTTTCATTTACCAACCAAGGAATCAGAAATAGCTGAACCTAAAAGGATTCCTTATTTAAAAGGGAATCATGTTTGGGCTGACTCGATACTTAATTCAATGAGTTTAGATGAGAAAATTGGTCAATTATTCAATGTAGCGGCCTACACCAATGAGAAAATGAACAAAAAGGAAGTTGAGCAGTTGATTCAACAGTATCACATTGGTGGGTTGACCTTTTTTCAGGGTTCAATTTTTAAACAAGCAGAACTTACTAATTATTATCAATCCATATCAAAGGTGCCATTAATGGTTGCAATGGATGCAGAGTGGGGAATGGCTATGCGTATTGACAGTGTGATGAAATACCCGTGGCAAATGACATTGGGAGCTATAGAAGATGAAGAGTTGATTTATAAAATGGGAAAAGACATTGCTCAACAAATGCGACGAATTGGAGTGAATGTGAGTTTTTCGCCTGTTGTAGATGTCAATAATAACCCCAATAATCCAATAATTAATGCTAGATCTTTTGGAGAGAATAAAGAAAATGTAGCGCGCAAGGGAGTAGCATATATGCAAGGTTTACAAGATGGAAAAGTATTGGCATCTGCTAAGCATTTTCCAGGTCATGGAGATACAGATGCAGATTCGCACAAATCACTGCCTTTAATTGATAAAACGGCCAAGCAATTAGATTCTTTAGAATTATATCCTTTCAAACAGCTGATAAAAAAGGGAGTAGGAAGTGTAATGATTGCACACCTAAATATTCCTGCGTACACCAAGGAATCGGCTTTACCCTCTTCATTAACGGCATCGGTCGTGACTGATTTACTAAGAAATGAGTTAAAATTTAAAGGCTTGACCTTTACCGACGGATTAAATATGGCAGGAGCTGCTGCTAGATTATCTTCTCCACAAGTGGATGTAGAAGCGATTAAAGCGGGCAATGATATTTTGTTGCTGTCTAGAGACGTTGCTAAAGGAGTAGAAGCTATTAAGCAAGCCTTGTTGGATAGTGTTTTAACGGAAGAAGCTATAGATGCTTCTGTATTGAAAATTCTTCGTGCTAAACATTGGATGGAATTGGATCAATACGCTCCATCAGACCTTAATCAATTGTATGAAGACCTAAATACGCCAAAATTTAAGGCGTTGAACCATAAATTAACGGCAGCTTCAATTACACTTTTACGCAATGAAAACATCATTCCATTGTCTACCGGTACTCAGAAAATTGCGGTTTTATCCATCGGTTCAAAAGAAGTCACCACTTTTCAGAAGAGCATTGCTAGCTATGCAGACGTTCAATTTTTCAACGCAGGAAATGATATTCCTGTTGGAGATCAGAAAGCGATGATGGATAGTTTGATGCCATATGATGTGATTATTATTGGGATGCATAGAAGTGACAAACACCCTTGGGTGAAGTATGATGTTTCAGAGGACTTAAAAGGCTTTTTAAATGTATTGCGATTAAAGAAGAAAGTGATTTTGGACGTATTTATGAATCCATATTCAATGCGCAATAGCTTAGCAACTGAATATATGGATGCATTTTTAATTTCTTATCAAAACTCAGATGCAGCCCAACAAATTTCAGCAGAAATCATATTTGGAGCTCGCTCAGCAAAAGGAAAATTACCAGTAGGGATCTCAAAAGCTTTTCCCGAGGGTTCAGGAATGAGTAACGAAACTTCTAACATTCTTTACAGGGAAATTCCTGAAGAGTTGGGTTTGTCTACAGAGTTGTTGAATCAAATCGATATTATCGCACAAGATGGAGTAAACAAAGGAGCATATCCTGGTTGTCAGGTTTTGGTAGCGAAGGATGGAAAAATTATTTACGACAAGCAGTTTGGTCATTCAACTTATGAGTCCAATCAACCAATCCAATCAACCGACTTATATGATATTGCATCGGTAACTAAGATATCAGCGACATTGTTGGCGGTAATGGATTTAGTGTCGAAAGATCAACTGAGTTTAGACGACAACCTAGGAAAACACTTGGGAAGAATGGTAAAAAATACTGATTATGCTGATTTGAAATTAAGAGAGATTTTAGCACATCAAGCAGGATTGGCAGCATGGATACCATTTTACATAAAAACATTGAGCGGTGGAGAACCCAGGTCAGATCTTTACAGTAAGATTCAGACATCAGAGTTTTCTGTTAGAGTAGCAGATAGCCTTTATATTACGCCTACTTATGAAGATACTATCTTTTATAGAATTATTCATCGTGCAAAGGTAAACCCCAAAAAAGAATATCGATATAGCGATGTTGGTTATTACTTTTTAAAAGAAATTGTTGAACGAATCACCGATATGCCGATAGAAGACTATTTACAAGCTAATTTTTATGGTCCTTTGGGGATGAGTAGAACAACATTTAATCCATTGAACAAATTTAAAAGAGCTGAAATTATTCCAACAGAAGATGACAGAACGTATAGAAGGCAATTGGTTTGGGGTGATGTTCATGATCCAGGAGCTGCTATGCTAGGAGGAGTGGGAGGTCATGCTGGACTATTTTCTAATGCCAACGATCTGGCGAAGTTGATGCAGCTATATTTGAATAACGGGAACTATGGCGGAAATCAATATATCGATGCATCAGTGGTCAAAGAATTTACAAAATGTCAATTCTGTAAAGACGATGCTCCGAAGAATGGAAACGAGAATAGAAGAGCTGCCGGATTTGATAAACCTGCTTTTCATGGAAATCCTGGACCAACTTGTGACTGCATTAGCTACGCAAGTTTTGGGCATTCTGGATTCACTGGCACCTACGCTTGGGCTGATCCCGATGCTCAAATAGTTTACATATTTTTGTCAAATCGTGTATACCCTGATGCGAACAATAAAAAGCTTTTGCAGTTAAATATTCGAACAGATATACAAGAACGAATTTATGATGCTATTAAGGCATCTAAAATGAAAATGATCAACTAATTGATAGAAATATGAACATCGGAATAGTGCTTTACCCTACTTATGGAGGAAGCGGAGTAGTTGGAACAGAGTTAGGAAAGGCCTTGGCCGACAAAGGACATAAAATCCATTTTATCACCTATAGACAGCCAGTAAAACTAGAAGAGTTTACGGCGAATATCTCTTATCACGAAGTACGAGTTTCCGATTATCCCTTGTTTGACTATCCACCTTACGAACTGGTATTGGCCAGTAAGCTGGTGGATGTGGTGAAGTATGAAAAGTTGGATTTATTGCACGTTCATTATGCTATTCCGCATGCTTCAGCAGCTTATATGGCGCAACAAATTTTGAAAACGGAAGGAATAGAAATTCCTTTTATCACCACCTTACATGGGACTGATATTACTTTAGTGGGAAAGGATGCCTCATTTGAGCCAGTCATTACTTTTGCCATCAATCAATCCAACGGAGTGACTGCGGTTTCCGAAAGTTTGAAAAGGGAAACCTATGAGCATTTTAAAATCCAAAATGGGATAGATGTTATTCCCAATTTTATTTTAAAATGCTCATAGGTTTCCCTT
>Ga0209344_10000111_pt1 | contig 165666 bp, 132 predicted proteins | sample Cruoilmetagenom6_FD_187293 | JGI IMG/M metagenome (GOLD analysis project Ga0209344, IMG submission 187293) | Oil polluted marine microbial communities from Coal Oil Point, Santa Barbara, California, USA - Santa Barbara Oil Seep Sample 6 (SPAdes)... | ecosystem: Environmental > Aquatic >...
ACGTCCCAAAGACTACAAAAAAACCTAATTGCCATTACCGGATCATAAAAAATCCCGGGAATATGGAAATCCCAGGACCAGTTCTGTCCAGACTTTAATAAAAATCGATCTACTCCTGAATATGCCTATCTAAAACTTAGATGTCCAAGAGGGTTCGTTGAATGCTAGTCTTTAGTTATTTTCAGGCTATATCTCTTACAATTAAACTGTTCAATAATCGGTTAATTAGTTGCGTCTTCTAATACAGCAGCTGTTGTGTCTACTGCATTAGAAGTTGGCATATCAGGATCTATGGTAGGGGGTACTTCTGGTTCAGGATCTTGTAGTAACCTATTGTTGCCTTGCACAAAATGATTAAACTTATCTAAATATTCATTTAGCAGTAAGTTTTCCTTTTCCTCAAGCTTAGTATCAGTATTGCTTGAAAGGATGTCTACAAGTCTTATATATCCTTCTAAGTCCCCTAAAATATCATTTCTACGTCCATATTGCTCATCTAGCGCTAGGGTAGAATAATAGGTAAGGCTTTCTTGGTACTTTGTTTTTATTTGTTGAAATAAGGCTCTTGCTTTTTCAGTTTCTCCTACCTTGTAATAACCATCCACAAAGGGTTCTACAAAAGCATAATAACCAAAATAGTCTAAGGGTAAGTTCGTCATTGTAATGTCAATAATATCCTTGGCTTTGTCAATTTTATTTTCACTAATAAGTTGTTCTGTTAATCTAGCTAAGTTACCTCTGTACGATATTGCTTGTGTTCTTGTTTGTGGATCATGATATATTTCTGAACTCCCAGAATTACCCCACTCCCAGTTTTTAACAACATCATACATTAGGTCGCTGTCAATTCTACCCATATCATAAGGGCTTTTGTTTTTAGTTTTTATGGGTACTAATTTGTAGGCCAAACCATCTAGTTGTAAATATTCCTTCATCCAAAGGTATTCCCCATTGTCAAAACTTCCACCAGAGAAGTATAGCGGACGCTTCCAATCGTTATTGGCAAGGATGTCTAGCATTAAGATGCGATTTTTACCTATTGCATTAGTAGGTAGGTCAATGTCGATATAGTCCACAATTAAATGGGCATCTTTTTCTTTGACCAAACCGCTTTCTAGTACATTTTTCTTATTTACAGGAACACGTATTTTATTGGTAGGGTAGTAGACAAAATCTAAAGTGCTTTCTGGATATCCAGATACGTCCCTGTCTTGCAGTTCAAAAAGATATTTGAATTTTGTTTGCGGTTTGTCGCTCCCAATCCAATTCATAAAGTCCTTAATGTTCCATCTTTTATCCTTGAACTGAGGTAGTTCTTGATGATAAATGGCGTCACGAGAACCGTAACGGTACTCTTTATGGGTTAATTGAGAAGGTATTGGATCGCTGGTATAGGCTTTCTTTTTCATTTGGTCTATATACCAATCTGTAGCAAAAAGGCTAGTGTTTACAACACGAACATCTGTACGGTAGTGTTCTATTTCTTGTAAGTACCAAAGCGGAAATGTATCATTATCGCCAATGGTAAATATGATAGCCCCTACATTTTCTTCCGTTGAATCTAGATATGCCTTAGCGGTACTGTTTGCGGTAAACTTATTGGATCTATCGTGGTCATCCCAGTTTTGGTATGCCATTAATACGGGCACGGCTATGAGGCACGCAATGGTAATTACAGGGGCTAGTATTTTTGGAGATAAAAATTTCCGAAACTCATCAAACAGTCCAGCTACTCCCAGGCCAATCCAAAGTGAAAAGACATAAAAAGAACCCACTAATGAGTAATCTCTTTCTCTGGGTTGAAAAATATATGGATTGGTGTAAAATTGAATGGCAATACCGGTAAACATAAAGAAAACAAAAAGTGTCCAAAACTGTTTTGGATCTTTTTTTAATTGAAAAAGAATCCCAATAATACCCAAAATTAGTGGTAAAAAATAATAGGTGTTTCGTCCTTTGTTATCTAAAACATCACTAGGTAAGTTGTCTTGACTTCCCAAGCGCATATTGTCGATAACACCAATTCCACTCAGCCAATTGCCATGATTGTTATACCTGCCTTGAATATCGTCCTGTTTTCCAGTAAAATTCCACATAAAATAACGCCAGTACATGTAGCCAAATTGAAAGTCTACCATGTATTTTACGTTATCCCAAATGCTAGGGGGTAGTATTTCTATATATCCTTCAGATTGTGCTTCTCTTAAAAAACCAATGTATTGATCGGCTCCTATTTCTCCTTTAGCAAATCCGTTTTTTAGGTTGTCGGCTACTTCTCTTAACTCATTGCTAGACAAATGTTCTCGGGCAATTTTAAAATCTAAGGCCCCGTAATATTTCATGTAATTTTCCGCATGCTCTCTAGACCACATTCTTGGTAAAATACCAATGTGTTTTTTGTCTGCAGTTTGCGAAGCGTTCTTGTATTTATTTACAATAACATATTTGCCTAACGTATCATCTCTTTCGTATTTAGGCTTGTCATCTTTTTCTTCACCTCCAGGAGCAAAAGCATCCGAGTAATAGGCGCCATATATGGGGCTGTCTACACCAGGGTATTGCTCTCTGTTGTAGTAGGCTAGTAATGACCGTGCATCAGATGGGTCGTTCTCATTAATTACAACATTGGCATTTGCACGTATAGGAAGCATTAGCCAAGAAGAAAACCCTAAAAACAAAAACATAGTACATAGCACAATAGTGTTGGCTGTTTTATAATCGTTTTTTCTAGTGTAGCGTAGGCCTAAATAAAAGGCTGCTATAAATAAAAGGCCTATAATAATGGAACCAGAGTTAAATGGTAGGCCAATACTGTTTATAAAGAATACTTCGCCCCAACCAAAGAGTTGGAGTACATAGGTAAGTGAGAATTTATAAACCATCATTAAAATAGCAACTACGGCTATATTGGCTAACAAAAAGTTTTTGACTGTGGTTTCTTTGTAGCGTTTAAAGTAAAACAGTAATCCAATAGTAGGTATGGCTAAAAAGCCCATAAATTGTATTCCAAACGTTAAACCTACAACAAAAGAAATCATTATAATCCATCGGTTGCCTCTTGGATCGTCTAATTCATCTACCCATTTTAAACCTAACCATAGCAATAAAGCCATAATGAAACTCGCCATGGCGTACACTTCTGTTTCTACAGCATTAAACCAAAAGCTATCTGAAAATGTAAACGCCAAAGAACCGACCAAACCACTGCTTAATATAGCAATAGCTTTGCTGTTTGTAAGGATGCTATCTTTAAGAATTAATTTTTTGGTTAAATTGGTAATAGACCAAAACATAAACAAGATGGTAAATGCACTAGAAGCTCCAGAAACAAAATTTACCATACTCGCAACTTTGGTAGGGTCTGTGGCAAACATCGCAAAGAAAGCTCCTATCATTTGTAGTAATGGTGCTCCGGGCGGGTGGCCAACTTGTAATTTTGCCGATGTTGCAATATATTCTCCTGCATCCCAAAAACTACCAGTAGGTTCTACGGTAATTAAATAAGTAATGAAGGCAATTAAAAAAGCTATCCAGCCTAGGATGGTGTCCCATTTTTTAAAATTCTTAGAGAACATATTGTTTTAGGTTTAAGATTGTGGCGAATTTAGTAATAAATTGAGATATGACGGGCATAATTTTATAAAGGTTTAACAGACTTTATTTATTTTTTTAAAAATTGTTTTGTGTAACCAAAACTTTATTATAAATTTGCAGCCTCTTAATAGAGATTGGCCCATGGTGTAATTGGTAACACACCGGTTTTTGGTACCGACATTCAAGGTTCGAGTCCTTGTGGGCCAACAAAAAATCCTTCTAATTAACTGATGTTCAGTTTTTTTACGAAGGATTTTTTAATTTTAATCTTTTTCTTTGAAGGGTTTTTTCGTGAATGTAGAAAAACATCCTTTCCTTTTAAAATAGGTTGTTTCTAGTGTTATTTACGGCATCAGCAATCGGATTTCACGAAAAAAATACAATACAAGGTTTATTTGTTTAAACTTTTTTTCTAATCCATTGTGAATTAGTTCTTAGCGATTCATGGGGTCTTCAGAAGCGTCTTTGTTTTTCTCTGAAAGATCTAATGTTACAGTTGTAGAGATTTCTTCCTCTTCTTCCTCGTTTTTGGTTTCGTCATTTAACTTGTCCCATATGTCAATTTCATCATCAATCTCATCTAAGAGGGTTTTCATTTTGCGTTTGTCCTTGATCATAGCAGCCGTCATAATGAGGCTTGTGCCTATGATAACGAATAATAAAATGCCAGAATCAAAGGTTGTGATCTGGGCTTCTTCAGGAATAGCGTAAAACAATAGAATAGTAATTAATCCTCTGGGGGCAATAAAGAGTTGTGGTAAAATATCGCTTCCAAAAAAAACACGTAAAATTATAAATCGAATGAGGTATATAGAGGCAATGATTAAAATACTAGTCACTGCCACATTTATGCTAAACAAAGAGGATATTACAATGGTAATTCCGAAGATTACAAAGAAAAAGGTGCGGACCACGAATGCAGTTTCTAAAGTAATGATATGTAGTTCGTGGTATATTTGTTCAGCACGCTCTTTGTTTAAATATTTAGATAAAAACCCTCCAAAAAACAAATTCATATTGGCTATAATTAATCCAAAAATTAAAATTATGATCAAGGAAGATAAATGAAGCTTTTTGCCTAGTGCGTACAATAATAAGAGAACAGCAATTAATAAAAACTGCTTTGCTTGTGATTTTATTTGTTGGAAAATTAAGATTATAGCGTAACTGGCAATTATTGAAATCACGATGGTAAGCCCAATATTTCCGGCAAAACCAGCAACTCCATTTCCGACACCTTCAACAGGATTTAAATTTCCTGTTAAAAAGTAGAACATCATAATGCCTATAATATCAGAAAACGTACTCTCGTAAATATGAAATTCTTTCTTGGTTTCTGAAAGTCCACTAACGCTAGGTATAATTATGGCGCTAGATAAAACAGAAAGAGGTGTGGCGTACAGCCAAGCAGATTCCATTGTCATGCCGTCTATAAAATGGTACAGTATTTCTGCCGTTACCCATGCGGATGCAACCAAGCCAATCAGGGCAATTGCCATAGATTTTAAAATGGGGACTAGTTTTTCTCTTTTTAACTTTAATTCGAGCGCTGCTTCTAGAACAATCATAATTAAACCTATAATCCCTAGGATTTCTAAAGAAGCAAAAAAATCAATATTGTCTTCACCTATAAACTCCAATACATATTTGAGTATAATGCCTAATGCAATAAGCATTAATACGGATGGAATATTTGTTTTTTTTGAAATTCCGTTAAAAAGAAAAGAGATTATTACTATTATTGATGCAACAATGATAAGGTTGTAAGGAGATAACATTTCCATTTTTGGTTGGTCATTTGTGTTTAGAATATAAAAATACTACTTAATTAACTAAACAACAGTTTGGATTGCTTTAATTTCTGAAAAATAATATGTATATTTGCACCGCTGAAAGAATATGATATATTCATGAGGGGACTTAATAGTCCCCTCTTTTATTAACTATACTTTTTTTAGTTTGTTTAAATTTCTGTAAAAAGAATTATGTTTAAAGATAAAGTTACAGCGTTACTAGAAGAGGCATTGGCGGAAAACCAATCGCTTTTCTTAATCGATTATTCGGTAACACCAGGCAATAAAATCAATGTTGTCTTGGATGGTGATAATGGCGTTACATTAAAGGAATGTATGGCTGTTAGTAGAGCAATAGAGCACAACTTAGACAGGGAGGAAGAAGATTTTTCTTTAGAAGTTGCGTCTGCTGGAGCTACCTCACCTTTGGTTATGCCTAGGCAATACACAAAAAACATTGGTAGAAAATTGGAAGTAAAAACTACAGAGGGTAGTTTTGAAGGGGTTTTAACTGCCACAACAGAAGGTGCTATTACATTGGAGTGGAAAGCGAGGGAGCTAAAACCCATTGGTAAAGGAAAAGTTACCGTTCAGAAAAAAGAGGAAATTTCTTTTTCTGATATCAAAGAAGCAAAAGTTATATTAAAATTTTAATAAATAAATCAATATGGAAAATATTGCGCTAATAGAATCTTTCTCAGAATTTAAGGATGATAAATTCATAGATAGGGTAACGTTAATGGCAATTTTGGAAGAAGTGTTTCGTAATGCTTTAAAAAAGAAGTTTGGTTCTGATGATAATTTTGATATCATTATTAACCCTGATAAAGGGGATATGGAAATATGGAGAAACCGTATTGTTGTAGAAGATGATGAGGTTGAAGATTCAAATGAAGAAATTTCCTTAAGTGATGCACGTAAAATTGAGCCAGATTTTGAAGTAGGGGAAGATGTATCTGAAGAAGTTAAGTTGGTAGATTTGGGGAGGCGAGCAATTTTAGCTTTACGCCAAAATTTAATAGCCAAAATACATGAGCATGATAATACAACTATTTATAAGCAATTTAAGGACTTAGAAGGGGAGATATACACTGCTGAGGTACATCATATTAGACATAGAGCAATAATATTGTTGGATGATGAAGGCAATGAATTGGTAATGCCTAAGGATAGGCAAATACCATCAGATTTCTTTAGAAAAGGAGACAATGTTCGTGGAATAATAGAAAGCGTAGAGCTTAAAGGGAATAAGCCATCTATTATAATGTCTAGAACATCACCTAAGTTTTTGGAGCAATTGTTTTTCCAAGAAATACCAGAAGTTTTTGACGGATTAATAACGGTTAAAAAAGTAGTTCGTATTCCGGGAGAAAAAGCGAAGGTTGCTGTAGATTCTTATGATGATCGTATAGATCCGGTAGGTGCCTGTGTAGGTGTTAAGGGTTCTAGGATTCATGGTATTGTAAGAGAGTTAGGAAACGAAAATATAGATGTAGTGAATTGGACAAGCAACCCACAGTTGCTAGTTACAAGAGCATTGAGTCCTGCAAAAATATCATCAGTTAAGTTGAATGATGAAAAAATGACTGCTCAGGTGTATCTGAAGCCAGATGAGGTTTCTAGGGCAATTGGTAGAGGTGGTCACAATATTAGATTGGCAGGGCAATTAACTGGTTATGAAATAGATGTGTTCCGTGAAGGAGTGGAAGAGGATGTTGAGTTAACAGAATTTTCAGATGAAATTGAAGGCTGGATTATAGATGAATTTAAGAAGATTGGTTTGGATACAGCAAGAAGCGTTCTGGAGCAAGATTCTGATGATTTAGCAAAACGTACAGATTTGGAAGAGGAAACAATTTTGGAAGTTGTACGCATACTTAAAGAAGAATTAGAAGATTAAGCTATATATTAGCAAAAATTTAAGAATACGAATACTTGTTTATGGCAGAGAATGCAACAATAAGGCTCAATAAAGTCCTCAGAGAATTAAATATTTCTTTAGATAGGGCTATAGACCACCTTTCGTCCAAAGGACATGAGGTGGAGGCAAGGCCTACCACTAAGATTTCCAATGAGGTTTATCAAGTTCTTTTGGACGAGTTCCAAACAGATATGAGTAAAAAAGTTGCTTCTAAGGAAGTTGGCGAGGAAAAACGTAAGGAAAAAGAGGCGATTCGATTGCGCTTAGAGCAAGAGCAAGAAGAGAAGCGAATTGCTAGAGAGAAAAGAAACGCAGCTCAGGAGGTTGTAAAGGCTAGAGTTGAATTGTCAGGTCCAAAAACAGTTGGTAAAATTGATTTGGATGCTGGTAATAAGAAAACTACACCTGTTGAAAAGAAAGCAGAGGAGCCTATCAAGAAAGAGGAACCTGTTAAAAAGGAGGAGCCTGTTAAGGAAGATAAACCAGTAAATACTGAAAAACCTGTAGTAAAAGAAGAGGTTCCTGTAGAAAAGGAGGTTAAAGAAGAGTTGAAGCTAGAGGCTTCAAAGAAGGAAGTAGAGAAAAAAGAGGAGGCTAAAAAGCCAGAGGAGAAGACTGAAGTTGCTACCAAACAAGAAGAGGTTAAAGTTGAAAAAGAAGTAACAGATAAGCCAGAGGAAGCTGCGGAGTCTAAAGAGAATGATGTCATTACTACACAGTATAAAAAATTATCTGGACCTAGGCTTACTGGGGCAAAAATTGATTTATCTCAATTTAAGAAACCTAAAAAGAAAGAAGCGCCTAAGAAAGCTGATGCAGCTGGTGCGGATAAGAAAAAGAGGCGTAAAAGAATTGTTAGCAATAACAATGGTCCAGGGAATAATCAGAGACCTAGTCCAGGTGGTCCAAGAGCTAAAATTGGTCAAGGAAAAGCTAGATTTAGCACTCCTGTTGTCAAAGTAGAACCTACGGAAGAGGAAGTACAAAAGCAAGTTAGAGAAACCTTAGAGAAACTTCAGGGTAAATCTAAAAAAGGGAAAGGTGCAAAATATAGAAGAGATAAAAGAGATCAGCACCGTCAGCAGACAGAAAAAGATCTTGAGCAACAAGAATTAGAAAGCAAAATCTTAAAGGTAACTGAATTTGTTACTGTTGGTGAGGTTGCAACGATGATGGAGGTGTCTAGTACGCAAATTATTTCTGCATGTATGTCTCTTGGGATAATGGTGACAATGAATCAGCGTTTAGATGCTGAAACATTATCTATTGTTGCGGAGGAATTTGGATATGAAGTGGAATTTATTACTGCTGAAATTGAAGACTCTATCGAAGTAGAGGTGGATGCTCCTGAAGATTTAGAAACGAGAGCTCCTATTGTTACGGTAATGGGGCATGTGGATCACGGTAAAACTTCATTGTTAGATTATATTAGAAAAGAAAATGTAATTGCAGGTGAAAGTGGTGGTATTACACAGCATATTGGTGCTTATGGTGTTCAGTTAGATAACGGACAAAAAATGGCATTTTTGGATACACCAGGTCACGAAGCTTTTACGGCGATGCGTGCTCGTGGTGCTCAAGTTACAGATATTGCAATTATTGTAGTTGCGGCAGATGATGATATTATGCCACAAACTAAAGAAGCGATAAGCCACGCACAAGCAGCTGGAGTGCCAATTGTTTTTGCAATAAACAAAATAGATAGGCCTACTGCTAATCCTGATAGGATTAAAGAAGGGCTTGCGCAAATGAATTTGTTGGTAGAAGATTGGGGTGGTAAAATACAATCACATGATATCTCTGCAAAAGTAGGAACAGGAGTTAAAGAACTTTTGGAAAAAGTGTTGTTGGAAGCAGAATTGCTAGAGCTTAAAGCGAATCCTAATAAGTTGGCTTCAGGAACAGTAGTTGAAGCATTTTTAGATAAGGGTAGAGGTTATGTTTCTACGATACTGGTACAGGCTGGTACGTTAAAAATAGGAGACTATGTTTTGGCGGGTACATGTAGCGGTAAAATTAAGGCAATGCAAGATGAGCGCGGTAAAATTGTAAAAGAAGTAGGGCCTTCTACGCCAATTTCTATACTTGGTTTGGATGGTGCGCCACAAGCAGGAGATAAGTTTAATGTCTTTGAAGATGAGCGTGAGGCGAAACAAATAGCATCCAAACGTTCACAGTTACAAAGAGAGCAGTCAGTTCGTACGCAGCGCCATATAACCTTAGATGAAATAGGTAGACGTATTGCTTTGGGCGACTTTAAAGAGCTTAATATTATCCTTAAGGGTGATGTAGATGGTTCGGTTGAGGCATTGACAGATTCATTCCAGAAATTATCGACAGAAGAAATTCAAGTAAATATTATACATAAAGCGGTTGGGCCAATTACGGAATCTGATGTGTTATTGGCTTCTGCCTCTGATGCTATTATAATCGGATTTAACGTAAGACCAATGGGTAATGCAAGGTCAATTGCTGAAAAAGAAGAAATAGACATTAGAATGTATTCTATTATTTATGCTGCAATTAATGATCTTAAGGATGCAATGGAGGGTATGCTTTCTCCAGAAATGAAAGAAGAGATATTGGGTACTGCTGAAATTCGTGAAACATTCAAAATATCTAAAGTAGGGACTATTGCAGGTTGTATGGTCTTAACGGGTAAAATAGTTAGAAACGCAGGTATTCGTTTAATACGAGATGGTGTTGTAATCTATACTGGTGAGTTGTCTTCTTTAAAGCGATTTAAAGACGATGCTAAAGAAGTAGCTAAAGGGTATGATTGTGGATTGCAGGTTAAAAACTACAATGACATAAAAGAGAACGATATTGTGGAAGCATTCCAAGAAGTAGCTGTTAAGAAGAAATTGAAATAAGAGCTTCGGAAATAAAAACGCATAAAAAAAGCGATCCAATTGGATCGCTTTTTTTATGTCTGTAATGTAGGTTATTGTGGGGGTAACAACTGTGCATTTGGGTATTTTTTAAGAACTACAGTGTATTTTTGTTGTGCTTCAAATTTTGTTTTATACTTCCCTATAGTTACTTTGTAGTATTCGTGAATAAAATCTAAGGTAGATGGCCATCCGGGAAAATCACTTGCGGCTTTTTCTTTGGCGTTCTGAGCACTTTGTGAAACTTTACTAGAATGTATTTGAATTGTGTAGTACTGTTTTGAAGTTTTGTTATGGTCTACGTACAAATCTAATAGTGTTTCAATCTCTTTGTCTTGTGTAATGGTAATTTTGCCTTCTTGTGCAGTGGTAATTGCAGTAAAACATAAGAATAATAAGGTGTGATAAAGTGTTTTCATATACTTTTAAAATTAAAATCAATTGTGATTACAAATGTAATTTATTCTAAATCAAACATTAAATATAATTATTATTTAGAATTATTATAAATTATCAATTATCAATCCCTTAACATTTCCAAATTTAAGCTTATGTCGTATTTTTGCCATCAATTTAAGAGGCGATAAAAAAGGGGGTACCCAATATATAGTAATTATCGTGCCAGGATTTCGATAGAAATATTTTAAATATGAAAAAGGTTTTATACCGTAATCAACTTTCTAATTTTTTGGGTATCAATCTGATAGCATTAATGTTATTCTCAGTATCCCTTTTTTCACAAACTGAAAATGCTGATCCTGCGAAAGGGAAACAGATCTTCAATCAGAACTGTGCTTCTTGTCATTCTTTGGATAGAAAAGGAACGGGGCCTGCATTGCGGAATGTGGAGGCGCGTTTGGAAGAAGAAGAAGGATTAGATCGTGAGTGGATTTACGCATGGATTAAAAATAGCGCAGGTGTTATTAAATCTGGAGATGCTTATGGGAATAAGATTTTTGCAGAGTTCAATAACACGCCAATGACTGCTTTTCCAACATTGAGTAATGATGACATTGATCATATTCTAGCGTATACGGCTGCTGAAGACAAGGCGCCAGTTGTTGTGGATAGTGGAGCGGCTGCTGCTGCTGGTCAGGCTACTGTAGGTGGTGTTTCTAATGAAGTTATCTTAGGGGCTTTGGCTTTAGTATTTGGATTGTTGGTGGTAATGTTGTTTATGGTGAATAAGACATTGCGTAATATAGCGACAGCAAATGGGGTAGTATTGGCGCAAGAAAATGCTAAAAAACGTACGCCAATTTGGAAGGCATTTGTAAAAAACCAGTTTTTGGTATTGGTTTCGGTTGTATTTTTACTTTTAGCAAGTGCTTATTTTGTGTATGGTTACTTTATGCAGGTTGGGGTAGATCAAGGGTATCAACCTGTACAGCCAATCCATTTTTCGCATAAGATACATGCGGGTGATAATAAAGTAGATTGTGTGCTTTGTCATTCTTCGGCAAGGGTTTCTAAAACTTCAGGAATACCTTCTTTAAATGTTTGTATGAACTGTCATAAATCTATTTATGAATACAAAGGAAATCCAGAAGGGCCTTCTAAGGAGGATTTAGAAAACGGACATACCAACGAATTCTATACCAAGGAGATTAAAAAGTTATACGCTGCAGTAGGTTGGGATGAAGAGAGTCAAAAGTACACGGGTGATACGAAGCCAGTAGAGTGGGTTCGGGTTCATAACTTGCCTGATTTTGTTTACTTTAATCACTCTCAGCACGTAAGTGTTGCGGGGGTTGAGTGTCAAACTTGTCATGGGCCAGTTGAGGAAATGGAAGTTGTTAGTCAGCATGCGCCATTGACAATGGGCTGGTGTATTAATTGTCACAGAGATACAAATATAAAAGTAGAGGGTAATGCTTATTATGATAAGATTCATAAGGAGCTATCTAAGAAATATGGTGTAGAGAAACTTACAGCTGCTATGCAAGGCGGTTTAGAATGTGGTAAGTGTCACTATTAATTCAATTATAAAAGAAGATAATTCAGATATATCATATGTCATCAAACAAAAAATATTGGAAAAGCGAGGCGGAGTTAAATCCTAACGATTCCATTGTTGAGGCGCTAAAACAGAACGAATTTATTCAGGACATTCCTGTTGAAGATTTCTTAGGGAATAAGGATAGCTTAGCGGCTAGTTCTACGAATAGGAGGGATTTTTTAAAATATGTTGGTTTTAGTACTGCTGCTGCAACTATGGCTGCCTGTGAAGGTCCTGTGGTGAAATCTATTCCTTATGTGGTTCAGCCAGAACAAATAATTCCTGGTGTTGCTAATTATTATGCAACAACAATAGCAGATGGTTTTGATTTTGCTAGTGTTTTGGTAAAAACACGTGAAGGTAGGCCAATTAAAATTGAAAACAATGCAGATGCAAAAGTGAACGGATCGGCTAATGCGCGTGTGCAGGCTTCTGTTTTGTCTTTGTATGATAGTAAAAGATTGCAAGGGCCAGTTGCAAACGGAGAGCCAATTGAGTGGTCTACTCTGGATGCAGCTGTAAAGGCAAAGTTGTCTGCTCTTAAAAATACAGGAAAGCAAATTGCGTTGTTAACTCAAACCTATGCTAGTCCGTCTACCACACGATTAATTGCAGAATTTAAAGAAGCTTTTGGTAGTGTAAATCACGTTACCTATGATGCGATTTCGGCAGATGCGGCTTTGAATGCTTTTGAGGCTAGATATAATGAAAGAGCTTTGGCTGATTATAATTTTAGCAAAGCGAGTTTAATTGTGTCTTTCGGTGCAGATTTCTTGTCTGATTGGCAAGGGGGTGGTTATGATAGTGGGTATGCTAAAGGGCGTGTTCCTAAAAAAGGAAAAATGTCTAGACATATTCAGTTTGAATCCAATATGTCTTTAACGGGTGCCAATGCAGATAAAAGAGTTCCGTTGACTCCGTCACAACAAAAAGTTGCTTTAGCTAAGTTGTATGGAAAATTAAATGGAACATCGGTAGGTGGAGAATTGCCAGAAAATGTTTCAAAAGCGGTAGATGCTGCTGCCTATGAAATTAGAAAGGCTGGAAAAGGAGCTGTTGTTGTAACAGGTCTTGATGATGAAAATGCTCAGGCGGTTGTATTAGCAATCAATGAAATATTAGGGAGTGTGGCATTTGATGCTAAGGCACCTAAATATGTAAGACAAGGAAATATAAAGGCTGTTTCTAAATTAATTGCAGATATGAAATCTGGTAATGTTGGAGCAGTGCTTATGGACGGTGTTAACCCGGCCTATACATTGCCAAATGCTGTTGAGTTTGTAGATGCGCTTGCTAAAGTAGATTTGACTGTTGCATTTGCACAAAGCAAAACGGAAACTGTTCTGGCTTCTAAATTTGCTGCTGCTGCTCCAAACTATTTAGAGTCTTGGGGAGATGTAGAAATAAAGAAGGGGCATTATGCTTTAATGCAGCCAACGATAAAAGAAATTTTTGATACACGTCAGTTCCAATCTTCATTGTTAATGTGGATGGGGTCTGATAAAACGTATTACGATTATATCCGTGAAACATGGAGTGCAGGTATTTTAGGGAGCTTTTCTTGGAATAAGGCATTGCATGACGGAGTTTTTGCTGCTGGGGCTACTCCTGTTGCGGTTGAAGCAATTGGAGATGAAGAAGTAGAGCAGCAGGAATTAATTCCTATTGCATCTGCTATTCGTAGTTTGGCTGCCGCTAAAACGGAAGGTATGGAGTTGGCTTTGTATTCTAAGGTTGGTATGGGTGATGGTCAGCAAGCAGGTAACCCGTGGTTGCAAGAGTTTCCAGATCCAATTACAAGAGTGTCTTGGGATAACTATGTAACTGTTTCTAAGGTTGATGCGCAAAAATTAGAATTAATTAACGACCATGTTGCAAACGGAGGTTTGGATGGTAGTAGGGTAAACCTAAAAGTAGGGGGTGCTGTTTTAAATGGTATCCCGGTAATAATTCAACCAGGACAAGCAGTAGGTACTATTGGTTTGTCGTTAGGTTATGGTAGAAAGGAAGGAATGAAGGCTGAAATGCAAACTGGGGTTAATGCCTATGTATTGTATCAGGATTGCGTTGCTTCACAATCAGTTTCTATTGAAAAGGCTAGTGGAATGCATGAATTTGCATGTGTTCAGTTGCACAAGACCTTGATGGGTAGAGGTGATATTATTAAAGAAACATCTTTAGAGATATTCAATACAAAAGATCACTCAGAATGGAATATTGTTCCTCAGGTATCTTTAAATCATGAAGAAGTAGATGCGGTTTCAGTAAGCCTTTGGGATGACTTTGATCGTTCTGTTGGGCATCACTTTAACTTGTCTATAGATTTAAATGCCTGTACGGGTTGTGGGGCTTGTGTTATCGCTTGTCACGCGGAAAACAATGTACCTGTAGTTGGGAAAGACGAGGTTCGTAAATCTAGAGATATGCACTGGTTGCGTATCGATAGGTATTATTCTTCTGAAGAAACTTTTGCTGAGGATAATACAAAGAAAGATGAATTTGATGGTTTAACGGGGGATAAAGGTTCTTTGGCAGGGTTCGGAGAGTTGGAAGATCCTTCTGCTAATCCGCAAGTGGCTTTTCAGCCAGTAATGTGTCAACATTGTAATCACGCTCCTTGTGAAACTGTTTGTCCTGTTGCTGCAACTTCTCATAGTAGGCAAGGTCAGAATCATATGGCGTATAACAGATGTGTGGGTACAAGATATTGTGCAAACAACTGTCCGTATAAAGTGCGTCGTTTTAACTGGTTCTTGTACAATAACAATGATGAGTTTGACTATAATATGAATAATGATTTGGGTAAAATGGTAATTAACCCAGATGTAAATGTTCGTTCTCGTGGTGTAATGGAAAAATGTTCAATGTGTATTCAAATGACACAGAAGTCTATTTTAGATGCTAAGAGAGATGGTCGTACGGTTAAGGATAGCGAATTTCAAACGGCTTGTTCTGCGGCATGTAGTAGTGGGGCAATGGTGTTTGGAGATATTAATGATAAAGAAAGTGAAGTTGCTGAGTTAAAAGAGAGCAATCGTATGTATCACTTGTTAGAGAGCGTAGGGACAAAACCAAACGTATTCTATCATGTAAAAGTGAGAAATACACAGGAAGCATAAAATTTTAAAGGAACGTAACTATAACATAAATTATGGCGTCGCATTACGAAGCACCTATACGAAAACCCCTAGTAATTGGAGACAAAGGATACCACGATGTAACTGTGGATATTGCTGCTCCAGTAGAAGGAAGAGCAAATAAACATTGGTGGATAGTTTTTTCCATTGCGTTAGTAGCATTTCTTTGGGGAGTTGGTTGTATAATATACACGGTATCAACAGGTATTGGAACGTGGGGATTAAATAAAACTGTAGGCTGGGCCTGGGATATCACCAACTTTGTTTGGTGGGTAGGTATCGGGCATGCAGGAACGCTAATTTCGGCTGTATTATTACTATTCAGACAAAAATGGAGAATGGCAATTAACCGTTCTGCAGAAGCAATGACCATTTTCTCGGTTGTTCAAGCGGGGTTGTTTCCAATTATACATATGGGTCGTCCTTGGTTGGCGTATTGGGTATTGCCAATTCCAAATCAATTTGGTTCGTTATGGGTAAACTTTAACTCACCATTACTTTGGGATGTATTTGCAATATCTACGTATCTTTCTGTGTCACTTGTTTTCTGGTGGACAGGTCTTTTGCCAGATTTTGCAATGATACGTGATAGAGCAGTTAAGCCGTTTCAAAAGAAAATATACAGTCTATTGAGTTTTGGGTGGACAGGTAGAGCTAAAGATTGGCAACGTTTTGAGGAGGTTTCTCTTGTGTTGGCTGGTTTGGCAACGCCGCTTGTACTATCAGTACATACCATTGTATCTTTTGATTTTGCTACATCGGTAATACCAGGATGGCATACAACAATATTCCCTCCGTACTTTGTGGCAGGTGCAATTTTCTCTGGATTTGCAATGGTAAATACATTGCTTATTATTATGAGGAAAGTATGTAGTTTAGAAGCATATATTACAGTACAGCATATAGAGTTAATGAATATTGTAATTATGATTACGGGTTCCATAGTGGGCTGTGCCTATATTACGGAACTGTTTATGGCTTGGTACTCTGGTGTAGAATACGAACAATACGCTTTCTTAAACAGAGCAACAGGACCTTACGCTTGGGCGTATTGGGCAATGATGTCGTGTAATGTATTCTCTCCACAGTTTATGTGGTCTAAGAGATTGCGTACAAGTATTATGTTCTCTTTTGCAATATCTATTGTGGTAAACATAGGAATGTGGTTTGAACGTTTTGTAATTATTGTAACCTCGTTACACAGAGATTACTTGCCATCTTCATGGACAATGTTCTCTCCAACTTTTGTAGATATAGGTATCTTTATTGGTACTATTGGTTTCTTCTTTGTTCTGTTCTTGTTATATGCTAGAACATTCCCTGTAATTGCACAGGCAGAAGTGAAGTCTATCTTAAAAGCTTCGGGTAGTAAATACAAAAAGTTAAGAGATGCTGGGAAGCCTTTATATGAGATGCCTGCAAAAACGATTTATACAAATACAACTGTTGTACAGCCGCAGGTTAAAGAAGCAATGGTAGCCGTTAAAGAAGATGAAAAAGTATCCAATTTACTTGGTTCATTAGGTACATTCGATATCAGTACAGATACACCAGATGATTTAAAACAAGTGAAAGGAATAGGTCCTCAAATGGAACAAACTTTAAATCAAATTGGAATATATAGTTTTGCTCAAGTAAGTAAAATGACTCATAAGGAGTATGATTTATTGGATTCAATTACAGGAACATTCCCAGGAAGAGCACAAAGAGATGATTGGGCAGGACAGGCTAAGAAATTAAATAATAAGAAATAATTATGGCGTCTAAAGTTATTCAGGCATTTTATAATGATGATGATATATTGATGCTTGCAGTCAAAAAGGTAAAGGCAGCTAAGCATCATATAGAAGAGGTGTATTGTCCTTTTCCAGTTCATGGATTAGACAAAGCAATGGGGCTTGCTCCAACAAGATTAGCCATAACTTCTTTTATGTATGGTTGTGTAGGCTTAACAGTAGCTATCGTAATGATGAATTATATTATGATAGAAGATTGGCCACAAGATATTGGTGGTAAACCAAGTTTTAGTTATTTGGAAAACATGCCAGCATTTGTGCCTATTATGTTTGAACTTACGGTGTTTTTTGCGGCACACTTAATGGTGATTACTTTTTATATGAGAAGTAAATTATGGCCGTTTAAGCAGGCAGAAAATCCAGACCTTAGAACAACCGATGATCTATTTTTAATGGAAATAGAGATTCATGATAACGAAGAAGAATTACTATCGTTATTAGCCGATACGGGAGCAGTAGAAATTAACATTTCAGAAAAGTAGTCATAGTATTATGAATAGTTATAAAAATATAGGAATTGTAGTAGGGTTGGTTCTTGTTATGGCATCATGTTCAGATAAGAATAGTCCTAACTATCAATATATGCCTAATATGTACGAGGCTGTAGGTTATGAAACCTACCAAAAAGTAGATTTTTTACCAGACGGAATGGAGGCAGGTATACCTGTTGAAAATACCATTTCTAGAGGGTGGATGCCTTATGAATTTGCAAATGACCTAGAAGGTAGGGATTTAGCGCGATTACAAGCGAGTCCTTTAGATTCGCTAAAGCAAGAAGATAACTTGGTAAAAGGGAAAGAATTGTTTTCTGTATACTGTGCAATATGTCATGGGACTAAAGGGGATGGTCAAGGAAACTTGGTAAAACGAGAAAAAATATTGGGTGTTCCAAGTTATGCCGATGCTGGTAGAATTATAACTGTAGGAGGAACATACTATACTATATATTACGGATTAAATTCTATGGGTTCTTATGCAAATCAATTAAATCATGAGGAGCGCTGGCAAGTAGCAGAATACGTAATGCAATTGAAACAAGACTTAACAAAATAATACATAGATTAAGAATATGTACACTTTTTCAAACAGACTAAAAATTGCTTCCATCATACTAATGGCTGTAGGTTTTATAGGAATAGCTTATGGCTTTATGACTATGCCTGGAACAGTACAAGAGGCAAAGAATATTGTGGCTAGTAATAGTGGTAACCATCACGAGGGTGAGCATGCAGTTACTGAAGCACACGCTGGTGATTCTCACGCGGATGCCGGACACGATAGTAAACATGATGAACACCTATTGCATCAGCTTAAAAACAAACCATGGTCTGCATTGTATGTCGCAGCTTTATTCTTTTTACTAATCGCTCTAGGTGTGTTGGCATTTTATGCCATACAAAGGGCTTCACAAGCAGGTTGGTCTCCGTTGTTATTTAGAGTAATGGAAGGTATAACGGCCTATTTGGTACCTGGAGGAATTATCGTTTTTGCAATTCTTCTTGCTTCGGTAGCACACATGAACCACCTTTTTGTTTGGATGGATGCAGATGTAGTGGCACATGATAAATTACTACAAGGAAAGGCAGGTTATTTAAACGGAACCTTCTTTTTAATAAGAGCAGCTATTTTTCTTGGTGGTTGGATTTTCTACAGAACAATTTCTCGTAAACTTTCTTTGGCACAAGATGAGGCCGATGATAATACAAACTTTGTGAAAAACTTTAGATGGTCAGCGGGCTTTTTGGTATTCTATCTGGTATCAGAATCTATCATGTCATGGGATTGGATAATGAGTGTAGACCCACACTGGTTTAGCACCTTATTTGGTTGGTACGTTTTTGCAAGTATGATTGTATCTGGTATTACGGTTATAGCAATGGTAACAATTTACTTAAAATCTAAAGGCTATTTAGAAGAGGTTAATGATAGTCATATTCATGATTTGGGTAAATTTATGTTTGGTTTTAGTATTTTTTGGACCTACCTGTGGTTTGCTCAATTTATGTTAATATGGTATGCAAACATTCCAGAAGAAGTTACTTATTTTGTTACGCGAATAGAAGACTATAATTTGCCATTCTTTGGAATGGTAGCATTGAACTTTGTTTTTCCATTATTACTGTTAATGAATAGTGATTTTAAGAGGATGAACTGGTTCATTGTTATGACAGGTATTGTAATATTGACAGGGCATTATTTTGATTTCTATACGATGATTATGCCTGCAACAGTGGGAGATCAATGGTCTGTTGGAGTATCGGAAATTAGCTCAGTGCTTTTCTTTTTAGGATTGTTCATCTTTGTTGTCTTTAGAGCTTTAACAACGGCTCCATTGCAACCAAAGAGAAATCCTTTTATTGGAGAGAGTAAGCATTTTCATTATTAATAAATAAGTTTTTAAAGCATAAAACCATACAATGACTACATTTTTAACCATAACTGTTTTAGTCTTAATAGCCATTGCAATTTGGCAAATGACAAAAATATTTGAATTGTCACAGCTTAGTGCAACTAAGAATGAAGTAGCAACAGATAAGGATAACAAGTATAACGGTTACCTTATGTTTGCCTTTTTAATCTTTATTTATGGAATTACAATATTTAGTTTCTATAAATATACAAAGATGTTATTGCCAGAGGCAGCATCAGCACATGGGGCCGATTATGATTATTTAATGTTGGTATCATTTATTATTATTTTCTTTGTACAGACTATTACACAGTTTTTACTACATTATTTTGCATTTAAATACCGCGGAGAAAAAGGGAAGAAAGCTTTGTTTTATGCTGATAACCATAAATTAGAATTTATCTGGACTATTATTCCAGTAATTGTTTTAGCGGGTTTAATTCTTTGGGGATTATATTCTTGGACAAACATTATGGATATCAATGATGATGATGATCCATTAATTGTTGAATTGTATGCTCAACAGTTTAATTGGACGGCTAGGTATGGTGGTGAAGACAATGTTCTAGGAGAAGCTAGTGTTAGAATGATTGATATAGATAAAGCTAACATATTAGGATTGGATGAATCAGACCCTAATGCAGCAGATGATGTAATTGTAAAAGAATTACACTTACCTGTTGGTAGAAAAGTTAATTTTAAAATGCGTTCTCAAGACGTATTGCATTCGGCTTTTATGCCTCATTTTAGAGCACAAATGAACTGTGTGCCAGGTATGATTACACAATTCTCTTTTACACCTATAAAAACTACAGCAGAAATGCGTCTTGATCCTGATGTTATAGACAAGGTGAAGCGGGCAAATAAAATAAGAGCAGAAAAAACAGCTGCAGGGATACCAAATAATGATCCTTGGGAATATGATTATATATTGCTTTGTAATAAGATATGTGGAAAATCTCATTACAATATGCAGATGAAAATTATTGTTGAAACTCAGGAAGAGTATGACAAGTGGATGGCATCTCAAAAAACATTCGGTGGTGCAGCAGTTGTAGCAGAATAATTGATTTTAAGAAACGAAGTTAACTAATAAAACAGAATATCTGATTATGTCAGGAATACAAGAACACGGAGACGATCACGGACATCATCACAAAGAGACCTTTGTAACTAAATACATATTTAGTCAGGATCATAAGATGATTGCAAAGCAGTATTTAATTACTGGTTTGATAATGGGATTTATTGGCATTGCAATGTCCTTAATGTTCAGAATGCAATTGGCATGGCCAGGACAGTCTTTTCCAATATTTGAGGCCTTATTAGGTAAATGGGCACCAGGAGGTGTAATGGATGCTGATGTTTATTTGGCATTGGTTACCATCCACGGTACAATCATGGTTTTCTTTGTACTTACGGCTGGTTTAAGCGGTACTTTTAGTAACTTGCTTATTCCATTACAAATTGGGGCCAGAGATATGGCATCAGGATTTTTAAATATGATATCCTATTGGTTGTTCTTTGTATCTGCTGTGATAATGATATGTTCTTTATTTGTTGAAGCAGGACCTGCATCGGCGGGTTGGACAGTTTATCCACCATTAAGTGCATTACCTATGGCACAATCTGGTTCTGGTATGGGAATGACACTTTGGTTAACGTCAATGGCAATTTTTATTGCTTCTTCCTTATTGGGATCGCTTAATTATATTGTAACTGTTATCAATTTAAGAACAAAAGGAATGTCTATGACTAGACTCCCGTTAACTATTTGGGCTTTTCTTGTTACGGCTATAATTGGTGTTGTTTCCTTTCCTGTTTTGTTCTCAGCAGCATTGCTGTTAATTATGGATAGAAGCTTTGGAACATCTTTCTTTTTATCCGATATTTTTATTCAAGGAGAAGTGTTACATTATCAAGGTGGGTCACCAGTTTTATACGAACATTTATTTTGGTTCCTAGGTCACCCTGAAGTTTATATAGTTATTTTACCTGCTATGGGTATTGTATCAGAAATTATGGCTAACAATGCACGTAAACCTATATTTGGTTATAGAGCAATGATTATGTCTATCATTGCAATTGCATTCTTGTCTACAATCGTATGGGGGCACCATATGTTTATTTCAGGTATGAATCCTTTCCTTGGATCTGTGTTTACATTTACAACCTTATTAATTGCGATACCGTCAGCAGTAAAAGCTTTTAACTGGATTACCACCATATGGAAAGGGAACTTACAAATGAATCCAGCAATGTTATTTTCAATAGGATTTGTTTCTACTTTTATATCCGGTGGTTTAACGGGAATCGTTTTAGGTGATAGTACCTTGGATATTAACGTACATGATACATACTTTGTAGTAGCTCACTTCCACCTGGTAATGGGTATCTCTGCACTTTACGGATTATTAGCTGGTGTGTACCACTGGTTCCCTAAAATGTTTGGTAAGATGATGAACAAGAACTTAGGTTATGTTCATTTCTGGATTACTGCAGTTTGTGCGTATGGGGTATTCTTTCCAATGCACTTTGTAGGTATGGCAGGTGTGCCAAGACGTTATTATGAAAATACAGCTTTTCCAATGTTTGATGAACTTACAGATGTGAATATTTTAATAACTGTATTTGCTTTGGTTGCAGGACTAGCACAATTAGTGTTCGTAGGTAACTTTATCTATAGTATTTTCTATGGTAAGAAAGCTGAACAAAATCCTTGGAAGGCAAATACATTGGAATGGACTACTCCTGTAGAACATATGCATGGAAATTGGCCAGGTGAAATTCCGCATGTATACCGATGGTCTTATGATTATAGTAAAACAAATGAAAATGGTGAATATATCTTACCAGGACAAGATTATGTTCCTCAAAACATACCGTTACAAGACGGAGAAGAAGAAATGGATCACTAATTAGTGTTAATACCAAAAAAATACCCCTTTTAAAATTTAAATTTTAAAAGGGGTATTTTTTTGGTATCATTTTTAGCAAACTACATTTGGTAATCAATATTTTAGTATATTGATAGTATCGAAAACACAGTAATCAATAATAAATTAAGAAAGTGAAAAATATTGTATTCGGAATTTTACTGTTGAGCATAACAGTTGGTTTTAGTCAAAAGAAACCCAAAATAAAGGGAAGTAAGGTTGTTGTAGAAGTAAATGAAGTATTACAGCCATTTAATTCCATAAAATTAATAGATGATCTTAAAATTGAATTAAAGAGGTCTCGTGAAGAAGGGTATTACATCAATGGTGATGATAACCTTATGGATGTTTTAAAGTTAGCAGTAAAGGATAGTACACTTTATATTAGTTCATTTTATAAGATTACATCTAAAAAGAAACTGGATATTGTCATCCATTATGATATGTTAAATACCATAATAATGGATGAGGGAAGCATAGAAATGAAAGATGCTATCAGTACAGATTATTTAGAAGTCCAATTGCTGGGTAATTCTAAATTAGTGCTGAATGCTCAGGCAACAGAGATTGGTATTGTTATGGCCGGTAACAGTGATGCTGAAATGAATATTGATTGCGATGTAGTGCGGATGAAATTAGATGAAAAAAGTGACCTTTTGGTATATGCCAAGGTGCAAGATGCCCAGTTGAATATGCATAGTAACGCAAGTATAAAAATAGAAGGTGCTGCTACAAATTTTGATTTTGATATTTTTGGAAATGCACAACTGAAAGCAGAAGCATTTCAAGCTGCTGTTGTGAATGCAAATTTAGAAGAATCTCCAGAGGCTAAAATTTTTGTTGTAGACAGTTTAAATTTATCAGCCAAAGGCGCTTCAAAAACCTATTTGTATGGTACTCCTAAAATTACCATTATCGATTTTTTAGATACTGCCCAATTACTTAAAAAGGAATAGAATTTTTTTAGATTGATGTATTTCTACTTAGAATACTTTCAATTTCTAGTATCTTTGTTAGACTATGAATGAAAACCTAGACCCCACATCGGATAATTTTACTCCAGAAGATGTTGATATAGAAAGAGCGTTAAGACCCTTAAGTTTTGATGATTTTGCAGGGCAAGAACAAGTTTTAGACAATCTTAAGGTATTTGTTGAAGCGGCAAACCAAAGAGGGGAAGCGTTAGATCACACCTTATTTCATGGCCCACCAGGCTTGGGTAAAACTACTTTGGCTCATATTTTAGCGAATGAGTTGGGCGTTGGTATTAAAGTAACATCGGGTCCTGTTTTGGATAAGCCTGGAGATTTAGCGGGTCTATTAACCAATCTTGATGAAAGAGATGTGTTGTTTATAGATGAAATTCATAGGTTAAGTCCAATCGTAGAAGAGTATTTATACTCTGCAATGGAAGACTATAAGATAGATATTATGATAGAGACAGGGCCTAATGCCCGCTCTGTTCAAATAAACCTAAATCCTTTTACCCTTATAGGGGCTACTACTAGATCTGGGTTGTTAACGGCTCCTATGCGGGCACGTTTTGGTATTCAGAGTAGGTTGCAATACTATTCAACAGAGTTGTTGTCTACCATTGCAGAGCGTAGTGCTGCCATTTTAAATGTGCCTATTGCACAAAATGCGGCAATTGAAATTGCGGGTAGAAGCCGGGGAACACCAAGAATATGTAATGCGTTGTTAAGACGGGTACGAGATTTTGCCCAAATTAAAGGGAATGGAACCATAGATATGGAAATTTCTAAATACGGACTAAATGCTTTGCATGTAGATGCCCATGGTTTAGATGAAATGGACAATAAGATTTTAACAACACTAATAGATAAATTTAAAGGTGGGCCCGTAGGTATTACTACCCTAGCAACTGCTGTTTCAGAAAGTGCAGAAACCATAGAAGAAGTATACGAACCTTTTTTAATACAACAGGGCTTTATTATGCGTACACCACGTGGACGTGAAGTAACCGAACTTGCTTACAGACATTTAGGAAGAGTAAAAGGGAGTGTGCAAGGGGGGTTATTTTAGGCTACCACCTATTCTCCCAATCTTTCCAAACCACTTCAAAACCTTTGCTTTGTAGCATTTCTGCAACAACTTCGGTGCTGCGTTCGTCAGAAATTTCAAACTGCTCTAATGATTGTGGTTCTACCACATAGCCTCCAGGATTGGTTTTAGATTCTGCGCTAATAGAGGTAATGCCAAGATTGATAATATTGTTTCTAAATTTTTCGCTTTCTCGGGTAGACATAGATAGTTCTACATCTTCATCTAACAAACGATAGGCACAAATTAACTGAGCCAAATCGGCATCCTCCATAATTACTTTTGGTTCCAAACCTCCGGTATGTGGTCGTAGTCTAGGAAAAGAAATGGAGTATTTAGTCTGCCAGTATTTTTTTTGTAAATACTGTAGGTGCATTGCAGTAAAAAAACTGTCTGCACGCCAATCTTCTAGGCCAAATAAGGCACCTATCCCAATTTTATGCACACCCGCCTTACCCAATCGGTCTGGAGTTTCTAAACGGTAATCAAAATTAGATTTTTTACCTTTAGGGTGGTGTTTTTTGTATTCTTCCTTATGGTATGTTTCTTGATATACCAATACAGCATATAAACCATTTTCTACTAACAACTCATACTCGTCTCGGTCTAGCGGCTGTACTTCAATGCTAATATTAGCAAACTCTTTTTTAAGGAGTTTAATTGCATTATTGATATACGCAACACCCACTATTTTATTGGCTTCACCAGTAACGAGTAGAATGTGATTGTACCCTTTGTTTTTTAAAAAAGCAGCCTCTTTTAAAATTTCTGAATCTGTTAGGGTACGTCTTGGTATTTTGTTGGTTAAACTAAACCCGCAATAGGTACATATGTTTTGGCACTCGTTGCTTAAATACATGGGCGCATACATCTGCATAGTGTTACCAAAACGTTTTTTAGTAAGTGCACTGCTCAACTGTGCCATATGCTCTATATACGGCTTGGCAGCAGGGGAAATTAAGGCTTTAAAATCTTCTAGAGTTCGTTTGTTATTTTGCAAGGCGGCTTCTACATCTATACTTGTTTTGTTGTAGATGTCAGCAACTATAGTATCCCAATTGTAACTGTTAAAAAGCGAGGTAAAATTACTCATTTAAAAAAGAGGTTAAAGGTGAACTTGCTTCGGCTGTGTTTCTAATTGCAGCTAATTTTGCAGTATACGCCAAACGACCAGCTTCTACAGCTAGTTTAAAAGCTTTTGCCATAGCAATAGGGTTCTGAGAAACTGCAATTGCAGTGTTTACTAAAACTGCATCCGCACCTAATTCCATAGCATATGCAGCGTGAGACGGAGCACCTATTCCGGCATCTACAATTACGGGAACAGTACTTTGTGCAATAATTATTTCTAAAAAGTCTATTGTCTTTAAGCCCTTGTTGCTTCCAATTGGTGCGCCTAAAGGCATTACGCATTGTACGCCAACATCTTCTAAGCGCTTGCATAAAACAGGATCTGCATGTATGTAGGGCATAACTACAAAACCTTGTTTTACCAACGCTTCCGCAGCTTTTAATGTTTCTATAGGGTCTGGTAATAAATAGCGAGGATCTGGATGAATTTCTAATTTAACCCAGTTTGTTTCTAAAGCTTCGCGCGATAGTTGAGCGGCAAATACAGCTTCTTTTGCTGTGCGAACCCCAGAAGTATTTGGTAGTAAATGTATGCTAGAGCGGTTTAAATGTGATAAAATATCATCATTTTCATTAGCGACATCTACACGTTTTAGGGCAACGGTAACCAACTCACTTTCTGATGCTAGTATGGCGTCTTTCATTACTGTTGACGAACTAAATTTTCCTGTTCCAGTAAACAAGCGAGATGTAAATGTTTTGTCTCCTATTTTTAAACTATTGGTCATCGTTTTTGTTTTTGTTAAATTGGTATACTTGCTCTTGTGTAGCAGGCGTGCTTAGTATTTTATTTAAAGTCGCAATGGTATTAAAGTCGTTTGTAATTACTCCAGAAGCAGCAATACCGTAAATTCCGGTTTTTAGTAAATCGGGTACGTCTGAGATTGTAATACCGCCAATTGCAATTATTGGGCGGTCTGTTTTTAACTCATTTAAAAGGGCTCGGTAGCCTTCGAAACCTATAGTTGGACTTAGATTTGTTTTTGTTGTGGTAAATTGAAACGGCCCCAGGCCTATATAGTCAACTCCTTTTTTTATCAGATTTTTACAATCTTCTAAAGTGTTTGCAGTACCACCAATACAATACAATTTACCTAGATATTCTCGTGCTTCTGTTGTGCAAGCATCAGTTTTTCCCAAATGAACACCGTCTGCTTTTACTGCTTTAGCAATTTTATAATGATCGTTTATGATGAAACGCGTTTGATAACGGGCTGTTATTTCCCTCGCTTTTAATGCTGTTTGCAAAAGAGTATTATGGTCTACATCTTTTAAGCGTAGCTGAATCCAATCGGCACCAGAAACACATGCTTTTTGTATGTTTTCTAAGTGAATTTCGGGCGTTTTTCCTTGAGTGATATAGTGTAATTTGCTAATCATTATAGGTGTAATTATGTGTTCCTAAAAGTGATGTATTTGAATTTAAAAATTGCTCAGTGTATAGTTTTGCGAATTTGCAGGCATCTTCCAAACCTATATTTTTGGCTATATTTGACGCTAAAGCCGAAGATAAAACACAACCGCTGCCGTGTTTTTGATGTATCGACGCAGCACTTGGTTTAATATTTAGTTGTACAATACTGTTGTAATACACTTCATCCCAACCCGTTTTGTCTTTTCGGTGTCCGCCTTTTAAGTATATATTTGTTTTTTCTGAAAGATAAGAAAGGGTCTCTTCCATATTTTTATCAGGAAATAACGCTTGTATCTCTTCGTAGTTAGGTGTTATAAAATAGCAACTGTTTAATACGTCAGAAAGTGTCTTTTGGTTTGATGAAGTATGGAAATTAAAACCTGTACTCGCTTTTAAAATAGGATCTAAAATGATTTTAATTTTGGGATTTCCCCTTTTTAAGGTAGTCACAATATGGTGTAAACAACGCCAAGATTTTACGAGACCTATTTTTACCACCGAAATGGTAAAGCGTTCAAACAATGTTTCTATTTGCGAAATAATAACCGCGCTTTCAATCCAAATACAGTCTTTAAATATCGTGTCGTTTTGAATTGTAATTGCTGTGCAAACCGATAAACCGTGAAGATTATGAGCTTCAAATGTTTTGATGTCTGAAGTGATTCCGGCACCACTAGAAGGATCAAAACCTGCAATACTTAATATGTATGGTTTTTGTTTCATTATTTGCCTAGCTTTTGAAGTTGTTCGAATGTATTTTTTATTTTTAGAAACTCCTTAACAGGTTCTTTTGCATTCCATACGCCACCTAAAACACCAACGCCTTTGTAGCCTAGTTTGAAGGTTTTTTCTATGGTTTTTGATTGAATACCGCCCATTCCAATAATAAATTTATCTATAGCAGTTACATTGAAACCTTTGCCTTGGTATCCTTTTTTAGAGATCGAAGGAAACACTGGACTTAATAAATGATAGTCGAACTCAAATTCACAATTACCTACATCTTTAGGATCATGAAAGGAGCTGCTCATTGTTTTGCCGACCATTTGTAAGGTATTAAAATAGCCTTTGCCATTTTCTAAAACAGCTATTCGTTTTTGTTCTTGAAAATGAATGCCTTTTAAATGGTAACTGTTTACTAATTCGTGAAAATAATGCACTACAATACGATTGTGGTATTGAACTTCTATTTGGTTTAGAAAGGCAAGGTGTTCTTCGTAATTTTTAAACGGTTTTCTAAAATGATAGTACTGTAAGCCAGCTTTAAATAACAGGTGAAGGGTGTCTATTTCATTGGGGATGTCTTGTTCTGGTGCTATAAGTACAATCATTTTATTATTTTTTTATCACTTTGAATGAATTTTACAATTGAAATGAGATCCATTTTTACCGAGAAGTTCTCCATACTATCTCTCGTTCCTCAAAATCTCTCGAATTGAAATTAGCTTGTAGCGTTAGGGATTACAGTGACATCCTTTTGCTGCTAGTTCGGTAAATTTATACCGTGTAAATTGGATTAAGAACAAGCAAAAGATAGAACGGAAAGCGCTCCTACGCCTTTGTATTTATAAAAGGCGTAGGAGCTTCCATAGGATATTACAGATAGACTTCTGATCCTTTCTCTTTAAATTCTTTGGATTTTTCCTCCATTCCTTTTGCAAAAACTTCCTCTCCTTTTATTTCGTTAACAGAAGCAAAATCTCTGACTTCTTGAGAAATTTTCATAGAACAGAATTTTGGTCCACACATGGAACAAAAATGGGCAATTTTTGCACCATCGGCAGGCAAGGTTTCATCGTGATACTCGCGTGCTAATTCAGGATCTAAGGCAAGATTAAATTGGTCTTCCCAGCGGAACTCGAATCTAGCTTTACTTAAAGCGTCATCTCTATGTTGCGCACTAGGATGTCCTTTTGCAAGGTCGGCCGCATGCGCTGCTAATTTATAGGTAATAACACCAGTGCGTACATCGTCTTTATTAGGTAAGCCAAGGTGTTCTTTTGGTGTAACGTAGCACAACATAGCGCAACCAAACCAGCCAATCATAGCTGCACCAATACCTGAGGTAATATGGTCGTAACCAGGAGCAATGTCTGTTGTTAGCGGACCTAGTGTGTAAAAAGGAGCCTCGTCACAAACCTCTAATTGTTTGTCCATATTGGCTTTAATTAGATGCATTGGAACATGTCCAGGACCTTCAATAAAAGTCTGTACATCGTGTTTCCAAGCAATTTTTGTAAGTTCGCCCAACGTTTCCAGCTCAGCAAATTGTGCCTCGTCATTGGCGTCTGCAATGCAACCAGGACGTAAGCCGTCTCCCAAAGAAAAGGCAACATCATAGGCCTTCATGATATCACAGATCTCTTCAAAATGGGTGTATAAAAAACTTTCTTTATGATGTGCCAAACACCATTTTGCCATAATAGAACCCCCGCGAGAAACGATGCCTGTAATACGTTTTGCGGTCATGGGCACGTAGCGCAAACGAACACCTGCGTGTATGGTAAAGTAATCTACACCTTGCTCTGCTTGCTCAATTAAGGTATCACGGAAAATCTCCCACGTTAAATCTTCTGCTACACCATTTACTTTTTCTAAGGCTTGATAGATTGGAACGGTGCCAATGGGTACGGGTGAGTTACGAACAATCCACTCGCGTGTTTCGTGAATATTTTGTCCGGTAGATAAATCCATAATATTGTCTGCTCCCCAACGGCAAGCCCAAACGGCTTTTTCTACTTCTTCTTCTATAGACGATGTGGTGGCAGAATTACCAATATTGGCATTTATTTTAACCAAGAAGTTACGACCTAAAATCATAGGCTCTGCCTCTGGGTGATTTATGTTACTGGGTAGAACGGCACGTCCGCGAGCAATCTCGTTCCTAACAAATTCAGGTGTAATTTTAGCTGGTATGCTTGCGCCAAAACTTTGACCAGCGTGTTGTTTAGATAAGCGTGTAATTTCATCTATGCGTTGGTTTTCTCGTATCGCAACATATTCCATTTCTGGAGTAATTATACCCTTTTTAGCGTAATGCATTTGTGATACATTTTCACCTTTCTTAGCACGCATTGGCTTTTTTAATTGTGCAAAACGTAAGTGATCTAAACGCTTATCGTTTAAACGTTCGTTGCAGTATTCAGAAGAAAAATTAGCTAACTGTTCTACATTGGCACGGTCTAGAATCCATTGCTCGCGTATGCGTTCTATACCACTATGTACATTAACTTCTTTGTTTGGATCTGTATATGGTCCGGAGGTATCGTAAATTGTTACAGGCTCATTAGGTATTCGCTTTTTGGTAAGCGAGTCTATGGTATCGCTTAAAGCAATCTCGCGCATAGCTACCTTAATCTCTGGAAACAATTTGCCAGATACATATACTTTTTTAGAGTTAGGAAATGGATGTCTTGTAATGCCGTTTTGTTTGGGTGCGGTGTCTTTTTTTTTCATAATAAGTCTTTTTATGTTTTTAGGTTACCCTCCTTGAGCAGGTTGTATGAGTAATACATTGTCATTGGGTTGTAAGAAGGTAGCGCTCCAAATTGTTTTAGGGACTACAGCATTGTTAATAGCAATGGCAATAGCAGGGGTGGTTAAATTTAGAGTCTGTACTAATTGTAACACATTGGTTTCTCTAGAAACTTGGTGTTGCTTGTTATTTACGTTTATGGGTATCATAGCGATACATTTTAAGTGCTAGGTTATAGCGTTAAAAAACCAATCAAATCGTAAACTGTGAGTGAAAATGAGTTTTCCGGAAATGGAAAAGCATTAAAAGATCGAAATCATAAAAAGAATTCAACTTTTCCCTTCGGCTGTACTAGCAGCATCAGGTTCAAAGGGTATTTCTCAGTTCTAAAAAAGAACACCCCTAAAGTTTACAGAACAAATGTAAGCGCTATTTTTTAACTAGCAATAGCTATGCGAAATAATTTTTTGCTTATCTGTAAACCACTAACTTTGCTTTGTGATGCTACCTATTGTAAATAAAGAAAAAACAACAGCTTTAATTAAAGAAGAAGCTAAACGCCTAGGGTTTTTATCTTGTGGTATATCTAAAGCGGCTTTTTTGGAAGAAGAAGCACCGCGACTAGAAAATTGGCTCAACAAGAATATGAATGGCCAAATGTCTTATATGGAAAACCATTTTGACAAACGTTTAGATCCAACAAAATTGGTGGAAGGTTCTAAGTCGGTGATTTCATTATTGCTCAATTACTTCCCTGAAGAGTCACAAGGCGAGGATGCCTTAAAGATTTCTAAATATGCATACGGACAAGACTACCATCATATCATAAAATCAAAGTTACGAGAGTTGCAAGAGTTTATGACAGCTACTATTGGCGAAGTAGGGGGTAGAGCGTTTGTAGATTCTGCCCCGGTACTGGATAAAGCTTGGGCTGCAAAGTCGGGTTTGGGGTGGATTGGAAAACACAGTAATTTATTGACCCAGAAAGTAGGTTCCTTTTATTTTATTGCGGAACTTATTGTGGATATAGAGTTAGCATATGATGCTCCAGTAACCGATCATTGCGGTACCTGCACAGCTTGTATTGATGCTTGCCCAACAGAGGCAATTGTTGCTCCTTATGTAGTGGATGGTAGTAAGTGTATCTCGTATTTTACTATTGAACTAAAAAATGAAATTCCACCAGACGTTAAGGGAAAGTTTGATGATTGGGTTTTTGGATGTGATGTTTGTCAAGATGTTTGCCCTTGGAATAAGTTTTCTAAACCACATAACGAGCCCCTATTTAATCCGCATCCAGAATTGCTGTCTATGACCAAGAAAGATTGGGAAGAAATCACCGAAGATGTTTTTAGAAAGGTTTTTCAGAAATCAGCAGTAAAACGGACAAAATTCACAGGATTGCAACGCAACATAGAATTTTTAAAATAATAGTTTAAAATAATTGGTGGGATACCCGTAAATTTACATCTTAAAATAAAAAACAATGAGCAACGAGAAGAATAGAAGAGAAGCTTTAATTTATCATGCGAAACCGCAGCCTGGTAAAATTAAAATTGTTCCTACGAAGCCTTATGCAACGCAAAGAGATTTGGCATTGGCGTATTCTCCAGGTGTAGCAGAGCCTTGCTTAGAAATATTTAAAGATAAAGAAAACGCATATAAATATACCTCTAAAGGCAATCTTGTAGCCATTATATCTAATGGTACCGCAGTGTTAGGTTTGGGTGATATTGGACCAGAAGCATCGAAGCCTGTAATGGAAGGAAAGGCATTGTTGTTTAAGATTTTTTCTGATATAGATGGTGTAGATATAGAAATAGATACTAAAGACGTAGCTAAATTTGTAGAAACAGTTAAAATGATAGCGCCAACTTTTGGCGGTATCAATTTAGAAGATATTAGTGCGCCAGCAGCATTTGAAATAGAACGAAGATTAAAAGAGGAATTGGATATTCCTGTGATGCATGACGATCAACATGGGACTGCAATTATTTCAGCAGCAGCTTTGTTAAATGCACTAGAAATTTCAGGTAAGGAAATTGATGAAGTACGTATTGTAGTAAGTGGGGCTGGTGCCGCTGCAGTTTCATGTACAAGATTGTATAAGGCTTTTGGGGCAACTGATGCGAATATCGTAATGCTAGACAGTAAGGGTGTTATTCGTTCAGACAGAGAGAACCTTTCAAAAGAAAAATTAGAATTCGCTTCAGATAGAAAGATAGATACTTTAGAAGAGGCAATGGAAAATGCGGATGTTTTTATTGGACTATCAATAGCAAATATAGTTACGCCTAAAATGTTGCTTTCTATGGCTAAAAAGCCAATCGTTTTTGCAATGGCAAATCCAAACCCAGAAATTGAATACAACCTAGCTGTAGCAACTAGAAAGGATATCATTATGGCCACAGGTAGATCAGATCATCCTAATCAAGTAAATAATGTGTTGGGTTTTCCTTTCATTTTTAGAGGTGCACTAGATGTTAGGGCTACTGGAATTAATGAGGCTATGAAAATGGCAGCAGTAAAAGCTTTGGCTACACTAGCAAAAGAACCAGTGCCAGAGCAAGTAAATATTGCTTATGGAGAAACACGCTTAACTTTTGGACAAGATTATATCATCCCAAAACCGTTTGATCCAAGGTTGATTTCTGAAGTGCCTCTGGCAGTTGCAAAAGCTGCAATGGAAAGCGGAATAGCAAAACAACCAATTGAAGATTGGGAAAAGTATAAGGAAGAATTAATTAGGAGATCCGGAAATGATAATAAGTTAGTTAGACTATTACATAACAGAGCAAAAGTAAATCCTAAAAAAATTGTTTTTGCAGAAGCAGATCAATTGGATGTTCTAAAAGCGGCTCAAATAGCATTGGAAGAAGGAATTGCTGAGCCTATTCTTTTAGGAAATAAAGAAACTATTTTAGCTCTTAAAAAAGAACTAGAATTTGACAATGACGTACTTATTATAGATCCAAAGGCGGTCGAATTTAAGGATAAAAAGGATGGTTACGCACGTACTTTCTGGGAAAATAGAAAGCGAAAAGGAGTTACGTTCTACAATGCAAAATCCAAAATGCGAGAGCGTAATTATTTCGGAGCAATGATGGTTTTAGAGGGAGATGCTGATGGAATGATCTCCGGATATTCACGGTCTTACCCTACAGTTGTAAAACCTGTTTTTGAAGTCATAGGGCGGTCTTCCAATGTGCAAAAAGTAGCTACGGTTAACATTATGATAACCGATAGAGGACCTTTGTTTGTCGCAGATACCTCTATCAATATAAACCCCAATGCAGAAGAGTTAGCAGAGATTGCATTAATGACCGCAAATGTGGCAAGAACCTTTGGTTTTGAACCCGTTATCGCAATGACTTCCTATGCCAACTTTGGGTCGTCTAGTGATCCTAGTGCCGTGAAAGTTAGAAAAGCAGTTGAATTATTGCATACAAACAATCCAGAATTAATTGTAGATGGAGAAATTCAAATGGATTTTGCATTAAATAAGGAGTTGTTGCAAAGTCAGTTTCCATTTTCAAAATTGGCAGGTAGAAATGTAAATACCTTTATTTTTCCAAATTTAGAATCAGCAAACATCACCTATAAACTTTTGAAGGAATTGAATAATGCAGATTCAATTGGCCCCATTATGTTAGGGCTTCGTAAATCTGTACACATATTGCAATTAGGAGCCGATGTAGATGAGATGGTCAATATGACGGCAGTGGCTGTTATTGACGCTCAAGAAAGAGAAAAAAGGAAAAAAGCTAAAAGCTCGCAGTAAAACAGACTTAATAAGATCACCAACGAATTATGATTACGCATTTAAAGGGAAAGTTAATAGAGAAAAATCCAACATTTTTGGTGGTAGAATGTAGTGGCGTCGGGTATTTTGTAAATATTTCACTGCATACATTCTCAAAATTAACAGCCGCAGAGAATATTCAAATTTACACACATTTACAGATAAAGGAAGATGCACATACTTTATTTGGATTTTCAGAAAAATCGGAACGGGAGATATTTCGTTTGTTAATTTCTGTTTCAGGAATAGGCTCTAGTATTGCGCGTACCATGTTATCCGCTCTTTCTCCTGCTCAAGTGAGAGATGCAATTGCTAGCGGAGATGTTACAACTATTCAATCTGTAAAAGGAATTGGAGCAAAAACGGCCCAAAGAGTTATATTAGACTTAAAAGACAAAGTTTTAAAAATATACGATATTGATGAAGTTTCTACTTCTCAAAACAATACTAATAAAGAAGAAGCGTTATCTGCATTAGAGGTTCTTGGTTTTGTGAGAAAACAAGCTGAAAAAATAGTTGACAAAGTAGTTAGCCAAGACTCAACATTAAGCGTTGAAAACATCATAAAGTTGGCGCTGAAAAATTTGTAACAAGTTTGAAAAAAGGGGCAAATACAATTCTTAAATCAATAGTTAAGTTTCTAATTTTATGTATACTGTTTTTAAGTGCAACACATACTTCTTTTGCACAAGAAACTGGTGAGCAAGAAACGGACTCAACAAATATGGGGGTAGCTATTGGGAAAATAGTATTGCCAAACCCTAGTAGCATCATATCTAAATATACCTACGACCCTAAGCTAGATAAATACGTTTACACCGAAAGCATTGGTAGTTTTAATATAAATTACCCCATATACCTATCGCCAAAAGAATATTTAGAATTGGTGCGCAAAGAAGGTATGAAAACCTATTTTAAAGAAAAAGCAGATGCTTTTTCTGGCAAAAAAGCAGGGAGTGAAGAAGCACGTAAAAACCTACTTCCTAATTTTTATGTCAACAACAATTTTTTTCAATCTATTTTTGGAGGCAATAGTATAGAAGTAATTCCTACAGGGTCTGTTGCAATGGATTTGGGTGTTATTTGGCAAAAGAATGACAACCCCTCTTTATCTCCTAGACAGCGTACCAATATGTCTTTTGATTTTGACCAGCAGATCCAATTAAGTATGCTCGGTCAAATAGGTGAACGGTTAAAAGTTAGTGCCGACTACAATACAGAGGCTACCTTAGATTTTCAAAACCTAGTAAAATTAGAGTATACACCGACAGAAGATGATATTCTTCAAAAAATAGAAGTGGGTAATGTGAGTATGCCATTAAACAGTTCTTTAATTACGGGAGCTCAAAGTTTGTTTGGTGTAAAAACTCAGCTTCAGTTTGGAAAAACAAAAGTTACTGCAGTTTTATCGGAACAGCGATCGCAAAACAATACAGTGGTTGCTCAAGGTGGGGGTACAATAGAGAATTTTTCTCGTTCAGCATTGGATTACGATGAAGACAAGCACTTCTTTTTAGCCCAGTATTTCAGAGATAATTACGATATAGCCTTAGAAAACTACCCTTATATACGGAGTCAAGTACAGATTACAAGATTAGAAGTTTGGGTAACCAACAGGCGTCAGGAAACGTTAAACGTAAGAAATGTTGTTGCTATCCAAGATTTAGGAGAGGTAAACACAGAGCAAACAAGGATTGGTGAAAATGGTGGTGCACCAGCAGGCTTTTTTAATAGTTCTGCAGCGGGTAATTTACCGTTAAACAATGCCAATGATTACAATCCAGCTCTTATTGGTAATGGTGGAGCTTTAACAGCACAAATTAGGGATATTGCAACCGTTCAAGCTGGTTTTAATGTTCCTGGATATCAGCCAAACCAAGGGTTTGATTATGCCATATTAGAAAATGCAAGAAAATTAGACTACGGAAAAAGTGAGTATGAATACCATCCGCAATTGGGGTATATATCTTTAAGTCAAAGGCTAAGTAATGATGAGGTTTTAGCTGTGGCTTTTCAATATACCTATCAAGGCGAAGTATATCAAGTGGGTGAATTTGCAAATGGCGGATTGGATGCAACGTCGGTATCGCCAGGTGTAACTCCTATCGTAGAAAATAACACCTTGGTGTTAAAGTTGCTAAAAAGTAATATTACCGCCGTGCAAGATCCTATTTGGGATCTAATGATGAAAAATATCTACAGCACGGGTGGGTACCAATTAAGTCAAGAAGATTTTAAATTAAACATACTGTATACAGATCCTACGCCTCGGAATTATATAACGCCGGTGGCTGAAGGTCCAGGATCTGGATGGCCAACAACACCGAAGCCTTTGCAGGAACGTATTTTATTAGATGTATTTAATTTTGATCGATTAAACGCTTATAATGACATTCAACCTGGGGGTGATGGTTTTTTCGATTATGTAGATGGTATTACTATTGACTCACAAAATGCACATATTATTTTCACCAAAGTAGAACCTTTTGGGGAGTATTTGTTTGAAAAATTAGGAGGAGGAATCTATGACCTTGACAATGATCAAGGCTATAATGTGAACCAGCAAAAATACGTATACAGAAATATGTATTCGCGTACCAAGTCTGCGGCATTGGAAGATGCAGATAAGAATAAGTTTTTAATAAAAGGTACTTATAAATCGCAGGGAATTAGTGGTATTCCAATAGGAGCGTTTAATGCAACTCAAGGTTCTGTACGTGTAACGGCAGGCGGTAGACAGCTGCAAGAAGGTATCGATTATACGGTCAATTATGCAGCGGGTACGGTGCAAATTTTAGATCCTAATTTAGAGGCTTCTAATGTGCCTATAAATATTTCAGTAGAAGATAATGCCGTTTTTGGTCAGCAGACTAGGAGGTTTACAGGGGTAAATGTAGAACATCAGTTTACAGAGAAGTTTGTTTTGGGAGGTACGTTTATTAATTTAAACGAGCGTCCTTTAACGCAGAAATCAAATTATGGGGTAGAGCCAGTAAACAATACCATGTTTGGGTTCAATGGAAACTTTTCTACCGAAATACCGTTTTTAACACGCTTGGTAAATAAATTACCAAACATAGATACCGATGTACCATCTAATTTGTCGGTACGTGGTGAGGTGGCAGTATTAAGTCCGAATTCGCCCAAACATGCAAATTTTGAAGGGGAAACCACCACCTATATCGATGATTTTGAAGGAGCACAAGCCCTAATAGATATTAGGTCTTCTTTGGGCTGGTCTTTGGCGAGTACACCTTTAGAATTTGGAGCTGGAAGCGGACAACTTTATGGGAGCTCACCAGATGACCCTGCCAACATGCAAAATGGATACGGAAGGGCAAAAATGGCTTGGTATTCTATTGATAGGACATTTTACTCCAACCAAAGACCCTCAGGAATTAACGATAATGATATCTCTTTAAATGCTACAAGAAGAATTTTTATTGATGAGGTTTTTCCAAAGGTAGAAATTGCACAAGGACAATCTACAACACAAGGAACATTAGATGTAGCCTATTATCCCAATGTAAAAGGGCCGTATAATAATAGCCCCAATTTTGATACAGCCCAACCCCAAGAAAAATGGGCTGGAATTATGCGTCAAATGAGTAGTACAAATTTTGAACAGTCTAATGTGGAATTTGTGCAATTTTGGGTATTAGATCCTTATGTGGACGGAGAAACAACGAGTTCGGGAGAACTGGTTTTTAACATTGGTAATATCTCTGAAGACATACTAAAGGACGGTAAAAAACAATATGAAAACGGATTGCCAGGAGTGAATAGTAATGATTTAACGTCAGCAACATCATGGGGGTTAGTTCCAGCAACACAATCGTTAGTCTATGCTTTTGATGCGGATACATCCAATAGGTCTTTGCAAGATTTAGGCTATGATGGTTTAAGTGATGCTGATGAAGCTGCTGTTTATGGGAATAACCCCGGAAATGACCCAGCTTTAGATAATTATGAATATTATCTAAGTAAAGAAGGAAGTATATTAGAGCGTTATTTAAATTATAACAATCCACAGGGCAATTCTCCAGTAGAAGTCAATAATACAAATAGGGGTTCTACGACCTTACCCGATGTTGAAGATATAGACAGGGATTTAACAATGAATACGGTTAATAGTTATTATGAATACAGAATACCAATTAAAGCAGGTACTACAATTAATGATAAGTATGTTACAGATATTAAAGACGGACAAACGCCAACCTTGCCTAACGGAACAATATTAAATAGGAGATGGATACAATATAAAATACCATTGAGTGATTTTACAGATGCTGTGGGTGGTATTGCAGATTTTAGGTCTATTAGTTTTATGCGGATGTATTTAACTGGTTTTACAGATGATGTTGTGATGCGTTTTGCAACCTTAGATTTGGTAAGTGGCGATTGGCGTGCATACTCAAAATCTTTAGAACCAGACGTAGATAATAATCCTGCAGATGACGGTACCTTAGTAGATGTGGCAACCGTAAATATAGAAGAAAATAATACCCGTTCCCCAATTATATATGATTTGCCTCCAGGCTTAGAAAGAGAGCAACTGAATAATAATAATACTATTGTTCGGCAGAATGAGCAATCGCTTTCTTTTCAGATTGAAAATCTTCAATCTGAAGATTCTAGGGGAGTTTTCAAAAACATAAATATTGATATTAGGCAGTATGAGCGTTTAAAAATGTTTATACATGCAGAAGAAATTGCAGAAACAGATTTTCCTGATGGTGACATGCCGTTGGTTGGTTTCTTGCGGATAGGAACAGACTTTTCACAAAATTTCTACCAAATAGAAGTTCCGTTGGAATTTACAGCACACGGCGAGAGAGACCGTGAAAGAATATGGCCAGAAAATAATGAGTTGATTATTAACTTGGCAGATTTAAATAAGATAAAATCGTATGGCATTGCGGGGCAGACCTTAAATCAGATTAATTATTATGAAATTATAGATGGTGAAGTGGTGTCTGTAAACGAGTTTGATGTTCGTACACCGGGCGTTATGCGTATAGGGTTAAGAGGGAATCCTTCTTTAGGGAGTATCCGAGGCATGATGGTGGGTGTAAAAAACACTAGTGTTTTTCCAGCACGCGGAGAGGTATGGTTTAATGAATTGCGTTTGGCTGGTCTCGATAATAATGGGGGTTGGGCAGCAGTGGCTGCAATGGATGTTAATTTTGCCGATTTTGCCGATGTATCCCTTACAGGTAATAGAAGTACATCTGGTTTTGGAGCCATAGATCAAATGCCAAATGAACGTGCTCGAGAAGATGTAATGTCTTATGATGCTGTTACTAATGTAAATTTAGGGCAGTTGCTGCCTCAGAAATTAGGAATACAATTGCCATTCAATTACGGAATATCGGAACAGTTGGTCACTCCAGAATTTGACCCTGTTTATGATGATTTAAAATTAGAAGACAGGATTGCAGCTGCAGAAACAGCTGAAGACGCTAAAATTATAGAAGAGCAAGCAGAAGATTATACCAAAAGAACCTCTGTTAATTTTATAGGGGTGCGTAAAAATAGAAGTGATGAAGCTAAAGCTAATTTCTACGATGTTGAAAACTTTACGTTTAATTATTCGTACAATGAGGTAAATCATAGGGATTTTGAAATTGCAAAATTAAGAGATCAAAATTTAACAGCAGGCTTGTCTTATGCTCATAATTTTGAAGCTGTGGAAATAGCTCCTTTGGCAAAGAAGGATTCATTGTTTACTGGTAAATATTGGCAATGGTTAAAAGATTTTAATTTTAACTTGCTACCCACAAGTATTGCGGTAAACTCAAATTTTAACCGCCAGTTTAATCAACAGCGCTTTCGAGATGTTTTAGAGCCAGGTATAGATGCTTTAGAATTGCCAGAATTGCAACAGCGTAACTATATGTTTAACTGGCAGTACAATCTAAATTACAATTTAACAAAATCATTGCGGTTTAATATCAAGGCATCAAACAATAATATCATTCGTAATTATTTTAATGAAGAAGGTAATTCAGATTCAGGAATAGACGACCAGATGAACATTTGGGATGGATTTTTTGATATTGGAGAGCCCAATAGGCATGCACAACAATTTGAGCTAAATTATGAGTTGCCCTTTAATAAAATACCTGCATTAGGGTTTGTAAATGCACAATATACCTATACTAGTAATTTTGATTGGCAACGTGGAGGAGATGCTCTTAGAGAGGTTGCAGGTGAAAATATAAATAGTATTCAAAATGCCAGTACACATACTATTGCTGCTAATCTTACAATGCAAAAACTGTATGATTTGGTCGGATTGAAAAAATCGAACGGAAAAGCAACAGTTCGTAACAGCAAAGAAGAAACTGAAGAGGCCTCAAAAACGAAGAAGGGTGGTTTTGGTAAAATTGCCAAAGATGTAATTACAATGGTGAAACGTGTAAACTTTAATTATATAGAGACTAGAGGGAAGCAATTGCCTGGATATACACGGTCTATTGGTTTTATAGGTACAATGAAACCAAGCTTAGGTTTTGTTTTTGGTAGTCAGGCAGATGTTCGGTTTGATGCTGCAAAAAGGGGATGGTTAACATCATTTTCAGATTTTAACGAACAATATGTGCAAGAAGTAAATAGACAGTTAGATGTTACTGCGGTGGCAGAACCAATCCGAGATTTAACACTAGATATTACAGCAAATAGAAACTTATCTGATCGGTACCAAGAGAACTTTCAGGTGAACGATTTAGGGAGTGGGGAATATGAATATGAAAACTTGCTAGGGAATCATTACGGTAATTTTAGTATTTCTACTATTATGATTGGTACCATATTTAATAAGAGTGATGAGTTTGAATCTATAAACTTTGAAAACTTTAAGTCGAATAGATTAACGATTGCAAATAGATTGGCGGGTACTGGAGGTGCAATAGATGCTGATGGTTTTCCAGAGAGATATAGTAAAACAAGTCAAGATGTATTATTGCCAGCGTTCGTGGCTGCTTATACGGGTCAAGATGCATCCAAAGTAAAATTGGGGGCATTTCGAAATGTGCCCATTCCAAATTGGCGTTTAAAATATACGGGTCTAATGCGTGTCGGCTGGTTTAAAGATAAATTCAAGCGTTTTTCTGTGAGTCATGGGTATAGAGCATCTTATAGTATTAATTCTTTTCAAACCAATTTAGAGCGGGAAAATAATTTAGTAGATCCAGAAACTCAAGATTTCTTACCGGAAAATATAATGGCTAATGTTGTATTGGCAGATCAGTTTAATCCATTAATGCGGGTAGATTTTGAAATGAAAAATTCTATGAGTGTAGTGGCTGAGGTGCAAACAATGAGGGCCTTGACGATGAGCTTTGACAATAACCTCTTGACAGAGCTTAATAGTAAAGATTATACACTAGGTTTGGGATATCGATTTAAAGATGTGAATTTTGTCACCAATATAGGAGGTGAAAAACACAGATTTAAAGGTGACTTAAACTTAAAGTTAGATGGCACACTAAAGGATAATATTACCATTATTAGAAATTTAGAGCTAGATAATAATCAAATTACATCGGGGCAAAATGTGTTTTCAATGAAGTTTGGTGCCGACTATGCGTTAAGTGAAGCCTTAAATGTAGCCTTCTTTTATGATCATTCTTTTTCGAAATTTGCAGTTTCCACGGCATTTCCACAAACTACAATAAATGCAGGCTTTACACTAAGGTATAATTTTGGAAATTAACTTTGACTAAAATTCTATCGGTGTCCTTTTTAATTCGCTTAAACATTAAAATAATATTGTATTTTTCAAATTAAATAATTTTCAAATCATTTATAATCTGTTACATTTGCGGAGTTAATTAAAACTAAGTTAAGATGAACATACCATCAGAATTAAAATACACAAAAGATCACGAGTGGGTTAAAATAGATGGCGATGTGGCCACTGTTGGGATTACAGAATTTGCGCAAGGAGAATTGGGCGATATTGTTTATGTAGAGGTTGAAACCTTGGATGAGACTTTGGATAAAGATGAAGTTTTTGGTACTGTTGAAGCAGTGAAGACTGTATCGGACTTATTTTTGCCGCTTTCAGGAGAGATTATAGAATTTAATGAGTCGTTAGAAGACGAGCCAGAAAAAGTGAATACAGACCCTTACGGAGATGGTTGGATGATTAAAATTAAATTGAGCAATACTTCTGAAGTAGTCGATTTAATGAGTGATGCGGACTATAAAGCATTAATTGGTGCTTAAAAAGCTATTGTATACCATATTATTTATAAGCTGGGTGATGTTTGTAGCATTTCTCAGCTTATTTTCTTTTTCGGGAACAGACTTGCCTTCAGTTAGCATTCCTCACATTGATAAGTTAGTTCATTTTACATTTTATTTTGTGGCAAGTGTATTAGGTGCGTTGTCTTTAAAAGAATACAGTAGTTCTAGTAAAATTGGTATGAAGGTTGTGTGGTATCTAGTATTGGCTTTAATTGTTTATGGCATACTTATTGAGGTATTGCAAAGTAAATTTACTACGACTAGAAGTGGGGAGATTTTAGATTTTGTTGCAAATACAATTGGTGTTTTTGCAGGTATAGCTGTCGCTAGATTCTTATTTTTTAAGAAAGGAATATTAAAATGAAAAAATTAATTGCTTATTTAAAGATAATTTTTTTAAATTAGCAATCACTAAAATTAAAGTTATGGAACCGAAAAAAAATCCTAAAGCAGATTTAACAACGAATAGTGGTCTCTATTTTGCGATTGGCCTAGCTCTTGTTATGTTTCTTGTATGGCAAGGACTAGAGTATAAGAAGTATGATGATGATAATATGTATGACTTTACACAGCAAGTAGATGATATGCTTGATGAAGAGGTTCCTATGACGCAACAGCTTAAAACGCCGCCGCCGCCGCCGCCGCCAGCAGCGCCAGAAGTGATAGATGTTGTTGAAGATGAGGTGGAAATTGAAGAAACAATTATTCAGGATACAGAATCTAATGAAGAAGAGGTTGTTGTAGAGGTAGATGATGTTGCGGAAGTTGAGGTAGATGTAGATATGGATGTTCCGTTCTCAGTAATTGAAGATGTTCCAGTTTTCCCAGGTTGTGAAAAAGAAAAGAAAAAAGGTGCAAATGCTTTAAGAGAGTGTTTTAATGAGCAAATGAATAAGCATATTAGAAAAAATTTCCGTTATCCGGAAATTGCACAAGAAATGGGGGTTCAGGGTAAGGTAAACATCAGGTTTGTAATTCAAAAAGATGGTTCAATAGGACAAGTGCAAATGCGTGGTCCAGATAAAAATTTAGAGAAAGAAGCTGCTAGAATTATTGGTTTACTTCCTAAAATGACACCAGGGAAGCAAAGAGGTAGAGCGGTACGTGTTCCATTTAGTTTGCCAATAACGTTTAGATTACAGTAATTAATTTTACTTTAAGATAGGATAGAAATCCGGACCATATGGTTCGGATTTTTTTATTCCTATTCATATGAATAAAAAAGATGGCTCAATCATACAAAGCGGTAATGTCGCTCCGTCCCGAAACTTTAGGGAGAAGGAGGTGTGGTGTTGATGTGTACTATTTCACAGATCTATAAAAATAAACCCCAAGCCTAAACTTGGGGTTTTTGGTACGCTTCTTGTGTTTTAACATAATTATAACAAATAAAATTTAAATTATGAAAACAAACACAGGGAAATCTGTTACAGCCCACGGCAATGGGAGTAGCAGTGAAGCGGTCAATGGTCGCTTAAAAAAAAGCAAACACGATGCAAATTTACAAAAAAACAGCTTTATTAATTTTCAAATAGGATTAATTGTAGCTTTAGTTTTGGTGTATGTTGCTTTAGAATCGTCTTATGCAATTACTGATAAGACAGTAGTTGCTATTACTGATGAGGATGAATTAATACTAGAATTTTATCCTGATACAGAGCGTTTAAAAATTGAAAAGATACCGCAAAAGCAGCCAAAAGAGTTTAGGAAGATCACCAGTTCTACAGAGATTAAAATCATAGATGAGGATGAACCTATAGTGGTTGATGAGTTTATAGATATTCCGGAAGCAGACTCAGATATAATAGATATTGATGCTGTTGCGTATGAAAAATATACTGAGCCAATTGAAGTGCCTATAAACATTGTAGAAGAAATTCCTATTTTTCCAGGATGTGAGAAAGTTAAAATGAGTGAGCGGTTTAATTGTTTTAATAAGAAAATGCAAAAGCACGTTAAACGGTATTTTCGCTATCCAAGTGACGCAGTAGAATTGCGGCAACAAGGTAAGGTGAGTGTCGTGTTTAAAATTGGAACAGACGGAGTGGTAAGAGACATAAAAATGCGTGGCCCTGCAAAGTCCTTAACAGGAGAAGCAAAACGGATTATAGCTAACCTGCCTGTTATGACACCGGGAAAACAACAAGGGAAGCCTGTGATAGTAAAGTATGCAATCCCAATTAATTTTAAATTGGAATAGTTGTGAGCAATGTTTCATGCCTGTCTACAGCGTCTGTAGACAGGCATTTTTGTGTTTTCTTTTGTTTCTCTAGAACGCTAGAAGATAAACCTTCGTAATTGGTTGTAAAGAAATCATTTAGGTTATATCTTTGCACTCCATTAAAAAAGAAGGATGAAAACTGCGGTTGGTACGGCAAAAGAAACCATAAGAGTTTCTGCATTTGCAGACTTTAAAGAAATAACTAAAGCAAGACTTGCTATTAGTGTGGTTTTTTCTTCTATAGCAGGTTATCTTTTGGGTGCTGAAACCATCGATTTTACAGTGCTTTTATTATTGATATTTGGCGGTTATTGTATGGTAGGCGCTTCTAACGCCTTTAATCAAATTATAGAAAAAGATTTAGATGCCTTAATGGATCGCACAAAAAACAGACCTATACCAGCAGGTAGAATGTCTGTTAATACTGCGCTTGTTATAGCGGTTTTAATGACATTGTCAGGTATTGTTTCGTTGTACTTTGTCAATCCAAAGACAGCAATGTTTGGGGCTATTTCTATATTTTTATACACCTGTCTTTATACGCCATTAAAAACAAAAACGCCATTAGCTGTTTTTGTTGGTGCTTTTCCAGGAGCTATTCCGTTTATGTTAGGTTGGGTTGCAGCAACAAATGAATTTGGTATAGAACCTGGTACTTTGTTTATGATTCAATTTTTTTGGCAGTTTCCTCATTTTTGGGCTTTAGGGTGGATGTTGGATGAAGATTATAAAAAGGGAGGTTTTAAAATGTTACCTACAGGAAAAAAAGATAAAGGAACTATTATGCAAATTATAATGTATACGGTGTGGATGATGGTGGTGTCTGTTATGCCAGCGTTTGGCATGACTGGCGATTTGCATTTATCAGTAGTTGCGGCTATACTCGTATTTTTAATGGGGGGTGTAATGTTATTTTTTGCTTTTCGGTTATTTGAAAACAGGGATAATCTCTCTGCAAAAAAATTAATGCTGGCTAGTGTAAGCTATATTACACTAATGCAGATTGTGTATGTTATAGATAAATTTGTGTAAGGATTTTTTTGGCAGCTAAAAGGTTGCCTTTTTATAAATTTGAAGTGTTTAGATAATGGATTTGACTCAGAAATCACAGAAAGAAAAGACAGATAATGCGAAGAAAATGATGCTGTGGTTTGGCATTGTTAGTTTGGTAATGGCTTTTGCGGGTTGGACAAGTGCGTATATTGTAAGTAGTTCTAGAGAAGATTGGTTAGTGGATTTTGATTTGCCAACAGCTTTTTTCTGGAGTACACTCATTATAATACTAAGTAGTATTACCTATTTTTTTGCTGTCCATGCAGCAAAAAAAGATAAAGCCTCACACGCATCAATTTTTTTATGGCTCACATTGACCTTAGGGATTACATTTATTGTACTGCAGTTTCAAGGATTTTCACAGTTAATAGGAGCAGGGTATTATTTCACAGGTGCAACTAGTACTATTACAATGTCTTATATTTTCTTAATTGCAGTTGTTCATATAGTGCATGTTGTTGCAGGAATAATATCATTATTAGTTGTGATTTATAATCAAATGCGAGGAAAATACTCAGCTACAGAGGTTGTAGGTATGGAAATTGGAGCTACATTTTGGCACTTTTTAGATTTGCTTTGGGTGTATTTAATTCTATTTTTCTATTTATATCGATAATAAATAGAAATAAAGTTAATTTTCAGTGAAAATTTGATTTTTGAATAGACGAAAAAAATGTATTTTTGCGAAATAAAATTAAATTTCCATTTTGGAGTTTGGTTTTCCTTTAAAAATAATGGAGCGTAGTAAAGCGTTCTTTACTTTATAAATTTTAAATTGTATATGGATACTACGGTTAAAACAGGTACAGAAGAGAATGTTTGGGGCGGAGGAAGTGAGAATAGACCATTAGGTGCAAGCTATGGTAAAATGATGATGTGGTTTTTCATCGTTTCAGATGCATTAACCTTTTCTGGGTTTATAGCATCTTACTCTTTTGCTAGGTTTAAATTTGCAGATAGTTGGCCTATTGCAGATGAGGTTTTTACACATATTCCATTATTTCACGGGAACTACCCAATGATTTATGTTGCTTTTATGACATTTGTATTAATTATGTCTTCAGTAACAATGGTTTTAGCAGTAGATGCGGGCCATAAAATGAAAAAGAATAGTGTTATCTGGTACATGTTCTTTACCGTTATTGGTGGGGCAATATTCGTAGGATCTCAAGCTTGGGAGTGGGCAACCTTTATCAAAGGTGATTATGGTGCAATTGAAACCAAAGGAGGAAGAATTTTGCAATTTGTAAAAGCAGATACAGGAGAAAGAGCTGCATTAAGAGATTTTGCAACCCCATTGCACGAAGAGCGTGTAAGTCATACAAACAGTAAAGGGGTGTGGTTTTTTGGCGAAACTACCTTGCCATCATTTTCTGTAAACGAAGTTATTACTGGGTTTAAAGCGAATCCAAACATTTTAGTTCGTACAGAGGATATCGTTAAAGAAGGAGAGAGAAAAGGACACAAGACGTTGCTAAATAGATCAGAGTCACTAGAGCGTTTGGCAGGATCTAAGTATGTGGTAGAAGGTGCAAACCTTATACATAATGAATATGGAAATAGGTTGTTTGCAGATTTCTTTTTCTTTATTACAGGCTTCCATGGATTTCACGTACTTACGGGTGTATTAATAAACATCATTATTTTTTTTAATGTTATTCTTGGTACCTATGAACGAAGAGGGCATTATGAAATGGTAGAAAAAGTAGGGTTATACTGGCACTTTGTAGATTTAGTATGGGTATTTGTATTTACTTTCTTCTATTTGGTTTAATTGAAGTTGAAAATAGTATAGGGTTAAGCGTAAAAATAAAAAGTATAAAATGGCACACGAACATAAATTAGAAATTTTTAGAGGACGTTGGAAGTTTAAAAATAATATTCAAAAAATTTGGGGAGTTTTACTATTCTTAACGATAGTTACAGCGGTAGAAGTAGTGTTAGGTATCTATAAGCCTGAAATGTTTATGAGCCCGTTTATAGCTCCTTTTGAGCCTGGTTTTTTTGGCTCTACTATGAATGTTGTTTTGTCTCCATTTATATATATGAAGCCTTTAAATTTAATCTTTATAGTGTTAACGCTTATAAAGGCGTATTATATTGCTTGGGATTTTATGCACTTGCGTGATGAAACAAAAGGCTTGCGTAGAGCAATCGTTTGGACACCAGTATTTTTAATTGCCTACTTGGTATTTATTTTATTGGCAGAAGCAGGTTATATCTATGATATATTAGGTTCTGAATTTGTAAAATGGAATTTCTAAGATGTAATGATTTAACAATATTTAAAGACGGTTTTTAAACCGTCTTTTTTATTTTTGTAACAATATGAAAAAAGTATTCGTAATGGTAGTTTTATTTATTCTGCCAATAGTCGCTTATTTATTTTTTGCCTCTGGTGTACATAATTTTGGCAGGTTGCCAACGCTAACAGAAGCTGTTGGCGAATTGGCTACTATGACTACAGATGTGCGTTTAGAGCATAAGATCACAATACTGGGGTTTTTGGGGCATCATGTAGAACTGAAAAAAGGAAATGCCTTTAATTTAAATCAAAAAATATACAAACCTTTTCACGAATTCAAAGATTTTCAATTTGTAATGATTGTTCCGCTAGGTGAAGAGTTAGAAGTTGACGCCCTAAAAAAAGAACTCTCTAATTTAGCGGATATAAAAAAATGGAAATTTGTTTTTGCAACAGAGCAACAAATAAACACGTTTTTCGCTCAATTGAAAACAGATATTAAACTAGCGTCTGATTTAAGCACTCCTTATGTTTTTGTCATTGATAAAGATCGTAATTTACGTGGTCGTACTAAAGATGAAGATGTAGGTACCAAGTATGGTTTTAACGCATCATCTGTAGCCGATTTAAACAACAAGATGGAAGATGATGTTAAAATTATCTTGGCAGAGTACCGTATGGCGCTAAAAAAGAATAATGCAGATCGTTAATCAGAATTAAAGAACTACTTATGAAAAAAGGGAATTATACGTATGTTTGGGTTTCTTTTATTATACTGGTTTTTGGAATAATTTTTATTCCTAAAATAATAGAAAGAATTAAAGAAGGTACGGTTGTGGAGAACGACCGTATGAACATTAAGGATAACAAGGGTGAACTAGCTTTTGTAGAAATTAATGGAAGTAAGCGAAGGGTGCCAGATTTTACGTTCTTCAACCAGGATAGTTTGGTGATTACAAATAGGGATTACCTAGGCAAAGTATATATTGTTGAATTTTTCTTTACTTCTTGTCCGTCCATATGTCCCATTATGACAAAAAATTTGGTGCAAATTCAAGATGAATTTAAAGAATTTGAAAATTTTGGAGTGGCTTCTTTTTCTATAGATCCGGCAAATGACAGGCCAACGGCTTTAAAAGAGTATACCGAAAAATATGGAATTACCAATATGGATTGGCATTTATTGACTGGTGATAAAGAAAAAATATATGAGCTAGCCAATACAGGTTTTAATATTTTTGCAGCCGAAAATCCGAATGTAGCTGGTGGTTTTGAACATTCAGGTATGTTTGCTTTGGTGGATAAAAGAGGTTTTATTCGTTCTAGGGTAGACCAATTTGGAAACCCTATTATTTATTACCGTGGTGCTATTGCTGTACAAGATGGGGTAAATGATGAAGGTGAAACGGAACAAATAACAATACTTAAAGAAGATATTAAAAAATTATTAAATGAGTAAAATAGAGGTTGTAAGTCAAAGGGAAAAGAATTTTAATAAAATTATTACGATAGTTTCAATTATTGTTCCTGTTGTTGTCGCACTACTTTTTGGGATTAAAATACCTAATGTAGAGCCTTTGTCATTTTTACCACCAATTTATGCTACAACAAATGGTTTAACGGCTATTTTATTAATTGCTGCAGTTTTGGCAATCAAGAAGGGAAAAGAAAAGTTGCATCAAAATTTAATGACATTTTGTGTGTTGTTATCACTGGCCTTTTTAATAATGTACATTGCCTATCATATGACATCTGAGTCTACTTCTTATGGAGGTGAAGGTGTTGTAAAGTATATTTATCTATCAATTCTTATTTCGCATATTATCTTATCTATAGTAATAATACCACTTGTTATGAGGACGTATGCAAAAGCGTATTTAAAACAATACGAAGCGCATCGGAAGCTAGCAAAAATAACATTTCCAATTTGGCTGTACGTTGCGATTACGGGAGTTGTTGTTTACAGTATGATTTCACCTTATTATGTGTAAATAAATAGTAAAATGAAAAAGATATCTTTCTTATTTTTTGCAGGAATAATGCTCCTTCCGCAATTTTCAGAAGCACAATGCGCTATGTGTCGTGCTGTACTAGAGAGCGAACAAAATAGAGCAGCAGCAGAGGGTATTAACAACGGTATTGTCTATTTAATGGCAGTGCCCTATGTTCTAGTGGCAGTGATCTTTTATTTTGTCTATAAAAAGATGAAATTATAATTTAACATTTTTTTCACATTTTATCTGTAACAACTTACTTAGATTGGTAGTCTTACCATTGTATTGTGCCAATAATTATTAGAATTTTAGGTATTGTAAATTCAAATGGTTGTTGTAATTAATTTATCAAGCCAAAAAAAATAAACCAATGATAGAAATTAAAAATCTTCATAAATCCTATAAAATGGGTAATAATACGTTACATGTTTTAAAAGGAATAAATTTTAACGTAGAAGCGGGAGAACTAGTAGCAATTATGGGGTCATCGGGCTCTGGAAAGTCTACTCTTCTAAATATTTTAGGGATGCTAGATGTTTTGGATGAAGGCTCTTATACTTTAGATGGTGTGCCAATTGTGAACCTTAATGAGACAAAAGCTGCACAATACAGAAATAAATTTTTGGGCTTTGTATTTCAATCGTTCAACCTTATTAATTACAAGAATGCTATGGAAAACGTATCACTTCCTTTGTATTATCAAGGAGTGGGTAGAAAAGAACGTCAAGAAAAAGCACTAAAGTACTTGGAACAAGTTGGATTAAAAGAATGGGCAGGTCATTTGCCTAGTGAACTATCTGGTGGACAAAAACAGCGTGTGGCTATTGCAAGGGCGTTAGCAGCCGAGCCTAAAGTGCTTATGGCAGATGAGCCAACAGGGGCATTGGATAGCAAAACGTCGTATGAAGTTATGGATCTTATTCAGAAAATTAACGATGCAGGAAATACAATCTTGGTAGTTACGCATGAACCGGATATTGCGGCTATGTGCAAACGTATTGTACATTTAAAAGATGGCGTAATTGTAGAGGATAAAAAAGTGGATCAAGTAAGAGCTTCAGAATATGTTCAGTAGAGATACTTGGAAAGAAATCTTTGAAACTATTCAAAAAAATAAGCTTAGGACATTTTTGTCTGGCTTTACTGTAGCCATAGGTATTTTTATTTTTGTTGTGTTGTATGGGTTTGGAAATGGGTTAACAAATACGTTTAATAAGTTTTTTGGAGACGACGCCACCAACGTTCTTTTTATTTACCCCGGCAGAACATCTGTTCCATATGCTGGTTATAAAGCCAATCGGAGAATTGAATTTGATAATAGCGACCTAAAGGATATTGAACATAATTTTGCAATGTTTATAGACTATGTAACTCCTAGGATAAATGGAAGCGGGATGGTCAAATATAAGAACGAATCCAATGGTTATAGAACAAGGGCAGTAGCACCATCACATCAGTACAATGAAAAAACCATTATGATGAAGGGGCGTTTCTTAAATGATGAAGATGTTAAACATAAAACCAAATATGCAGTAATTGGAAGACTTGTAGAAGAAGATTTATTTGGTAGGGAAAATTCAATTGGAGAATTCATAGACATCACAGGAAGTTCTTATAAAGTCATTGGTGTATTTCAGGATGACGGAGGAGATAATGAGGAGCGAATGATATATATCCCCTATACCACAAAGCAGCTTGTTGATAAAAACACTGATAAAATAGATCAAATTGTTGTGGGGTTTAAACCTCAGATAGGGTATTCTGGAGCAATGTCCTTAGAGAAAAGTTTAGAGAAATACTTTAAGAGTAAGAAGTTCATTAACCCTAATGATCAAAATGGAATCTTTATTAATAATGTTGCAGATAATTTAAAACAAAACCAGCAGTTGGCTTCGGTGTTGCAGTTAATTGTGTCTTTTGTAGCCTTGGGGACCATCATTGCAGGAATTATTGGAATTAGCAATATTATGGTTTTTGTGGTGAAAGAACGAACCAAAGAATTAGGGGTAAGAAAAGCATTGGGAGCAACACCAAAATCGGTTATTAGTACCATTCTTTTAGAATCTATTTTTATCACAACCATTTCTGGGTTTTTTGGAATGATGATGGGTGTCGTACTATTGAGCTCTATGGGGGAAAAGTTAGAAGATTACTTTATAACAGATCCATATATAGATATGGGAATTGCAATTTTTGCAACCATACTTCTTATCATCTGTGGAGCAATAGCCGGGTATGTGCCTGCTAGAAAAGCAGCTAGAATAAAACCAATTGTAGCTTTAAGAGACGAATAATATGAAATTTATATTTGACAGCAATACTTGGCAAGAAATATTTGGTTCTATTGGTAAGAATAAGACCAGGACTATAATAACCGTCATTGGTGTTTTATGGGGGATCTTTATTTATATAGCCTTGGCCGGAGCGGCAAAAGGTCTGGATAATGGTTTTGAACGAGCCTTTGAAAGTACGGCAATGAACAGTATGTTTGTTTGGGCTCAAAGCACGAGTATGCCTTATGAAGGATTTAAAACAGGTAGACCATTGCAACTTAAGTTAAAGGATGTAAATACCTTAAAAAATAGAATTCCTGAGATTCAATATATAGCACCTAGAAATGCCAAAGGAGTCTTTGGTGGGGCACCTGCAAACATAGTTAGAGGTCAGAAATCTGGAACTTCACCCGTTTATGGAGATTATCCTATTTATACTAAGATAGCAACCAAGAAAATATATGATGGGGGACGCTTTATTAATGATGAGGATATAGAACAAGCTAGAAAAGTGGTTGTGATAGGAGAGCGAACACAAAAAGAGATTTTTGAAGTCGGAGAAGATCCTATTGGAGAGTTTATTAAAGTTGATAATATTTATTTTCAGATCGTTGGTGTGCATAAGTTTATTCCTGGTGGTGGATTTGAAAGTGAGACCGATATGTATATCCCTTATACAACGTATAAAAAATTATACAACACAGGAGATAATGTAGATTGGCTTACCATTGCTGCTTATGATGATGCAGACGTTATACAGGCTGAAAAAGATGTTAAAAACGTCTTGAAAAGCATTCATAGGGTCAACCCTGAAGACGAAAGAGCTTTTGGTGCCTTTAATTTAGGAGAGATCTTTAAAAGAATCACTGGTTTCGCCAAGGGGCTTACTTTTTTATCTCTTATTGTTGGAATAGCAACTATTTTGGCTGGGGTTATAAGTATTGGGAATATCTTATTAATCTCAGTAAAAGAACGAACAAAAGAATTGGGAGTTAGAAGAGCATTGGGTGCAACGCCAAGTGAAGTTCGAAATCAAATAATACTAGAGTCAGTATTTTTAACCATCGTGGCAGGCATATTAGGGATTATTTTGGGTGCTATGGTGCTTAGGCTCATCGATTATTTTACACAAGGAACAGATTTTCCATATACCAACCCAACCTTGCCTATACCCTATGTTTTGGGAGCACTTGCTATAATGGTGATTTTAGGAACTTTAATTGGTTTAATTCCAGCACAAAGAGCGGTAAGCATAAAACCTATAGACGCATTAAGAGAAGAATAATACAAACAACTATACATAACTAAATAAAACACAATGAACAAAGTAGTAAAATATATATTAATAGGAGTGGCGGTCTTAGCTGCATTATGGGCAATTACCTTCTTTATTAAGACCAATAGCAAGTCTTCTGTTGAGTTTGAAACTAAAAAGCCTTTTATTGCTACAATAGAGAAAAAATCGGTAGCAACTGGTAAAGTAGTACCAGAAGAAGAGGTAGAGATTAAGCCACAGATTTCAGGTATAATAGATAAAATATACCTTGAAGAAGGTGTTGAGGTAAAATCCGGAGACTTAATTGCTTTGATAAAAGTTGTTCCTAATGAGCAGTCTTTAAATCAAGCCAGTGGTAGAGTTAAGAATGCCCAGTTAAGCTTGAGTAATGTTAAAATTGAATTTGAAAGAAATAAATTACTTTTTGATAAAGATGTTATTTCTAGTCAAGATTTTAACACTATTAAGCTTCAGTATGATCAGGCGGTGCAAAACTTATCCAATGCCCAATCAGATTATCAAATCATCAAAAAAGGATCTGCAGGTGGTTCTTCTAGTGCCAATACCAATATTAGAGCAACCGTAAGTGGTACCATACTAGAAATTCCAGTAGAAGTAGGAGATCAGGTTATTGAGAGTAATAACTTTAATGATGGTACAACCATAGCCTCTATTGCCGATTTAAAAAAGATGATTTTTGAGGGCAAGGTAGATGAAGCTGAGGTTGGAAAACTTAAGGTAGGAATGCCACTAAAAGTAAGTTTAGGAGCAATAGATAACAAGGAATTTGATGCTACATTAAGGTTTATAGCACCTAAGGGCGTTGAGGAGACAGGGGCCGTTCAATTTAAAATTGAAGGCGAAGTAATCATTGATGATAGTTTTATGGTTAGGGCTGGTTATAGCGCTAATGCATCTTTAGTATTGGAGAGTAAAAAAGATATTATGGTTATACCAGAAGCATTGTTACAGTTTGATAGAAAAACAAACAAGCCCTATGTTGAAGTTTCTATTGGGGAGCAACAATTTGAACGTAAGGATATTGAAATTGGTATTTCTGACGGAGTTAATGTAGAGGTTGTTTCGGGAATTACAGAGAATGATGAGGTTAAAATCTGGAACAAAACAGAGCCTATAAAGAAGGGTGATGAAGCGGAAGAAACAGCAAAGTAAAAGATAAGCAATCATCAATATATAATTATGAAATTAAAGATAACAATACTATTATCTCTCTTGTCTTTTGGGCTGGTTACAGCCCAAGTAAAACAATGGAGTATTGAAGAGTGTGTTGCCTATGCTTTGGAAAATAATTTAACCATAGCACAGTTGCAACTTCAGTTAGAGAGTACAAGAACAGGGGAGTCAGATGCATTTGGTAATTTCTTACCTAGCTTAAATGCTTCCTCAAATGGGTCTTGGAATAAAGGATCAGGATTTGATCAGACTACAAATGAAAGAATATCAGGAACATTTTTCTCATTAAATGGGGGTGTGTCTTCTGGGGTTACTCTTTTTGATGGATTACGAAATGTAAATAACCTACAAAGAGCCAAGTTAAGTACCATTGCAAATCAGTATCAATTGGATGATATGAAAGATGATATTGTACTTAATGTGGCCAATTCTTATTTGCAAGTATTATCAAGTAAGGAGGCCTTAAAAGCGGTAGAATTACAGCTTAAAATTGCAATGGAAGATTATGACCGCACAAAGCAACTAGTAGATGCAGGTGTTCTTCCTAAGGGTAATTTGCTAGAATTGGAAGCAACAATAGCAAATTTAGAACAGCAGCAAGTAAGTGGAGAAAATAATGTGTTGCTAAATAGGTTGTTTTTAGCGCAGTTATTGCAAATCACAGATTATGAGAATTTTGATATTTCTGATGAAAGTTATGAAGTGCCACCATCAGCTATTTTTAACTACTCAGCAAAGGAAATTTACAGTAAGGCATTGTCTTATAGAAGTGATATAAAATTAGCAGAAACCAACATTGAAATTGCAGAAAAAGATGTGAAAATTGCAAAGGGAGCTTTGTATCCAAGGCTAGGAGCATCCATAGGGTATAACACAAGTTACTCTAGTTTTGTACGCAAATTATCAGGTGCTAATTTTGGAGATCAGTTGTCTGAAAACGATGGTATTGGTTATGGAATGAATTTGAGCGTTCCAATCTTTAATGGGTTTAGTGTAAAGAATAGTATTAAGCGTTCTAAAATTAATTTGGAAGCAACAAAATTAAGGGAGCAGCAAGCTAAATTAGAGTTAGAAGCAAATGTTAATCAGGCGTATTTGGATGTGAGGTCTTTTGCCAAATCGTATGAAGCCGCACAGAAAACATTAGCAGCTAGAAAACTGGCTTTCGATTTTGCAAAAGAGCGCTATACGGTAGAGTTAATGAATGCGTTTGATTACAGTCAAGCACAAACCAGATTAGACAATGCGGCAATCGATGTTATTCGTGCTAAATATGATTACATCTTTAGAATTAAAATATTAGAAATCTATTTTGGATTGCCAATCTCATTAGAATAGGATAGGCATTTCAAAAAAAAGTATCCTAAAGTCCATTAAGAAATTCTCTTGATGGGCTTTTTTGAGTTTAACGCGTATCTTTGTGAACTTATGGCATTGATTTTAAATATAGAGACGGCAACTACCAATTGTTCGGTTAGTATTGCAAAGGATGGTAAAATGTTAGCTTTAAAGGAGTATGATAGTGCAGGCTATTCACATGCAGAACAACTACACCTTTTTATCAAAGAAGTTTTAGAGAATGCAGCTTTATTACTATCAGATTTAAATGCTATTGCTGTGAGTAAAGGACCTGGCTCTTATACGGGATTGCGTATAGGGGTTTCTGCAGCTAAGGGTTTGTGTTTTTCATTAGACATCCCTTTAATTTCTGTCGCTACACTGTCTAGTATGGCACACCAGCTTACTTTAGGTGAAAGTGATGCAGTAGTATCGGTTTTAGACGCAAGGCGAATGGAGGTGTATTCTGCCGTGTTTGATGCTGGTTTTAATCAGGTAAAGGAAACGGAAGCCAAAATAATAGATGAAACCTCTTATCAGGATATCATAAACTCCTATAAAACCATTTATTTTATAGGATCTGGTGCTCAAAAAATAAAAGATACGTTGCAGAATGACACGCTAGAATTTTTGGTAGATGCCGTTCCGTCTGCCAAGGAAATGTGTGCAGTATCGTACCAAAGCTATAGTTCTTCCAATTTTGAAGATGTAGCCTATTTTGAGCCCTACTATTTAAAGGATTTTATGGTGCAAAAACCAAAGCTAAAAAAATAGTTTCTTCTACTTTTAAAAGTAGAAGAAACTATAGTTGTTCTTAAATTATTGCCGATTTCTAACCGTTGTGAATAACACGCTGCGGAAATGGAATTTCAATATTGTTATCGTCAAATCTAAGTTTTAGTTCTTCCATCACATAAAAATGGTCGGCCCAAAAATCTTCATTCTTAGCCCAAAAACGCAACGAAAGATTTACAGAGCTGTCTCCCAATTCCCCAACATAAACTTCTGGCATTGGATCTTTAAGAATCGTTTCGCGTTCCGCACAAATTTGCAATAGAATATCTTTGGCTTGCTTAATATTAGAGGAATACCCTATACCTATCGTAATCTTATCTCTTCTGGTACTTTCTACATTGTAGTTAACAATATTGTTGTTAGACAATTGCCCGTTGGGTACAATGGCTATTTGGTTGCCAAAAGTATTTAGCTTTGTTGTAAAGATAGATATTTCTTTTACAGTACCATCTACCCCTTGTGCCGAAATAAAATCGCCCACCTTAAAGGGTTTAAAGAGTAAAATTAAAACTCCGCCTGCAAAATTTGCTAAGGATCCCTGTAAGGCCAAACCAACGGCTAGACCAGCAGCACCGATAATGGCTACTAGTGAGGATGATTGTACGCCTAATTGGGTAATGACCAATACAAATACAATTACCTTTAATGCTGCTTTGATAAAGCTTTGCAAGAACGTTTCTAAGGTGGGGTCATAATCTTTAGAATCAAAAAATTTGCGCACTATACGGTTAACGAATTTACTTACCCAAAGGCCAACAATTAAAATGATAATTGCTGCAATAACATTAGGCAGTACCTCCCAAAATTTATCTAAAAACTGTTGTGCATGTTCTTCGTAATCCATTAATTTATTCATCATTTATTTTTTTTAAGACTACAAAGCAAATAATTTTTCAACGCTTATGAGCAGGCTTTAACATAATATTTACATGTGTTTTGTATCGTAGTGATACTCTTTTTGATATTATATTGTTCGTAGGGAATAAACCTAAAGCACTGAAACTAATAATTGACTTTAGATCCAATAAAAAAGACATCAGTTCACAGATGTCTTTTATAGGTGTAATAGTAAGTTAAATTTTGTTACTTTACTTCAAAGGTAATTTTAACATTTACCCTGAATTCTGATACCTCACCATCTTTTACAATCGCACTTTGCTCTTTTACATAGACAGATTTAATGTTTTTGACTGACTTAGATGCTTGTATCACTGCTTTTTTTGTTGCGTCTTCCCAACTTTTGTCTGAGTTAGACAATACTTCAATTACTTTTAAAATAGCCATACTTAATAGTGTATATGTTTCCTTAAATATAAGGAAATATAATTGAAGTATAAAATAATTGCTAACCGTTTACGGCTACTACTTCACTTATTTTGTCGCCCATCATGTTTTTAAGCATATTTTCTATTCCATTTTTAAGGGTAAAAGTAGATGAAGGACAACCACTGCATGCACCTTGTAATACCACGTTTACTTTTTTGGTGTCTACTTCGTAAGATTGGAATAAGATGTTACCTCCATCACTGGCAACTGCGGGTTTTACATATTCTTCTAAAATATCGATAATTTCATTAGAAATATCATCTAAGTTTTTACTTTTCGATTGACTCGTAGGAGCTTCTTCTTTTTGTTTTGCAATGCTATTGGCAGATACTACTTCTTTGCCTTCCAGTAAGAAATTTTGAATGTGTTCTCTAATTTCTAAGGTAATTTCATTCCAATCTGCCGCTTCTGTCTTTGTTACAGAAACATAATTTTCATCTAAGAAAACTTCTTTTACAAATGGGTACTTAAATAATTCTGTTGCCAATTTAGAATCTTTAGCTTGCTCACTATTTTTAAATTCAAAAATAGTGGGAACAATTAGTTTATTGGCAACAAATCGCATCGCAGCAGGATTTGGAGTGTTTTCCGCATAGACGGTAGCAGGTACACTTTGAGGATCAGACTCTTCATGAACAACCACTTCACCGCTATTTAAATACTCTACCAATTGCTGTGCAACTTCTTCCCGAACATCATCCCAAGCTACAATATCAAAGCGTTCTAAGGCAATAAAATTACCAGAAATATAAACCGTTTTTATAAAGGGTAAATAAAATAATTGTTGCGCCAAAGGAGAGTTTTTAGCGTCATCAATATTCTTGTATTCATAACTATTGTTTTTAGTTATAAAGTGATTTGTTTCAAACTTTAATATGGCCGGATTTGTCGTGGTATACGTCGTTATGTTGTGTTCTTTCATCTTAAAAGTAATTTTTACAAAAGTACAAACAAATTCAATCATACCATCCATAGATAATAATATTGTGGTTATAAACGTTTTACTATATATTTGATGCTTTGAGCCTATTTTATGAAACAATTTGTATTCGCCTTATTCTCTCTTTTGCTATTCGGTAATATTACGGTAGCCGCACAAGAAGGAATTCCTGTTTATTTTGATTATTTATCGGATAATTACTATTTAGTGCATCCATCAATGGCAGGTATTGGAGAAGGAGGAAAAATACGGGCTACCATCCGAAAACAATGGTTTGATGTAGAAGATGCACCCAACCTCCAAACCATAAATGCACACTATAGAGTGAACGAAAAAAGTGGTGTAGGTGCAATTATTTTCAATGATGCTAATGGCTACCATTCTCAAACGGGATTAAAATTAACCTATGCACATCATTTGCGATTTTCTAGGGATTTAAGAAATTTAAATCAAATTTCCTTTGGTTTAAGTGCCGGTTTAATGCAGAGTAATTTGGATGAAAGTGAGTTTAATTCTGTAATACCAGATCCCATTATTACTGGAGGGAATATCAGTTCTTCGTATTACAATATGGATTTAGGGGTTTCTTACAATTTTATGGAATTGTATGCACACGCCACTGTTTTAAATGTTTTAAACAGCAAGCGAAATGTATACTATCAAAACAGACAAGACCAAGCCAATGTGACTGTTGTAGATAACCTAAGAAGGTATTTGCTTTCTGTTGGGTATGTTTTTGGTAAAAGCGATTGGCTGTTGGAGCCTTCCGTTATGTTGCAGATGACAGATTTTACCAAGGAAAAAACCATAGATATGAATGCCAAAGTGTATAAAAAAATGGATTTTGGTACCGTATGGGGAGGGGTCTCTTACAGACGTAGTTTTGATGGTGCCTTGTATCAAAACAACAGTGGAGGTGTAAAAGAACAACGCTTGCAGTTGGTGACACCGATTGTTGGAGTTAATTACAATAATTTTTTAGTCTCCTACAATTATTCGTATCAAATGGGAGATATCCGATTTGATAATGGTGGCTTTCATCAAATTACCTTAGGGTACAATTTCGGACAAGTGACTGAAAATAAGTACGATTGTAAATGCCCAGCAGTTAATTATTAGGTCAAAGTTTAGACTTAGGTTAATTTTTAACCAACAACCATCAACTGACAGTTTTGTACTATTTAAATTTATAGTTCTAGTGTCAGTTCGAGTTATTTTGGAGCAGTAGTGGCAAAATAATTAGTATCGAGAAGTCAATGTGTTCAAATGGTTCTCGATTCAAAATTCTGAAAGTAGAATTTCACTCTCCCCGGATGTTTGGAGGACATTGGGGTGCGACATAAATTTTAATTAGGAGAAAAAACGACCTACAAAAACAGAGCGTAAAACTTGAAGTAAGGGTTCGTTAAAAATAATCCGTCTTGTGATGAATTCAAATGCAATTTGAAGAAGTCAGCGATTATTTAGAAACCGAAAGAGAAGTTTAGCTTTAGTTTTGTCAGTCTAGATTTTTTGTTTCTTTTTCATCGATGGAAAAAGATAGAGAAGACCTTTTAGATTCAATTGGTTCTCGATACATTTTTCGTTTCATTTCATTACACAAAAAACACTCGAACTGACTACTTTGTACTATTTCAAATTATAGTTCAACTGTCACTTCGAGTGAATTATTTTGGAGCAGTAGTGGAAAAATAATTAGTATCGAGAAGTCAATGTGTTCAAAAGGTTCTCGATACACTATTTCATTCTTCAATAGCACTCGAACTGACAATTATTGGTTACATCAAAAAGACAACGTGTAAAGAATAAACAGAGTCAAAAACCATCAAGTGTCAACTGACAGTTTTGTACTAATTTAAATTATAGTTCAACTGTCACTTCGAGTGAATTATTTTGGAGCAGTAGTGGAAAAATAATTAGTATCGAGAAGTCAATGTGTCCAAAAGGTTCTCGATACAATTTTTTCGTACCTCAAAAACACGCGAACTGACAATTATTGGTTACATCAAAAAGACAACGTGTAAAGAATAAACAGAGTCAAAAACCATCAAGCATCAACTGACAGTTTTGTACTATTTAAATTTATAGTTCTAGTGTCAGTTCGAGTTATTTTGGAGCAGTAGTGGCAAAATAATTAGTATCGAGAAGTCAATGTGTTCAAATGGTTCTCGATACACTATTTCATTCTTCAATAGCACTCGAACTGACAATTATTGATTACATCAAAAAGATAGCATGTAAAGAATAAACAGAGTCAAAAACCATCAAGCATCAACTGACAGTTTTGTACTATTTAAATTTATAGTTCTAGTGTCAGTTCGAGTTATTTTGGAGCAGTAGTGGCAAAATAATTAGTATCGAGAAGTCAATGTGTTCAAAAGGTTCTCGATACACTATTTCATTCTTCAATAGCACTCGAACTGACAATTATAGATTACATCAAAAAGATAACGTGTAAAGAATAAACAGAGTCAAAAACCATCAAGCATCAACTGACAGTTTTGTACTATTTAAATTTATAGTTCTAGTGTCAGTTCGAGTTATTTTGGAGCAGTAGTGGAAAAATAATTAGTAGTGAGAAGTCAATGTGTTCAAATGGTTCTCGATACACTATTTCATTCTTCAATAGCACTCGAACTGACAATTATAGGTTACATCAAAAAGATAGCGTGTAAAGAATAAACAGAGTCAAAAACCATCAAGTGTCAACGAACCTTAATCCCAAGTATAATTTTTCTTTAAGGCCTGTTTTTGAATCGCAGACAACATCGCATTTTCCAATTCCCCTTTACTGCCTTCTTTTTGGTTTTTTGTGATAAAGGCTTCGCGCTTTGCATTTAATTCTTGAATTTCATTCTGAATTGCAATACGAGCTTCTTTTTTAGTTTTGATATAAGCTTCTAGTTCAGTTTTGGATTTGTGTTGTAGTTCTTTTGGTAACTGTTCTTTCTTAATTTTTGCAACATCAAAATCTTTGTTTTTGGATGCATCTACGAGATCCCAAGAGGAATTAGAATACAGCCTCGAACTTTTGCTTACTGCTCTTTTCACCATTACTGCTTCTTCCATTTCAGCAGCTTTTTCATCTTGAACGGATTGCAATTGCATTTTAGATTGACCTAAATTCCCATAAGAAACATAGGTTTTGTTTAGTCTTCCGTTTAATTTTATGATGATTTCATCATAGGGGGTGTCTATATGTACAATTTGTTTGTTGTGGTCAATAGCGATGTATTCACCACCTGTTAATTGGGCTCCATTTTTCCATTCGGTAGAAACACCTTGCTCATAGTTTCCGCAAAAAATAGTATTTACAACGATGTCTTTTTCTTTGGCGTCAGTCACCGCATCTTTATAGTTTAATTTTCCTTGGTTAAAGGGTTCGTTACCGGCAATAAAAATGAGTTTAAGGTTGTCAGGGTTTTTCCCCCAATCCAATTGTTTTATAGAGGTGTGTATCACAGCACCACAATATTCTTCACCGCCATTTGTGGTTAAGGAGAATAGTTTTTCAGAGATTTCATCCAAGTCACTACTAAAATCGATAACCTGTCTTATGTAGCCTTCCTTAGAAGATAAATTGCTATTTCCGTATTCGTATAAAGCAATTTGTAAATCTGGCCGAGCTTCAGTACCGCATTTTACGTAACTAAACTTGTTTACAATATCCCACAATTGTGATTTTGCTTGGTTTATTAAGCCATCCATACTATTGCTGGTATCTAATAACAGTGCAATTTTTACCACATTTTTAGAAGGCGTTTCATTGGTAACTGCGGCCTGTGCCACCACCGTATTGTTTGTTTGGCGGGTTGGTTTAAGTTCGCAACCAAAAGTACTTGTCATTGCAAGAGATAGCAATCCTATGCTTATTTGTTTTAAATTTTTCATCTTTCTTTTTTTATTTGTTACAGGGTAAAAGTAATTTCAAAGTTTTTCTGAAAAAATGAGCAATGAGCATACGGACCCTTTGAGTGAGTAAACAAACCTTATGGCTTTGTATGGGGTATAAATAGTTATTATTTACTGCAACTACAGTGATTTGTAATTTTCTAGAATCAGATAAAACACCTAAGTTTACCATATCTAAATCTATAAATGGGCTTTAAAAAATACATACTACTGTTAGTGCTGCTTAGCTGTGTTACAGCATTTTCTCAAATTAACGATTCAAAAAAGTTTGAGATCAAAGGTGTGGTTAAAAGCAAAGAAAAGGATGTGCCTATTGCTGGGGTTCAGCTTTCTACTTCTAGTGGCGAATTTACCCGTACCAATGCCTTTGGAAAATATAAAATAAAAGTAAGGGTGGGCGATGATCTTTTGTTTGAAAGTTCAGAATTTGAAACCGTTCAATACCGAATTGTAAACAATGAAGATGTAGATGTATTGGTTGAGGGGTATGATGAGGATGAAAAACAACGAAGTTCTTTCACCAATAAAAGTGTATTGTATAAGGCGTATTTAGATTCTGCCAATCAGTTTAAGAAAAAGGATCTTGGCAAGAGTATCGATTATATCAGAGTTTCATTAGAGCAATTAAATACTAGGGGAGACAATAAGGAGCGTTCAGTATCATTTTCAGTATTGGGAGAAATCTATGAGTATCACAAGCAATATGACCTTGCGATTGATAATTATAAAGAATCCTTGGAGGCAGCAGCAACTATAGAGACTCAAATTTTATTGGGGAATGCTTACATTTCAAATAAAGAGTATCAAAAGGCCGAAAAACAATTTCAAGAACTTGTAACTAATAAAAGAGGTAGTGCATATCAAAGAATTCAGATTTATGAAGGATTGGGTGATGCGTATAAAGGATTGCAAGATGCAGATAAGGCAGTGACAAATTACAATAAAGGGTTAAAAGTAGCCATGCAAGAGACAATAGCGCCTAAAATAACAGATTTAAACACCAAGCTTGCGGAAGCTTATGCTGCTGATGATAGGGAAGAAGAGGCGCAAGTTTATTTTGATAGTTCTTTGGAGTCTGTTGCAAAAGAAGCGCCTCAAAAATCTTTAGAAGTAAAAGAAAGAGCCGCAAACTTTTACGGAAAAAACAATTTGTATGATAAAGAAATTGAACTTCGCAAGAAAAGTTTAGAGGAATTAGACCTGTTAAAATCTTCATCCAAAAAGAAAAATGAAACCCCAAAATCTACAACGGTTAATCCAATAACGAGTCAGCGTATCAATTATAAGATTGCAAATACGCTAATAGTACAAGACAAGTTGGATGAAGCAATCCCCTATTTAGAAAAAAGTATAACAGAAGCGGAAAGTGATGATGATTTGGTGGTACAAAAGGATGCAACGCGGAGGTTGTCTGAAGTGTATGATAACAAGGGAAATTATACAAAAGCCTTGGACACCTATAAAAAATACGCAGCAGTAGCAGATACTTTATATGCCCGCAAAGAGCAGGAAATAGCGCGGGCAGAAAGGTTGAGTAAGGAAATTGCAGCAAAGCAAAATCGGATTACTGGATTGGAAAAAGATAAAGAGTTGTCAGATAGTAAATATGATTTGGCAAAAACCAAGGAAGATTTGTTTACTACAACCACAAAAAAACAGCAACTATTAATTTATGCTTTAATTTTTGGAATGCTATTGTTTGGGTTGGCGTCTTTCTTTTTTTACAGAAGTAACCGGCAGCAAAAATTGGCCAATAATTTGTTGGCATTAAAATCATTGCGATCGCAAATGAATCCGCATTTTATTTTTAATGCTTTAAACTCTGTAAATAATTACATTTCTAAGAATGATGAACGTAGTGCCAATCGGTTTTTAAGTGAATTTTCAACATTAATGCGTGCTGTATTAGAGAATTCGGAGGAAGATTTTATTTCCCTTTCTAAGGAGTTAGAACTTATAGCTTTATATGTAAAATTAGAGCATTCTCGTTTTCCTGATAAGTTCAGTTATTCCATAACTACAGCGGACACTATAGATGTAGATGCTTTTCAAATTCCGCCCATGTTGTTGCAACCCTATATAGAAAATGCCATCTGGCATGGGTTGCGTTATAAAGAAGCGAAAGGGTTTTTAAATATCAGTCTAAAGCAAAATGATAAAGAGTCTATAGCGATAACCATTGAAGATAACGGAATAGGAAGAAAAAAATCTGCAGCATTAAAAACACAGAACCAGAAAAAACAGCGCTCCAAAGGGATGGGCAATATTAAAAAGAGGGTAGCTATTTTAAACGATATGTATAAGGATAAAGTAACGGTTCTGGTAGAAGATTTATATGAGGATGAGACGGGAACCAAGGTAATTCTCACTTTAAAAAAAGAGTAATGAAATTAAATGCAATACTTGTTGAAGATGAAGCCAATAGTAGGGAGATTTTAGCCAATTACCTGGCTAAATATTGCCCGTCAGTACATATAGTAGGAGAGGCAGCTTCTATAAAAGAGGGTTTGGAATTGATAGAGAAACACCAGCCAGATGTTATTTTTTTAGATGTAGAAATGCCGTTTGGCAATGCGTTCGATTTGTTAGATCAATTGCCCGATAGAACTTTTGAAACTGTTTTTGTTACGGCTTACAATCAATATGCTTTGGATGCGCTTAACAATCATGCGGCCTATTATTTAATGAAACCAATTAATATAGATGAATTGATTAAGGCTGTTGCTTATGTAAGTGAGATTAGAGCTAAAGAAAATGCACTAGCAGATCGTATTCTTACCCCCAAATCCAATAAAGTAGACGGAAAAATAACACTACCACAACAAGACGGTTTTCAGGTGTTAAATGTAGCAGATATTTTGTTTTGTAAGGCCGATGACAACTACACCGAAATCTATTTAGAAAATAAAAAAATCCTGGTGAGTAAAACACTGAAGTACTTTGAAGAGGCAATGGCAGCGTTTCCGTTTGCGCGTATTCATAAATCATTTTTGGTCAATGTAAATGCAATAGCCAAATACAAAAAAGGGAAAGGCGGTAGTGTAGTGCTTCACAATGGAAAAGAATTAATGGTGTCCGCATCTCGAAAGAAGGCTTTATTGTCTTATTTTGAATCATAATTATAACAACATAAAATAGAAGAAATGATCATAAAAGCAGTAAATGGGAAGTCGCCTAAAATTGGGAATGACTGTTTTATAGCAGAAAATGCAACCCTAGTTGGGGAGGTAGAAATGGGAGACCAGTGTAGTGTATGGTTTAATGCTGTGTTACGCGGAGATGTTCATTTTATAAAAATGGGAAATAAGGTAAATGTGCAGGATGGTGCCATTATACATTGTACCTATCAAAAATCGCCTACTACCATTGGTAATAATGTATCTATTGGGCACAATGCCATTGTGCATGGCTGTACTATAAAAGATAATGTTTTGGTGGGGATGGGGAGTATTATTATGGACGATTGTATTGTGGAAAGTAATAGTATAGTGGCTGCGGGAGCAGTTGTAACCAAGGGTACCCATATCCCCTCAGGAACTGTTTTTGCAGGAATGCCAGCTAAAAAAATAAAGGATATTAGTGAGGAATTAAGCAAAGGAGAGGTCAATCGGATAGCAAACAATTATGTGACTTATTCCAGTTGGTTTAAGGACGAATAAACTTTGTTAAACCGATACACACTCTAGGTAAGTTTCCTTATTTTTGCGTAATACTAAAATCAAAAAAGATGAATGCATATATATTTCCTGGTCAAGGAGCACAATTTGTTGGAATGGGATTGGATCTTTACGAGAAGTATCCTTTGGCTCAAGAATTGTTTGAAAAAGCTAATGATATCTTGGGGTTTCAAATTACGGACATTATGTTTGAAGGGACGCCAGAAGATTTAAAACAAACCAAAGTTACACAACCGGCAATTTTTTTGCATTCTGTTATTATGAGTAAGGTACTAGGAGATGCCTTTAAGCCAGATATGGTTGCAGGTCATTCTTTAGGAGAATTTTCTGCCTTAGTCGCCAATGGGACCTTAACTTTTGAAGATGGTTTAAAGTTGGTGTCGCAACGGGCAATGGCAATGCAAAAAGCTTGTGAAATGCAATCGAGTACGATGGCTGCTGTTTTAGGTTTGGAAGATGAGGTCGTAGAAAAAATATGTAAAGAAACCGAAGGTGTGGTCGTTGCTGCAAATTATAACTGTCCTGGACAACTCGTTATTTCTGGTGATGTTGATGCGGTTAATCTTGCCTGTGAAAAATTAAAAGAAGCAGGGGCAAGAAGAGCCTTGTTGTTGCCTGTTGGCGGAGCTTTTCATTCCCCTTTAATGGAGCCGGCAAGAGAGGAACTTGCAGCCGCTATTGAGAATACTGTTTTTAGCGAGCCAATTTGTCCGATCTATCAAAATGTACCAACAACGGCAGTTACCAATGCGGAAGAAATTAAAAAGAACTTAATTTCGCAATTAACGGCACCTGTAAAATGGACACAAAGTGTACAAAATATGGTGGTAGATGGTGCAATGTTGTTTACCGAAGTTGGTCCTGGAAAGGTTTTGCAAGGGCTAGTTAAAAAAATTAATAAGGAATCAGAAACTACTTCAGCGATCTTACTTTAATTGCCAAATTACAGTGCCTCATTGCTTTCTTCTAGGTAAATGTCAATGAGGGAATAATACGGTTTTTTGTCGATTATCTTAAGGGAGGCGTTTCTTTTTGGTTAATATTGCAATACGCTTATTGTAAGCATTTTATTTTTAGTAACGTTAGTACTATTTACAATGAATATTAAAGAACCAGCCAATTCCCGTTTTTCTAAAAAGCACTTGGTGTTTTGCTTCTTTGTGGTCTTCTTATTTTTTGGTTTTTCTGTTATGGCGCAAGAGGTTTCCATTAAGGCAGACCAGAATGCCGCAGAAGATGGCCAAGTGTCCGGAAGTTTTATAATCGCGAGGAGTGGACTTCCTTTAGCTAGATTAGATGTAAGCTATACGGTTTCTGGGACAGCAAGCCCAGCAAGTGATTATAGTGCGCTAAGTGGGGTGGCAACGATACTTCCTTTAAGTTCTGAAGTCACCTTAAATATAAATGGAATCGTAGATGATCTTCTTGTTGAAGGTGATGAAACCGTAATAATTACCTTAACACTTAATGGAAATAATTATACAATTGATCCTAGTAATGCAGCAGCAACTATTGTTATAAAAGATAATGAGCCCGTATGTGCAGGTGCCGCTAATGCACCTCAATTAGACTCATCTCTGCCCACTATTTTTTGTGACTCATTTACACAAGATCTAGACAAGTATGTGGTAGACGCTCCCCCTGCTGGAACAGTTTTGGTATGGAGTTTTAGTGCCGATTTATTGGATGAAAGTGCATATCTGTCGAGTTCAGAGATTGGATTTCCTGGAGAATTTTATGGTTTTTTTCTGGACGAAGGCAATAACTGTACTAGTCCGCCATTAATCATAAGTATTGTGCAGAACTTGAGTCCAACGATATCCAATATCGTAGAAAATTCAATTTGTGGTGATGGTGTGGTTTCGTTGTCTGCAACACCAAGTGATGGTACTTTAGAATGGTATGATGCTGCTGTAGGAGGAAATTTGGTGTATACAGGAGAAAATTTTGACACTCCGGTTTTGTCCGCTACCACTTCTTATTTTGTGTCGGCCATAGCCAATACATGTGCGTCAGAAAGGATAGAGATTGTGGCAACAGTAAACATACAGCCTTCTTCTGGTGTAGGTATAGATGCAGAAGTATGTAGTTTGTCTGGGAATGGCAGAACAACACAGGTGAGTTTAGACGATCAATTAACAGGAGAAGGAACAGGAGGCTGGTCCATTACTACCCAACCAGCGACTAGTACTATTGTGATCACAAATACAAATACTGTAGAGTTTGTAGGGCAGCCTTCAGGGGATTATCAATTTACATATACGACTACAGGTTTTGAAGTGCCTTGTGTAGCAGAAACTACAACAATTACAGTTACTATTGCTAGCTGTGTCATAGATGCAGATGGGGATGGTATTGAAGACCCTGATGAGGTGATCCTAGGTACAGATCCAAATTTGGTAGATACGGATGGTGATGGTATCAATGATTTTGATGAGGTTGGTCCCGATTTAAGTAACCCTCTGGATGCCGATGGTGATGGAATTATTGATGCCTTAGATTCTAATATCTTAGATGCTGATGGTGATGATGTGGTAGATCAATTAGATCCTGCCAATGCCGACCCTTGTGTGCCAGACAATACCAAGGGCGTATGTGATACCGATGGTGATGGAATTACGGATGGAGATGAAATAGCCAACAATACAGATCCTCTAGATGCTTGTGATCCCAACCTAACCCCAGCCTGTGATCCAGATGATATTGATTTGGCAGTTGTAAAAACAGTAGATAAAACAGAAGTGTTTACGGGTGAAGAAGTTGTTTTTACCATCACAGTATCGAATGCTACGCAAGATCGGATTATAGATGTTGTCGTTGAAGATGTAATCAGTCAAGCTATAGGTTTTGAGTATGTTTCTCATACAGTTTCAACAGGAACTTATGATGATGCTACAGGTATTTGGGATATTCCTGAGGTTCTGGGAGCAGAAACACATACGTTAGAGATCATTGCGCTTGTTTTGGATGAAGGAACACATGTGAATACGGCTGCAATAACGGATACGTTTCCAGAAGATAATAATGCAGCCAACAATACCAGTTCCGTAACCATAAGTATCAAAGAAATAGACTTGGCTGTTGGTAAAGAAGTAGATAAAACTGTAGCTGTAATTGGAGAGCAAATAGTATTTACCATAACCTTGACAAATGAAACAGAAGGTTTGGTTACCGATGTGACCGTAAAAGATCTACTTGAAAATGCTAGTGGTTTTCAATATGTTAGTCATACAGCTTCTGTGGGTACCTATACGGCAAATACAGGTGTTTGGGAAGTGGATGAAATTTTAGGAATGGAAGTATATACGCTAGAAATTATTGCAGAAGTCTTAGAAAATGGTGATTATGAGAATACGGCTTCACTTACAGCATCCTATCCCATAGATGATTTTAATGAGGAGAACAATGAAGCGACAGTAGTCGTTACCGTGTCGCCTAGAACAACAGCTGAATGCGGATTCTTGTTTAATCAATTTTCACCCAATGGTGATGGTGTCAATGATTATTTGCGCATTAATTGTATTGAAAACTATCCAAATAATAAGATTTCTATTTTTAATAGGTATGGAAGTGAAGTATATGCAAGGACAAATTATAACAATAGCTGGACCGGTACATGGAAGAATAAAGATTTACCAAATGGAACGTATTTTTATGTGTTAGATTTGGCTGATGGGTCTGAAGTTAAAAAAGGATGGATTCAAATCATAAGATGATACAATTGAGAAACAAAAAGTTCCCTATATATTTAAAATTGCTGTGTAGTAGTGTGCTGCTATTTACGGCAACCTCTGGTTTTGCTCAAAAAGAGCCGCAATACACCCAATACATGTATAATATAGGTAGTTTTAATCCTGCTTATGTGGGTAGTGTGGAGTCCGCTGAAATTATGAGCTTGTACAGGTCTCAATGGGTAAATGTACCTGGAGCTCCAAGAACTATTCGGTTGGGAGCTAATATTCCTTTTGCTAATGAAAAAACAGGATTGGGTTTTAATGCCTTGGTAGATGAGATAGGACCTGTAAGTCAGACGATTTTAAATATTGCGTATTCCTATCAGGTAAAACTATCTGAGGACGTTAAGTGGTCTTTTGGGGTCAATGCGGGTGGCTCTTTATTGGATGTAGACTTTTCAAAGGGAGATTTTGAATTTGAGAATGAACCAGCCATTGGAGAAAATCAAATCAATGAATTTTATCCCATCATTGGCGCAGGTACTTTTCTCTATGCTGAACATTGGTATTTGGGCCTTTCGGTTCCTAACCTTTTAACGAGTACCTTGTATAATGATGCCGTAGCCGTTGTGGAAGAAGATAAAAGTCAATTTAATTTTATTGGAGGCTATGTGTTTGATGTAAGCGACCAATTAAAATTTAAACCCGCTTTTTTAATAAATTATATTGACAAATCTCCAGTTAATGTAAATTTGTCAACCAACTTTTTAATTCGTGATGTTTTTACCGTGGGGGCATCTTACAGATTAGATAATGCCGTTAGTGCACTAGCGGGTTTTCAAATCTCTAATACCATGTTTTTAGGATATTCATATGATTATTCTACCAATGCATTTCAATCGTATAATGATGGCTCGCATGAAGTTATTCTGAAGTTTTACCTCGGTAGATCAAATGGAGATTCAAAAAGGAGAAATCCTAAAAACGATAAAAAGAAACCAAAACAAATAGATACCCCAAGATTCTTTTAATACTAAACTATATGAAATTTAAGCTTTGCTTTTTCTTTTTAAATATAATGGTATTCACTGTTTTTGCACAAGATGTAAAATCGGCTGGGGATCGTTTTTTCTTTCAATATAAGTATGCGCAAGCCATAGAAGCGTACGAACAAGAAAAAACAAAGGAGATACTGACAAATCAGCAATATTTAAATTTAGCAGAATCGTACTTTACTATAGGGAATTACCAAAAGGCATGGGAAGTGTATCGGATGATTCTCGATAGTGATTCTATTATTACGCCCTATCATTTTAATAAGATGCTACGTAGCTTATCTAAAATTGAAGGAGTAGCATCAATGCATGATTTTTTAAAAAATGATTCTATATTGTTGGAGTCCTCTTGGATAGAAAACGCCAAATTCAATTACGACATTCTGAATAAAAAAGATGTTGCAACGGTTAATTATAACGTTTTCAATTTAAATGAGAACAGTACAGAAGCAGATTTTTCGCCTACTTTTTATAAAGATAAATTATTGTTTACCAGCGGAAGAAGTGAATCGACCCGAAAAAAAGATAAAAACAATAGCAATCCGTATTTGAATATTTTAGTAGGAAAAATAGATCTTACAGGGGACCTTTTAAATGTCAATTCTTTTGCCGGAATTCCGAAAGGAAATTTCCATGAGGCCACCCCACATTATTCAGCGGAGCTCGATAAAATATTTTATGTGCTTTCTAATGAAAAAGATGGAGAAATGTTATTTGATTCCTTTGGAAAAAATGCATTGGCCATTGGTAGGGTAGACCCAGATGGGAAGTTTAATTTTATATTAAAGAATTTAAGTACCTCCTTTTATTATCCATTTTATGATGGAAAATCGCAACGGTTGTATTTTGCTGCGAATTTTTCGGATAGCTATGGCGGTACCGATATTTATTATGTAAGCACCAATCAAGGACAGATTATGTCTGCACCCATCAATATGGGACCGCAAGTAAATACGCCGGGGAATGAAATTGCGCCTTATGTTTTTGAAGGCGGACTTTACTTTTCTTCCGATGTTTTTTATGGCTATGGGGGTATGGATATTTACAAATCGAATTTAAGGGGTGTTGGTTCAGCAGGAGTGCCAATTAACCTAGGCCCAGGAATAAATTCTACGGCAGATGATTTTGGATTTATTGTGAGAAACGATACTAAAAATGGACTGGAAGGTTATTTCTCTTCCAATAGGGAAGGCGGTAAAGGGAAAGATGATGTCTATGGGTTTAAACTAGCAGAAAAACCCAAACTAAATACCATTGTCTTAGAAGGAAGAACAATAAACCCAAATACTGGTGTCGTAATCGGCGGTGTAAACATCAGGGTATTTGGTGAAGAAAATAAAGTATTAAAAGAACTCGTTTCTGAAGACAACGGTTCCTTTGCCATAGAGGTGCCTTGGCAAGAAAAAATTACGGTCATAGCCAACAAGAAAAAATATGCCTTGTACAAAACGTATTTTATAGCAGCAGATCTAAAAAACAAAAAGGAAACCAATCTATATTTGGATTATGTGGACGACTTTGTGGTGGACCGGGAAGATAAAAAGGTGATCGATCTCGCCAAGTTTATTTTTAGAACAAAAAGTGCTCAATTAACTCCAGAAATAAAGACGGAGTTGGATAAGGCTGTCGCTATTATTGAAAAATTCCCAGAATTTAATCTTAAAATAGAATCTCATACAGATAGCAAGGGTGGTGGTTCTTCAAACTTTAAAGTGTCGCAAGCTCGTGCAGACGCTATTAAAAAGTATTTGATAGAAAAAGGGGTGCCTTCAAAGAATATTTTATACGCCATTGGCTATGGAGAAGACCACATCCTCAATCAATGTGTAAATGGGGTATATTGTATCGATTATTTTCACTCCGAGAATAGAAGGTGTCTGTTGGTGGTGTTAAATTATGATGCCTTGTATTAAAAAAACAAATTTTACGGTAGTTGTGTTTCACATATCACAAAGATTTATTTAGTTGCGTTTAAAGTTATTTTTTAAACGGAATTAAACAAATTCTTTCGAAGTTTTCCTATATTTAAAAATTAAACTAAAATATGGGGAATCAATCTAAAAAAACGGCCTACTGGAAAGAAAATCTTAGGTATTTGGCAATTCTATTAAGTATTTGGTTTTTGGTCTCTTTTGGCTTCGGAATTTTAGGCAAGGAGGCTTTGGATAATATTAGCTTGGGCGGATTTAAACTAGGCTTCTGGTTTGCGCAACAAGGATCCATTTTCGTTTTTGTAATTCTCATATTCGTCTATGTTCGCCTCATGAACAGGCTTGATAAAAAATACGGGTTTGATGAATAAAATAAGACCGTAAACCAACCAAATTATTTAAAAGTTATGACAGTACAAGTATGGACGTATATTATTGTAGGCATTACTTTTGCCCTCTACATCGGAATAGCAATTTGGGCTAGGGCAGGCTCAACCAAAGAATTTTATGTGGCTGGTGGTGGTGTTTCGCCATTGGCAAACGGCTTGGCTACCGCAGCAGATTGGATGTCTGCAGCTTCCTTTTTAGGAATGGCAGGCCTCATCTCTTTTGGCGGCCATGATGGCTCTGTGTACCTTATGGGGTGGACTGGCGGTTATGTGCTCTTGGCACTTTTACTGGCTCCTTATTTACGGAAATTCGGAAAGTTTACGGTGCCCGATTTTATCGGTGATCGCTACTATTCCAATACCGCTAGAACCGTTGCGATTATCTGTGCCCTCTTGGTTTCCTTTACCTATGTAGCCGGACAAATGCGCGGTGTAGGCTTGGTTTTTTCACGCTTCTTAGAAGTAGATATTAACCTAGGGGTACTCATAGGTATGGTCATTGTGTTGTTCTATGCCGTTTTAGGTGGAATGAAAGGGATTACCTATACGCAAGTAGCACAGTACTGTGTGTTGATCTTTGCCTTTATGGTCCCTGCCATTTTTATATCCATACAAATGACAGGAAATCCAATTCCACAAATAGGAATGGGGAGTGATGTGCTCGGCGAAGGAGTTTCGCTCTTAGATAAGCTAGATGGCTTATCTACAGATCTAGGGTTTCATAAATATACAGACGGTTCTAAATCGGTCATCGATATCTTTTTTATCACCGCAGCCTTAATGGTAGGTACCGCTGGACTCCCCCATGTTATTGTTCGCTTTTTTACCGTTCCGAAAGTACGAGATGCGCGTAAATCTGCGGGTTATGCCTTGTTTTTTATCGCTATTTTATATACCACGGCTCCGGCCATATCCGTATTTGCACGGACCAATTTAATTGAAACCGTAAGTGGAAAAGACTATGCAGCTATGCCCGCCTGGTTTACCAAATGGGAAACCACAGGTTTAATTGTGTTCGACGATAAAAATGGAGATGGAAAAATTCAATATGTAGCGGATAAGGCCAACAATGAATTAACCGTAGATCCAGATATTATGGTCTTGGCGAATCCTGAAATTGCAAAGCTCCCCAATTGGGTGATTGCTTTGGTAGCCGCAGGAGGCTTGGCAGCAGCCTTGTCTACCGCAGCCGGATTGCTGTTGGTGATCTCTACCTCGGTATCTCATGATTTAATTAAAAAACAATTAAAACCAGACATCTCTGACAAAGGCGAATTAATAGCAGCACGCTTGTCGGCCGTTGTTGCCGTTTGTGTAGCAGGGTATTTTGGAATTAATCCACCAGATTTTGTCGCCGCCACGGTGGCCTTGGCCTTTGGGTTGGCGGCAGCCTCATTTTTCCCAGCCATTATCTTGGGGATCTTTTATAAGAAAATGAATAAAGAAGGTGCCGTTGCCGGTATGGTGGTGGGTATTGTAGTGATGCTGTTCTACATGTTAAAATTTAAATTCGCTTGGTTTGGTGGAGGTACGGAAGCCGATTGGTGGTTTGGCGTTTCACCCGAAGGGTTTGGAACGGCAGCCATGCTCGTAAATTTTGTAGTGGCCATAATAGTAAGTAAATTTACACCAGACCCACCCCAAGACGTACAAGAAATAGTGGAAAGTATTCGTATCCCAAGTGGTGCTGGCGATGCTGTTGATCATTAATAAAATAAGGAATTAAGTAATAAACATATGAGTAATTATCACATAAAACATTTAGAAGAATATTTTCAGGTCTACCGTAAATCCGTGCGAAACCCAGAAGGTTTTTGGGAAGAGATTGCCGAAGAACATTTTTTATGGCGTAAAAAATGGGATAATGTGCTGCGTTGGGATTTTTCAAAACCGGAAGTAAAATGGTTTGAAAACGCAAAGCTCAACATCACAGAAAACTGTATAGACCGTCACTTGGCAACGAGAGGCGATAAAACAGCCATCCTTTTTGAGCCTAATGATCCCAAAGAGGAAGCACAACATATCACCTATAACCAATTGCACACCCGTGTGTGTAAAATGGCCAATGTGCTGAAAGACAATGGCGTTAAAAAAGGAGACCGGGTGTGTATTTATTTGCCCATGATTCCAGAATTGGCAGTAGCCTTATTGGCATGTGCTCGTATTGGCGCTATACATTCGGTGGTATTTGCAGGCTTTTCTGCCCAGGCAGTAGCCACGCGAATTAACGATTCCGATTGTAAACTGGTGCTGACCTCAGACGGTTCTTTCCGTGGGACAAAATCCATCGACTTAAAAGGCATTGTAGATGCGGCTTTGGAAGATTGTCCGGGTGTGCAAACGGTTTTGGTTGCCAAGCGTACCCATGTGCCTATTGCTATGAAAGAAGGGCGCGACAAATGGCTGCAACCCTTATTGGATGAAGCCAGTGGCGAATTAAGAGCTGAGGTAATGGATGCTGAAGATCCGTTGTTTATTTTGTATACTTCAGGGTCTACGGGTAAACCAAAAGGCATGGTACATACCTGTGCCGGGTATATGGTGTATACCGCCTATACTTTTAAAAATATATTTCAATACAAAGAAGATGATGTGTACTGGTGTACCGCAGATATTGGCTGGATTACCGGTCACTCGTATATTGTCTACGGCCCCTTGGCCAATGGTGCTACTACGGTGATGTTTGAGGGCGTGCCTTCCTACCCCGATTACGGTCGTTTTTGGGAAGTGGTAGAAAAACACAAGGTGACCCAATTTTATACGGCCCCAACCGCTATCCGTGCCTTGGCGAAAGAGAATTTAGAGTATGTAGAAAAGTACGACCTGTCTTCTTTAAAAGTGCTGGGTTCTGTAGGGGAGCCGATCAACGAAGAAGCATGGCATTGGTACAACAACAATGTAGGGAAAAGCAATAGCCCTATTGTAGATACCTGGTGGCAAACGGAAACCGGTGGAATTATGATTTCCCCTATTCCGTATGTAACGCCAACCACACCCACTTATGCCACGCTGCCTTTTATAGGCATACAACCGGCTTTGATGGATGAAAACGGACAAGAATTAAAAGGCAACCAAGTAGAAGGGCGCTTGTGTATTAAATTCCCATGGCCTTCTATTGCCCGGACCATTTGGGGCAACCACGAACGCTACCGCGACACCTATTTCTCTGCTTATAAAGACAAATACTTTACGGGTGATGGCGCGCTTAGAGATGGCGTAGGCTATTACAGAATTACGGGTAGGGTAGATGATGTCATTATTGTATCTGGGCACAACCTAGGAACGGCACCTATAGAAGATGCCATAAACGAACACCCAGCGGTGGCAGAATCTGCTATTGTAGGCTTTCCTCATGATGTCAAAGGAAATGCGTTGTATGGTTATGTAATTCTAAAAGAAACGGGTGAAAGTAGAGACCGTGAAAATTTAGGACGAGAAATAAACCAACAGATTACAGAACATATAGGCCCCATTGCCAAATTGGATAAAATACAGTTTGTCTCTGGTTTGCCAAAAACACGCTCTGGTAAAATTATGCGTCGTATTCTACGGAAGATAGCGTCTAAGGACACTAGTAATTTGGGTGATATTAGTACACTACTAAACCCAGAAGTAGTACAAGAGATTATGGACAACGCCTTGTAAGGAAGTTGTTCCAATAAATGCAGTTGTGCGCCCATACGAAATAGCGAGACACCGTTTTGTATGGGCAACACAACAAAAGAATACTCCCCCCAAGAGATAAAAATTGAAGAACAATTGTATTCCCTTTGCCCGGTAAGTTTGGGTGGTGGTGGATTGTTTTTAAATAGGAATAACCAAAAGCATACAGATAGCCGTGTGTTAGCAAAAATTAAAAAAACAACCTAAATTCAATAAACTATGGGAGAATGGTCAAAAAAAATTGGCGATAAAGGAGAAGAAATTGTTAATTATTTCTTCAAAGAAATTTTAGGTTACAGCACCGTTTTGAGCAATGAAAGTATTGATTGTATTAACGGAAAAAAACACAAAGTAGGAAAATCTGACAAACGAACTCACGGAATTGACGCACTAATAAGTCGTCGTAGTCCGCTAGAAGATAATTTGTTAGATATCGCAATTATATCTTCTAAATTCACTTCCAAAATTTATCCCAATTCGCCAAAAGGTCAATTTAAGGAATTCATTACAGATTTAGCCCATACCATTGAATGTTTTAGATACTCGAAGCTATACTCAGATATAAATCAAAAATTTTCTAATATCGACAGAACTGATATAACGGGAATTTTAGTTTGGGCATCAAATAAAAGCTCACAAAAGGAAACCATAATTCCAAAAGTAGCCAACTCGCTTTTTGACAATGATTTAGTGTTTGACAAAATTATTTTAATAGACAATAATAGGATTACTTTTTTTGTTGAGACGGTCTTAAATATCAAAGAAAGATTTGGAGAAGAAAGCGTATCATTTGTATATCATAATACAAATCTTAACAACGCTGGACTTCCCGCTTTTAGTTATGGAGATTTTTTGCCAATAAATTACGTTTTTTCAGACCTTATTCCGATAAGGGTGGAAAAGGAAAATGACGTAGATTTTATTCTATTTTCTAAAGATGATTTTAGCAAAGAAAGCTTTTTGAGGTTGCTCGCATTTGCAAAAAGTTTTGACCATTTAGATTCAACACATAGAATGATATTTTCATTTCCCGAATTTAACGAGCTTGAAGACGAACCTGAGATACAAGCAAGTCTGATAGATTTTGAACATTATAAATTAAATCAAAATCTTTTTATCAAAACACATCTTTCAAATTTTAGAAATTTCTGATATGAACAAAATAATATTACCTCAAGGAGATAGAATTAGACAGCTTCTAACAAAATCTAATATCACGAACTCTAATATCAATTCTTTATTAAGAAATAAGGGTGTTTTTTTAGGACATAATGAAAAAAACAATTCTATTCCAAACCTTATGAAGACAATCATAAGTCCAGATGATTTTAAAGAATTGTACGAAACTCAGAAAAGCAAAGAAGATACTGTTAAATTCAGAACAGCAACTATTAAATGTAGAGAGGATTTAAGTTTAAAAGAGGTTTTTGCCGAAGATATAAACCTGCAACAAAAAATTATAGAAGCTCATAAATACAAGCCTACATTTAAGGTAATTGGAACACCAAGCCCGTATTTTGAAGATGACAAAGCAATCTATGAATACAAGATTGAGAGAGAAAATTTATTGGAAGATTGGACTAACAATAAAACATATCATAATGGAGCTGTCATTATAACTAAAACTGGTGGAAATTTAGAATTGTCAGTTGAACAAAATTCAACTTCTAAAGAAACCCATTTAATTAATGAAATACTAACTAAAGAATTTCGAAATATACTTGACAAGAAAAACTTAATCAATGACAAAGATGATTTTATACGTATTAAATTCAATGACTTTGACAATGTAAATAGAATTCAGTTTCTATATTCATACACAAACAATTTTTGTATTTATCTTGATTTTGTTTCAATAACTGATATAAATTTATTACTTGATGAAAATGAAGAATCCCATAAGGATGTCAAACCATTTTTGGATGAAATTGACTCATTAAAATTAAATGGAAAAGTTTTGCAAAATCATATTTTGCTAAAAAATAATACATATCATCAAAAATTAATATTCGCATCAATTTCATTAAAATACAAATTCAATATTAATGGTGTAAAAGGTGTTTGTGTTATAGATATTTCATTTCCAGATTATATTAGTAAAAGAGATTTGAATTCAGAATTACAGATTTCTATTAACTTCAACGTGAATAGAGAACATCGAAAAATGGCATCTGAAACACAGCTAAGAAAAGAACTTTATAGCTATATTGAGAGAAATAAAATTAAGAATTATCAGAAATACACTGCGGAGTAAACTTTTCCAGCTCTGCGAAGTTTGCAACTTCGTAGCATATTGTAGTAATTCGCTAATCTTTTTAAATAAGGCCAAAAGCAATAACTAAAACCAACCAAAAACTATGGAAAATAAAAGAACTATTTATGAAAGAATTGAGGATTTTTTGGAGAAATCTAAAATACCTACAGCCTATGCATTATTTATATACATAACTAGTGTGCAATACATACCCAAAAATTGGGTTTCGGAGGAATTTAAGGAGGTAAGCTTATGGTCGGCAGCAATTACATTAGGAATAATTATTTTAAGAGTTTTCTTTGATGTTTATAAAAAAATTAATGAGCCTAAAAAATCTTTACCGTTTTTCAATAAGTGGGGTGACGTCATAAACTCTGGCGAATTTTCAAAATTATTTAAAAAAAGGCTGCATGACGACAAAGTAATTTATATTAAAATTATTGGAATTTCGTTGAGGTTTCATTGGCCATACATAAAAAACCTGATGGAGGAATACTTAATTCAAGATAAAAACGTAGAATTCAATGTGACTTTGGCTATGTTGGATACAGAAGCATATGACAATCTCGAATTCATTGATGACAATTTTAAGAGTAAGTTTTTAATGCATTCGCAGGCAACTAAAAATGATATTCACTTGTTTAAGAATACCTATGAAGGAAAGAACACTACATCTAAATGCAATGTGGAACTTTTGGAGTATACTTTTATGCCTTCATTTTATGGCATATCATTAGATGATAAATTTCTTTTTCTGGGCAATACTTATTGGGGCAAGGATATGATTCGTAGCGCTGGTCAGTCTTATAACCTTTTTGTTGAGGATGATGATTTTAGTGGTTCCGAAAGAATTAATATTTTTAATTCTTGGTTTTCCTATATTAGAAAACACAATACAAAAAATAGAAAAGCTACTGCTAACACAGTGGCCCCCAAAAATCTCTAGTTTAGTACGCCATATTTACCCAGCTCTGCGAAGTTTGCAACTTCGTAGCATATTGTAGTAAGCAAAAGTTTTTGTAAGAAAGAACTGCGATTTTTGGTAGTGTTTTTTTATTGCGCCAGTTTTTGCGACAGCTGTGCGAAGTTTTTAACTTCGTACCGTATAGAATGTAGAGATTTATTGTTGCTTCAAAGTTGCAAACTTCGAAGAGCAGAGTGTCGTCCCAAACCCTTAGAAATTGGCCTACGACATTTGAGTTTTTTGAAAATGCCGTAGAAATGTCGTAGCGAAACCGCTATCAAAACAGTACTACATGCCTAACTTTGAGAAAATCAAAAATCAAAAATAAATGAGTATACTAGGACAGCAAATTAGCGAGAGCAGAAAAGCAAAAGGGCTAACGCAAGAGGAACTAGCAGAATTGGCAAAAGTAAACTTAAGAACCATTCAGCGTATTGAAAACAGTGAAAGTGAACCCCGCGGAAAAACCCTAATTCTAATTTGTGATGCCCTAGAAATTAATGTAGAAGATTTACTCCAAAGCAACAAGCAGCCCATTGAAAATCGGTCTCTAGTGCATGGCTACCGTTTGGCATCAAAGGGTATCCGTTTTTTAGCCACCTTTATGGAAGCTATTATTTATTTCATTTTTATTATCACGCCCTATACCATATATCATAGTTCTTCGTTTCGAGAATTTCTTGGAGGTGGTTCTAGTCCAATTGGTGTTGGCTTTACAGCAATTTTTAGCCTATTGGTAGGAGCTGTCTTTTACCCTGTGTTTACCGGTAATTTGGGTCATCGCTTATTTGACTTAAAAGTAATATCGTCAGAAACGGGTGAAGATTACACAAAAGCAGCTGATGGTGCTATCCGCGAATTTTTAAAAGAAATGTTGAGTTTTTTAATTATCCCACTTATCTGGATTCTTTGGGATGATAAAAATCAAAACTTATATGATAAGTTAACAAAGACCTACGTTGTTAAAAAACGCAATGCCTAAAAAAAATGAATAAAATCGCATTAGATATACTATTGACTAGGTCCAGTTGTTTATTCTACTTCGAAGTTGCAAACTTCGAAGAGCAGAAGATATCTTAGGTCTTATAACTAGAAATAAAAGTATGGATACCGTTGTCATGTGTTGATAAACAATTAAAATAGACTTTACTCAACCATAAGTGTAGTTCACTTATTGTTGTTTTTCAGAAACAGAAAAAGGAATTACTATTGCGTAATTAAAATATAAAAATGAAACTAAATTTTTTTATATGTACTACGGTTGCGTTAGCCCTTTTGCTTTCTTCTTGTACCCAAGAGAAAACAAACCAAGCTGATACAGAAGAAATAACTTGGATAGAAGCAACGGATTCAATACCTCGCTTTGAATCGTTATTGGCTACCAATTATTTGTATTATTTGAGACATATGTCGGTAGATTATGATAACTACGGTAAGGAAACGTGGAAATCTATAGATACGCTAGAAAATAACAAGTGGACTATGACTAGGTTCAGAAAAGGGCTTTGCAAGGAATCTACAGATTCATTAAAAACGGAATTCTGTATGGAGCGTCAAAAACATGTAATTAATAAAAAAATAAATAAAGTCATAAAATTTGATGGTAATGGATCTGGTTATATTGCTAACATAGAATTTGTATATGATGAATTAGGAAAATTGATTGAATACAATGAGAATAATAACAAAATGTACTATTTAAAATATGATAACAAAAACCAATTAACTGAAATCACAAAAACGGAAATTCAGAACGGAATTAAAAGGAAAACGGGATTGATTAAATTCAAATAGCAACCTAAAACTTAATATCCCATAAAAAGATTAGTTCAGTTCGCCCATTGATACCTTTATTTCCTTAATGGTTCTTAATTTTATTTCATAGATATCTTCTATCAGCTTGCACACTTTTACTACCTTCGTTCTTCTAAAGAAATAGGAACAGAAATAGGTCTCTATTTGTTTAAAGTAGGTTATATAGAAAGCTTGTGTAAACAGCTTTTCTACAAAAAAATAATATGGGTATATTCTCTTATCATCTTGTTAGACTGCCATTTTTAAAAGCGGTAAAAGGGCTATGGGCATCACCAGTTTCTAAGCATACCAAAGGCTTAGTGCATGCCGAGTATATGACCGCTATGACCTTAGGGGCTCCTATGTTGTCTCCGTCTCGTTTTTTAGTGCGGCAAGTGGCTATTTTTGCGCAATGGGAAGATGAAAAAGCCTTAATCAACTATTTAGAAAAGGATAAATTCGGTAAAATTCTGGCAACAGCTTGGCATACGCGTTTGGTGTTTTTACGGAAATGGGGTCATTTTAGTAAATTTAAATTGCCGGAACAACAAGAAACTGTGAACAATCCTTCATCAACAGTAGTGGCCGTTACCATAGCCCGAATGAGACCTTTGCAAGTGCCCAGGTTTATCCATTGGGGCAGACCCGTTGAAAAATTAGTCCGTGATGATCCAGGGACCACACTCTCCTTGGCATCAGTTAAATTGCCCAATACAGTGTCTACCTTTTCAATCTGGAAAACAGAAAAAGAAATGACGAATATGGTTCACGGGCACAGTGGCCAACCGCATCCCAAAAGACATTCCAATGCTATGAAGGAAAGGGAGCGAAAAGACTTTCATTTTGAATTTACCACCTTGCGGTTTCGTCCTATTTCAGAATTTGGTTCGTGGCAAGGAGAAAAGAATTTTATCCCTAGCCTTGTAGAAAACAACTGATTATGGCAATTGCACCCTTAAATCAAAACCTGCAAGACTTTATTACCCAACAATGGGTGATTCTTTTCGGTAAAAAAATAGCTGCAGCGCAATACCAATGGTTGCTTGGTCCTTTTGGTAAAACCAACGGAATTGGAGAAAAGTTCATTACACAACTGGCAGAAAATGAAAATTTAATTCGTGCTACTAATACAAGGAGCAAAGGTATAATACAAGCTATAGGTCAACTGAACTTGCCTGAGCATGAATTGAAACGCTTATCCAAAGCGGTGATCGACTTTTATGAAAATACGAGTGCGTACAGTTTCGATTTAAAAGTACAATGGCATCCTTTTTTTAAAGTGTTTGGAGTTTTATTACGAATATTGTTTAGCAAACGTATTGAGCAATTAAATGTTCCTATGGACAATGGTGCCCATGCTGAGGCGCTAAAAAGTGAAATAATCCAATTGGTCACCAAAAACACCAAAGAAGTTAAGCGCACCATCTGGCTTAGATCTTTTGTGAATTCTGGACAGGTTGTGTATTCAGGTGTTTATGAAACCTGTACCATCCCAGCAGGACAAACTTGTATAAAGGCAATTTTTCCATTGCCAAATGGCAGTGCAACCGTTATCTTAAAACCAAGTGTTGGTGATAATGGGGAACTCATTTTAACGTCTTCGGGTAAAAAAATTGGGGATAGTGGCTTTTACTTTTTATTAAAAGACGCTAAAGACAACCTATGGACCAAGTTTATACGTTCGTTTAAAGATGAGCTTGTGGTGAGTGCTACAGCTAAAGGAATCACCGCAAAACAGCAGTTAACCTTGTGGCATATAAAAGTGTTAAGCTTTCAGTACAGCATACATAAAGTACAGACTGAAAACCTATTTTCTAAATAGGGCTTCACCTAATTGTTTAGTGTAGTAAAAGAAGTTTATTTTGATTTTTTATGAGATAATTATTTAATACTACTAACTTTAAAAATCCAGCCCAGCTCTGCGAAGTTTGCAACTTCGTAGCATATTGTAGTAAGCAAAAGTTTTTGAAAGAATGAACTGCGATTTTTGGTAGTGTTTTTTTATTGCGATAGTTTCTGCAACAGCTGTGCGAAGTTTTTAACTTGGTACCGTATAAGATAATGTAGTGATTTATTGTTGCTTCAAAGTTGCAAACTTTGCAGAGCGTAATGAAGAGCATATCCTATTTTTGTTATATTTAAATATGTTTAATACAGATGGATACAAAATACGAGACCAATCCAAACCACATTTTTTAACGTTTACAGTTGTAGATTGGATAGATGTATTTACTAGAAAACGCTATAAAGATATTATAATAGAGAGCCTATCGTTTTGTATAAGAAAAAAAGGAATGATTGTTTATTCTACTTCGAAGTTGCAAACTTCGAAGAGCAGAAAACCGAAATACTGAGCTTACTTTTAGTAACTTAGGGGTTGTAAATAGCGATAACCGTACAGCTGCTGTTACTGTTAAGTAGTACAAAATGCTGCATTCAAAAGTTTAACACAATAAATCATGAGTATGAATCTAAAAACATTTTTTGCTTTATTCCTTTGTGTAGGGCTATCGCTCAACAGTTATGCACAATTAACAAGTGATGAAATCACCTTGTCAAAAATTCGCAATGAAGGGTTTCATAATTCTGAAGTTATGCATATGGTAAGTCAGTTAACCGATATTTACGGGCAGCGGCTTACAGGAACACGGGAGTATTATAAGGCTGCTAGCTGGATTGCTGATGAGATGAAAAGGGTTGGACTTAAAAACGTACGTTTTGAAAATTATTGTTCGGATTGCAGAGGATGGAATCTTAAAACTTTTAGTGTAGAAATGGTGGCACCAAACTACATGCATATTTCTGCCTATCCATCAGCCATGACTAAAAGTACAAATGGCGTAGTTTCTGGCGAATTAATTAGTATTGAAAGTTCTGGAGATCTACCTAAACTAAGAAACGAATATGCGGGTAAACTAAAAGGAAAAATAATCCTTTTAGGAAAAATGCCAAGAAAGAAATCAGTATCAGACACTATTGAATTTCGGTATTCAAAGAAACAATTGAAACAAAAAGAGCAACAACTAACGGCTAAAGTGAAGACCACTCCCTTGCCTGAACTTTTTAAGAAATGGGAAATTGAAGATAAGGCAGATGAGAATTTTCTCAAATTTATAGAAGCCGAGGGTGCTTTGGCGGTATTAATGACAAAACCTATGTATTTGGGGGTCGTACATCCTAAAGAAATGTATTATTTCAGAAATGGGGATTTAAAACCGATACCGTATTTCTCCATTATGCCTGAACATTTTGGTAGACTGTACCGAATGATCCAATTAAAGACAACCCCAATCATACGGCTTAATTTAGAAACAGAATTTTATACAGAACCCAAAAATAATGTAAATATTATTGGAGAAATTCCAGGAACTGACCTTCAATTAAAGTCAGAAAATATCCTTTTAGGAGCTCATTTTGACTCTTGGCATTCTGGAACTGGGGCAACTGATAATGGCGCTAATAGCGTGGTGTTAGTAGAAGCTTTACGAATTCTTAAACAGATAGGCTATCAGCCCAAAAGAACAATTACGGTTGGACTTTGGGGTGGTGAAGAACAGGCTTTTTTAGGCTCCGCTGCTTATGCGGAAAATCACTTTGGAGCCTTACATGAAAAACCAAATACCACATCTAAAAAAATATCAGCCTATTTAAATTTAGACAATGGGGCAGGAGCTATACGCGGAATTTTTCTGCAGAACAATGAAATGGCTAGACCTGTTTTTAAAAAGATTTTTAAACCAATTTCTAATCTAACAACGGGAGCAATAACTATAGAAAATACGCTTTCTACAGATCATGAAACATTTGATCACTACAATATCCCATCCTTTCAATTTATACAAGATGAGCTTGCTTATCACACTGCTACCCATCATTCTAACCTTGACCTTTTAGAATATGTTTATGAAGAAAATAGTATGAAAAATGCTGTAATTTTAGCTTGGACAATTTATGCTTTGGATACTATGCCAGAAAAAATTCCTAGAAAAGGTAATTAGCGAGCAGTAATGCCGTATGTAATTTATGGCTTGTCTTAGTCTACTTATGAACCCCTATGGGGTGGGGTCGCAAATTTTCTATTGTAAGTAATTTTGTCGATCAAATTTTAATACTGTCCTCATTTGTAGTAACTTAGGTGCTATAATAGAAATAAGAGTAGCAGAATCTTTATGTTATGCTTCATTCTCATCAGTCCTAAACCTTTTAAATATTCAATTATGAAATCAAATTCAAATTATTCACTGTACAAAAATGGAATTTTCATACTTTTTTTAATCGTACTAAGTAATATGAGTTTTGCTCAAACGAAAGTTGCGCAAATTGAAGAACTTTTAGGTGTCTATGAAGCGTATGGTAAATTTAATGGCTCTGTTTTAGTATCCGATCAAGGAAAAATAATCTATACGAAAGGATTTGGTATGGCAAATATGGAATGGGATATTCCAAATCAACCCAATACAAAACATCGTTTAGGCTCTATCACCAAACAATTTACAGCGATGCTAATTTTACAATTGGTTGCGGAAGGGAAATTAGATTTACAAGCGCCTATTACGACCTATCTACCAGATTATCCAAAGGCCAGTGGCGCTATAATAACGACCCATCACTTACTAACACATACTTCAGGAATACCAAATTACACATCATTTCCTAAATTTATGGAAGACGAAAGTCGCAATCCGTATACTCCTGAAGATTTTGTGAAGAAGTTTGATGAAAAGGAATTGGAGTTTACACCAGGCGAAAAATTTAGCTATAGCAATTCGGGCTATTTTCTTCTCGGGGTTCTTATTGAAAAATTGTCTGGAAAAAGCTATGAACAAATGCTTCAAGATAAAATTTTTACCCCATTAAAGATGATGGATACTGGGTATGATCATCATGGGGATATCTTAAAAAATAGAGCCACTGGGTACGAAAAATCAGGCAGAGCGTATGCGAATTCTAGCTATTTAGACATGTCTATTCCTTATGCGGCAGGTTCCATGTACTCTACGGTTGAAGACTTATATAAATGGGATCAAGCTTTGTATACCACCAGTATATTACCAAAAGAATACATGACACTGTATTTTAAGCCGTATATCCCTGCTTTCGGTAACGCCCATTATGCTTATGGATGGGCTGTTGGTTATGCCAAAATAGGAAAATCTACAGATAGTATTTATGCAATAGGCCATGGAGGCGGTATTAACGGTTTTAACACTAATATTTCTAGAACAACTGCGACTAATTCTTTGGTAGTACTTCTAAATAATACAGGTGGAGCACCACTGAACGATATAACAACAGCTATTCGAGGCATTATGCATGGCAAAGCATACGATATGCCTAAAAAATCAGTGGCGGACGTGGTATTGGCTGTTATTGAAGATAAGGGAATTGAGGCAGGAATAGTGCACTATAATCGTATTAAAGATGCTGAAAACTATAGTTTAAGTGAAAGTGAAATGAATGCAATTGGCTATCAACTTATGGGTGTTAATAAGGTAGAAGAAGCCAACAAAATATTTGAACTGATTACGAAAGAATTTCCGACATCGTCTAATGCCTATGATAGTTTTGGAGAAAGTTTAATGAAGTTAGGTAAAAAGGACCTTGCCATTAAAAATTATAGAAAATCGGTAACATTAAACCCCAATAACCAAAGCGGTATTGATGCTTTAAAGCAACTTGGGGATGATGTTAGCAATTTGGTAAAAGAAGTAAAAGTATCCATTGCTGTTTTAGAAACGTATATCGGTGCATACGAACTACAACCAGGATTTATTCTTACCGTTACTAGAGAAGAAAATCAATTAAAAACGCAGGCCACAGGGCAACCGGTATTTGATATATTTCCAAAATCTGAAAATGAATTTTATTTAAAAGTAGTTGATGCACAATTAGCCTTTAATAAAAATGATGCTGGCGACATAGAGAGTGTAACCCTTTTTCAAGGAGGGCGTGAAATGAAAGGTAAAAAAATAGAGTAGTTTTAAACACCTAATAATATGTAATTGACCTCTAGAAAATAACGAAAGCACAACAAATGGCTTCTATGAAAAACCCTAGACGAGTTCGCTATGGTGATATCATATTTTCTTTTACAATTTACAATAAGGTACTCGTAATTACATCGCGAAAGGTTCGGTTTTTATGTGCTAAATTAGCTGTTTAAAATCAATTTTAGGCTGTAGTCCTTTAAGGGCAAGACATTAAAAATGACTAGTTTTTGTTATCGTAGCACTTCTATGATTGACTCCCCACGCTATAAGCGAATCAATAACTTCTGATAATTGTTCTCCAGATGCTGTAAGTTCATACTCAATCAAAACTGGTTTGCTAGGCTGTACCGTTCTATTTAAAATTCCATTCAACTCTAATTCTTTCAACTCTTTAGAGAGCATGCGTGGGGTTATTTTTTCTATAACTTCCTGTAAATCCTTGAATCGCATTTTACCGTGAAGGAGTGAAGCTATAATGCTAATTTTCCACTTTCCACTAATTACATTCAAGGTGTCATGAACAGCCAGCACATGGCTTTTAGGACAATTCTCAATGGATTTTATTTTTTCTAATACAATCATTCGTTTTTATTTAGTGCACACTATACAAAAGTATAGTCGTATTTTTTAGTAACATACTTCCTTTTGTATAGTGAATATAGTATTTTTGGTTTAATTAACAACTGTTATTTTTAAATATGGTACTGATAACTGGAGCATCCGGACACTTGGGAAGTGCAACGATAGACTTTTTGATCCAAAAAGGATTTCCGTCAGACCAAATTTCGGCATTGGTGCGAACTGTTGCAAAAGGAAAAGCCTTAAAAGAGAAAGGGATTACTATTAAAATTGGAAGTTATAATGATACTGACTCCCTTGCTAAAGCGTTAAAGGGAGTTGATAAGTTGTTGTTAATTTCAGGTCTTGATCAAGACCGTTTGCAACAACATAAAAATGTGATAAATGCCGCTAAAAAAAATGGCGTAAAACACATTATTTATACAGGTGTAGCACTAACCAATATTACGCTTTCTGCAATTAAATCCTTTCTAGAAGATCATTACCTAACAGAAGATTATATAAAAGATAATGGTTTTAAATACACATTTGTGCGAAACTCGTTATACAGTGATGCCGTGCCAATGTTTACTGGAGAAAAAGCAGTTGAAACTGGAATATTTCTTCCGGCAGCTAACGGGAAAGTTCCGTTTGTATATCGTAGAGATTTGGCAGAGGCAGCAGCTCTTATACTTGCTCAAGACGAGCACGAGAACAAAACATATAATTTTACTGGAGGGCAATTGTATTCGTATAAAGATGTGGCACGCATATTAACCGAACTTTCAGGCAAAGAGGTTGTATACACCAATGTGAACACCGCTAAATTTCCAGAGATGCTCAAAGAGCTTGGCGTTCCAAAAAAAGCTATATTTATGGCAGCAGGTTTTACAGCTGACGTTAAAAATCACCTGTATGAAATAGAATCAAAGGATTTGGAAATGGTATTAGGCAGAAAACCAATTGCTCTTAAACCTGCATTGAAAACAATTTACAGACTATAAAAGCCCCCTAGCGTATAAGAACCACAGGTTTGTATACCTAATAGGTACATATACATAACGAATACCCATCCGCAAGGAGTATTAAATAACTATAAAAACGAAAATTAATTAAATCAAAACAAAATGAAAAACAAAATTCTAACAGGCTTATGTATCTTATTTGGATTAATGATGGTCAATTCTGGTCTAAATAAATTCTTCAATTATATGCCAATGCCAGAAATGACTGAAGAAACAATGCAACTTATGGGTGCATTTGTGGCAATCAAATGGATTTTCCCGTTAGTTGCAATCACAGAAATTATAGGAGGTGTTTTTATAGCCATACCTAGAACTAGAGCTTTAGGAGCCCTAGTAATTCTTCCCGTAATGGTTGGAATATTGGTTCATCATCTGGTTCACGATATGTCAACTATTGGCATTGTATTGGTTTTGTTAGGAATTAATATATGGGCAATTGTAGCCAATTGGAATAAATATTTACCTATGATAAAAAGTGAAATGGAACCCATTAATAAAGCGTAAGTGCTTGCCAAAGTAGTGTATTATAAAAAACACTACTGCAAACAAAGAGCTCCTATATAAAGACCTCGTCTAGTTTTCTATAGCTGAACGATGGTCTTTTCTATTTCTTGACATCATCAGAGAAATGACCTCCGTGTTTTCCTTTGGAAAATTTTTTGGTGTTAAAATCAGCAGATTTTCCTTTGGGGATACTCAGGCTCTTCCACGCATTTCCTTTCGCCATTCGGCCTATATAAACAATTTGCCCTACATGATAGGCGTAGTGGGCAAGCTGTCTGTTTATAGCTTCTACAATAGTATGTGATTGATTTCGGATGTAAATTTCTGTATCAAAGTTTTGTTCGTTGGTGGTATGGAGTGCTTCAAACAAACACTGCCAACCGGCATTCCATTTAACGAAGAGTTCTTCTTTTGTTTTTAGAACGGATTCAAATTCCAAATCCCGATTTCGCCATGGCTTTTCTCCGTCTGATGTCAGAAAATCTGTCCAGCGCGATTTCATATTCCCATGCAGATGATTTACAATGATCGCAATAGAATTAGAGGCGTCATTGAACTGCCAGAACAGCTCTTTTTCCTCCAATTGCTCAACCGTCTTTTCCCCTAGAGATTTATAGTATTCAAACTGTTTTTGTACGCTATATAGGTATTCTAATTCCATATCGGCTGTTTTTTTGTTTGCTAGGTGTTATGAGTTCAATCCAACCATAATACAAGGCAAAGAGGCTTAAAAACACAGTGCCTGCATAGGTTAAAAGTTGCAGTCCTTTTTTAGGTTGGGCTGCGACTGGCACATCCGTACTCATAACATTTTTTAGGTTCATGTACCCAACTATGGGTGCTACCAAAAAAGAAACCGAGGTCGCCAACGCCACCACCTTGTCCATATTGGCATTAAAAAAGACAATCACGCCTAGATTGATAGCAGCCAATACAAGTACGGTGACCGAAAAATAAGATTTCTTCATCGGTTTAGCGCTAGTGGGGTTGGATCGTAATTTTTCAAGCACATCCAAACTAACCCTGGCAATGGCGTCATGGGCGGTCATGCACGAACTAAACATAGTGGCAAAAGCGGCTGTGGCTACAAAAACAGTGGTCCATTCCCCAATATTTACGGTGAATAAGGTAATGAGTTGGTCTGCAAATCCCACGGCACTACTGCTCATAGCTGTGCCTGTTCCGTAGAGTGAAAACCAACCGATGACCATGAACAGAATCGCCAAGATTCCGGTGAGCACATACCCCAAATTAAACTCGAACAAGGCATCTTTTAGGGATAGTTTTTCATTGGTGAGTTTTTGTTTTTCAATGGCCCACAGACTTAGCCAACTGGAGGTTTCTACCGCAGTAGGCATCCAACCTACCAAGCCAATAATGAATAAAATACCTGCATTGTCAAAAAAAGGGAGCGGCGTAAAGTTGGCTACTTGGGCAATCTGCCCGTTGTAGAGCACCACAACAGTGGTCACTACCAAAGCCAAAAACAAAACGGAGACAATGAGTTTTAGTGATTTTTCAAGGAAGACATAGCGCCCTATAATCAGTACTATAGAAATAAAAGCAAACAAACCGAGGGCAACCCCGATAATGGGAACATCCGTTAGTTTAAAAAGATTGATAAGCAAACCAGCGGTAACCAAATACAAGGCCGCTAGTATGGTAAATGTAGAGACAAGGGTAATCATAGCGTAAAACCACAAATAATTCTTACCGCGGTTTAAATAGCCCTCTATAAGTGTTTTGTTGGTAGCGTTGGTGTACCGAATGCCAAATTCAAAAAACGGATATTTTAAAACATTGGCAAGGATAATCGGGATCACCATAAGCCAACCGTATTGCGCTCCAGCTCGGGTAGATAATACCAAATGCGAGGTGCCAATAGCCATACTGGCAAAAAGCAGCCCTGGACCTAAGTTTTTAAGCAGTGATTTAAATGGTAACATAGGTGTTGGTTTGGTTGTTATGGGTTAATGTATTGGCTCCCGAAACGGGACGAGTGATTTTCTTGTTGCTAAAGCGGAGTTGAAAACAACGTATGCCGAAACTTCGGCAATATCGAGAACCACTACTGAAAATAAATGCGCTTTAAAATGCATAGTATATATAACTTATTCTATCTTAATTTTTTCCCCAAAAAACTTCGGTTTCGTTTTAAATATCAAATCTAAAAAAACCTTAACCCGTGCCAAATACTCTCGGGCTTGTACCTTACCCCCTCCTTTTCCTTTGATATCATTGGCATTATAGCCAATAGCGGTCATTCCTTTTTTTTCTGCCAAAAAAATGGCGCGTTCATTGTGAAATTGTTGCGAGATTACCGTAACACTATCCAGACCAAAAACAATATGAGCGCGAACCATAGAATCTAAGGTTCTAAAACCGGCAAAGTCTAAAAATATTTTATCCGCAGGAATTCCTCCTTTCATTAAGTCTTTTTTAATAGTGTTTGGTTCGTTGTAATAAATACTACCATTATCGCCACTAACCAATACATAATCTATTTTTTTTGCCTTGTACAATTCTAGAGTCGCATGTATTCTGTAAGAGTAGTACAGGTTTGGCAACCCATTCGTAAGTCGGTTAGAGGTGCCTAGCACCAAGCCAACCCTGTTGTGGGGGATTTCAGTTACCGTATTGAATGTTTTTTTTGACGTCGCTATTTTGATAATACTATTGCAACAAAACACCAATAAAACAGGGACTACAATAAAAATGAGACTAGAGATAACAAGCTTTTTCTTCATAGAAGACTAAAGGTACAAAAATCAATGAATCGTTTGAAGAAAACCTGAGTTCATCAGAAGTAAATTTGGGAACTGTTGCCTATGAATCATATGTGCCTTTGCGAGAAATGAATGACCTAGTAATCTGTTTATTGATCGTAAGAAGGGTATCCGATATTTGAAAAAAGTAAAATTCGAATTGACAACATAAATTAAATTATTGGGTATCAGTATGTATTTGTAGACCAAACTCAGCTTGAAAATAATAGGGCGTTCAATATGAGTAGGAATGTATCTCGTTTTAGTTTTTTGGTTCAACTAAGGGAATGTTATCTTTGCCAAAGAATCATAAAAATACGTTGCCGTTTTGAGAAAATTATACTACTGTCTTCTCGCATGTCTTTTACTACTGTCTTGTGCAGGTGTACAGCGCTATAATACCCAAATTAATAGTATACATACACCAAAAGAGTTGCATAAAGATATAGACATCGCCTATGGAAAATTAAAAAGATTGCACCCACGCTTGTATGCTTATATTTCTAAAAAGGAATTGGATGCTAAATTCCGTGATTTAAAAAATAGTATTGATGAGCCACTGAGCAGTCGTGAATTTTATGAGCGCTTGGCTGTAGTTGTGGCTGAGGTTCGGCAAGGACACGCAGGTGTAATTCCGCCTTTGCAAAAGTTTACAAAGAAAGAACACAAGGAATTAAACAAGCAGAAGTTTGAGTTTTACTCCCTGAATTTTGAGCATCTAGACAATGGGTTGTGGGTAGAAAGTACTTTGGGAGAAGACAGTACTCTAGTAGGTAGTAAGGTGTTAAAAATTGCGGAAGAGCCAGTGGGGAAATTGCTTGGTGAGTATAAGCGCTATTTTGCATCAGACGGGTACAACACCACCTTTTACGACAAGAAAGTGGCTCGTAATTTTTCGAAGTATTATTATGCCGATAAGGGGTTTCTAGATAGTTTGGTGGTTACATTTTCTGCTGCCGATAGTGTGTATACCAAAACATTTCGGAGAATTCCAAAAGACTCTACGCGGTTTAAAACCGTTACAGAAGATTCATTAGCGAATGAAAAACAAAAAAAGGTTTCTAAAGTAGAAAGAGCATTGGCTAAAAAAGAACGGAAGAAAAAAATAAAAGATAATTATAAGTATGGCTATATAAAAGCGAAAAAGTATTACCATCGGAATTTAGATTTTATAGGGGAAGAAGGTACTGTGGCCTATATGAATATTCGGAGTTTTACCTATGGCAATTACAAGGACTTTTATAAAGAAGCTTTTAAAAAAATAGATTCAGCCCAATCAAAAAACCTGATTTTGGATTTGCGAAACAATGGTGGTGGCCGCTTGTCTGAGATTCATGAGTTGTATTCCTACCTAACCGATACCCCGTTTCAGTTTATTCAGGAAGGGGAGGTGAAAACGAGTTATCCTACCGTAAAATCATTTATGTCTGGCAGTACTTCTGTGGGCAACACTCTTTTTAGAAGCTTGTTTGTGCCTGTGCTTTTTGTTCGAGATGTACTAAAGACCCATAAAAAAGACGGTAAAAAAGTATATCGTTTTAAAGAGTCTAAGGTAAAACCAGCCAAAGAATTACCTTTTAAAGGAAGTGTGTATGTTTTAATTAATGGGTATTCTTTTTCTGCATCTTCAGTATTGTCTAACTATCTGCAAGCCACTGAGCGGGCAATTGTTGTAGGAGAAGAAAGTGGAGGTGCTTATAATAGTACGGTTGCTGGGCAGACCAAAACGGTGCACCTACCAAAGTCTAAGGTAGCACTCTATTTTGGTATGATGGTATTAGAAACGCCCTTTAAAACAGCAATAGATGGCTATGGTGTACAACCAGATGTACAAATTATCCCAACGCACAAAGACCGTTTATATGCGTATGACCCAGAGCTAGAATGGGTGCTTCAAAATATTAAAAAAACGAGAGATTAAGAAGAGTAAAGTGTACTAAAATATGCGTTCTACCACTTTTTAGTATCGTTTTACAACATAAATAGTTGCTGTTTTAGATAAGGTTTTAGCTTTGACTGTATTAAGGTTAAAACAAATCGATATGAAAAAAAGAGTACTTGCTTTAGTTTTTCTAGTAGCAGCAACAAGTGTATTTGCGCAAGAGGGTGCAAAAATTGGGATTCAAGGAGGTATACCGATTAGTGATTTTACAGATGATGTAAGTTTAATGATAGGGGTAGACATTGGTCATATGTGGGCTTTAGGGGAAGTAGTAGATGTAGGCGTAACCGCTGGTTATATTCACGGTTTTGCAGAAAAGTACCATACAGGGACTATTGCAAACAATTTGCCAAGCATTCAGTTCTTAAAGGCGGCGGCATCTGTACGTATATGGGCTTCTAATTCTTTTTCTTTTGGTGGCGATATCGGCCAAGGATTTGGTTTAAATGATGGCAATGACGGTGGCTTGTATTACAGACCACAATTGGGGTGTTTAATGAGCGAACGTACTGAACTCAATCTGTCTTATACCGGCATTCAATTGGAGGGGCAAGAGTGGGCAACCGTATCTCTAGGGATTGTCTATACTATAAATACAATCAAAAGGTTTTAAATAAATGCGAAATATGCATATGCTATGTTTAAATGGGTACGGCGTATGAATGTTTTATTTCTCCCATTACAAACGTACTATGTGCGCTACCAACACTTTTTACAGAGCCTAAGCCATTTAAAACAAAATCTTGGTAATGCTTCATATCTTTTACTTGTACTTTTAGTAAAAAATCAAAATCGCCAGATATATTATAGCATTCTGTTACTTCTTTTATTGACATAATTTCTCGAACAAAATTGTGTCCAATGTCCTTGGTATGTTGTTTTAGTTTTATATTACAAAAAACAGTTAGTCCTTTCTCTAGTTTTTCCGCATCTAAAACGGCAACATATTTTTTTATATAACCATTCCTTTCTAGTCTTTTTATTCGTTCAAAAACGGGTGTAGTAGATAAATTTACTTTGTTGGCCAATTCCTTAGATGTTAAGGTTGAGTTTAATTGTAGTAATCTTAAGAGTTGTACATCTATCTGGTCTAAGTTTTTCATAGAAAATTTGTCTAAAAATCAGCAATAAACAAATGTAGTAAAGATTATTGTTCTTTTTTATAGATACTAAATAGTTATTTATTCTAAAATAAACATATTATTTAGCTAAAATATTTATAATTCTAAACTTTGCACAAAATAATAAATTTATAGTTATATGAAAACTAATGTTTTAGGTTACCCAAGACTTGGTGCAAATAGAGAGTTAAAAAAAGTATGCGAAAAGTACTGGAAAGGTACCGCTACTAAAACCGAATTAATAGAGCTGGGGAAACAGTTAAAACTTTCTAATTGGAAACTAATGCAGGATGCAGAAATAGATTTAATCCCGTCTAACGATTTCTCTTTTTATGACCAGGTTTTGGATGCAACATTAACCTATGGTTGTATACCTAATAGGTATCAAGAAATTAAGGAAAAAGAATCTAAGTTAGACCTGTATTTTGCTATGGCAAGAGGTTTACAAAATAATGACTATGATGTTACTGCAATGGAAATGACCAAGTGGTTTGATACTAATTATCATTACCTAGTTCCAGAGTTTGAGGCAAATCAAGATTTTCAACTTTTCTCATTAAAACCTATAGAAGAATTTAAAGAGGCATTAGAACATAATATTACAACCAAGCCCGTTTTACTTGGACCGGTTACGTATTTATTATTGGGTAAGGAGAAAGAAGCCGGTTTTAATAAAATAGATTTATTAGATAAGTTGTTGCCTGTTTTTTATGAATTGGTAGAACAATTGGTAAAGGTTGGTGTCACCTATATACAAATAGATGAACCTTGTTTAGCCTTAGATATAACAGAAAAGGATAGGCAGGCTATACAAAAAGTGTATACAGAGTTGGCACATAAGTTTCCTAAATTAAAAGTTATTTTGACTAGCTATTTTGATTGTTATGGCGATAATTTAGAAACCGTTCTACAGCTGCCAGTACACGCTTTGCATTTAGATTTGGTTCGTTGTTCTTTGCAATTAGATGATATTTTAAATACGGATAAGTTTAAAAATAATACGATACTTTCTTTAGGTTTAATTGATGGGAGAAATATTTGGAAAAATAATTTTGAAGCTACATTAACTACCATACAAAAGGTTGAAGCGCAAATTGGTTTGGATAGAATTTGGATTTCTAGTTCTTGTTCCCTCCTGCATTCACCTTACGACTTAGATTTAGAAAAAAATGAAGAGACATTGCCAGTTGCAGTAAAACAATGGTTGTCTTTTGCAAAGCAAAAATTAGACGAGTTGGCTACATTAAAAGAGTTGGCCTTAAAAAACACCAGTGAAGAGGTGGCTATAAAACGAGATGAAAATAAGAAGGCACATGATGATAAAAAAGAATCTTCAGTTATACATAATGCTGCTGTTAAGGCAAGAGTTGGCTTGTTAACTACAGATGATAGTGAACGTAATTCAAGATTTTTATCACGCCAAAAAATACAAAAAGATCAATTAAAATTACCTGTTTACCCAACAACAACCATTGGCTCTTTTCCACAGACTAAAGAGGTTCGAAGTTGGCGGTCTAAGTTTAAGAAAAAGGAACTTAGTCTAGAGGCATACAACGAACTTATTAAAAAGGAAATTGAAGATACCATACATTTTCAAGAAGAAATAGGTTTAGATGTTTTAGTACATGGTGAGTGCGAGCGTAATGATATGGTAGAATATTTTGGTGAAAAACTAGAGGGTTTTGCCATTTCTAATTTTGGTTGGGTGCAGAGTTATGGGAGTAGGGCAGTAAAGCCACCAATATTGTATGGAGATGTGTCTAGGGCATTACCAATGACGGTTAATTGGTCTGCATATGCACAATCTTTAAGTTCAAAAGTGGTAAAAGGGATGTTAACAGGGCCGGTAACTATTTTGCAGTGGTCTTTTGTACGTAATGATCAACCTAGGGCTGAAACCTGCAAACAAATAGCTTTAGCAATTAGAGATGAGGTTAAAGATTTAGAAAGAGCAGGTTTACAAGCGATACAAGTAGATGAGCCTGCTATTAGGGAAGGTTTGCCGTTACGTAAAGAACATTGGGAGGCATATTTGTCTTGGGCGGTAGAAAGTTTTAAAATTGCTACAGCGGGTGTAGCAGACAAAACACAGATACATACCCATATGTGCTATTGCGAGTTTAATGATATTATACAGCATATTGCTAATTTAGATGCAGATGTTATTACCATAGAAACTTCTAGGTCTAAAATGGATTTATTAAATGGGTTTGTTAACTTTAAATATCCTAATGAAATTGGACCTGGAGTTTATGATATCCACTCACCACGTGTGCCAACAGTATCAGAAATTGAAGAATTATTGCAAAAAGTAAGCAAATTATTACCTGTGGATAATATCTGGGTTAATCCAGATTGTGGATTAAAAACTAGAGATTGGCCAGAAACAAAATTGGCTTTAGGGAACCTGGTGGAAGCAGCAAAAACAATGCGCTTTAAATTAGAGACGGCACATTAATTTTTTAGGTATTAATAATGCCTTTTGAGTCTTGTGTGTATCATATATATTAAATTCAAAAGGCTTTATTGCTATTTGTTTATTTTTCTACCGTAGAAGTAATACAATAAAAAACCAATAAAAGGAGCAAAGAGTACTAGGATAACCCAGACTAACTTATCTGATTGAGGATGAAACTCTTGGCGTACAATATTTTTTAATACAAAAAATAAGACCAACGCATACATTACATACAGTAAAGGGGTCATAAAGACCAGCAATAGGCTTGCCATAGAAAGTGAATTTGTGTGGTGTGCTTTGTCAATAGAATTTATGGTAATTTCATTGAGGACCAAGTATTCTTGAATACGGTGTAAATCGGATCCATTTTTTAAAGGAATAGCATAGACTTTTTCAGGGCTGCTGGTATAAATAAGAGCCTTATTTTGGTTGATGATCTCCGCCGTATTGATGACGGTATTAGCGGCAATAGTAGTCATAAATTCTTCCAAAGAAATTGTTGTAGGCTTGTTCTTTGTACAACTGCCAAATAATAGAAGTAGTGCAACTAAAGAAAAAAGATGTTTTTTCATAATGTATAGCTATACTATAAATATAAGAAAAAACATCTTCTAAATTTTTTAGGTAAACATAGCTTTATGTAAACCTTAACAGTGGTCTCGTTACTATTACTGTTGTGCTACGCGTTTTTCAGCTAATAATTTGTGGACCACTTCTTTTAATTTTATAGGATCGTCCGCATATTTTTCTAGGTTTACAATCTCTACTTTTCTAAAATCTACAGGGTGACTCTCACTTTGTAGTGAAATAGAACCTCCGGTAAGTAGTTTGCCTTCTTTTGCTCCATTAACAGGGTCTGATTGTGGCTTGGTATAACGCATTACCTCTTCTCCGTTTACATAATGCACAATTAACGAGTCTCTTAATGCTAATACCTCTACGCGTACCCATTGGTCACCGTGGAAGGTTTTAGAGCTAGAATTTGCACAATGTTGTCTAATAATTTCATCGTCTAAAACATATTGCGTGCCTGGGGTACAAAGGTTGGCCGTAGAGCGATCGTTAGTGCCATCACCACCCAAAAGTTGTACTTCTATAGAGTTTGGAAAATCTTGGTCTAAAGTCATGGTACTTGGATCTTGACCGTGAATCATAATACCACTATTTCTGTATGCCCAACCTGGTCCGCCTTTTGCTTGATCTCCAACAAAACGGTATTCCGTACCAATGAGGTAGGAAGAATACGGTTTTTTATAAAATAAGTGTCCAAATTGCTGGTCAAACGCAGTGTAACCATCATAGCGTACTTGTATGTTGCCATCTTTCACCTGAAAGGTGTTCGCAAAGTTTTCATTTAACTTATGATTGGTAATTTTTATTTGCCAATCTTTTAAATCTTTACCATTAAATAGTTGTTCCCATTCTGCATTTTTTTCAGCAGAACAGCCAACCATTAAAATAGTTGCCCCAAGAATGGTTAGGATGGAGCATTGAATACGTTTAAATAAGTGTGTCATAATATGTTGAATAAGTAAAAGAGTTGCTAAAGTATAAATTTAGTAGCACATCAACATTTATATTGAAGTTTAAATTTTTCTACTGTTAAAAAATCAAAAAATATATAAAAATTGTTTGATAATTATGATTTGCTAAATCCTAAAAGAAGTTGCGATAGGAGTATCTATAGTTGAATACAGAAGGTGAAACTGAAAAAAGTTGCGCTTACCGTTTAAAAGAACACGAAAAAGGCAAAGAACTCAACGGTTAATAATTCCATATAAATAGTGCTATTTTTAAAATGTAATTTTGAGAATAGTACTGCCAAAAATTAGAATGTAGTACACACAAACGTATCTTATGAAGAATTCAATTTTAACGATATTTTTAGGCTTTAATTTGTGTCTTGTGAGCGGACAGGCATATAAGGAAAAGTTTAAACAGCAGGTCTGTGATTGTATGGATGCATCTACACAACCTGTTAAAGCCGAATTTCTGTTTCAGAATTGTTTTCAAAAAATATTACCTAAATATGTAGCCCAGATAGATGCAGAAATTGATAGGGGAGCAACTGAAAATGAATACATACAAGGCCAAAAAATAAGATTAAAGCTAATTGAAGATTTTAGAATAGAACTGATACAAAGTTGTGATACCTATTTTACTATTTTGGACGATGCTAAGAAAGTGAAGATTAAAGAAGATTTCACCGAAGGAGATTCATTAAAATTAGAAAAAATGAATCAAGCAGTAGCCTTACAGCCGCATGCAATGAATTATTTGGCAAGAGGGACAATGTTGCTTCACTATGGTAGATTGGATGAGGCAGAAAGTGATATTAAAAAAAGTATTGAAATGAATGCTTTTGTGATGCAGGCCCAATTATTATTGGCGTTGGTGCAAGAAAATCAAGGGCAATATAAGGAGGCGATAACGACATACGATACTATTCTAAAAACGCTGCCTTCCCAAGACTTGAAAATTTTAAGGGAAATAGTAGTTCGAAAATCGAAAAGATAATCTGTAAAACAGAGGTTTTAGCTTCTAATTTAAGTGTTGCTGCTTGCGATCTTTTAACAAGTACGAGTATGATACTCTAAACTTTGTTCAAGAATAAAATATAGAGTAAGGCAGATCGCTTGTGTTGTATGAAGGGCTAGTGGTTTTGGGAGTACACCCAAAACCTATATAAAACGTCAAAGCAAATCACAGTCAGCACAAGTAGTACTATAAATTTTAGATTTTATAAAACGGTTGATTTTTACTTTCTTTTTCTTCAAATTTTCTGAATTTGGACGCTTAAACATAGAGCAATGAAAAGTCTAAAATGGTTTTTAGTTAAAAAAACGTTTTAGAAACTGATGTCCGTTTGTAGACATCACCCGTGCTACAATCTCATCGGCATCAATATTATTTTCTGGTACTATAAATGTGTGTGTTGCGATGTAATTGTAGGCATGACGTTCTAAAAAATCTGCTAAAAAAGGCAATTCTTCAGCAGTCCAAAATCCATTTAAAGAATCTATAATCCCATCATAATCGGTTCCCAATACAATGCAATCCCAAATAAATAAACCATTACCATCGAGCACTTCGGCAATATGCTGTATTTGGTACCACAGCAACTCAGAACGATAATGCATTATTTTGGATCGCTTTGTAGCGTGTTTTACATTTTTTACAGTGGTATCGCTTGCTATTCTTCTTTCATCCAATTGCAAGCCAAAAATCCCCTTGCTTGTTGCTACTCTAATAATTTCTTCATCAAAAAAATTAATGTCGACCGCTTTTAATTTGTTAGCTACTTTAGAGCCTGTCGTAGTTTTGTTGCTAAAAGAAGCAAGACCATTGGCGGCCCCATGGCTCACAATAATTGGAACATCGGTATAGGCTGGTGTGTTTTCTAAAATGTCATAATATTGTTTCCTAGACGCTACACTCATGTGTTTTATATCGATAAAAATACGTTTCCCATTGGTGTTGCTCAGTAATTCATGCACAACCTTTCTTCCTAAATCAGTAAATCCTGTATTGATACCTTCAGATTGGTCGACCTTCTTTTTTACCAGGTTTGTAAAACTTTCTGTATGACCACAGAGATGATTCCAAAAATGATGTGCTATGGAGACAAAAATAAGCGGCGAATCCCAAGATTTTAGTGTCGCAATCTTAGTGATGATTTCGGTTTCAAGGGGTGGTTTTGTGAGGTTTGAATTCAGGGCATGCATGCCCTCTATGGATAGAATTACGCATATGGTAGAGAGGGTTGAATTTTGATTGGCGTAGGTTATCAATTCAATTTCTTCGTAATTCTTAACAAGCTTATATTTAAACTTCCCTTCTGGTAGTATTATAATCGTATCATCGAGTTGTTTGTAGAAATCATATTCCATTTCAAGGTCTTTAAAATAATCTTGTATCCCTTGTATATGGTCTACTCTTTTTTTTCCTATACCTGTTGCAAAATTGGCTGCAATATCCTTGATGAATTCTGATTTAATTTTATTTTCAAAAAACCATTTCTCTAGTGGGTAGAGGGAGACGCAAACTACACTAACGCCGCCTTTGGCCAGACTGGTAAAATTAGCTTGGGAAAATTTAGTCAAATGGATGATGTAATTTATGAGTTTGTCTACTATTGAGGGAGGGCTGTATTTCCAGATGCTGTTAGATCTGTTTCTTTTGGGATTGTTGCGGCCAATGGTTTTGTAGTTATAGCTTTTTCCGTAAGGTTTCATAGCAGCATGACAATGAAAATCTACGTAATTGTTTCGTTTTAATGACATAAGGCTACAATTTTTTATGCCTACATAACTTAGGTGAAGGGTAAAAGTACGGTAAGCAAGTTTTGTATTAAAAATATGAAAAAAATGGCAGAAAGCGGCTGTTGAAAAGCTATATGAACTAAAAAACCCTTGAAAATCAAATGATTAACAAGGGTTTTTGTACTCGAGGCGGGACTTGAACCCGCACGGACTAATGTCCATTGGATTTTAAGTCCAACGTGTCTACCAATTCCACCACTCGAGCCTGTACTGTTATAAATAACAGAACAATTGGTAAGTTTTCTGAGTGAAAAATGGCTCCGATACTTCGGAGGAACTACGCGACCATTATTTTTTTAATAGTTAGTACGTAATTGCCATTTTGCTCAATTGCTGAGCGAAAAAAGGGATTCGAACCCTCGACCTCCACCTTGGCAAGGTGATGCTCTACCCCTGAGCTACTTTCGCAAGTATTTATGAACGTTACATCTTACTCAGATGCGGATGCAAATTTAATACAATTCTATAAAAAGCAAAGGAATTTTTAGTAAAAAAGCAGACAAATTTATTTTGCCCTCTTTTTGTACTGTCAAATCTCATAAAATGAGTGTGTTATGAGGTCGCTTTTTTTGTTTTAGAGAGCAATCTTTTTATCTCATTCAGTTTCATTAATGCTTCTACTGGGGTAAGTGTATCTATATCCAAATGAATTATCTCTTCTTTGAGCTCTACCAAGAGCGGATCATCCATATTAAAGAAGCTCAATTGCATTTCATTTTGAGCATCGTTTAGTTTGGTTGTTAATTCTTCACTGGAATGCGATTTTTCTAGTTTTTTTAGAATTTTATTGGCTTTTGAAATTACTTGTTGAGGCATTCCGGCCATTTTAGCTACGTGTATTCCAAAACTATGCTGGCTACCACCAGCGGTTAATTTGCGTAAAAAAAGCACAGTATCTTTTAACTCTTTAACTGAAACATTGAAGTTCTTAATACGGGTAAAAGTGCTAGTCATTTCATTAAGCTCATGGTAATGTGTAGCAAACAATGTTTTTGCACGTGTCGGATGTTCGTGCAGGTATTCAGAGATTGCCCAGGCAATGGAAATACCATCATAGGTACTTGTACCACGACCTATTTCATCCAATAGCACCAAGCTACGCTCAGAAAGGTTGTTAAGGATAGAGGCTGTTTCATTCATTTCTACCATAAAGGTAGACTCACCCATAGAAATATTATCACTGGCGCCAACCCGTGTAAAAATTTTGTCTACACATCCAATTTTTGCAGCTTCAGCAGGTACAAAACTACCCATTTGAGCAAGTAATACAATTAAAGCAGTTTGCCGTAATATGGCCGACTTACCACTCATATTGGGTCCGGTAATCATTATAATCTGCTGTTCTTTTCTATTTAGCGTAACATCGTTGGCAATGTATGCTTCACCAACAGGCAGTTGCTTTTCTATAACAGGGTGCCTTCCATTTTTTATGATTAACTCCGTAGAGTTATCTATGGTTGGTTCTTTGTAATTGTTGTCTATTGCCAGTTGTGTAAAGCCACAGAGACAATCTAATTGTGCAATAAGTTGTGCGTTGTTTTGTACGGGCGCTATGTATGCTTGCATCCAAAGGACCAATTGCGTAAAGAGTTGGTTTTCTAATGCTTGTATCCGTTCTTCTGCGCCTAGAATTTTACTTTCGTATTCTTTTAATTCTTCAGTGATATAACGCTCTGCATTTACCAAAGTCTGCTTGCGTATCCACGTTTCAGGTACTTTGTCTTTGTGCGTGTTTCGTACTTCAATATAGTATCCAAATACATTGTTCGCTGCTATTTTAAGAGAGTTTATTCCTGTTTTCTCAGTTTCTCTTGCTAGCATTTTATTGAGGTAGTCTTTGCCCGAAAACGCCAAGCCTCTTAATTCATCAAGTTCATTAGAAAAACCTTTGGCTATGGTTTCACCTTTTAGCATATTTACTGGAGCATCTTCACGAATCATTTCCTTTATTCTGGAACGAAGTAAATCACAAGATTGTAATTGGTCGCCGATACCTTTAACGGCAGCATTAGTACTATTGCTGGTTAATTGCTTTACGGGAAGTACGGCTTCAAGGGAGTTTTTTAACTGAATGACCTCTTTGGGTGCTATTTTTGTAGTGGCAACCTTAGAAATTAAACGTTCCAAATCTCCCATTTGTTTGATGGAGTGTTGCAGTTTGTGCAGCGTTGTTTCATTTTCTTGCAAAAAAGAAATAACCTGATGCCGCTGCTTTATTTTATCAATATTTTTAAGTGGTAAGGCTAACCACCGTTTTAATAACCGACCGCCCATAGGTGATATGGTTTTGTCAATTACATCTAAAAGGGTAACCGCATTTGGGTTGTAAGAGTGATAGAGTTCCAGATTTTTAATGGTGAACCTATCCATCCAAATATACTCTTCTTCAGCGATACGCTGTAAGGTGTTTATATGTTGTAATTGATGGTGTTGTGTTTCTGATAAATAATGTAATACTGCACCAGAAGCCATTATGCCTTGCTGTAAATGTGCCACGCCAAAACCTTTTAGAGTGTTGGTTTTAAAATGCTTGGTAAGGGTCTCTTGTGCGTAGTCTTCTTGAAAAATCCAATCTTCAATAAAAAAGGTATGAATTTGATTTCCAAAAATTCCTAAAAACTCTTTTTTGTGTGCTTTAGAGACCAGCACCTCATTGGGGGCAAAATTCTGTAATAGTTTATCTATTTGTTCATCTGTGCCTTCAGAGGTTAAAAATTCTCCGGTAGATATATCTAAAAAGGAGATACCTAGTTTTTTGCGCCCAAAATGTACCGCACATAAAAAATTGTTGGTTTTAGCAGAAAGAATATCGTCATTTAGCGCTACACCAGGTGTTACCAATTCGGTAACACCTCTCTTTACAATTGTTTTGGTCTGCTTGGGGTCTTCCAATTGGTCACAAATGGCCACACGCAGACCTGCTTTTACCAATTTAGGCAAGTAAGTGTTTACGGAATGGTGGGGAAAACCAGCCAATTCAATTTTTTCACCTCCATTGTTTCTATGGGTGCAAATAATACCGAGAATCTTAGAGGCTTTTACGGCGTCTTCTCCAAAAGTTTCATAAAAATCACCCACCCTAAATAGCAATAGTGCATCAGGATATTTAGCCTTGATGGTGTTGTATTGTTTCATTAAAGGAGTTACCTTTTTGGGGGTATTGGTCTTTGACAAAGCGAAATTGAATTGAGTTTAACGTAAAGTAATGAAAACGAATTTAAGTTTTTCTATTTGGTTAAAAAACCTTTGTTGATATTTGTGGATAAGTTTACTGTAGTTTAAATAGAATATTTAGAAATGTAATGCGAAAATTAAAGAATAGCGAGTTAGATCGGTTAAATGTAGATGAGTTTAAAGCAGCTAAAAAAACGCCAATCGTTATCGTTTTGGACAATATTAGAAGTCTTAATAATATTGGATCGGTATTTAGAACAGCGGATGCTTTTTTGGTAGAAAAAATATATTTATGTGGTATTACAGCACAGCCGCCACATAAAGATATTCAAAAAACAGCATTGGGGGCAACAGAAAGTGTTGCTTGGGAATATGTAGAAGATACACTGGCTTTGGTAAGGCGTTTGCAAACAGAAAATTATACGGTCTTGGCCATTGAGCAAGCAGAAGATGCAACTTTTTTAAATGATCTTAAGGTAGAGGCGACAAAAAAATATGCGTTGGTTTTGGGGAATGAGGTAAAGGGCGTTTTGCAAGATGTTGTAACCGCTAGTGATATTGTTGTGGAGATTCCACAGTACGGTACCAAGCACTCTTTAAATATCGCTGTAACTGCTGGGGTGGTTGTTTGGGATGTATGGTCTAAGCTTAAATCGTAAAGTAAATTTCAGTACGTAACAAATAAAAAAGGTCCAACAAAGTTGGACCAATTATATAGTTTGAGTTAGTTAGTTTCTCTTAGTAGAGGTGTGCAATTAAAGAAAAGGTTTTGGGTTGTGCAAATAATATGTAAAATTAATGTTAATTAAAAACAGGTCGATTTCAAAGGGAGCAAAGGATGAATTGTTCTATTTTCTTTGTAATTAGTTCATAGTCAGAATCATTGTCTACAAAGTCTAAGTCGCTAACATCTATGATTAATGTGTTTTGTTGTGGGTAACTTTTTATGAAATCTAAATAGCCACTATTAATTTTTTCTAGATAATCTGTTTGTATTTCCTGTTCATAATCACGACCACGTTTTTTAATGTTTGCTAACAATCGTTCTGTATTCTGGTATAAATACACGTATATATCTGGCTTTTTTACTTCCTTATACATTAAATCAAAAAGCTTCCTGTACAATTTTAATTCCTCATCTTGCAGGGTTATTTTGGCAAAGATGAGCGACTTGAAAATGTCATAATCACTAACCATAAAGGTTTTAAAAAGGTCTAATTGTGATGTGTCATCAGTGTATTGTTGGTACCGGTCTGCTAAAAAAGACATTTCTAGAGGGAAAGCGTACCTGCTTTGATCTTCATAGAATTTTGGTAAAAAGGGATTGTCGGCAAAACGTTCCAATACCAATTTAGCATTGAAATCTTCTGAAATTTTGTGTGCCAATGTTGTTTTTCCGGCTCCAATGTTACCTTCAATGGCTAGAAACTGAACTTTAGAAAACAATTGTGTTCTAGTCGCATATATTTTCCGATCAATTCTTTCTAAATCACTTTTGTCTTTGCATTCTTGCAATAAGTTTCTAGAATCTTTTTTTAGTATGGGGTGGTAAAATTGTGGAGCGATATCCACCAACGGACGTAAAACAAATTGTCGCTTTTGTAAGTTGGGGTGCGGAATGATTAAATCTGTAGTTGCTATTATTTCCTTTCCGTAATAGATAATATCAATATCAATGGTTCTTGCCTGATACCCTTTTTCTGTAGAACGCTCTCTGCCAAGTTGTGTTTCAATAGCCAAGACCGTTGCTAGTACTTCTTGAGGTGTTTTGGTGGTGTTGATTGCGATACAGGCATTTAAAAAATCATCAGATTCAAATCCCCAGGCTGCACTTCTGTAAACTTTTGAAATAGCACTAATGGGTCCTGTCTTTTCCTTGAGTAAAAAGACAGCTTCTTGCAAATTAATTAGCTTGTTTCCTAGATTGCTACCTATAGAAAGGTAAACAGTTGTAGTGTTGTTCTTCATTTAAAAACAAAGTAAATAAAATAGTTGGTAAGGCGCTATCTTAAAATTAAATATCTTTTTAGTAAGGGAAAGAAAAAAGGATAACTTATTTATCTTTGAATTATGGAGAAACAAAGAAATGAATTTAAGACAAGGATGACTTTGTCCGATAGAAAACTGGCCTATAAAATTTACCTTTATTTGGGCGCTTTATTTATAACTTCTTTGGTGGTTTCCAATCTTATTTTTCAGAAGTTCTTTATATGGCAACCTTTTGGAGATGTGACTATTTTTGGAGCAACCCTGTTTGAGATCTCGGTAGGTGTGCTGCCATATCCTGTAACTTTTCTAATTACAGATTTAATTTCTGAAATTTATGGAAAAAAGAATGCAAACCAAATCGTTGTTGCTGGTATTTTTGCCTCCTTCTTTTCGCTGCTGATCGTGTGGGTATCATCTTATACAACAGCTACTACTTGGTCTCCAGTTAGTAATGCAATGTTTAGCAGTGTTTTTGGGAATACTATTATTGCAGTTTTTGCATCAATGGTGGCTTATTTATTAGCACAATTTATAGATATTCAGATTTATCATTTTTGGAAAAAATTAACCAAGGGGAAACATTTGTGGTTGCGTAATAATTTTTCTACTTTTTTTTCTCAGCTAGTAGATACGTTTACGGTCGTCTTTTTATTGTGCTCCTTTGGGGAAATTGCATGGGATAGATTTACGGGCTTGTTAATTAGTGGATTTATTTTTAAGATAATTATAGCATTTCTAGACACCCCTTTGCTGTATTTTTTCGTATATATACTGCGGAAACGATTTAAACTTAATTTGAGTCAAGAAATTGAGCTTGTTTCATACTAAAGTTAGGTTTATACTGTTCTATGTTTTAAGAGGTAGAATCAACATGTTAATTAGGAAAGTAGCAACGTGAAAGTTGTAATAAATAATGTTATATGAAAAGAAAAATTTTTAAAGTTATTGGTGTTTTACTATTGTTATTTGTTGGGTTGTTAGTCGCTATCCCATTTTTTTTACAAGGTAAAATAGAGAAGATGATTAAGAATAAAGTGAATAATAATATTGAAGCTACTTTAGATTTTACAAGTGCAGATCTTAGTTTGCTTTCTAGTTTTCCCAATGCCAAGGTTACTATAGAAGATTTGGTTTTGGTAAATAAGGCACCTTTTGTAGGGGATACCCTTTTTGCGGCCAAAGAAATAGCGTTAAATATGTCTATTAAAGAACTCTTTAAGAAAGCTAATGAGCCCATTGGAATTAAAAGCTTGGCAATAGATGGCGCTGTGTTAAAGGTTAAAGTTGATAAAGAAGGGAATGCAAATTATGATATTGCAAAAGAAACGGAAGATACACAAGTTGAAGTAGCAGTCGCATCTGAAGGCAATAGTTTCACATTGGCCATGGAGTCTTATGAAATAACAAATGCAACAATTGCATATACAGATGCTGCGTCTGAAATGTCTATACTATTGACCGATGTGCAGCATTCAGGTACTGGGAATTTGTCTATAGAAAAATCTGAATTAGAAACAAAAACAAAAGCGTTGATCTCCTTTGGAATGGGAGGGACCAATTATTTAAACAAGAATAGGGTTGGATTAGACGCCATCATTGGGGTAGATTTAAAGGAGAGCAAGTATTCTTTCCTTAAAAATACAGCTACTATAAATAAATTACCTCTCGTTTTTGATGGTTTCGTAAAACTGAATGATGAGAATCAAGAAGTAGCTATAAACTTTAAGACCTTAGAGAGCGAGTTCAAGAATTTTTTAGCCCTGGTACCTGAAGAATATTCTAAAAGCATAGCAGATGTGGCAACGAGTGGTGATTTTACGGTAGAAGGTAGATTTGAGGGTGTTGTAGACGATACACATATTCCTAAATTTAATATCAAGCTGAATTCGACGAATGCATCTTTTAAGTACCCAGATCTACCTAAATCTGTAAAGGATATTTTTATAAATGCAACGGTAAGCAATACTACTGGTATTACAGAAGATACTGCTGTAGATATAGAACGCTTGTCCTTTGGCATAGATGAAGATAAATTTAATCTTACATCTAAGATTACAGCTCTTATGGGCAATACAAAGGTTAAGGCGCATGTATTGGGGAAAATGAATTTAGCGAATATTTCCAAGGCTTATCCAGTACCAGCAGATTTAAATTTAAAAGGGTTATTGGATGTAGATATTTCTACTTCTTTTGATATGGCATCCATAGAAAAGGAGCAATATCAAAATACAACGTCTAGTGGTACCTTACATTTAAAAGATTTTGAATACAACGCTACCGAGTTAAAAAATCCAGTTCAGATAACAACAACGACTTTGACCTTTAATCCTAAAACAGTTTCTTTAAACGATTTTCAGGGGAAAACGGGAAAAACAGATTTTTCAGCCAAAGGAACCATTACCAATTTGTTAGGGTTTATGCTTAAAGACGAAAAGGTAAAAGGAGATTTTGTATTAAACTCTAATACGTTTGCCTTAAATGATTTTATGGTTGATGAAGAGGAATCGGATTCAGCTCAAGATATAGAAAAGAAAAAAGCTACAGCAGAAGAAAGATTAAAAATACCGTCGTTTTTAGATGCTACAATTAAAGCTAATGCAAATACGGTATTGTATGATAATTTAACCCTAAAAGATGTAAATGGTAGCTTGCGTATTAAAGATGAAACTGCAACTTTATCTAATATGACCACTGCTTTGTTTGGTGGTAAAATGGCTTTTAATGGTGAAGTTTCTACTAAAAACGAAGCCACGACATTTGCAATGAATTTAGGAATGAATCAGTTTAACATTGAACAAGCGCTTAATGGTTTGGAAATGTTAGAGATTTTGGCGCCAATTGCTAAAATTGTTAGAGGTAATTTAAATTCAGATATCACTATAGCTGGGAATTTAAAGGATGATTTTACACCAGACTTATCCACTATTTCAGGTAAAGTTTTGGCAGAGTTATTGTCTACAGAGTTTGATGGCAAGGAGCAGAAATTTATGTCGGCCTTAGGTGATAAACTCAGTTTTTTAAGCCCTGAAAAATTAAATCTAAACGGATTAAAAACAGCCTTGTCTTTTGATAATGGTAGGGTGGCTGTAAAGCCATTTGTGCTGAATTACGGAGATATTGCAATGAATGTATCTGGCAGCCATACGTTTGATAGTAAATTGGCCTATAGTGCAACGATAGAGGTGCCGGCCAAATACTTGGGTAGTGATATTAATACGCTTATTGCTAAAATAGACGATACCCAATTAGCGAATTTAACGATACCTATTACGGCTACTATTGGTGGTGATTTTACAAATCCAGAGGTAAAGACCGACTTAACAACTGGGATTAAGGATTTGACAAGCCAATTGGTGGAAATTGAAAAACAAAAACTAATAGCTAAAGGAAAAGACAAAGCTAAAAGTGTCATTAGTGATTTGCTAAACCAAAACAAATCCAAAACCGATTCTTTGGCAAAAAAAGACGAGAAAAATTCAGTTTTTAAAGATGTAGCTACTGGTATATTTGGAAAAAAGGATACAACCGCAGTAAAACAAGATTCTGCAGCTAATACCAAAAAAGAAACCCAAAAAGAGGTAGCCAAAGAAATCTTAGGCGGTTTATTTGGCAAAAAGAAAAAAGAAACCGAAAAAGATACTACGAAGCAATAGTTAAGCTTACGTAGTAGCCTTCATTACTTCTGATGTTAAATACCGTGTTATCTTTAAAGATTAGGTATTGGCCTTTAATACCAGTAAGTATACCTTTGTACTTGGGTGTTTTATCCAGATTAAGACTTTTTACTTTTTCTGGGTAGTACGTTACAGGGAAATTTAAATGTGTTTCTTGGTTATCCTCAATAAAATAGGGTGCAGCTTCTTCAGGGATGTATTGTCTTAGTTTGTTGCGCCATTCTATAAGGTTTTCATCAGCTACCGTATTGGTCAGCATTTTACGCCAGTTGGTTTTGTCGCCAACATAGTCCTTTAATGCAACCTCTGTTATGCCGGCGAGATAGCGATTGGGGACTTCAATAATTTCAATGGCCTCATGTGCACCTTGATCAATCCACCTAGTTGGCACTTGTGCTTTGCGGGTAACGCCAACTTTTACGTTGCTTGAATTGGCGAGGTATACAATATGTGGTTGTATTTGTACTTTTTTTTCATAAGCCAAATCCCGATCTTCTTGGTTTAAATGTGCTCTACTTAACTCTGGTCTCATGATCCAATCTCCAGCTGTTGGTATTTCAAAAAAACAGGATTTACAGAACCCTTGCCTGTATATTGGTCTGTCTAGCTTGCAGTTAAGGCATTGGTGTTTTAAGAGTGTAATCTCTACTGATTTGTTTAAAATCTGATTTACATTTAAGAAATCGTTTTCAAAAACTAAGTAGTATTGAATTGGGTTTCCATTTTCTGTTTGCATTTTTCGCAAAACACCTTCGTACTGCATAAAATCGATTTGAATATTAACGAACTAAAGTCTATTTTTATAAAAATAAACGCTGAATTTTTTTCGGCATAAAGATACCTAAAAATGTCAATACCGTTTGTGAATTCCATTGCCTCTTGGTTGTTAAAAAAGCGGTATCATCAAATAGAACTTTTTTTAAAATACCCAGCAGAGGTTCAAGAAGAGGTGCTGTTTAAGTTAGTAAGTATTGCGAAGGATACTGAAATTGGTAGAAAGTATGATTTTGCCTCTATAACAAGTTATGAAACTTTTGCAGAAAGAGTGCCCATTCTATGTTATGAAGAAATAGAACCAATAATAGAGCGCACAAGAAAAGGAGAGCAAAATTTGTTTTGGCCTACAGCTATAAAGTGGTTTGCGAAAAGTAGTGGTACAACCAATGCAAAAAGTAAGTTTATTCCAGTAAGTACTGAAGCTTTAGAAGATTGTCATTATAAATCCGGGAAAGATTTACTGTGTTTATACCTTAACAATAATGAGAACTCTCAGTTGTTCACGGGTAAAAGTTTACGCTTGGGTGGCAGTAAGGAACTGTATGAAGATAATGGAAGTTTTTTTGGAGACTTATCTGCGATTCTCATAGATAATATGCCTTTTTGGGCAGAATTAAGTAGTACGCCAAGTAACAAGGTGTCGCTTATGAGTGAGTGGGAAACCAAGTTGAATGCAATTATTAATGAAAGTAAGTTAGAAAATGTAACTAGTCTGGCCGGAGTTCCTTCTTGGATGTTGGTGCTTCTAAATAATATGTTAGAACAAACCGGGAAAACACATTTGTTTGAAGTTTGGGAAAATTTAGAAGTTTATTTTCACGGAGGAGTCAGTTTTAGTCCTTATAAGGAACAATATAAAAGCTTGTTGCCAAGAAAACGTTTTAATTATTATGAAATTTATAATGCTTCGGAAGGATTTTTTGCAATTCAAGACAGAAATAATGCAGATGACTTGCTATTGATGTTAGATTATGGAATTTTTTATGAATTTATTCCAATGGATACTTATGGTAGCGAGAACCAAAAAGTGGTGCCCTTGTGGAGTGTGGAGTTGTTTAAAAATTACGCTATTATCATTACTACAAATGCAGGATTGTGGCGTTACAAAATAGGAGATACGGTTCGCTTTACTTCTGTAAGCCCATATCGCATAAAAATAACCGGACGCACCAAACACCATATAAATGTATTTGGTGAGGAATTAATCATAGAGAATACAGAAGAGGCTCTAAAGAATGTTTGTATAAAGACTGGCGCACAAATAAAAGATTATACGGTTGCTCCTATATTTATGAAGGGCAAAGAAAAAGGGGCGCATGAATGGATTATAGAATTTAGAAAGGATCCAAAAGATATTGCTCATTTTACAGAACTTTTAGATAATGCATTGAAATCTCTAAATTCAGATTATGAAGCAAAACGGTATAATAATAGTACGTTAAAAATGCCTATTGTGCACATTTCTAGACTAAATCTTTTTTACGATTGGTTAAAAACAAGGGATAAATTAGGAGGGCAGCATAAAATTCCAAGATTATCCAATAATAGGGACTATATCGATGAATTGCTTCTAATGAACAAATAAATTGGGTTTTACGAAGGGAATGGTCCAAATTGCGCTAGATACCTAACCAAATTTAAATTCGTAAGCGTATGGCTTCAGAAAGATTAGTTGTTTTATCAGATATGTGGGGCGCAAAAAAAGGAATGTGGATTACATCATATTTGGCATACCTTCAGCAGTACTATGAAATTGAATATTACGATATTCAGCAACTAGCAAATATTGATATACTTATTAATACAGAGAAAAACATACATTCAGAATTTGTTAACGGAGGTATAGCTGCGGCGGTTTCTAATTTAGTGAAGAAAGAAACAAAACCTGCCCATTATTTAGCATTTAGTACTGGAGGAACAATTGCATGGAAAGCCAATTTAAAAGGAGTTCCTATGAAGTCGCTATATACAATTTCAGCCACTAGACTAAGAAAAGAAGTAGAAAGGGTAGATTGCAATGTGCAAATGCTTTACGGTGATAAAGACTTGTACAAGCCGTCTGTAAAATGGTCAGAAGGTATAGGTGTAAATCCAGAGATTATTGAAAATTTTGGACACAAAATGTATTCCGATCAAAAGATTATTCAAAAAGTATGTAAAGATCTTTTGGCTAAAGTAATAGTTCCAAAACCACAAAAGAAGATCGCTGAAGTTCCAGTTTTGACAAAAAAAATATCCTAAGTTATACTCAGGATATTTTTAAATACAATACTAAAAGCCGTTTTGTTAAGAAACGGCTTTTAACTTTTTAATAGTTTCGTAAGATAGCTTTTGTTCAGCATACGGTTTTGTAACCCTAAACTCTTTTTCGGTACTGCTAGGCAGTTCAAACATAGCATCTGTAAATATAGCTTCGCATAAAGAACGTAAGCCTCTAGCGCCTAATTTATATTCAATAGCCTTGTGGACGATATAATCAAGTGCTTGTTCTGTTATGGTGAATTTGATATCATCCATAGCAAACAATTTTTCATACTGTTTTATGATGGCATTTTTAGGTTCCGTTAATATGGCACGTAACGTTTTTTCATCCAAAGGATTCATATGTGTTAACACGGGTAAACGACCTATGATTTCTGGAATTAAGCCAAAGTCTTTTAAATCTTTTGGAATAATGTATTGTAAAATATTAGTGTTGTCTAGGCTGTCGTCTAATTTAGAAGCACTATAACCAACAGCTTGCATGTTTAAGCGTTTGGAGATCATGCGTTCTATGCCGTCAAAAGCACCACCAGCTATAAATAATATATTTTCTGTATTTACTTCAATGAATTTTTGATCAGGGTGCTTTCTTCCGCCTTTTGGTGGAACATTAACAACAGTACCTTCAAGTAACTTTAACAAGCCTTGTTGTACGCCTTCACCAGAAACATCTCTTGTTATAGAAGGGTTGTCGCTTTTACGAGCAATTTTATCAATCTCATCTATAAAAACGATACCGCGTTCTGCTTTTTCTAAATTATAGTCTGCAGCTTGTAATAGTCGTGTAAGTAAGCTTTCTACATCTTCCCCAACATAACCTGCTTCTGTTAATACGGTAGCATCTACAATAGCCAGAGGTACGTTCAACATTTTGGCAATTGTCTTGGCCATTAATGTCTTGCCAGTACCCGTTTGGCCAACCATTATAATGTTACTTTTTTGGATTTCTATTTCGTCCTCACTGCTTTTTGGCTGTAATAGTCTTTTGTAGTGGTTGTAAACTGCTACGGACATTACTTTTTTTGTGCGATCTTGTCCTATAATGTATGTGTCTAAGAAGTCTTTTATTTCCTTAGGCTTTTTTAGAACCAATTCTGCAGATAAACTGTCAGTTTTGGATTGTTTGCTGTCTTCTATAACAATGCCGTATGCTTGTTCTATACAGCGGTCGCAAATATGTGCTCCTTCCCCGGCAATTAATATGTTTGTTTCTGCTTTGGTTCTTTTACAAAAAGAACATTCTAAATTTTCCTTTGCCATAACGCTACCTCTTCATCTTTTATATACTGTAATTTTAGTCGAAATTATTTTTTATCCCGAACTAAAATTTCATCTATCATACCATACTTTTTAGCTTCGTCAGCCTTCATCCAATAATCTCTATCACTATCATTACTGACTTTGTCAAAAGTTTGCCCAGAATGGTTGGATATAATAGTATATAGTTCGTCTTTTAATTTTAAAATTTCTCTTGCAGTAATTTCAATATCACTTGCTTGTCCTTGAGCGCCACCCAATGGTTGGTGTATCATTACGCGAGAGTGTGTTAGACCGCTACGCTTGCCTTTTTCACCAGCACAGAGTAAAACAGCACTCATAGAAGCAGCAATACCAGTACATATGGTTGCAACATCTGGTTTTATAAACTGCATGGTGTCGTATATGCCTAAACCAGCATATACACTTCCGCCTGGAGAATTGATGTAAATTTGGATATCCTTAGAAGCATCTGCACTTTCTAAAAACAATAACTGCGCCTGTACAATATTTGCAACTTGGTCGTTGATGCCTGTTCCTAAAAATATAATACGATCCATCATTAATCTAGAGAAAACATCCATTGCAATTGCATTGAGTTGCCTTTCTTCAATAATGTTGGGTGTCATATTACTTGGGTACATTGTACTCATGATTTGATCATAGTACATACTGTTAATCCCTTGATGATTTATAGCGTAATTTTTAAATTCTTTTCCGTAGTCCATTGTGATATTTGGTAATTTAATATAAAAAAGTGCCGAGAGATACATACTTTCGGCACCGTAAATATACTTATTTTTTTTAGTGGCGACCTAAACTATAAACTGCTTTTAAAGTCTAAAAGTATAGTTTTATACTAAAATTAACGGAATGCGTAGTTTTTAACTTTTAACAGCTTAATTTTTTTTAATAAGATGCTTTCGTTGTAAAACAGTTATTTTCCGTAAACTTCTTTTATAAAATCATCATACGTAACCTCTTTTTCTTTAAGGTTCGCTTTTTCTTTGTAAAGGGCCAATAATTTTTGACTCATTAATTGCTCTGACAATCTTTTAACTTCATCTTGATTAGACATTATTCTTCCTGCGATATTTTCTAACTCTTCTTCAGCAGGATTTAACTGACCGTATTGTGCCATTTGCGACTTAATGAAACCTTTTGCAAATTCCTTTAATTCATCAAATTGTACCTGAATATCGTTTTCTTGAATTATTTTACCTTCAATTAGTTGGTAGCGTAATCCTTTTTCAGACTTTTCAAATTCAGCACTAGCTTCTTCTTCAGTTAATGGCTTTTCTCCCGTCATCTGAATCCATTTCTTTAAGAAATTCGTTGGTAAGTCAAACTTAGTGTTCTCAATAAAGGTTTCCGTAATGTCGTTCAATAACTTCTGATCAGATTGTTGCTCAAATTGCTTTTCTGTATCTTCTTTTATTTTTGCTCTTAGTTCTTTTTCAGATGAAATTTTTTCTTCACCAAACAATTTATCAAACAACTCTTGGTTCATTTCAGCAGCCTCACGTTCGTTAATCTCTTCAATGGTGAAGGTAACTTCGGTGTCTATATCTGCTGCTTTGTCTGCAGCTAAACCTAATGCGCTAGATAATTGGTAATCTTCTTTGAAAAGCCCCTTTGTTTTTAAAGTAACAATAGCACCGACTTTTTTACCTACTAAAGTATCTGAGGCTTTTTTAGCTTTAATGGTACTGAGCTCTATAGTTGTTTTGTTTTCTATATCTTCTGCTTCGTTCTTAAAAGTACCAGTTACTTCATCTTTTTTAGAAACTTCAGTTTTAGAAATAAGTTTCCCATATTGTTTTCCAATACGGTCTACTTGTTCGTCTATCATTTTTTTGTCGGCAACTATTTTGTAGTAGGTAATTGCTTTTTTAGTTTTAATAGGAGCTTCAAACTCTGGAGCCAAACCTAATTCAAATTCAAAATCTAGATTTTCTGAATCCCAATTAAAATCGTCTTGTTGTTTTGGCAACGGGTTACCAAGAACATCTAATTTTTCTTCTGTAAGGTATTTGTTAAGGTTGTCTTGTATCAGTTTGTTTACCTCATCTACTAAAACAGCTTTACCATATTGTTTTTTAATAAGACCCATAGGTACGTGTCCTTTTCTAAAACCAGGTATATTGGCCTGCTTTCTATAATCATTAAGAATAGCTTGCACCTTGTCTTGGTAATCTTCCTTAGTTACGGCAACTTTTACAACTGCATTTAATGCGTCAATCTGCTCTTTTGTAATATTCATTTTTGAATCTGATTTTACTTAAATAAAATGGGATGCAAAAATAGTATATTTTAATTACCTCTACAAGTTTTTAAGTAGTTGCAATACAAAAGAGTACCTTATTTTTTCTTATCGTTTTTTAAGATGGAAAATAATATAGATTGAAAAATGGATAATAATATGCTAAATAGGATCGCCCAAAGTATTCCATCCACAGTAAATCCGGCTATAAAATAGTCTGCCAATAAGATGATACAGGCATTGATAACCAGTAAGAATAGCCCTAGCGTTATAATCGTTACGGGTAGGGTAAGGATGACCAATAGGGGTTTAATAAAGAAGTTTAATATACTTAATACTACGGCTACTATAATTGCTGTGGTGTAACTGTCTACACCAACACCTGGTAAAATTTTTGCAAGTACAATTACGGCAATAGCACTTAATAAAACGCGTAAAATAGTTTTCATAGAGAAGTTATTTAAGGTTATTTTTTTATAAAGATAAGTGATTTTTCTAAGAATTCTTTCGGATTTTCTGCGTGTAGCCAATGTCCAGCATTGGAAATGGTTGCTATGGTTGCTTTCGGAAAATGCCTTTTAATAGTGTCGTAATCTAGGGGTGAAACGTATTCAGATGTATCACCTCTTAGAAAAAGAGTTGGTTTGTTGTACGTAGCAGAACCATCTATGTTTTCTCCAAGATACTCCATACGTTCGGCTAAAACTTCTAAATTAAATCGAAACGCGAGCTTCCCTTTCTCTATCCAATATAGGTTCTTTAATAAAAATTGGCGCACTCCTTTGTTAGTGATGTGTTTAGATAACGCTTCGCTAGCCGCTGTTCTAGAGTTAATGGTGTCAAGGTCTAGTGCTTTTAGTCCATTGATTATCTCGTGATGATGCGCAGGATAATACTTAGGAGCGATATCTGCAATTAGTAGTTTGCTTACTAAGTCTGGATAACTACAGGCTAATTGCATAGCAGTTTTGCCCCCCATAGAGTGCCCTAAAACAATGCAGTTTTTTAAATTATATACAGCAATGTATGCTTTGATGTCATTGGCAAGAATATCATAATTAAACGCGGTGGAATGAAAACTTTTTCCGTGATTTCGTTGGTCTATAAGATGTACTTGTAAACCTGCCTCGGCATATTTAATGCCTAGTGACTTCCAATTGTCAGACATTCCTAAAAATCCGTGTAGAATTAACAAAGGTTGCCCTTCTCCAAGTATTGTGGAGTGTAGTGTTTGCATTATTTTAATTTATTTAAATACATATGTATAACATTGTCTAGTCCTAAATATAGTGACTCACTAATTAATGCATGTCCAATAGATACTTCTAATAGGTGAGGTACATTCTCTTTAAAGTATTGAATATTGTCTAGGCTTAGGTCATGCCCCGCATTTATGCCCATTCCTAATTTGTAAGCTAGTTTTGCTGCTTCGGCAAATGGGATAACACCTTTTTTATCGCCAATTGCAAAAGCATCGGCATAACTTTCGGTATACAGTTCTATACGGTCTGTACCTGTTTTTGCTGCGCCTTCAATCATTTTTAAATCGGCATTTACAAAAATAGAAGTTCGTATGTTGTTTGCTTTAAAAGTGGCTATCACTTCTTTTAAAAACGCGTAGTGCTTTAGGGTGTCCCACCCAGCATTGGAGGTGATGGCATCAACAGCATCTGGAACCAAGGTAACTTGAGTAGGTTGTACTTCCAAAACTAAATCTATAAAATTTTGAATGGGGTTGCCTTCAATATTAAATTCAGTAGTTACAATTTTTTTTAAATCGCGTGCATCTTGATATTTTATATGACGCTCGTCTGGTCTTGGGTGGATTGTTATACCTTCGGCTCCAAATGCTTCAATGTCTGTAGCTACTTTACAGAGATTAGGAGTGTTGCCACCTCTAGAGTTTCTTAAAGTAGCTATTTTATTAATATTAACGCTCAGTTTTGTCATTTTAATGATTTTTAATCCATTGCAAAAATACAAATAAGGCATAGGTTTTGCAGTTACTTTGGTAAGGATTTTTAATTTAAAGCAAAAGCTAAGTAAATTATAAGGTCAGTAGAGATTTTTATTATTAATTTGCGTTATTATTAAAGCTATGCAGATACAATCGCACATATTAACTACAATTCCCGTCTTTACCATAGAAGATGGTATGGAAAAAGTAATTCAGTTTTTTAAAACAACTACTTTTTCTCATATAGCTGTTACTGAAAATAACAAGTTATTAGGAATGCTTTCTGAAAATGATTTTAAAACCTTTGAAAAAGGAAAAAAAATCCAGGACTACAGATTTGTCTTAGAGACATTTTTTGTTCAAGAAGAAACTTTATGGTTGGATGTTTTAGAGAATTTTGCAAAAAATGATGCGAATTTAATTCCCGTTTTAGATAAGGACTATGGCGTTATGGGGTATTATGGTTTAGCAGATATTGTTGGTGTTTTTATAAATACGCCATTCTTTACAGAGCCAGGTGGTATTTTGGTTGTTTCTAAAGGCGTTAAAGATTATTCTTTTAGTGAAATTTCTCAAATAGTAGAAAGTAATAATGCTAAATTGTACGGTGCGTTAATAACGGATATTACCAATGATATTGTACAGGTTACACTGAAGATAACTACAGCTAATTTAAACGAAATAACACAATCTTTTAGGCGCTATAATTACAGTATTTTATACGGTAATGATGATGATCTTTTTTTAGAAGATTTAAAAGAGCGTTCTAAATATTTAGACAAATACCTAAACGTATGAAAGTTGCCATTTACGGACAAGCGTATAATAAGGAGGCAGCTGCTTATGTTTTAGAGTTGTTGGATGAATTGGAGCAACACAAAGCTGAGGTTTTTTTTGAAGCTGATTTTTATGCCTTTGTTAACGCTTCAGAGAAGTTGTTAAATTTTCCTGTTTTTACAGTATCTGATGGTTTGGATAGTTCTTTTGATATGTTTGTAAGCTTTGGTGGTGATGGTACAATTTTAAGGGCCATTACCTATGTAAGGGATTTGGGTATACCCATAGTTGGTGTAAATACAGGCAGGTTAGGGTTCTTGTCAACCTTTAAAAAAGAAGACGTTAGAAAAGTAGTGCAGGAATTTGTTGCTAAGGCTTATACTATTGTGGATAGAAGTTTGGTAGAGGTTAATTCACCAAAAGAAATTCCTGAATTTGGCAAAATAAATTTTGCTTTAAATGAAGTTACAGTAAGTAGAAAAGATACAACCTCTATGATTACTGTAGAGACATTTTTAAATAATGAGTATCTAAATTCATATTGGGCAGATGGACTTATTATATCGACTCCAACAGGTTCAACAGGGTATTCACTGAGTTGTGGAGGGCCAGTTATTACACCAACAGCAAAATCACTGGTGTTAACACCAATAGCGCCACATAATTTAAACGCTCGGCCTTTGGTGGTGTCAGATGATACAGTGGTTAAATTAAAAGTTTCGGGTAGAGAGAAGTTTCATTTGGTGTCATTAGATTCTAGAATAGCTACTTTAGAAAATGGGCATGAAATAACTGTAAAAAAAGCCAATTTCACCATAAAAATGATAGAATATACTTCGGAGAGCTTTTTAAAAACACTTCGCAATAAGTTATTGTGGGGAGAAGACAGGCGTAATTAATTGTATTTAAAACAATAAATGGCTTATAAAACTGTTATTCAAAAGGAGAACAGAGGTGTAGTAATTAAGGGGGTGCAAAAGCCTACTATTATTATAGTTGCAAACTTTTAGATTTTATGAGAATATTTAGTGTTATTCTATTGCTTTTATTTTTTGGTGTTACCCATGCACAAACCTATGAGGTTGGTGTGTTTGCTGGGGGGCTAAATAATATAGGTGATGTTGGTAGAACAGATTTTATTAGGCCTAGTGGTTTTGCCTATGGAGGTATTTTTAAATGGAATAAAAGTAAACGATACGCATGGCGCGCTAGTGTTATGCACGGAAAATTTGTTGCAGACGATTTGAAATCTGGCTTGGCTTCTAGGCAAAAGAGAGAGTTAAGAATGGAGAATACGGTTACGGAATTCTCTGGGGGATTAGAAGTGAACTTTACAGAATATAATTTACACAGACTTGGACCTGCATTTACACCGTATTTATACACAGGAATAACGTACTTTAGATATGATTATAATTATTTTGAAGTAGGTTTTTTACAAGATTTAGACCAGCGTGATGGTGCTTTTGCCATTCCAATGACAGTTGGTTTTAAGTATAGGTTAAATCAATTCTTTATATTAGGTGCCGAAATTGGAGCTAGGTATACTTTCACAGATAATTTAGATGCGAGTAACCCAGAAAAATCAAACGTTGCTGTACAAATAAATCCTAAGTTTGGAAATATTTTTAGTGATGATTGGTATGTGTTTTCTGGTTTTACGCTAACATATACCTTTGGTAGAAAACCTTGTTCAGATTGTTTTGAGTAAAAAATTTTATGAATACAATAGAAGATTTAAGTACAGAAAAGTTACCCAATCATTTGGCTATTATAATGGATGGCAATGGTAGATGGGCAAAACAAAGAGGAAAATTACGCATATTTGGACATGAAAATGGCGTAAAAACAGTTCGTAAAACTGTTGAGAATTGCGCCAAACTAGGTGTTGGTTACCTTACTTTATATACTTTTTCTACAGAAAACTGGAACAGACCAAAGCTAGAAGTGGATACTTTAATGCGTATTTTAGTGTCCTCTTTAAAGAAAGAAGTTAAAACTCTTAACAAAAATAATATAAAACTTAATGCAATTGGAAACTTAGACTCATTGCCACCTAAAGCTGGTGCAGAGTTAAGGAACGTAATGGCAATAACGTCAGGAAACACAGGTATGACACTGACATTGGCATTAAGTTATGGTTCAAGAGAAGAGTTGAAAACAGCTATTCAGCAAATATGCATCAAAGTTAAAAATAATATAATTTCTCCTGAAAATATTGACGAAACCATTATTAATAACCATCTTTACACGCAAAATTTGCCAGACGTAGATTTGCTTATTAGAACTAGCGGTGAGCATAGGATAAGCAACTTCTTATTATGGCAAATAGCATATGCAGAACTGTATTTTACAGATGTTCTTTGGCCAGACTTTAAAGAACATCATTTGGTAGATGCAATTAAAAATTATCAGAACAGAGAACGAAGATTTGGAAAAACTAGCGAACAACTCAACTAAAAATGCCAAGAGAGCCATTTCTTTTGGTTCAATTATTACCATCCTTTTTTTATTTACCAACCTTACTGCTCTAGGGCAGGAAACATCTTATGAAGATGGTAAAAAATATATTTTAGGTGGTTTAGAAGTAACAGGCTTAGAGAGCTTTAATGAGCAAACCGTAAAAACCTATACGGGTTTACGTGTGGGGCAGCCTATTACGCTTCCTGGTGAAGAGATTAGTGCCATAATTAATAAACTTTGGGGTTTAGAGCTTTTTAGTGATATTAGTTTTGATTTGGTTGACATAAAAGGAGACGAGGTTTTTTTAGAACTTAATATCATTGAGCGCCCTACTTTAACCGATGTAACTGTATATGGAGTTAAAAAAGGGAAGGTTGCAGAAATTATTGATGATACAGACTTGAAAAAAGGAAAGAAGATAACACAAAGCCTTATCAATAATACAGAAAACTACTTGCAGAATAAATACAAGAAAAAGGGTTTTTTAAACACTAGAGTTACGATAGCAACCGCAATAGACACCTCTGAAACGAATGCGCAGAAGATGGTAGTCAACATTAAAAAAGGTGAAAAAGTTAAGATTAAGGATATTGTTTTTGAAGGAAATGAACAACTATCTTCAAAAAAGCTACGCAAATCACTGAAGAAAACAAAGAAGAAAAAATTCTACCGCGTCTTAAAGCGTTCCAAGTTTATTGAGGACGATTACCAAGCAGATCTTACTTCATTAATAGAAACTTATGCAGAAAATGGGTACCGAGATGCAAGAATAGTATCGGATACTGTAACTATTGTAAACGATAAGACTATTGATTTAAAGATTAAAGTAGAGGAAGGTAATAAATATTACTTTGGTGATATAGATTTTGTAGGGAATACAGTATATCCAGATCGATTTTTAGAGAGAGCTTTGGGTATTAAAAAGGGAGATGTTTATAATGGGGTATTGTTGAAGGAAAGAATAGAAGATAATACCAAGCCAGATGCACAAGATATAAGTAGTTTGTATCAGAATTTTGGATACATGTTTTCTAGTATCAATCCCGTAGAAATCTCTGCTGAAAACGATACTATTAATTTTGAGATTCGTATTATAGAAGGGAAAGAAACCTTTTTAGATCACGTAACCGTTACAGGTAATGATAAAACCAATGATCACGTAATATTTAGGGAATTAAGAACACAACCTGGTCAGAAATACAATAAAGCAAATATTATTAGAAGTATCAGGGAATTGGGGGCTTTAGGATTTTTTGATGCAGAAAGCATTACGCCAGATGTGATAAACCCGAACCCAGATGCTGGTACGGTAGATATAAATTACAGTGTTTTAGAAGCAGGATCTAGTCAAATAGAATTGCAAGGTGGCTATGGTGGGGGTGGTTTTATAGGTACTTTGGGCTTGTCTTTTAGTAACTTTTCATTAAAGAATCTATTTAATAAAGAAGCATATAAGCCGGTTCCTATGGGGGACGGACAAACATTTGCATTGCGATTACAAGCAAGTAGAACCTATAGAGTGTATAGTTTAAATTTCTCAGAACCTTGGCTAGGAGGTAAAAAACCGGTACAATTTAATATGTCTTTGTCTCGAACGCAGCAATTTTCATATGATTATCAATCAAGAGATATTGATAAGGATAGGCAATTTTCTATTTCCAGTATTTCTGTAGGGATGGCAAAAAGATTGCAATGGCCAGATGATTACTTTGTAGCATCACATTCGTTAGCCTACCAATTGTATAATTTTAAAAACTACAATATCGGATTGTTTAATTTTGGTAATGGTTCTGCAAATTCATTTTCATACACATTTGGGATATCTAGAGAGTCTTTAGATGGTGGAAAAATTTTCCCAAGAGGTGGTTCTAGTTTTCAGTTAAAGCTAAAGGCAACACCTCCCTATTCTTTGTTTTCGGATAAAGACCACAAAGCATTGAAAGAAGAAAGTGAAGAATTGCAAGATATACGTAGTACGAGAGCCTTAACTGCTTTTGAGCAAACACGTATGGAAGAAATTGAAGAAGATAGGTTTAAGTGGTTAGAGTTTTACAAGGCAAGCTTTAAAGGAGATTGGTACACCACCCTTACCGGAGATTTTGTATTGCGTACCAATGCAGAATTTGGTTTCTTAGGGCATTATAATAATGATATTGGAGATGTGCCTTTTGAGCGTTATTTTGTTGGAGGGGATGGTTTAGGTAACTTTACGTTAGACGGTAGAGAAACGGTTCAATTAAGAGGGTATGAAAACCAATCAGTAACACCAGTAGATCCAATTTCTGGTCAGCAAGAAGGAGGAATTATTTACAATAAGTTCTCTATGGAGCTTAGATATCCCATAACTTTAAAGCCATCAGCATCTATTTACGGACTAGGATTTTTAGAAGCAGGAAACGCTTTTAGCAATTTTAATGATTTTAATCCGTTTCAATTAAAAAGATCTGCCGGATTAGGTTTGCGTATATTTATGCCAGCTTTTGGTCTTTTAGGAATTGACTTTGGATATGGATTTGATTCTGACCTTCTGCCTAGCTCTGTTGGACCTAGCGGTTGGCAGACACACTTCATCATTGGACAACAGTTTTAATACCAAAGAATATTTCTAAACTACCGTATGCTAACTTGCTTAACTCTAATTAATTAGTATTTTTGGCACGATATTTTCTATGTATTAAAACGAAAAACAAATGAAAACAAAAGTTCTTTTAATAATCACCGCATTCGTAGTATCAGCGAATATGTTTGCGCAACGTAGCGTAAGAATAGGGTATGTAGATATGGAATACATTCTAGAGAATGTAGAAGAGTATAGAGAAGCAAATGAGCAGCTTGCGAACAAAGTAGAGAAGTGGAAGCTAGAAATTGAAGGGGAGCAAAATGAGATCGATAAAATGAGACAGTCATTGCTTGCCGAAAAAGTGCTGCTAACAAACGAATTAATTGCTGAGCGAGAAGAAGAAATAACAATTCTTGAAAAAGAAATGTTGCAGTATCAGCAAGACAGATTTGGGCCACAAGGAGATTTGGTGATGCAAAAACTGAGGTTGGTACAGCCTATACAGGACCAAGTGTTTAATGAGGTACAACAAATAGGGAAAAATAAAAATTACGATTTTATTTTTGATAAATCAGCAGATGTTGTAATGTTGTATGCTGAAAAAAGAAATGATATTAGTGAATTGGTCCTTAGGGCTATATCTAGAACTAGAAAAATTAGTGCTCCTAAGAAATTATCAACTAGAAATAGGTTTGATGATGTTGAAGAAACGGATAAGCCTATAAGTGAGGCTTTGTTAGAGCGCCAAGAAAAAGCGAAGGAGGCTGAGGCTGCTAGAGCAAAAACGGCGGAAGAGAAAAGAGCAGAGCAGTTAAAATTGCGGGAAGAACGCAAAAAAGCATACGAAGCAAGAAGAAAGAAGTTGTTGGAAGAAAGAGAAGCAAAAAAGAAAGAAAATACCGAAGAGGACGGGAAGGAATAACATCATCTCAAATTAAATATAACTAAATACTTAAAATTAACACTCAATTATTATTATGAAACAAGTAAAGAAAATAGCAGTTGCATTAGTATTGTTTGTAGCTACTTCAGGATTTGTAAATGCTCAAGCTAAAATTGCACATATTAATGTACAGGAATTATTAGCAGATATGCCAGCAATGAAAGCTGCAGATGCAGAGCTTAAAAAATTAAATGAAACCTTGGGAGCAGACATACAAGCGTCTATGACCGAAGCTAGAAATAAGGCTACACAGTATCAAAATGAAGCTGCGTCTAAAACGGATGAAGAGAATGCTAAAAGGCAAGAAGAGTTAATGACATACCAACAAACTATTGGTACTGCGGAGCAGGCTGCACGACAAGAATTGCAAAAGAAACAGCAAGAATTGTTTGTACCTATTCAAGAAAAAGCAATGTTAGCTATCGAAAAAGTAGCAGCAGCGCAAGGAATTGACTATGTTGTAGATTCTAGTCCAGGTTCTGGTGTTTTGGTAGCAAAAGGGAAAGATTTACTAGCAGCTGTAAAAAAGGAATTGGGTTTCTAAAAAAAATAATTTTATATAAAAGGCCGTGCGTAATGCATGGCCTTTTTTGTTTCTTTGCAGTATATTTATAATGGAATAATAAGATTAAATGGATAATAGGCCCATAGGTATTTTTGATTCTGGTATTGGGGGAACCTCTATTTGGAAAGAGATCCATAAGTTGCTCCCCAATGAGGGCACCATTTATCTGGCAGATAGTGCCAATGCCCCCTACGGGGTAAGGTCTCCTGAAGAGATTTTGCAGCTTAGTGTGAAAAATACAGAACTTTTGATTGCGAAGAACTGCAAGATCATTGTTGTGGCTTGCAACACGGCAACAACCAATGCTGTCAAGTATTTAAGGGGGGCTTATGCTGGTATTTCTTTTGTAGGCATAGAGCCAGCCATTAAGCCAGCAGCCTTGCAGTCTAATTCTAAAATTGTAGGGGTTCTAGCAACAAAAGGAACCTTGTCTAGTAGTTTGTTTCATAGCACGTCTAAAAGTCACGGAGAGGGTATTAAAATAATCGAAAAAGAAGGTTTGGGGTTGGTCCCATTGATTGAGGCAGGTAAGGCATCATCTAACGAGACCAAGGAGCTTTTAAAGAAAATTCTAGAGCCAATGCTTGTAGCGAATATTGATTATTTGGTTTTGGGTTGTACGCATTACCCGTACTTAATTCCTGTATTAAAAGAATTGTTGCCAAGCAACATTACTATTATAGATTCTGGCGAAGCTGTAGCGAAACAAACAAAAGCTATTTTGCTAAAAGAGGAGTTGCTTAATAGCTCTCAAAATACAGCAAGACATCAGTTCTATACCAATGCAGATGTGTCAATTTTAGCTACTTTTCTAAGTGATGTAGAAAGTGTATTAAGAATAGAGTACCTTAAATTTTAATGGGCTTTCTTTTGGGTGATCGTAAAAAAACACGACTAAAGTGTTTTACCTTTTTACATAGGTGAGGTAGGTGAAATTGTACTTGTGTTTTTCATCTTTCGGGTGATATTCTTCAGAAAGTATTTTCCATTCCTCTGGATGAATCTCAGGAAAAAAAGTATCTGCTTCTAGATGGGTATGTATACGAGTTAGTTCTATTTTGTTTGTGAATTTCAAGCCTTGTTTGTAGATTTCACCGCCTCCAATAATATAAGCTAAGGGTTCGGATTTTGTGAGTTGTAATGCCTTCTCTATGGAGTTGACTACCACGCAGTTTTCAAATGCAATTTTATAATCCTTATTTCTAGTGATTACAATGTGCTTTCGGTTGGGAAGTGGTTTGGGGAAGCTTTCAAAGGTTTTTCTACCCATGATGATAGGATGTCCGGTTGTTAATGCTTTAAAACGTTTAAAATCATCTGGCAGATGCCACAATAAATCATTGTTCTTACCAAGAGCATTATTCTCTGCAGCCGCTGCGATCATAGTAATGGTTTGTGCCATTTTTATATTTTTCTTGTAGGTCTTTTTAAGCGTTTTAAAACAATTCATTCAACTTGTATTTGAATCAAAAGTATCCATCCAAATATACATTAATTCAAATAGTTTAGCAGGGCATAAGAGTGTATTCTATTAAAATTGCCATAATTTTAACTTAATTCAAATGTAATAGGATGATTTTTAGAAAGTTAATATCATAATAGAGGGTTTCGTTTTTGTGTCTTTGTAATAATCTAGGCGTTTTATTGGTAATGTCAACTTTATGCTCTAGTTGTTTTAAGAAATTGATAATTCTATTCTTGATTCTTGTTAATGAACGTTTTATGCTGTTCATTTGCGGCAAAATTAAACGATATAGTTATGGGAATTGCAAAACAGTATTTAAAATCGAAACCAGTTTGTAAAGTTACCTTTACAGTGCCAGCAGAAGAAGCAAAAAAAGTTGCTGTAGTAGGAGATTTTAACGAATGGAATCCTAAGAAAAGTGAATTGAAAAAATTAAAAAACGGGACTTTTAAAGGGACGTTAGAATTGCCAAAAGAAGGTACTTTTGAATTTAAGTATTGGGTTGATGGCGATTTTGTTAATGAAGCAAAGGCAGATCGGTACCAGTGGAATGATTATGCTGGAGCTGAAAACAGTGTCTTAGAATTGTAATTGAAACTGCTTAAATCAAAAAAAAAGAGAGCTAAATGCAATGCTGCACTTGGCTCTCTTTTATATTTTAGATGGCTACAATTCCCTTTATATGTGGATGTGGATTGTAATCTTCTAACGTAAAGTCTTCAAACTTAAAATCAAAAATATCGGTAACATCGGGATTGATAATCATTTTAGGCAGAGGCCTAATGGCTCTGCTTAGTTGCAATTCTACTTGCTCTAAATGATTGTTGTAGATATGTGCATCGCCAAAAGTGTGAATAAATTCACCCGCTTCATAACCGCAAACTTGTGCTATCATCATGGTAAATAGGGCATAGGATGCAATATTAAAAGGCACACCTAAAAATATGTCTGCACTTCTTTGGTATAACTGACAGGATAGTTTTCCGTCTGCTACATAAAACTGAAAGAAAGCGTGGCAAGGCGGTAGCGCAGCCTTTCCGTTCGCCACATTTTCGGCAAAGGAAACGGAGGTATCTGGTAAAACACTTGGGTTCCATGCGGTAACCAACATTCTTCTGCTGTTTGGATTATTTTTTAGCGTGTGGATCACCTCTTTTATTTGGTCGATGTCCTCGCTATTCCAGTTGCGCCATTGATGCCCGTATACAGGTCCAAGATCTCCCTTGTCATCTGCCCATTCATTCCAAATACGAACTCCATTTTCTTGTAAATAACCAATGTTGGTGTCTCCAGTTAAAAACCAAAGCAATTCATAGACGATGGATTTTAAATGCAGTTTTTTTGTGGTGACCATTGGGAAACCTTCGCTAAGGTCAAACCTCATTTGGTAACCAAAAACACTAGTGGTTCCTGTGCCAGTGCGATCTCCTTTTTGATTGCCTTTGTCTAATACGTGTGTAAGTAAGTCGTGGTATTGTTTCATTTTTTAATGACATCTATCTCCATAAAATGAATAGGAGTTATGTTAGGTTGTAAAATTAATTAATGTAAAAGAAATTATAAGGCTAGAATGCATTTCAATATTAAAAACTTATTAACTAGTCTGCTATGAAGGCAGTAAATATTTATACTTTAAAGTTAAATGTAGTCCAAATTTTTCTGAAGAAGGTAGTTGTAATGTAGCTAAGTATACTTCTTTCACCAACTGCCTGGGGTCATTCGAAACATCAAGTTTTCTAAAGGTTCTCATTTTTACCCTTTGCCCTTCACCCTTTAACCCAATATCATCCCGGCAATAGTAGCAGAAAGCAAGGAGGCAATAGAACCACCTAAAACGGCTTTAAGTCCAAATTCTGACAATGTTTTTCGTTGCCCAGGAGCCAAGGAACCAATACCGCCAATTTGTATTCCTATAGAGGCAAAATTTGCAAAGCCACACAACATATAGGTGGCCATTAAGACCGATTTGTTATAGGTAAAATGGGTGCTGCTTGCCATATCTTTTAACTCTGCTAGCTGTATGTAGCCAATAAATTCACTGGCGGCAAGCTTAATACCGAGCAACTGTCCCATAAGCATAATATCTTCTTTGGCTACGCCAATTAACCACATTAATGGAGCAAATACGGTACCTAAAATAGCTTCCAAACTAAATTTTTCATACACACTATGGCTTGCAATCCATGTATTTATAGATGAGGTATCTCCTATATCACCAACCCAACCTAAAATTCCATTGATCATGGCAATAAAAGCTACAAAAACCAGAAGCATTGCTCCTACGTTTACAGCTAATTTTAAGCCTTCAGTTGTACCGTTTGCAATGGCGTCTAATATATTGGCGCCTATTTTCTCTGTTGAAACTTTTACCTCTGTGTTTATGGGTTCGGTTTGTGGGTATAGTATTTTTGAAATGACAATAGCGCCAGGAGCAGCCATTACTGAAGCTGCTAGTAAATGCTTGGCAAAGTGTAGTCGTAATACTTCATCATCCCCACCTAAAAAACCAATATAAGCAGCTAAAACAGCACCAGCAACGGTGGCCATACCGCCAATCATTACCAGTAAAATTTCGGACTTATTCATTTTTTCTAAATACGCCTTTATCAATAAAGGGGCTTCCGTTTGTCCTAAAAATATATTTCCAGCAACTGAAAGACTTTCTGCTCCAGAAATACCTAAGGTTTTGGTTAATAACCAGGCTAATGCTTTTACAACTTTTTGTATAATCCCTAAATAAAATAAAACAGAGGTTAAGGCCGAAAAGAAAATAATGGTTGGTAATACCTGAAAGGCAAAAATAAAACCAAAGGTATCCATATCAGTTACAAGGCCTTCAAATAAGAACTTACTTCCTAGTGTTGTAAATTCTAATATACTTACAAAAACCTTTCCAATGGCATCAAAAACCGTAGCTATAAAATTAACTTTTAACACTCCAATTGCGATAATTAATTGAAGACCAAGACCAATGCCTACTGTTTTCCAATTTATGGCTTTTCTATTTGAACTGAATAGAAATGAAATAAGGATAAGAGAAGCCATACCTAAAACACCACGCCATATGCTATTAAAGGAAAATCCTGGGTTGTCAATTAATTGTTCTGGAATATCATTTATGGTTATGGTTTCAACCGTATTAGGGGCTAATTTAGTAACTATGGTATCTTGTGCTATAGAAGGGAAGATAATAAAAAAAGCAATGAGGAGAATCCAGTAACTTTTTTTCATTTTATTTTTGGTGTAAAGAGGGTTATTTTCTTTTTGAGATTTCATCTCGGAGCTTGGCAGCTTTTTCATAATCTTCGTTGGCAACCGCCTTATTTAGTTCTTGATGTAATTCTTCTACTGTTAATTCACGGTAAGCATCGGAAGGGTTAGATTCAATTTCAACAGTTTCGCCTTCTTGAAGGATTTCATCTACCATTATACTATCATCCGTTTCTTCCTTTTCTTCTTTGTTAGAGAATTTTAAGAAGATTCCTGCCTTATCCAATATCGTTTTATAGGTGAATATTGGGGCGTCAAAACGCAAAGCTAATGCAATGGCATCACTGGTTCTTGCATCAATTATTTCTTCAACTTTATCACGCTCACAAATAATACTAGAATAAAAAACACCATCTACTAATTTGTGTATAATCACTTGTTTGATTACAATATCATACCGATCCGAGAAATTCTTAAATAGATCGTGTGTTAGTGGTCTTGGAGGTTTTATTTCTTTTTCTAATGCAATAGCAATAGACTGTGCCTCAAAAGCACCAATAACGATAGGTAATTTTCTGTCACCATCAACTTCATTCAGTATCAAGGCATATGCGCCATTTTGCGTTTGGCTATAAGATATTCCCTTTATTTTTAGTCGTACTAAACTCATATAAACATTTAAAATTACTAAGGGCTGTTTAAATAAAAGGGAATTCCTTGTATTTAAACAGCCCTTTAGTATGGGCACAATTTATAAAAAATTAAGCGTTTTGAGCTTTAAATTCTTTTAATTTTTCTATTAGCTTAGGAACTACTTCAAAAGCGTCACCAACAATACCGTAATCTGCTGCCTTAAAGAAAGGCGCTTCAGGATCTGTATTTATAACAACTTTTATTTTAGAGGCACTAATACCGGCTAAGTGTTGAATAGCACCAGAAATACCAATGGCAATGTATAAATTACTAGCTACTGGTTTCCCTGTTTGTCCAACATGTTCGCTATGTGGTCTCCATCCTAAATCTGAAACTGGTTTAGAGCAAGCCGTTGCAGCGCCAAGAACGTCTGCTAACTCTTCAATCATTCCCCAATTTTCTGGTCCTTTTAATCCTCTTCCGCCTGAAACAACGATATCTGCATCTGCAATAGTAGCTTTGCCAACTACTTTATCTACTTCTACAGATTTTGTAGCAAAATCTGCATCTGTTAGCGCAGGAGAAAAATCTTCCGCTGTTGCTGTACTATTATTTTCTATAGCACCAAAAGAGTTGTTGGATACGCCAATAACTTTAATAGCTGTGCTAATTGTTGTGTGTGCAAAACCTTTGTTGCTAAATACCGTTCTTTTTACTTTAAAAGGAGAGGTGTTATCTGGTGCGGTTACTACATTAGGTGTGTAACCAGCTTTTAGTTTAGCGGCCACTATTGGTGCCAAATATTTACTGTCTGTGCTAGAACTAACGATGACCACTTGACTGCCTTCTTTTTTTGCAGCTTCAGTGATGGCATGAGCATAAGCTTTAGCGTTAAAAGTTTTAAGCGAATCGTTGCTGATGTTTAATACTTTAGTTACCCCGTAGGTGCCTAAGGTGTCGTTACTATCCGCGTTAAAAGAAATAGCAGTAACTGTTGTTCCTAATTGTTGCGCAACTGCGTAAGCGTAAGAAGCTACTTCAAAAGCACTCTTTTTAAATTTTCCGTTTTCTGATTCTGTGTATACTAAAACTGACATCATTAGATTGCTTTTGCTTCGTTATGTAATAAGTTAATTAACTCGTCTATGTTATCTGCGTCTATTAATTTAATAGCGCCTTTTGCAGCAGGCTTGTCAAAACTAACATCTGTAGTGGCGGCAGTTGCATCTATAGGTTCTACAACCGTTAATGCTTTTTTACGAGCCATCATAATACCTCTCATATTGGGTATTCTTAAATCACTTTCTTGTACCAGTCCTTTTTGCCCTCCAATAACTAAGGGTAAGGAGGTGCTAATCTTTTCTTTTCCACCGTCAATTTCTCTAGTAGCAGTTACAGTATCGCTATCAATCTCTATACATGTGCAAGTGTTTACAAAATTCATATCTAATAAAGTAGCTATCATTCCTGGAACCATGCCACCATTGTAATCTATAGATTCACGACCAGCAATAACTAAATCATATCCTCCGTTTTTTACAACTTCTGCTAATTGTTGGGCTACATAAAACCCATCTTTTGGCTCTGCATTTACGCGTATGGCTTCGTCTGCACCAATTGCTAATGCTTTTCTTATGGTGGGTTCAGTAGCAGCGCCTCCTACATTGGCGACATGAACAGTTGCTCCTTGCTTTTCCTTGAACCACATTGCTCTTGTAAGTCCAAATTCATCATTCGGGTTAATTACAAATTGTACACCATTAGTATCAAACTTCGTGTCACCCTCTGTAAAATTTATTTTAGAAGTAGTGTCTGGTACGTTACTTATGCAGACTAATATTTTCATGTTTTATCAAATTTAAAATAACAGTGCTAAGATAGCTATTAATTTTTAAATTTACTATGCACGCATAGTAAATTAATATTTTTTTTCCGAAGTCGTGCTCATTAATTGAAAGATAATTTGCTATTTTTGCTAGCGTTTTATTGATTATACTAATTTATTTAACATAAATGAAAACATTACAGTTTAGAGAAGCAATTGCTGAGGCTATGTCTGAGGAGATGCGAAAAGATGAATCTATCTATTTGATGGGTGAAGAAGTAGCAGAATATAATGGTGCATACAAGGCATCTAAAGGAATGTTGGACGAGTTTGGAGCAAAGAGAGTAATAGATACTCCAATTTCTGAATTAGGTTTTGCAGGAATAGCTATTGGTTCTGCAATGAACGGAAATAGACCAATTGTAGAGTTTATGACGTTTAATTTTGCTTTGGTTGGTATTGATCAAATCATAAATAATGCGGCTAAAATTAGACAAATGTCTGGTGGACAATTTAATTGTCCTATAGTTTTTCGTGGACCTACAGCTTCTGCGGGTCAATTGGCGGCGACACATTCACAAGCATTTGAGAGTTGGTTTGCGAATTGTCCAGGTTTAAAGGTGGTTGTGCCATCTAACCCAATGGATGCAAAAGGATTACTAAAGGCTGCTATTCAAGATGATGACCCAGTTATTTTTATGGAGTCTGAGCAAATGTATGGTGATAAAGGTGAAATGCCAGAAGGAGAATTTACAATACCTTTAGGGGTAGCAGATATAAAAAGAGAAGGTACAGATGTAACTATTGTTTCTTTTGGTAAGATTATTAAGGAAGCATATAAGGCTGCTGATGAATTGCAGAAAGAAGGTATTAGCTGTGAGATCATAGATCTTAGAACGGTAAAACCTTTAGATTACGAGGCCGTTTTAAAGTCTGTTAAGAAAACAAATAGACTCGTGGTTTTAGAAGAGGCGTGGCCATTTGGCAACGTAGCTTCTGAAATTACGTATCATATACAGTCGCATGCATTTGATTATTTAGATGCTCCTATAGAGCGAATAAATACAGCAGATACGCCAGCACCTTATTCTCCGGCATTATTTGCGGATTGGTTGCCAAACCAAAAAGATGTGATAAAGGCAGTTAAAAAGGTAATGTATAAATAGGAAGACTGATTTTCTAAAAAAAATAGAAGAGCTTTGTCAGTTATGGCAAAGCTTTTTTCATTGGAATAAAAATTGTAGTGTTGTTATTAATTAATTAATATCATGAAGAAATATTTATTGCTTCTTTTTAGTTTAGGTTCGCTTATATCAATGGCTCAAACCAAAGTGAGTGGTATTGTCATTGACGAACTAGGTGATCCTGTCGCCTTTGCAAATGTGCTTTTTAAAAATTCTACGGAAGGCACTATTACCAATGATGATGGTCGGTTTTATATGGAGTCTGAAAGCACATATGATACGCTTCAGATTTCATTTATAGGGTATGAAAAACAAGACATAAGTTTGGTGAAAAAAGTTACTTATGATATGAAAGTTACATTAGTAGAGTCTGGTGAACAGCTCAACGAAGTTGTAATTTATTCTGGTAAATTATCAAAAAAAAACAATCCTGCAATTGATATCCTGAAAAAGATTTGGGAGAAAAAGAGAGAGAATGGTGTTTATAAGTATAAGCAATACCAATATGACAAGTATGAGAAAATAGAGTTTGACCTTAATTCTATAGATAGCGCTGTTATTAAAAGTAGAATGTTTAAAGGCTTAGAGTTTGTTTTTGACGATTTGGATACATCAAGGATTACAGGAAAAACATACTTGCCCGTTTTTATCAATGAAACCTTTCATAAGGTAAATGGGGATAATATTTTAGGGCTTAAAAAAGAGTCGCTTCAGGGGAGTAAAAACTCTGGATTTACCAATAACCAGGCGATCACCGCATTTGTTGAAGATTTGTATTCAGACTATGATATTTATAATAACTACCTCAAGTTTTTTGATAAGAGTTTTACAAGTCCGTTATCAAAAACAGGTGTAGATGTCTATAATTATGCGCTAACGGATAGTGCTTATATAGACAATAAGTGGTGTTATAACATTGTGTATTACCCAAGACGTAAAAATGAATTAACATTTAAAGGAGATTTTTGGGTGAACGATTCTACGTATGCCATAAAAAAAATAAACTTAGAAGTAACCAAGAGCGCAAATATAAATTGGGTTAAGGAAATATATATTGAACAAGACTTTGAAGTTGTTAATGATTCTGTTTTTCTGTTACAGCGAGATTATATGCTGAGTGATTTTAGTTTGAGTAAAAAAGAAAAGTCGAAAGGAATTTACGGAAAGCGTACAACGGTATATGATAATTATACATTTGACCTACCTAAGGATAAAAAGTTTTATAAAGATACCGGAGAAGAATACAATCAAGAAGCATTTAGTAGGGACGATGCCTATTGGAGTGTAAATAGGCTTGAGCGTTTAAATAAAGATGAGAAAGGGGTATACAAGTTATTAGATACATTAAAGACAATACGGAAGTTTAAAAGCTATTATAATATTGTGAGTATCCTAGGTTCAGGATATGTAGAAATCGACAAGTGGAATATAGATATTGGCGATGTGTATAGTGTTTTTGGGTATAATGATGCAGAGGGTGTTCGTTTGCGAGGAGGGGCCCGAACATTTTTTGGGCAAAATGATCCTTGGCGTTTAGAGGGGTATTTGGCATACGGTTTAAAAGATGAAAAAATAAAACACGGTTTTTCTGCAAAGTGGCTTATCGATAAAAAAAGTAGATTGATAATTTCTGGAGGGAATAGGAAAGATATAGAACAATTGGGTTTGAGTTTAACAGCAACCAACGATGTGTTGGGAAGAAGTATAGCCTCTTCATCTGTGTTTACGGTTGGATCTAATGATCGGTTAACAAATATAGAATTGTCTGCCTTGAGTTTAGAAGTTGAACCATTTCATAATGTAAGAGTAAGGGTTGGGGGCTCCTTTAGATCCTTGAGTTCAGCATTGCCAGATGCATTTAGTTTAGATTATGTAGACGCGGAATCGCCTACTGGTATATCATCAGAAATAAAGCAATTAGACCTTACCACAACTTTGGTGTATACACCTGGAAAACGCACGATTGGTTATGGCGTGGAACGAAAAGATATTAATGATGAGTATAGTACCTTATTGTTTAATTATACTCGAGGTCTTAAAGGAGCTATGAGTAGTGATTTTGAATATGATAAAATTCAATTTTCGTATGGCCAGCCATGGCAAATAGGTGGCTTTGGTAGATTGTACAGTACTGTAGAGGTAGGTAAAACAATTGGGGAAGTTCCTTTGGGATTGTTAAATGTTATTCCAGGAAATCAGACCTTGTTTTCAATTTACAATACCTTTCCTAATCTAGATTTTTATGAGTTTGTTACAGATACTTATGCGTCTGTACATTTAGAACATAACTTTAATGGTAGAATATTTTCTCGTATTCCGTTTATGCGGAAATTAAATCTAAGAGAAATTGTGGGATTACGAGGTGTTTGGGGAGAATTGTCGCCAGAAAATATAGCATTGAGTGCACCCGTTAACATTCCACTTTTAGCGCCATCAGATAAAATGTATTGGGAGTATTCTTTTGGTGTTGGTAATATTTTTAAAATTTTAAGAATAGACTTTAACTTTAGAGGTAATTATTTAGAGAATCCAAATGCAAGACCATTTAGTGTAACCGGTTCTTTTGGATTTAGTTTTTGATACAATGTTCCTATTAATTTAAACTAAAAACGGATTTATTTCGTTTAGATTAAACTATTTTTGTAATATAATTAACAATAAGAATGACAAAACAAGGTAAAACATCTTTTGATGTGTTGATCGAAATTCCTAAGGGAAGCAGGAATAAATATGAATATGATTTTGAGTTGAAAAAAATACGTTTTGATAGAATGTTATTTTCTTCAATGATGTACCCAGCAGATTATGGTTTTGTGCCAGAAACTTTGGCGTTGGATGGTGATCCCTTAGATGTCTTGGTATTGGGTGGAGAGCCAACATTTCCTATGTGTGTTGTAGAAGTAAAGCCAATAGGTGTTTTTCATATGGCTGATGAAAAAGGTCCTGATGAAAAGGTTATTTGTGTTCCAGTGTCTGATCCTATATGGAATAATCTTAACGATTTGTCAGATATGAACCCGCATCAAATTAAAGAAATCGAACATTTTTTTCAAGTATATAAAGATTTAGAAAAGAAAAAAGTAGATGTTGGTGGTTGGGGAAATGCTGTAGAAGCCTATGATATTCTTAATAAATGTATACATAGATACGATAATAGTGAGCATAAAGCGAATGGTAATTTTACGATTTAAAAATTGCAAGCTTTAAATAAAATCAAAAGCCCTTGCAGATACATCTGCAAGGGCTTTTGTATTAAGGTTGATTTTCCTATTTTTGCCCCGCTAAATAATTAACAAACAATAAAATAATATGGAATCAATGATGATTTATATGCCAATTGCCATGGCAGTATTAGGATTAATCTATATGGTTGTAAAGCAATCATGGGTAATGAAACAAGATGCCGGGGATGGTAAGATGAAAGAAATTTCAGATCATATCTATGAGGGAGCACTAGCTTTTTTAAAGGCAGAATATAGGTTGTTGACCCTATTTGTGGTTATTGTGAGTGTACTTTTAACAATTGTATCTTTTGTAGTGCCAACTACACATTGGTTAATTGTAGTTGCATTTATTTTTGGTGCTATATTTTCTGCTTATGCAGGTAATATAGGGATGAAGATAGCGACCAAAACAAATGTTAGAACAACACAAGCTGCAAAAACAAGTTTGCCAAATGCACTTAAAGTTTCTTTTGGTGGAGGTACCGTAATGGGACTTGGTGTTGCCGGATTAGCAGTTTTAGGTTTAACGACTTTCTTTATCGGTTTCTTCTATTTCTTTATGGATAGCACTTGGACAAATACAATGGATATGACCATAGTATTGGAAACGCTTGCAGGATTTTCCTTAGGAGCAGAATCTATTGCTTTGTTTGCTAGAGTAGGTGGTGGTATCTATACCAAAGCAGCAGATGTTGGTGCAGATTTAGTAGGTAAGGTAGAAGCTGGTATTCCAGAAGATGACCCACGTAATCCTGCTACTATTGCAGATAATGTAGGTGATAATGTAGGTGATGTTGCAGGTATGGGAGCCGATTTGTTTGGGTCATACGTGGCAACGGTATTAGCCGCAATGGTGTTAGGAAACTATGTTATAAAAGATATGGGAGGCGCAATTCAAGATGCTTTTGGAGGTATTGGCCCAATTTTATTACCAATGGCTATAGCAGGTGCTGGAATTATCATTTCTATAATTGGCACAATGCTTGTAAAAATAAAAAGTAATGATGCAAAAGAAGCACAAGTTATGGGAGCTTTAAACTTAGGGAATTGGGTTTCTATAGGTTTAGTGGCTGCAGCTTGTTTTGGTTTGGTTATTTGGATGTTGCCAGAAACAATGCAAATGAACTTTTTTGGAGAAGGGTTAGTTGAAATTTCTGCTATGCGTGTATTTTATGCAACCTTAGTAGGTTTAGTTGTTGGTGCAGTAATTTCATCGGTTACAGAATATTACACAGGATTGGGTAAAAAACCAATCTTAAAAATAGTACAGCAATCGAGCACAGGAGCAGGAACCAATATTATAGCTGGTTTGGCTACAGGGATGATATCTACATTCCCATCCGTATTATTATTTGCGGGAGCAATTTGGTCGTCGTATGCCTTTGCTGGATTCTATGGTGTTGCATTAGCAGCTTCTGCTATGATGGCTACTACAGCTATGCAATTGGCCATTGATGCATTTGGTCCAATTTCTGATAATGCTGGTGGTATTGCAGAAATGAGCGAACAAGAACCAATTGTAAGAGAACGTACAGATATCTTAGATTCAGTTGGTAATACAACTGCTGCAACAGGAAAAGGATTTGCAATCGCTTCCGCAGCATTAACCTCATTGGCATTATTTGCCGCGTATGTTACCTTTACAGGAATTGACGGAATTAATATTTTTAAAGCACCAGTATTAGCTATGCTATTTGTTGGGGGTATGGTGCCGGTAGTGTTTTCTGCCTTGGCAATGAATGCTGTAGGTAAAGCAGCAATGGAGATGGTACAAGAAGTACGTCGTCAGTTTAGAGATATTCCAGGAATTATGGAAGGTACTGGGAAACCAGAATACGATAAATGTGTAGCCATTTCAACGAAAGCTTCTTTAAAAGAAATGATGCTACCGGGTTTATTAACGATCGGTTTTCCTTTGGTAATTGCATTTGTTCCTATGGTTTTTGGAATGGATAATTTAGCAATTGCTGAAATGTTAGGTGGTTATATGGCAGGTGTTACCGTTTCTGGTGTACTTTGGGCAATATTTCAAAACAACGCTGGTGGTGCTTGGGATAACGCAAAAAAATCTTTTGAAGCAGGTGTAGAGATTAACGGAGAAATGACGTATAAAGGTTCTGAAGCGCACAAAGCAGCTGTAACAGGAGATACTGTTGGAGATCCGTTTAAAGATACTTCTGGTCCATCTATGAATATTCTAATTAAGTTAACTTGTTTAATAGGTTTGGTTATTGCTCCTATTTTAGGAGGACACGCAGAAGAAGGTGTTGCAAACAGTACTTCTGAAGTTCGGAAAGAAATTAAAGTAGAGATAACTACCGATGCTAATGATCTGGCAATGGCTACCATTACAACCGTAACAAATACCAACGGAATAGAAGAAAGCAGCGAGGAAGTTATTAAAGGTTCTTTGCAAGAAGTTAAAGAAAAAGTAGCAACTTTAAAAGGAGAAGTAAGTAAAACGATAAAAGTAGAAACGGTAATTGAAGAGTAGGATAGTTTTATCATATTAAATTAAAGGGGCTGTCTGAAAAGACAGTCTTTTTTTTTAACTATATGTTAGCCTTATGAATGTGTAGATAACTAGTTGATAAGATCTATACCAAAAATTAAACGCTTTGTCTTAGGGTTGTGGTTAAAGCAAATGTTGAAATCGAGGTTAGTGATAAAGGTATATGGCTCAAATGGGTTTACTTATCTAAGCTTTATCTTGTTAGTTTAAATGGCTAAAAATTAACAAAACAAAGGTTACAATAGCTCATTAATAGAACGTTTTTTGAAAATTATTCTTTAAATGGCATTCAATTTTTTATGATTATTCTTAACTATTACTTAAACTAGATAGCTTCCTGTAAACTTATTTTACAATTACATTTACTTGTATTCTGTATCTATGGAAAGGCCTCTAAAAGAATTATCAAATCAGCAACTTCTAATACTTTTAAAAAAAGGAAATGAAGGTGCTTTTAACGAGATTTACAATCGTTACTGGAATATTTTATATGCCTATGCTTTTCGCATTTATACAGAAGAAAAAATTTGTGAAGATATTATTCAAGAGGTATTCATTCGCCTTTGGGAAAAAGCAAAAACTACAGACATAACTAATATTGAGGGCTACTTATTTAAAGCTATTAAGTACAAAATTGCAACCCATATAAGAGATTTGAAATTTACAAATGCGCATACTGAAGTACTTCAGAATATAGCCATCACAAATACATCAGAAAAAAATTTAGAGTATAAAGAGTTTGAAAAAAACATACTTCTTGAGATTGAAAAGTTAACTCCAAAATGCAAGCGAGTATTCACTCTAAGCCGGTTTGAACAATGCTCAAACCTTGAAATTTCTGAAAAATTAAATATTTCTATCCGTACAGTTGAGAAACATATTAGCGACGCTTTGAAAGAATTAAAGACAAGGATAAAAACCCATCATGTAATAGGGTTTGTTATTACAATGTTTATTTAAAGTAAACAAACGAGTGTTTGTTTTAAGAAACTGTTAAAGCATCATTTTCTTCTACGTGTTATGATTCAAAATTGCGACTTGTTATTAAACAAGAATATTTTGAAAGACAAACACTTTATATCCTTAGCAGATAAATATGCTAAAAATACTGCTACAGAAGAAGAAAGGCAGTATGTTGAAGCTTTTTATGCTGCTATGCAACAAAAGAATAAATTCATTCCAATGAATTTAAGCGTGCCTAAAAAAGACAAAATCAAAAAAGTCATTGATGCAACCATCCTAAAAAAGACTATTCGGTTTACCTATAAAAATCTTTCAATTGCAGCTTCTTTTATATTAATTATAGGTATTGCCTATTCCGTTTTAAATTTAAATAAAACAAATGCTACTACATTAAAAGGAGAACGGAAAGAAGTTGTACTAGCAGATGGTAGTCGTGTGTTCTTAAACGCGAATAGTAGTATTAGCTATACTGATGATTTTACTGAAAAACGAAATATTACGTTAATAGGTGAAGCTTTTTTTCAAGTAGCAAAAAACACTGAAAAGCCATTTACTGTAAAGGCAAATAATACTGAAACCCGAGTATTGGGAACTTCTTTTAATATTAATTCTAACAATGGCAACAAAACGATTGTTAGTGTAAATACGGGAAAGGTACTTGTTCAGTCAAGAATCAACCCTAGAAACAATGTTGTATTAACAAAAAACCAACAAATCTCTTTTTTACATGATACGCCATTAAAAATAAGTTATGGCAATAGTGATGATTTAATGGCTTGGACAAAAAACATTATTGTCTTAAATAATGAAACATTAAAAAACACTATTAAAATTCTCGAAAATTGGTACAACGTCTCTATTGATTTAAAAGATGAAGATATAAAAAATGAAACTATTACTGGAAAATTCAATAATGAAACATTACAAAATGTTATGAAAAGTTTAGGACTGCTTAAAAGTTTAAAAATAGATTATTTAACGCCAAACCATATTATTATAAGAAAAAAAACGAATGAAGTAAAAAAATGAAAAAGCCCATTTCCGCAGCAACGAAAATGGGCGCTATAAATAACATTAAAATAAATTAACGTTAATCATAAAAAATGAATACTAAATTACACTTATTTAAGAATTACTTATCCTTTAAATATTTTTATTTGATAAGTATGCTTTTACTAATTAGCATAGCTTCTGCAAATTCAAATAGCACACTTGTAAATTTAAGCATTAAGAATGCGCTTATAACAGATGTGTTTTCCGCTATTGAAAACCAAACAGATTATACATTTGTTTTTGATGATTCAATTACTAAAATACCCCAAGAATTTTCCATTAGTTCTACTAATGAAAGCCTAGTAACTGTTTTAAAAAAAATAACAAAACAAAGTGGGTTTCTTTTTAAAGTTTTAAACCATACAATTACTGTTTTAAATACTGACAAACAAAACGTTGTTAAGGGTAGAGTACTTGATGAAAGTGGTTTGCCGTTACCAGGCGCTAGCGTTGTTGAAAAAGGAACCCAAAATGGTGCTTCAGCCAATTTTGATGGTTTTTTCAGTTTAACGTTAACAGGAAGTAATGCCGAAATAGAAATTTCTTTTATGGGGTATATTACAAAAACAGTAAAAGCTACACCAGGTACTTTGTTAGAAATTATACTGTTAGAAAATACAAACAGTTTAAATGAAGTGGTTGTTACCGCTTTAGGTATTAAACGTCAAGAAAAAAAGCTAGGATTCTCGCAAGCAACTATTGAAAGTGACAACTTAGCACAGACAGCTCCAAACAACTGGTCATCAGGATTAAAAGGAAAAGTTGCGGGTTTAAATATTATATCGTCGGGTTCAGGGCCATTGAATTCACAACAAATTACGCTTAGAGGAAACAACTCACTAAATGCTAATGGTAACAATGCACTTATTGTTGTAGATGGCGTTCCTGTTAATAGCGAAATGACCACTTCGGGGTCATCTAATGCCTATATTGGTGAAGATTCTCCAATAGATTATGGTAATGGTATATCAGATCTTAATTTAGATGATATTAAGAATGTAACCGTATTAAAGGGTCCAGGTGCAACAGCACTTTATGGAAGCCGTGCTGCCAATGGAGCCTTAATTATAACTACAAAATCTGGAAAAAAATCGAAAGGACTTGGTATTACTTACAACTCCAGTATCAGTTTAGATGTTATCCAACGTTGGCCAGACTGGCAATATAAATATGGACAGGGAACTGGAAAAAGCTTTAACAGTGAAGGTGAACCATATTATTCTTATGGCTCCTCAGAAGATGGAAACAGTACCGGCGGAACAAGTAGTGCTTGGGGACCTGAATTTAAAAGTCAATATTACTATCAATACGACCCTACCTTAGAAGGGCAATCGGCAGAACGTGAACTTTGGCAGCCATATAAAGATAACCGAAAAGATTTTTGGCGCACAGGTGTTACAACGAATAACAATGTATCTATTCAAGGTGGAAATGGCGAAGGTTCTATGCGGCTTTCTGTTGGACATTCTAAAAACGAATGGATCATGCCAAATACTGGTTTTGAAAGAATAACAGCATCATTGAATGCTAATTATCAAGTTTCAGACCATATAAAAATAGGTTCGGTTGTTAATTACAACAACAGAACCAGTGATAATTTACCAAGTACGGGCTACAACAATGGTTCTATCGCCTATTTTATGATTTTTCAAAACCCAAGCATCGATTTAGATTGGTACCGTAATATTTGGAAAGAAGGGCAAAATCAAATTCAACAAATTCAACCTTTTAGTTCGTATATAGACAACCCATACTTAATTGCTTATGAAGCAACAAACGCCTTAGCAAGCAATCAAATAGTTGGAAATATTTTTAGTGACATTCAATTAGCACCACAATTAAAGTTGATGTTAAGAACGTCATTAAATACCTATTACCAAGAAAGAGAACAAAAAAGGCCATATAGTATCAACCGATACAAGCAAGGCTTTTACGAAACCCAAGATATTTGGAAACAAGAAGTAAATACGGATTTCTTATTAAGTTACGATAAGAAGGTTAGCGATAAGCTTTCCCTTTCTGCTTCTGCAGGTGGAAATTCTATGGATTATAAATACCGAAGAACAGATGCCTCTGTTGATGGTTTGGTAGTGCCAGGTGTTTACAAATTAGCCAACGGAGTTAACAATCCTTTAATCCAAACCTACGACAAAAACAAAAAAGTAAACAGTTTATACGGTTTATTTTCTGTTTCCTACAACAACAAAGTGTTTTTAGATGTTACAGGAAGGAATGACTGGTCCAGTACCTTACCTATAAAGAACAATTCCTTCTTCTATCCTTCTGCAAATGCCAGTTTTATCATGTCGGAAATTTTCAATCTACCCGAAGCTATGGAGTATTTAAAATACCGTTTTTCGTATGCGCAAGTTGGAAACGATACAGACCCTTATAAAACAAGTAAATACTACAGCCAAAGTGCTTTTGCTAGTTCTGCCTCTGTTGCTACCAATTTATTCAACGCGAATTTCAAACCAGAAATCACAACTAGTTACGAAACAGGTATTGAAGCTCGTTTACTAAACAATAGAATAAATCTAGATGCCACTGTTTATGAAACAACCACTAAAAATCAAATTATTTCAGTGCCTTTAGATATTACTACGGGGTATAGCTCTGGTGTTTTAAATTCTGGTGAAGTTAGAAACCGAGGTTTAGAATTGACACTTGGAGGCAAAATCATAAAAAGCAAAAAATTTAATTGGAAAAGCACTTTAACATGGTCTAGAAACTGGAATGAAGTTATGAAGCTTGCAGATGGTATTGATGGCCAACAAGAAATAGGATCAGGTGGTAATGCAACCTTATTGGCCAAAGTTGGAGGTACAACAACAGCTATTTATGGTTATGGCTTTGTACGTTCGCCAGAAGGAGGCATTGTTTATGACAATGCAGGACTTCCGGCCTATCCAGAAGAAATTCAATACATAGGAGATGCTAGTCCAGATTGGAAAGCAGGTTTAGATAACAGTTTCAGTTTTGGAAACTTCACATGTAATGTGATGCTGGACGGCCAATATGGTGGTATCATTTACTCTCAAACCAATCACAAAAGTATCCAACAAGGAAAATTTACTTCTACCTTTGAAGGAAGAGAAGAAGGTGTTATTATTGGTGATGGTGTTGTGTTAAATACAGATGGTACATATTCACCAAACACAACTGCTGCCATAACCCCAGATTGGTACAACCGCTATTACCGTCGTGCCAATGTAGAATCAAACTCTTTTGATGCTTCATACTTAAAATTAAGAGAACTAAGTTTACAATACAGTTTTTCTAAAAAGTCTTTAAAAAACACAGGTATTTTAGGCTTAAACATTTCTGTATTTGGAAGAAACTTAGCAACGCTTTCCGATTTTCCGATCTACGACCCAGAAACAGCCGCTTTAAATGGCGACACAATTTTACCTGGTATTGAAATGGGGCAAATGCCTTCGCCAGCTACTTACGGTTTTAACTTAAAAGTAAACTTATAATATCTATAAAAATGAAAATATTAAAATATTTAGTTTGTACCCTACTTTGCTTAACTGTTGTAGTGTCATGTACAAATGATTTTGCCGAAATTAATAAAGATCCTAATCGTATAAACGAAATTAGCCCTGGTACTTTAATTAACCCAATTATCTATGGATTAGCAAATCACAATGCGGGTAGAAGCGCCAGTGTTACCTTCGATTTAATGCAAGTATCTCTACCGTTTCCAAGTGTTTCAGGCGGATTACATCGATATGATGTAAGTCAAGGTGCCGGTAATTCATCTTGGACGAATTATTACAAATGGCTTAATAATATTAAAGAAATGCACTCTGCAGCCGTACAATTAGAGGATAAAAACTACGAAGCTATTGCTTTAACACTTAATGCTATGGTATATGCTAACCTAACGGATTTATTTGGACCTGTACCTATGACAGAAGCCGTAAAAGGTGATGAAGGTAATTTTTACCCTGCTTTCGATTCTCAAGAGTTAATTTACGAAACTATTCTTGCAGACCTTGAAAGAGCCAACAGTATTTATGATACTAGCAAAGGGATGGCTTACGCCGATGACATTCTCTTTTTTAATGATGTTGAAAAGTGGCAAAAATTCACAAACTCATTACATTTAAGGTTATTGCTTAGAATTTCAAATAGAGCTGAAACCAATGCGTTTCAAAAAATGACGACCATTGTAAACAATCCTACAACCTACCCTGTATTTGAAAACAATGAAGAATCTGCAATTTTACAAGTAACAGGCGTTACTCCAAACGTTTCTCCTTGGGGCAGACCACAAGATTTTAGTTTATTTACTAAAATAACATCTTTCTTTATTGATAATTTAAATGATTTTGATGACCCAAGACGTGCATACATATCTACAATAGCAAGAGATTTAAATAATGTGGCTATTGGTTATAAAGGCATTCCAAGTGCTTATGCAGGTCCAGAATCTCAGTTTACATATAACGCTTCGGCTCTTAATATAAACCAAGTAAACAACCCGATGCAAATTTTTATATTAACCTATGCTGAAGTAGAATTTATAAAAGCTGAATTAGCTCAGCGTGGTTATATTTCTAATGCAGAAACGCATTATAACAATGGTGTTACAGCTGCCATAGAACAGTTTAACCTTGAAATGCCAACAACATACTTTAATACTGTTGAAGCTCAATATGATGGTACACTAGCTAAAATTATGCTTCAAAAATATTACGCCCTTTATTTTGTGGATTACCAACAATGGTTTGAGTACAGACGTACTGGATTGCCAGTTTTACCTACTACCGAAGCCATGTTGAACGATAAAAAAATGCCAGCACGTTTTTACTATCCTACGGATGTACAAATTAATAATGCAGCCAATTATGAAAAAGCGGTGGAGATGCTAGGCGGGCCTGACAATATTAACACAGCTGTTTGGTGGGACAATTAAAAAAAACAAAACACAGAAATACAATGAAAACAACTATTTTATTTGCTTATGCAGCACTATTAACATATAGTGTTGCGGCACAAGATGAAGTTACTGGCTATGTCTACAACGATATGAACCAGAACAATAAAAAAGAGAAAAAAGAACCAGGCATCAGTAATATAGCAGTTACTAATGGAGAGCAGGTGGTTTTAACCGATAAAAATGGAAGATATGAACTTGCAATTGGTGATGATAATATTATTTCGGTTATAAAACCTTCTGGGTATGATGTTACTACAGATGCGAATCACTTACCTCAATTTTTTTATAACCACAAACCACAAGGTTCTCCAAATTTAGAATTTAAGGGAGTATTGCCAACAGGTAAACTTCCTAAATCTGTTAATTTTGGATTGATTAAAACAGAAGAGACCAATAAATTTACAGCCCTTGTTTTTGGGGATCCACAAGCTTACACATTAGAAGAAATAGAATACTTTAAAAGAGGTATTGTTTCTGAAGTTGAAGCTATAAAAAATGTTCCTTTTGGATTAAGTTTAGGCGATTTGGTTGGTGACGATTTAAGTTTATTCAATCCCTATATTGCTGCTGTAAAAGAAATTGGTGTGCCTTGGTATAACCTTATGGGTAATCATGATATGAATTATGATGCAGAAAAGGATGCTTTGAGCGACGAAACTTATGAAGCTCATTTTGGGCCTGCAAATTATGCTTTCAATTACGGAAAAGTTCATTTTATTGTTTTAGATAATATACTTTATCCAGATCCAAGAGATCATTCTGGATATTGGGGTGGCTTTCGCGAAGATCAATTAAATTTCATTGCTAACGATTTAAGATATGTTCCTAAAAACCATCTTGTTGTTTTGGCTTTTCACATTCCATTAAGCGAACCAACAGGTGATTCTTTTAGGGATGAAGATCGTGAGCGTTTATTTAGTCTTTTAAAAGATTATCCTAATACCCTATCCCTTTCAGCGCATACCCATATTCAAAAGCAAACGTTTTTTGATGCATCACAAGGATGGTTAAGAGAAAGACCACATCACGAGTATAATGTTGGTACCACATCTGGCGATTGGTATTCAGGTAAATTAAACGACCAAGGCATCCCAATTTCAACCATGCGAGATGGCACACCTAAAGGCTATGCTTTTTTACATTTTGACGAAAATCAATACAAAATTGAATATAAAGTTGCAGGAAAACCAAAAGATTTTCAAATAGAGATTTTTGCCCCAAAGGTAGTTGCAAAAGGAAGAAAAACGAAAGCAGGAATTTATGCTAACTTTTTTATGGGCAGCGAAAAAGATACGGTTTTGTATAGAATTGATAATGGCGAATGGCAGCCTATGTCTTATGTTCAAGATTATGACCCATCTTATGTGGCGTTGGTTTATGAGTGGGATACAAAAACCGAATTAATGGCTGGGCGACGCTCGTCAAACCCTATTGTTAGCAATCATTTATGGCGAGGATCAATTCCAACAAAATTAGAAATTGGACGGCATAAAATTGAGATTAAAGCTACTGATATGTTTGGAAAAGAATATACGGAAACTAGTTCTTACAGCTTAGAAGCTCCAAAACAATAAATAACAAAAGCTTGTTTAACATTTAAAGGTTAAACAAGCTTTTTTAATACAATTAAAATGAAAATTTACAATGTATTGATTGCCGTTACTTTTATATTTATAGGGAGTTGTAAATCAAAAACCGAACAGGCTACAACAGAAAACGACCAAATTGCCACACAACCTAAAATACAAGTGCAAGGCCACCGTGGCGAACGTGGTAACTTGCCAGAAAACTCTATTCAAGGTTTTTTAGGAGCGCTACATAAAGGTGTTCATGTTATTGAATTAGATGTTGTTGTATCTAAAGACAATAAAGTTGTAGTGTCGCACGAGCCTTTTATGGCTTCGTTATACATGACTACCCCTTCAGGGAAATCGATTTTAAAACCTGAAGAGAAAAATTATAACTTATACCAAATGACATATGATAGCATTAAAAAATTTGATGGTGGCTCAAAAGGAAATCCTAACTTTCCTCATCAGCAAAAAATAAAAACGTATAAACCCTTATTAAGTGAAGTGTTTGATATTATTGAAAATGAAATTAAAGAAAAAAAATTGCCCCCTGTAAAATACAATGTAGAAATAAAATCCAAGAAAGAAGAATATGGTGTTTTTCAACCTCATCCAGATGATTTTGTTGATATGGTAGTTAAAATCATTAAAGAAAAGCATTTGGAAAACCAAGTGAATATCCAGTCTTTTGACCCCGTTCCGCTTACTGTTTTACATGAAAAATATCCTGAAATTGAAATTGCCTTTTTAGTTTCTAAAGGAAGTATTGAAAATAATTTAAGGTTGTTAGATTTTAAACCAGAAATTTACAGCCCAAATTTTAAATTAATAGAAAATAGCACAATGGTTAATTCTTTAAGGGCTTTGAACATAAAGCTAATTCCGTGGACGGTTAATAATGAAGAAGATATTAATCGTATGATTGAATTACAGGTAGATGGGATCATTACTGATTATCCGGAACGCATCTTAAATCTGGTAGATTGATATTGAAAAGGAGTCGTTTAAAAATTTCGTTTTAAACGACTCCTTAATATGTTGATAGCTTTTAAAACAAGCCGTTTATTTCGGCATCAATCTTATTAATTACTAAGCCTAAATCTTCAGGGTCGTCAACAAAGTTTAGATTGTCTACATCCACAATTAATAATTTGCCTTTTTCATAGCCATGAGCCCAAGCTTCATAGCGCTCATTTAATCGGCTTAAATATTCAATTGAGATAGAGTTTTCATATTCTCGGCCCCTCTTGTGAATTTGACTTACCAGATTAGGAATTGAACTTCTTAGGTAAATTAATAAGTCAGGTGGTTGCACCAGACTTTCCATTAGCTCAAAAAGGCTAGTGTAGTTCGTAAAGTCCCTATTGGTCATTAGACCCATTGCGTGTAAGTTAGGCGCAAATATGTAGGCATCTTCATAGATAGTACGATCTTGGATAGTTTCTTTACCGCTTTCCCTAATTTGTAATATTTGCCGAAACCTGCTATTTAAAAAATAGATTTGTAGGTTAAAACTCCAGCGCTCCATTTGTGTATAAAAGTCATCTAAATAGGGGTTGTCCACTACGTCTTCAAAATTTGGTTGCCAATTGTAATGCTTGGCAAGTAATCTAGTTAATGTTGTTTTTCCGGCACCTATGTTTCCTGCTACGGCAATATGCATCTTGTTTACGTGTTTTGTTGTTATTTGTTAAAGGCAAAAAGGGTAGCACAAGATAGGTGATATGGGGTATATCTAAAAATGTTTATCAGATTAAAGCAAATATTTTTTTAGATTGGCTGGGTGTAATTATAATCAATTTTAATAATCGTTAATCACTTGTCTGTTTTGATGATATCGTAACAATCGTTATTAAGTTATATTTGTTCTTTGTAAATTAGAGCGTAAACAAATAAAGAACACCAATTTAATAGTATTATTTGTATATAAGGTTGAAGTGAAAATTGTATTGAGAATCAATTGTATCAACATAAAATGTGGTTAATTGAACTTTAAAAACAAAAACAATGAGGGTAATTTTTTTAAGCTTTTTTTTATTGGTGGGGATTTCATTTACGGGTAGGGCCCAAGATTTTCAGGGCAAAGCGATGTATGATTTAAAAATTACGGATATACCGGGTTTTGACGGCAATGACATTTCAGAGCCTGATAGAACTAATATTATCAATCGGATGAAAAGAGGAATGGAAAAAAGCTTCTCTTTAACGTTTGATCGAACAGCCTCGCTTTACCAACAAATTGAAAAACAGCAAATTGCCCCACCGCCGCCTCCGCCTAGCGCAGGAGGATCAAAGTGGACAATTGTAGGAGGCTCCAAGAGCGTAGTTGTAGGTTCGCCAATTTTTAGCGGTGTTGGCCATGAAAATGGGCTACTTTATAAAAACACGAAAGACAAAGAATACGTAAAGCAAGCGTTTATTTCTAATAAGTTGTTTTTAATTAAAGATGAATTAAAACAACCAGCTTGGAAAATAGAAGGCGAGACTAAAAAAATAGGAAAGTATATCTGTTATAAGGCTACGCTTACAACACCAATAAACAATGCAAGTAATGCTGCTCTTAAAGATGATACTCCTCCAGAAACACCAACAGAAAAAATAATCACTGCTTGGTATACTTTAGATATTGCAGTGGGCCATGGGCCTGGAGCATATTGGGGACTTCCTGGTTTAATTTTAGAAGTTGAATTGGAAGGACATAAACTGGTGTGCTCTCAAATTATTCTGAATCCAGCTGAAAAAATTGAAATCAAAGCACCTGAGAAAGGGAAAGTTGTTAATCAGAAAAATTTTGATAAAATTTTGGCTAAAAAAAATGTCAAAACGAGTCAAAATATACGGGTAATTGAAGTAAGGAAATAGAGAAATTGTTTTTGTTGCCGCAAACTTAATTTTAGTGGTCGGTAGTATAAATATGTATTAGAGGTTATGGTAAACTTAATTTAGTTTGTCATAACCTTATTTTTTTGGGATTATTTTAACACAAGTAGTTTAAACCAAATGCATTTTTTATAATCTAAAACCAGAACAAACAAACAATCCACAATTTGTTGGATATAAAAAATTAAACGAATGAAGACTATTTTTTTAACCGTTTTTGCGGTACTGTGTTTTGCTTTGAATAGTAATGCACAAGATTTTCAAGGAAAAGCTATTTATGAGATAAGAATGACGCAAGCGCCAGATTTTGGTGGTAGAGATTTGTCTGATGCTCAGAAGAAACAATTTACAGAGCGAATGAAGAGTGGCATGGAAAAAAGTTATACGTTAACTTTTGACAGGACAGCATCTTATTATGAGGAAAATGAAAAATTAGAGGCACCAGGCGGTGGCGGTTTTAGGTTTCGATTTGGAGGAGGCGAAGAAGCTGGGAAATTTTATAAAAATATAAAAGACCAAAACTATACGAAACAAATAGAAATGTATAGTAAGTTGTTTTTAATAAAAGATGAATTAAAGACTCCAGAATGGAAAATGGAAGCAGAGACGAAAAAAATTGGAAACTATACAGCATATAAGGCTACCCTTACAACACCAATAGATACAACTGGAGCTGGAGAAATGGCTAGAATGTTTAGTAGAAACCGTAATGGTCAAAGTGGAACTCCAAGAGAAATACCAACAGAGAAAACGGTTGTGGCTTGGTATACTTTAGATATACCTGTTAGTCAAGGACCTGCAGAATACTGGGGGCTCCCTGGATTGATCTTAGAAATAGAACAAGAAAGATCTACACTTGTATGTTCTAAAATTATAATGAATGCTACAGACGTAGTTGAGGTAAAAGCACCAGAAAAGGGTAAGGACATTAATCAGAAAGATTTTGATGAACTTATGGCTAAAAAACGTCTTGAAATGATGCAGAATTTTCGTGGTAGAGGCCAAGGTGGCAGAGGCCGTTAATTAGTTAGGTATATATAAAGAATGACTAAATCATTTAGGTATTTCGCTTTTGCAGTATTGTTTGCTGTAACAAGCACTGTTTCTGCTCAAAAAATTACCCTCACAGGTGTAGTTACAGATAGTGTTGATAATCCATTGGATATGGCAAATGTTGTCGCCATAAACCAAGACACTAAGGTGTTAGATGGTTTTGGCATTACAAATGTAAAAGGACTATATAAGATTAACGTAAATGCGAATTCTAAATACAGTTTAAAAATTAGTTACCTAGGTTATAAAACGAGAGAGGTTCTTATAGAAACCAAAGAAGCAGACATAACTGCTAATTATGTGTTGCTAGAGGAGGCTCAAAGTTTAGATGGGGTAGAGATTACCTACGAGATGCCAGTAACTGTTAAAGGAGATACGATTGAATATAACGCAGATTCTTTTAAAACAGGGACAGAGAAAAAATTGGAAGATGTCCTTAAAAACCTTCCAGGTGTTGAGGTAAATGATGATGGAGAGATAGAGGTTGAAGGAAAAACTGTTGGTAAGGTAATGGTTGAAGGAAAAGATTTTTTTGATGGGGATAGTAAATTAGCCTCTAAAAACATTCCTTCAAATGCCTTGGATAAAATTCAGATTTTAAAAAACTATAGTGAAGTAGGTCAGTTAAGTGGTGTAAGTAATAATCAAGATAGTTACGCTATTAATATCAAACTAAAAGAAGGGAAGAAGAATTTTTGGTTTGGTGAAGTTACTGCAGGTGGCGGTAATGATGAGCGTTTTATAGCACATCCTAAATTGTTTTATTATCATCCCGAATATAGCATCAACCTTATTACTAATTTTAATAATATAGGAGAGGTGCCATTCACTCGGAGGGATTACTATAGGTTTACGGGTGGCTTTGGAGGTGGAGGGAGTGCTGGTAGTGGTACAAGCTTTAATGTGGGATCAAGTGATATGGGTTTCCTAACCACGCAAAACAATAGGGCTAAAGATATTAATGCGCGATTTGGCGCTGCAAACTTTAGTTTTTCTCCTAAAAAAACATGGGATTTAAGCGGATTTGCCATTTATTCTGGAAACTCTACAGATATGCAGCAAAATACTTTTAGACAGTATAAAGCAAGAACAGATGGTACACAACCCTCTCCTGATGAATCTACAGAGAGTGTTACTGCTCAAAAGAGTGATTTAGGGTTGCTAAAATTGAGTTCTAGCTATAAGCCAAATGCAAATAATCATTTTGATTACGATATTTTCGGTAGAATTTCAACCCAAAAAGAAGATCAAGATTTGTTTTCTACACTAACGGGTGACGTCACTGAAATTCAAAAACAGAATCCGTATAGTATCAACCAAAATGCAAATTACTATTACACACTAGATGCAAAAAACATTTTTGCTGTAGAGGCACAGTATTTAATGCAAGAAGAAGACCCTTTTTACAATGCCACTTTGTCTCAAAGTGATCAATTTAGATTGGATGATGTATTGGGTATGGATCAGTCACAAACTGGTTTTGATGTAGTGCAAGACAAATTGATAAAAACAAACAAGTTAGATGCTAAAATAGATTACTGGCATATAACAGGAGATAAGAGTAATATTAAATTTACCGTAGGTTCTTTACTCAGTACGCAGAAGTTTAGTTCTGATATCTTTCAAATTTTAGATAATGGAAATAAATTCACCTTAGATGATGCTATCAATGATGTTGCAAACGATGTGAAATATAATTTTAACGATATCTATCTTGCCTTTGAATACCGATTAAAGGCTGGTATTTTTACGATTACTCCAGGGGTTTCTGTACATAATTATACAACCAAAAATACCCAATTGGGTTCTACGGTAAAAGATGAGTTTGTACGATTACTACCTAGTTTTAATACGAGAATGCAATTAAAGAAGAGTGAAGATATAAACTTTGATTATAGATTGACAAATAGTTTTTCTGATGTAAGTCAGTTTGCTGCTGCTTTTGTTATGAATAATTACAACTCTTTGTTTCAAGGAAACAGGAATTTAGAAAGTGCTTTGTCTCATAATTTAAGCCTGCGATATAATAATTTTAATATGTTTAATTTTAGCAATATTAGAGGGTCTGTATCATATAATAAAAGAGTAGACCAAGTCCGTAATATTTCTGATTTCTTAAATTATCCAAATCCAGATTACCCAGCAACTTCAGATGACGAGTTTATTCAAACATCAAACAGGATATCATCACCATTTAATTCAAATTTTGCAGATGAATCTTTTTCTGCAAGTGGCTCTTTTGAAAGAACTTTTGGAAAAATAAAAGCTGGTTTGGGGGCGAATTTAAATTATTCGAAGTTTAATCAGATTGTAGATAATGAACAGGCTATAAACGAATCTTTTTCTACTTCCTACAGAGGAAGTTTAGGGACAAGATTTCAGAATGCACCAAATATTGAGGTGGGCTATAATTTATCAGTGAATGCTTATGAGCAGCCAAATGGTTCGTCAATAACATATTATACCCATAGGCCAAATCTTAGGTTAGATGCAGCTTTCTTAAATGGTTTTATATTTAATGCAGATTACTCCTATTACAATTATAAAAATGAAGTAGAATCTATTAATACATACACGTTTTTAGATACGTCTTTGGGGTATCAGAAAAAAGATAGTAAATGGGAATATATAGTGGGAGTTACCAATGTATTTAACACAACATCTTTAAATCAAGATAGTGATAATGCCTTGTTTGTGAGTACTAGCGAATATTATATTCAGCCTAGGTACGCGACTCTAAAAATTAGATATAACCTATAAACAATATTGTTTGTTTGCAATAGGGGCTGTGGTCAACAATTTAATTTGTACCCATAGCCTCTTTATTTTTTGCTAAGATTTAGATTTTCTTTGAAATCATTTTTCAAATCAAACTAATTTTATACTTTTGTGGTCATAATTAGGAGGAAGGATTTGACTGATTGCAACCTCGTATACTGATTTCAGTACTACAAAAAAATGCTAAAACAGAGTATTCGTTGATTTTTTATCAACACTTTCCCCTGTTTTTTGCAATCGGCAATATTTTTTCTCTAGTATAATAAAAGTATAGCGTTATGGCATATTTATTTACATCAGAATCGGTAAGTGAAGGGCATCCAGATAAAATTGCAGATCAAATTAGTGATGCATTATTGGATAATTTTTTAGCCTTTGACCCAGAAAGTAAAGTAGCTTGTGAAACCTTGGTAACAACAGGACAAGTGGTGCTGGCCGGAGAGGTTAAAAGCAATACCTATGTTGACTTGCAAAGTATTGCAAGAGACGTAATTAATAAGATAGGGTATACTAAAGGTGCATACCAATTTAGTGGAGACTCTTGTGGTATCATATCATTAATACATGAGCAATCCAAAGAAATAAACCAAGGAGTAGATCGAGGTTCTAAGGAGGAGCAAGGAGCTGGTGACCAAGGTATGATGTTTGGTTATGCAACCAATGAAACAGAAAATTTTATGCCATTAGCATTAGATTTGTCGCATAGAATCTTGCAAGTTTTGGCTGAGATTAGAAGAGATGGTAAAGAGATTTCATACCTACGTCCAGATGCAAAATCTCAAGTAACTATAGAGTATTCAGATGATAATGTACCGCAACGGATAGATACCATAGTTGTATCTACGCAACATGATGAGTTTGATACTGATGATGATAGAATGTTGGCTAAAATAAAGGAAGATATTATTACTATTTTAATGCCAAAAGTAATTGCGCAATTGCCTGAATACGTTCAGCAGTTGTTTAATGGTAAGATTAAATACCACATAAATCCTACTGGTAAATTTGTAATTGGGGGGCCACATGGAGACTCTGGCTTAACAGGGCGTAAAATTATAGTAGATACCTATGGTGGTAAGGGAGCCCACGGTGGTGGTGCCTTTAGTGGTAAGGACCCTAGTAAAGTAGATCGAAGTGCAGCCTATGCAGCACGGCATGCCGCTAAAAATTTAGTAGCTGCAGGTGTTGCCGATGAGATTTTGGTACAGGTGAGTTATGCTATTGGAGTTGTAGAGCCTACTTCTATTTATGTAGATACCTATGGCACTTCAAAAGTGAATTTTACAGACGGGGAAATAGCGAAGAAAGTAGGGCAGCTTTTTGATATGCGACCATTTGCCATCGAGGATCGCTTAAAACTAAGGAACCCCATTTATTTAGAAACTGCGGCCTACGGCCATATGGGGAAAGAACCAAGAACCATTACAAAGGTTTTTGAATCTCCTTATAACGGAAGAATAGAAAAAGAAGTGGAGTTGTTTACATGGGAGAAGCTAGATATGGTCAATGCTATTACAGCTGCTTTTGGTTTGTAAGGTCAACTAGGATGGTTCCGGGTTTGCTAGAAATGTAGAAAAGACCGCTGTTGTTTTTTGCGGAATATTTAATTTATTTAGCATTTTATATATTTTATGAAGAAAGATTAGGATTTTAAATTTTTCTGAGCATATATTTGCAATACAAAGTTCAAACACTTATTGAATAGTTATCAAGAAAGGCGGAGGGATTAGACCCTGTGAAACCTTAGCAACCCTCTGTGCAAAATAGAGAAGGTGCTAAATTCTACCACGTACTTTTGTACCATAGGCAGATAACGAGACAAACCATCCCATTACGGATAGTGAATTTCTATTTTCTTTTTAACTTTTTAATTTATAAACCTTCGTGCATTGTCGGCAGGATTCGGGTTTGGATTTTTATTTTATCAATTTAACAATTAAAAGAAGAAATTATGAGTACACTAAAATTCGCAACAAACGCATTACACGCAGGTCACGACACTACACAAACTGGAGGCGCAAGGGCTGTACCAATTTACCAAACATCATCCTATGTTTTTAATGATACAGATCACGCTGCACGATTGTTTTCATTGGGAGAATTGGGGTATATATACACCCGTTTAAATAACCCAACAAATCAAATTCTACAAGATAGGTTGGCAGCAGTAGAAGGTGGCGTTGGAGCCGTTGTTTTTGCTTCAGGTGCATCAGCTATTTCTACGGGTTTACTAACACTTTTAAAAGCAGGAGACCATATTGTAGCTTCTAGTAGTTTATACGGTGGTACGTTTAATTTATTGAATGTTACCTTGCCAAGATTGGGTATTACAACAACCTTTGTAGATGCCTCAAATCCAGAAAATTTTAAGGGAGCTGTACAAGACAACACAAGAGCCTTTTTTGTGGAATCTTTAGGGAATCCTAAATTAGATGTTTTAGATCTTAAAGCAATTTCTAAGCAAGCAAAAGCGGCAGAAGTGCCATTTATAGTAGATAATACAGTGGCTACTTCAGTGTTGGTGAACCCAATAGAGCATGGTGCAAACTTGGTGATCCATTCATTGACAAAATACATTGGCGGTCAAGGAACTTCTTTGGGAGGTGCTATTATTGATGCCGGTACTTTTGACTGGACCAACGGGAAATTTCCTGAATTCACAGAACCATCTGCGGGTTATCATGGTTTGGTGTATAGTGAAGCCTTAGGAGCTGCAGCATTTACGTTTAAACTAATTTTGGAAGGATTGCGAGATTTTGGTGGTGCTTTAAGTCCGTTCAATGCATTTCAAATAATTCAAGGATTAGAAACCTTACCATTGCGTATTAAGCAGCATAGCAAAAATGCACTGGAGTTAGCAACATGGTTAGAAGGTAGGGAAGAAGTTGCTTGGGTAAATTATCCGGGGTTAAAGAGTAGTAAATATTATGATTTAGCACAAAAGTACTTGCCAAATGGGCAAAGTGGTTTGGTGACTTTTGGTGTAAAAGGAGGATTTGAAGCAGCTAAGAAAGTTACAGATGCTACTAAGATATTTTCGTTACTGGCGAACATTGGAGATACAAAATCTTTGATAATTCACCCAGCGAGTACTACACACCAACAATTAACAGCAGAACAGCAAACAGCTGCAGGCGTTAGTCAAGATTTAATTCGTTTGTCAGTTGGTTTGGAAGATATTGAGGATTTAAAGGCCGATTTGGAAACAGCTTTTGCAGCACTTTAATTTTTTATTAAAACTCATAACTAAAATTCACAACACTTATTCGTTGTAAATTTAAATAGAACGCGATGCTACAACATATAAGAATCAATAACTATAAAACCATAAGTGGGGTAACTCAGGATATAGACTTGTCTTATCAAGTTTTTGGAGCTGCCTTACATACGGCTCCAATTGTGCTGGTAAACCACGCCTTAACGGGGAATTCTAATGTCTCTGGAAAAGGGGGGTGGTGGTCCTCCTTAATTGGGGATGATAAATGTATAGACACCAAGAAATTTACGGTCTTAGCTTTTAATATTCCTGGGAATGGTTTTGATAGTTTTGTTATTGATAATTATAAAGATTTTGTAGCTAGAGATATCGCCTATATCTTTTTGGAAGGTTTAAAGGAATTGAAAATAGATTCAGTTTTTGCTACTATTGGAGGCTCTTTGGGTGGGGGAATAGCATGGGAAATGGCAGCATTAAACCCAGGTTTAACGGAACATTTGATTCCTGTGGCATCCGATTGGAAGTCTACAGATTGGCTGATTGCAAATTGTCAAATTCAAGAACAGTTTTTGGTGAATTCTAAGCAGCCAGTGCATGATGCGCGTATGCATGCCATGTTGTGTTACCGCACCCCAGAATCTTTTAAAGAGCGTTTTAACCGAAGTACAAATACGGAGCAGCAAATTTTTAGTGTGGAAAGTTGGTTACGACATCACGGTGAAAAATTGCAAGAGCGCTTTCAATTGTCTGCCTATAAATTAATGAATCAATTGCTAAAAACAATTGATGTTACTAGAGAAGGCAACCAGTCGTTTGTAAACTTGCAAAATAGCAACACCAACATTCATATCGTAGGTGTAGATTCCGATCTGTTTTTTACAGCCAAAGAGAATAAAGACACTTTTAAGCAACTGGCGCAAGCTAATAGCAATGTTACCTATGGAGAAATACATTCGTTGCATGGACACGATGCTTTTTTAATAGAATTTCAACAATTGGAACAGATATTAAAAGGAGTTTTTAGTAGAAACGGAAAATCAAAACAGATTAAAGTCATTAAAATAGGCGGTAAATCTTTAGCCAATGGAGAAGGAATCTCTAATGTGATTGCTAAAATAGTATCAAAGGTAAAGGCTGAAGAGAATATTGCAGTTGTTGTTTCTGCACGGGGAAGCTCTACAGATGATTTGGAAGCATTGTTAGATTTAGCAGCGAATGCCAGCCCATACAAATCGGCTTTTGAGGCCTTCGCTAGCTATCAAAAAAATGGTTTGGATATAGATTTGTCTTCGGAATTTAATGAACTACTTAGACTGTTAGATGGAGTGGCATTGTTGGGCGATTATAGCTTGCGTATAAAAGACCAAGTATTGGCATTTGGAGAATTAATCTCTGCAAAAGTGTTGGTGGCCTTATTGGCAAAAGAAGGGATTAAAGCAGAGGTTTTGGATGCCCGGAAACTTATAAAGACCGATGCTACCTATGGTAGCGCCAATGTATTGGAAGAAGTTTCCAAAGAAAATGTACAGGCTGCGTTTGCAAAGCTCCAAGGAGATAGTATTCCGATCATCACAGGATTTATTGGATCTGATGAAGAGGGGAAAACAACCACCTTGGGAAGAAATGGCAGTAATTATTCTGCTTCTTTATTCGCAAATTTTTTAAATGCGGAAGAGTTGCAAAGTTATACCCATGTAGATGGTATTTTTACAGCCAATCCAGATTATGTTGCAGATGCTAAGCGAATAGAACAGCTCAGTTATTCTGAGGCCAATGAGCTGGCTAATTTTGGAGCTACCATTTTACATGCAAAAACCATTATTCCGTTACTAGAGAAAAATATTCCACTACGTATATTAAATACCTTCAACAATGATAATGAGGGTACTTTAATTAGTGCTAAAACGTCTAAGGAAGGTATCAAATCCCTTTCTGTGATAGAAAATGTGGCCTTGGTAAACCTAGAAGGGCGTGGGTTGTTAGGTAAAGCCGGTATAGATGCTCGGATTTTTAAAACCCTGGGTGATGCTAATATTAGTGTAAGTATCATTTCTCAAGGCTCGTCAGAGCGAGGTATTGGTTTGGTGGTGGATGCTGCGAAGGCAGTAACCGCAAAAACAGTATTGGAAAGAGAATTTACATCGGACTTTCATTCCAAGGACATCAATTTAATAACCGTGGTAAAAGATGTTTCTGTCATTTCTATTGTTGGTCAAGACTTAAGTACATTTCACAAACCCTACAACGCACTGATTAAAAATCGAATTGTACCCTTGTTGTTCAACAATACGGTATCGGGTAAAAATGTGAGTTTGGTCGTCAAAAAATCAAATTTACACAAGGCATTAAATGTAATGCACGGTCAAATTTTTGGGGTGAGTAAAAAGGTTAACATTGCCATATTTGGGCATGGTACCGTTGGGGGGACGCTGATAGAACAGATCTTAAAATCTTCGAAAATTATAGAAGAACGCAAAGGAATCAACATCAATGTTTTTGCGGTTGCCAATTCTAGAAAAGTATTGCTAAACAAAAAAGGGATTACTAAAAACTGGAAAACTAATTTAGAAGCAAAGGGCAAAGCCTATGAGCTAAATGATGTTTTTGAATATGCAGAAAAGCATCATTTAGAAAACTTAATTGCGATTGATAATACCGCTAATGAAAATTTTGTGGCGCATTATATCGATTTTGTAAAAAATGGTTTCGATTTAGTTTCCTCTAATAAGATAGCAAACACCTTAGCGTTTAGTCTTTACAAAGAATTACGAGAAGAGTTAGATAAGCATCAAAAACAATACTTGTATGAAACAAATGTAGGAGCGGGCTTACCTTTAATTGATACCATCAAATTACTGCATTTATCTGGCGAAAACATTACCCGCATTAAGGGTGTATTTTCAGGATCCTTGAGTTATATTTTTAATACGTTTTCTGAGAGTGATGTGCCTTTTTCTACCATTTTAAAAGAGGCTATGGAAAATGGATTTACAGAACCAGACCCACGAGAAGATTTGTGTGGGAATGATGTGGGGAGAAAGCTTCTTATTTTAGCACGAGAATTAGAATTAAGCAATGAGTTTTCGGATATTAATATTCAGAATTTAATACCTGAAGACTTACGAGCAGGCGATAAGGTTCAGTTTTTGAAAGAGACTAAAGCATTGGATATCGCATTTGCTAAGATAAAAGAGGCGCAAAAACCCAATCATGTATTGCGTTATGTTGGGGATTTACACGGGAACCTTCAAGAAGAAAAAGGGGTGTTGGATGTTAAATTAGTTTCTGTCCCCAAAGAAAGTGCCTTAGGACAAGTAAAAGGTTCTGATTCTATTATAGAGATTTATACAGAGTCTTATGGAGAAAACCCGCTTGTTATTCAGGGTGCAGGAGCCGGAGCAGCAGTAACCGCTAGAGGTGTTTTTGGGGATATTTTACGAATAGCCGAGAAAGGATAGTAGCCTTGTAAAGGCTAAAGTTGACTGAGCGTAGTCGAAGCCATAAGACGTTAAAAACAGTACAGTTATAAAAAAGGGCTGGGTTTCTGTTTTGGAGTGCGCTGATGGTAGACGAAAGTGGAAAGACTAAAGTTAAGATTGATTAATAAGTTGCAATAGAGAAGTACATAAATAAAGGAAGATGGAAAAGAAATTCGAAACAAATGCCATACGCACACAGGTAGAACGCTCACAGCATTTAGAGCACTCGGTGCCTTTGTACCTAACGTCTAGTTATGTATTTGAAGATGCAGAAGATATGCGAGCTTCCTTTGCGGAAGAAAAGGAGCGGAATGTATACTCTAGGTATTCTAACCCCAATACATCAGAATTTATTGAAAAAGTATGCCAGATGGAAGGCGCAGAAGCTGGTTTTGCTTTTGCCTCTGGTATGGCAGCGGTTTTTTCGACCTTTGCCGCCTTATTAGAGAGTGGCGATCATGTGGTTTCTTGTAAGAGTATTTTTGGGTCTACCCATAGTTTGTTTGTGAACTTTTTTCCGAAATGGAATATTTCTACCAGTTATTTTAATATAGATGATGTAGCGTCCATAGAAAAACTAATTACTCCAAAGACTAAGGTGTTGTATGCAGAATCGCCTACAAACCCAGCTGTAGATGTATTGGATTTGGAAGTGTTGGGAAGGATTGCTAAAAAATACAATTTAATATTAATCATTGATAATTGTTTTGCCTCCCCATATTTACAGCAACCTATAAAGTTTGGAGCTGATTTGGTCATCCATTCGGGTACCAAATTAATAGATGGCCAAGGCCGCGTATTGGCGGGTATTACTGTGGGTAGTGCCGATTTAATAGACAAAGTATATCGTTTTTCTAGGATCTCTGGACCCGCACTATCTCCCTTTAATGCGTGGGTATTGTCTAAAAGTTTAGAGACCCTAGCGGTACGCGTAGACAGGCATTGTAGTAATGCCTTGCAATTGGCGGAATATTTAGAAAATCACCCCAAAGTAAATTGGGTAAAATATCCCTTTTTAAAATCGCATCCACAGTACAAAATTGCCATCAAGCAAATGAAAGCTGGGGGCTGTATTGTGGCTTTTGAAGTAAAAGGAGGCCTAAAAGCCGGACAAGAGTTTTTTGATGCTATAAAATTACTATCGCTGTCTGCCAACTTGGGCGACTCTAGAAGTATTGTTACGCATCCTGCCTCTACCACACACAGTAAATTAAGTACAGCCGATCGTGAATCTGTAGGTATTACAGACGGTACCGTACGCGTTTCTGTTGGTTTGGAGCATATAGACGATATTATGGCCGATATTAAGCAGGCGCTAGGGTAGGCTAAAGGTAAAAGTATGAAGTACAAAGTCTGATGTCTAAAGGCTAAGGTCATAAGTCTAAAGTACGAAATACGAAGCCGACAGTATTGTATCCAGACTCTTGATTCGCTTTTGATTTAAATGGCGGATATTTTTTTGTTTATATGTTCTGATCCCCAGATTTTGTTTTTTCAACCATCAACCATTGCTTACCCAACAACAATTCTTGGTCCCAAGATCTAGTTATACAACAGAATTTTAGATGTATGTGGCTACAAATACTTTTATTGTATTAAAAAATCTACTAGATTAACGTGAGTTCGACTTAAGAAAAGTTAGTTATATATTGTAGAAAAAACAGAAAATTAGTATATTTAAGTATCTGAAATTTAAATAGTTAACTAAAATTCTGCTTATGATTTATACTGATAAAATTAC